>ERZ808286.755-NODE-755-length-19209-cov-3.547353_pt1 | contig 19209 bp, 18 predicted proteins | sample MGYA00521276_ERZ808286 | MGnify/ENA primary metagenome ERZ808286 (study PRJEB31516, sample SAMN03275607) | gut metagenome | biome: mammalia-associated habitat; material: feces | host: Papio cynocephalus | place: Kenya | collected 2012-08-01 ... | reverse complement strand
GTTTTCTCAAATTAACAACAACCGAAGCTGTCATAGACCGTGTAACATTGGTGGTGAGGTTGTTGACAACTTTTTCTCCATATTTTTTCACCGACGAAACGAATAAAGGTTGTTTATAGACTTATATAAAAAATTGTAAATTTAATTTTGTACATAAAAGAGTAGAAGTGGATATTCGCTTAATATGTTACGTCGCATAACCTACATTATGTATTTTTTTATGTAAAACTGTATAATAGTAATGGTCGTCTCTGATATTTACTATGACTACGATACATGAAAACAATAAGACTAATCTCGACCGTATCTTTTAACACTGGTATTTCTTAAATGTAATAAATGTAACCTTCCTAAACCAAACTTAAAGCATCGATGTTGTTCAAATGGACAAGTACTTATAAACTTAATTTTAAAAATTGTATTGTATAGAAAATAGTATGTAACAATTGTCCCGTCAGAGGAAACAGGTTAATTTGTCTGCGACTTTCTACTTGGATCGGGATGCATTAACCTAAAACTTGGGCGGGTGTTTTTTGAATCAATACCGTAAACTTCGCAACTGAGAACTATCCTTCTCACCCTAAACGAGATATATACCCCTACCCTTCAGATACAAAGTCAAAGAAATGTTATGGGAAAATAGCAGTCTTCATTTTTCCGGTTTTCTTGTTTTGACCTGTCGGAAGCGGCGGGGGTTTGCTATGCTATTACTTATGAAAGTTCTTGTTATTGGTAACGGCGGGCGGGAGCACGCCATTATTTGGAAATTAGCACAGGATCGGTGCACACCTGAGTTATTCTGTGCGCCCGGGAATGCCGGCACAGCAACATTGGCGACGAATCTGCCTATCGCGGCCGAAGATATTCCAGCTTTAGTAACGTGGGCAAAGATAAATCGCCCGGATTTGACCGTTGTTGGACCTGAAGCTCCCCTCTGTGCAGGTTTAACAGATGCTTTGGAGGCTGAGGGGTTGCGTGTTTTTGGCCCATGTCGGGCGGCAGCGGCGCTGGAAGGTAGCAAGGCGTTTTCCAAAGAAGTGATGGACGCTGCCGGTGTACCAACGGCTCGGTTTCATACGTACACGGATTCAGCAAAAGCGATCGCTGGGCTGGAAGAGTTCGGCCTTCCAGTTGTTATCAAGGCTGATGGCCTTGCGGCAGGAAAGGGTGTTATTATCGCCAAGACACGGAAAGAGGCGGAGTCGGCGCTTCATGACATACTTGATAAAAGGCGTTTTGGTCAAGCCGGAACGGAAGTGGTAGTGGAGTCTTTTTTGGAGGGTGAAGAGGCTTCTGTTTTTGCCCTTTGTGATGGTGAACACGTTGTGCTATTGCCTGCAGCACAGGATCACAAGCGTATATTTGATAACGACGAGGGACCGAATACTGGTGGTATGGGGGCTTATACGCCGGCGCCGGTAGCTACGCATGAAGTGATGCTGTTTACCAAGGAGAAAATTGTACTACCCGTATTGCAGGAACTGAAACGACGTGGAATTGTTTATCGTGGCGTATTGTTCTGTGGGTTGATGATCCGCGGAAAAGATGTTCAAGTTCTAGAGTTTAATTGTCGGTTTGGCGATCCTGAAACAGAAGTGGTGCTTCCAAGTATTGCTTCAGATTTAGTGCCTATTTTTTCTGCGTGTGTGGATGGTACTCTGCATGATGAATTAGTGCAGTTGCGTACGGAATCTGCGACAACGATTGTCATGGCCGCCCCAGGATATCCAGGGAGTTACCCTAAGGGGCTTGAGATCTCTGGAGTGACTGAAGCTGAGGCCGCAGGATGTCATGTATTCCATGCTGGAACGGCTTTACGCGATGGGCGTGTAGTGACGGCAGGAGGGCGCGTGCTCACTGTAACGGCTTTCGGAAAAGATTTACGCGAAGCTGTGACTAAGGCCTATGAAGGTGTAAATCAGATTCATTTTGAAGGCGCCCATTATCGTCATGATATTGCAGCGAAAGCATTTAAGTATCTCTAAGAGCCTTATATGTGCGTCCGAACGGCATAACACTCGAAAGGAAGTTTTATGATGGAAGAAAAACAAGCAGTAGTCGGCCTGATCATGGGAAGCGATTCGGATTGGAGCACCATGCAGCGCTGTGTGGCCGTATTGAAAATGTTTGATATCCCTTTTGAGGCGCACATCATGAGTGCGCATCGTACACCTGCGCGGGCAGCGGATTATGCTGCCGAAGCAGAAAAACGTGGATTACAAGTATTGATCTGTGCTGCGGGATTAGCCGCGCACCTGGCAGGAGTGATCGCTGGGCATACCATCTTGCCAGTGATTGGTGTGCCAATGAAAGGTGGTGCGCTGGACGGACTTGATGCCTTACTCGCAACAGTACAAATGCCTGGAGGTATCCCTGTAGCAACAGTGGCTTTGGGTAACGCAGGCGCTACCAATGCCGGGATGTTGGCTGCTCAGATTCTGGCAATTTCCAATTTTGAACTTCGCCAACGTTTACATAACTATAAGGTGAGTATGGCTGAAAAAGTAGCTGAAGCAGATATGCGCCTACAGGAGATGCTCTAACATGTTCAGGCTGGCGTTACTCTGTTACGTGATAACTTATGCGTTCGGTATCACTAAAGCACTGACGTTCAGCAATGCTTATCTCTCGCCGCGTACTTTAGAACGTGCGATTCGTAGACAGACACAATACATCATTTTACACACGACTGAGGCCGAAGCCAGATCATCTTTGCGTAAACTTAGCAGTAACGGTGAAGCTCATTATTGTGTTGACCGAGATGGAAGAGTTTACCGTATTGTTAACCGAGATCGTGTGGCTTATCACTGCGGTACAAGTATGTGGAACGGCATACGGAATCTCGATGATATTTCCATTGGTATTGAAGTCGTAGGCTACCATGATCGAGCATTGACGGCGACACAGTACAGAACGCTACGGGAGTTGATTCTCGTCTTACAGAAACTCTACGGAGTGAAAGATGCGAATGTTATGCCGCATGCACAAGTGGCTTATGGTACCCCGAACCGATGGCACCCAAAAAGCCATCGCGGAAGAAAACGGTGTGGTATGGGATATGCCACACCGGAAGTACGTGACTTGTTGGGGCTAAAAGAACGGTGGTTGATAGATCCGGATGTTCGAGCACGACGATTGGTCATTGGAGATACATTTCTTGCTAAGGTGCTTTATGGTGGTAAAGGCTCGTTGCCTTATCGTCTGCCTAGAACGGTAAAAATACCTGCTAAGAAATCACAATCAGCCCCCCAGAGCCTTGCCACTTCAACGCATAAAACGTTAACGCGAACCTTTGGAAGAGCTTTATCTCATAAGACTACACGTGAATATATTATTCGAAAAGGGTATTCTGCTTGGGATATTGCCCGTGATGCTTATAATTCTGCCTCCACTCTCTATATTTTTCCGGATGGGAAACGACTCTCAGGTGACAAAATTAATAATTGGGATACGCTAGCTGTCGGTACACGGGTTATTCTTGGCGACGCCGAAGATTCCGGTTCACCGCTTCAAACACTTGCTGTCGGGCAACATCCACGTCAACTAATTGGTGAAGCCATTCACGGTAAAGACACCTGGTATATTCGGCCGACTGGTGGACGTGTGCAAGGTTCGCGATTAAATGATCGCCAACTAACAACGTTGCCGCCTGGAACCAAAATTCTCGTTGGATACACCATGGGGGGCCCTGTTACCAGCCGCCGTCTGCCATCGCATATTTGTCCTACACGATGGGACGCACCAGATACATTCTATCTGATTCCTGGACGAGAGTTACAACCAGCAGGGAAAATGGACATGCGCCGTGTCCCCTCGGGAACTTATATATTTTATCGACACTAAGGAGCCTTTGTATGATCTCGCGGTTAATAACCCTAATCTTAAGTTTCACGCCTGTTGTTTTTTTCGCCGCAGAACTCTCAGTAATCGGATGGGGCGTCGTTACAACGCCTGAACCAACGGTTTATGATAAAAAAGGAAATCGTGTAGCGACGTTAAAAGGTGGTGAATTGTTCAATGTACTTAAGTCTATTTCCGCTAATAAAGCGCCGGCTTATTACATTGAGGTAAACCGTGGAACAAAAAAACCACGTTGTGTGCTTTCGGGCACAGACTGTAAGGTTTTCCTGGAACTCCCAGAGTCAGATAATGCAACGACTACAACTGAAATCAAACAGTTGCAAAAGCTTCTCGCTGATTATTACACCACACTTACGTTGCGTACAAAGCTCTATGAACGCGCCCGCGAACAACATTTGAGCGCCTCCCCAACCAAGCGATTACGCATCCTCAAGGCTGAATTGGCACAAGTTCCGGCGAAAGATCGTGCCTATGCAACCGCTATGGAAAAAGCTGCTGGAGATGCCGAACGGTTGAGGTATCGCGACCTGCGTAAAGAATTGCGATATCGTACTACTGGCATTCAGCAGGAGATCCAACGACTAGAGGCCGAAGTTGTCGCATGGGAAAAATCACATCCCTTCGATGAGCAAGCCGTTCGACAAAAACCTGTATGGAAGCGATTAACCGCCCAATTGCGTGAGATGGAGTCCGTTCTTGTGATTCTTGCAGGTATTCAACCGGCAGCAGATTGAAGACGTTGTATGAAAAGTATCTCGGTCAATCAAGTGCTACCTGTTTGCTCTATTGGTTACAATTCTCGCTTGACCTTCCGGGCTCTAAGGCGTTATACTACATCCCCAGTTCCATTCGGTACGAATGGACGATGAAGGAATACCACTATGGCAAAGATCAAATTCGCCGATGTTGAGGAAAACATCACTACGCGCAAGGAGTTTACCTTGGCAAAGGCTCAAAAAGTGCTGAAGAACGAAATAGTTGCCGTTCTCGGTTATGGCGTCCAAGGGCCTGCGCAGTCGCTCAACATGCGTGATAATGGGATCAACGTAATCGTCGGTCAACGTAAGAGCGATAAGCCAAACAGCTCGTGGCAGCGTGCTATCAAGGATGGATGGAAACCTGGTGAGACCCTGTTTGATATTGAAGAAGCTGCCAAGCGCGGTACAATCGTCATGATGTTGACCTCTGATGCCTCCATTAAGCCTGTTTGGAAGCAGATTAAAAAGTATATGACGCCTGGGAAGGCGCTTTATTTTTCTCATGGATTTGGGTATCAGTATCGGGATTTGACTGGTGTTGAAGCCCCCGATGGGGTAGATGTTATTATGGTTGCGCCCAAGGGATCCGGTACGTCTGTTCGTCGCAACTTTCTTAACGGCGTTGGAATTAATAGTTCCTATGCCGTAGAGGTGGATGCCACCGGTAAAGCTATGGATCGGACGTTGGCACTTGGTATTGCTGTTGGTTCTGGATATCTCTTCCCGACGACGTTCGAGCGTGAGGTGACGTCTGACCTTGTTGGTGAACGTGGCACGCTAATGGGATGTTTGCAAGGAATTCTTGCTGCGCAATATTCAACCCTCCGTAAACATGGGCATTCACCTTCTGAAGCGTTTAACGAAACGGTTGAAGAGCTTACACAGTCGCTTATCCGCTTGGTTGACGAAAAAGGGATGGACTGGATGTATTCAAACTGCTCGGCAACAGCTCAACATGGCGCTTTAAAGTGGGCGCCGGAATTCGAAAAAGCAACCAAGCCTGTTTTTGAGCGTCTCTATAAATCTGTGGCTGACAAGACTGAAGCCAAAGCTGTGATCCGTGATTGCGGCCGCAAGGATTATAAAGAACGCTTGGAAGCTAAGCTTGACAAGATCCGCAATAGTGAGTTGTGGCGTGCTGGTGCAGCCGTACGTTCTCTCCGTCCGCATGAAGCGGCAAAAGCGAATGCTGCTACCGCTGCTGGTGTCGGTGGACGTGGGTCCAACTAATCTCAGCACACATCGACATTCTACTTCACACGAGCCGGACTTTCGAGTGCGGCTCGTGTGTTATAATACAACCATGAATAGTTCTTTCCCGACCCTTCGTTTACGTAGAATGCGGCGAACCGCTGGCATTCGAGCCATGTTTGATCTTGACATACCAGGGCCAGCCAAGTGGTGTTGGCCTATGTTCGTTATTCCTGGAATAGGGAAGAAAGAGGAGATTGCCTCCATGCCAGGGCAATTCCGTTGGAGTGTAGATCGAGTAGCTAAAGCAGTTGAGCCTGTGGTACGACAAGGTGTAGGAGCAGTCCTTCTTTTTGGTCAAACCGATCAACCCAAGGATAATGATGGCTCTGCAGCTTGGGATGATAATGCACCGGTACAACAAGCTGTACGAGTTTTGAAAAGTGCATTTCCAGAATTGACAGTAATAACGGATGTCTGTCTGTGCGCTTATACGCATCACGGACATTGTGCGCCGTTGCATTCGGATGGATCTCTCGATAATGATGCCGGTTGTACTTGTCTAGCAAAAGTTGCACTTTCGCATGTTGCTGCAGGAGCAGACGTTGTGGCGCCATCTGCCATGATGGATGGACAGATTGCAACAATTCGTAAGGCGCTGATAAAAAACGGTTATGAAGATACGTTGTTAATGGCCTACTCGACCAAATTTGCTTCGGCTTGTTATGGCCCGTTTCGCGATGCTGAAAACAGTGCCCCTATAACTATTCCAGGAATGCCAACAGATCGACAAGGATATCAAGCATCTTTTCGGAATCCTCGTAATGCGTTATTAGAATCTGTTCTGGATGAACAAGAGGGTGCCGATATTCTAATGGTAAAACCTGCTCTTTTCTATTTGGATATGATCCAACGTGTACGTGACAACACTTTGCTCCCGGTCGCGGCTTATAACGTCAGTGGCGAGTACGCGATGTTGATTGCCACCGCACAGAACGGGTGGGGAAACCTAGGTGATTTAGTTCGTGAAAGTACGGTTGCGATCGTTCGCTCCGGAGCAGATTTGATTATCTCTTATTGGGCTTCGCGTTATAACGAGTTTTTCTGTTTATGATACAAACGATTGAAGCCTTTTTGGATGCCATGTCTTACGTTCGTGGGTTGGTCCCCTTGACGTTGAAGTCATATCGTTCAGATCTATTGATGCTTGCAGACTTTTTAAAGGAGCATGGCCGCGATCAATGGTCTATTGTCCGGAGTGAAGATTTGGTGGCCTATTTTGCATCATTGTGTGCACGTGGATATGCGGAACACTCACGCCTCCGTTATCTTGCGGCCATTCGGACATTCTTTTCATGGTTGCTTGAAGAGGAAATCATCTCCGCCACACCAGTTGATGCCCTACCCGTTGGAATTCGTCCCCAACGCCTTCCCAATACATTGCCTGAACGCCTATTAAATAATCTCATTGAAGCTGTTGATGGAGTCTCTTTAGAAGAGGTACGAGATCGAGCAGTTCTGGAGCTGCTTTATGGCTGTGGATTGCGTCGTGAAGAACTTCGTGCACTGAATTTAGATTCATTAGATTTGAAAACCAAACACATCCGAATTCACGGAAAAGGTCGGAAAGAACGTATTATTCCATTTGGTAATTGTGCAAAGATCGCTCTTGTTCAATATCTAAACGAGCGGAAAAACTTTTGCGGTACATTGACTGATATTACCAAGTCAGCGGTATTATTATCCAAACAGGCACCCTTGTTTCTTTCAAAAAAAGGGCGCCGCATTACACAGATGCAAATATCCCAAATCGTCCGATCGCGGATTCGATGTTTTTTGCCTGCCGGAACAAACGTAACTCCACATACCCTGCGCCATGCTTTTGCTACACACTTATTGAATCACGGAGCATCGTTACTCGATATACGAGATCTTTTGGGACATACCTCCATTACTACCACACAAATCTATACACACGTTTCTACCGATCAACTACAAAAGACGTTTAAACACTGTTTCCCTCGTCAATGATGTTTCCGCCACTTTTTCATTTTATTTTCCTCGTAGCACTTTTTAGTTGTCTCATCTTTTCCCTTTGCTTCCAAACCCATGGAAAACGATGGGGGGTTAGTCTATTGTTTGCTCTTCTTTTCGTTGGAATATTGTTTCACCAAGCATGTTGGCAACTTAGTGGTTTTGGTTCATTAGGATTCCAAAAATTTCAGCGGCGTTACGATGTACGACCCCAAACATGTGAGCGAACTATTTCTAGTCGCGGACGATTGCTCGATCGACATGGCTCGGTTTTATCACAAGCATTACCTGGCAAACGCTGGGGACATGAGGCTTCTTTGGGTGAAGCCGGACTGCAAACAATAGGATACGTATCTGGAGAGTATGGGCTCAGCGGCCTTCTCCGCGTCTTTGATGCCAGACTTTGCGGTATTCCACCAACAGATTTTTCACGACGTTTATTAAAACGCGCTGTACCGGAGGATATTCGACTTACGTTAGACAGTAACCTACAGAGAAAAGCCTTTAATGCTTTGAATGGGCGCAGTGGAGCTGTTGTTGCGCTGGATCCAACCACAGGTGAGATTCTAGTTCTTGTTTCATCCCCATCTACCACGGAAACAATGCTCAAAGAGGCGCTACGCGACCATCAGCGAACGCCACTTTTAAATCGTGCTATCCACGGTCGTTATCCTCCTGGATCCGTGTTTAAGATATTCACGGCTGCTCTCGCATTGGAGAATCACAAAGCTGGAGTCTATGTCTGCCCTCGCAACGGATGGGCACCTGCACCTTCTACAAAACCTATTCGTGATACACACCCATGCCCTATCAACCGCCCTAACCTTGCACTTCGCCAGGCATTCGCCGAAAGTTCAAATATCTGGTTTGCAAAAGCGGCAATAGCCTGTTCCTGGCCTGTTTTTCAATCCGTTGCCAATCGTTGTTGGCTTAATCGTGCCTTGCCGCTTGCTGTCTGTGGAGAGCGAGCCTTTACTTCTGTAGCCGGTGTAATTCCAGATTTGTCTCCCTATCCTCGGCGTGTGGCGTATCTTGGTTTTGGTCAAGGCGACCTATTGCTCACGCCACTTCATGTTGCCATGCTAACTGCTTCTATAGCCAATAACGGCATTATGGTTTCTCCACACCTAGAACAGAACATACAAACCGAAAAACATCAATTTTGGAGCCCAACAGTCGCAAAACGTGTACGTGACCTAATGTGCGCATCCGTCTCGGAGGGGACATCAAAAGGGATTGCGTTGCCAGGACTTTCGATTGGAGGTAAAACTGGAACTGCCGAAACAACAGGTAGAGATCATGCATGGTTTACCTGTTTTGCCCCTGTGGATCATCCCAAAATTGTCATAACGGTACTTATTGAACATGGCGGTTTTGGTGCAGTAGCTGCACTTCCAATCGCTAGGGAACTTCTCAGAGAATGGCGAAAAACAACTTCACCTTCCACTCTATCACCTCAAATTTAGTGTTACGCCTTCAAAAATACGATGAACATCCAACCGTAAGTTCCACTGTCAAACATTCGATACAAGTCTATTTAAAAGAAGTCAGAGTGTTTCTTCGAAAATCAATTTAACGAAGAATTATAACGTTTATTTACACAAAAATCTGTTTTGCTAATGTACATCAATATAGTTCTAAAATACCTATATGTAGCATAAATTAACTATCAGGACTACACTTCATACATTTTATCAAACACCTGTAAATACATATAATAGTCACCGTCCACCAATATCCCTCATTCAACGCTTCCTCTATTCTTTCTTCAGGGGTCTCAATGTCAATATCTGTTTCTACACGCATTAACCACGTTTACAAACGATAAATAACACCCATAAAAATGTGTGCGAGGCTTTAAAACCTCGCACACATTTCACGGAAAGTACTACGTATACACTACGTTTTACTTATTGAGTGCCTCCGTAATTTCAGTAAGTTTAGCTGTGAGCTCAGCAGGAATACGATCTCCGAACTTTGTCCACGATTCCTTTACTCCAGCGACTTCCTTTTTCCATCCTTCGATGTCAACTGTTAACAGCTCGTGAAGTGTCTCGGGTAGTCTCACACCCAGACAAATCGATCGCATCATCTGTTGGCATGATACCAATCGGGGTTGCTTTGGTTTTAGCCGTACCTTCAATCGCCTCGCATACCCATTTGAGTACACGAGAATTATCACCAAAACCTGGCCACATGAAATGCCCATCGGCATCCTTACGGAACCAGTTCACAAAGAAGACCTTCGGGAGTTTGTCTGTGGCTACTTTCTTACCCATCTCAAGCCAATGCCCAAAGTAATCGGCCATGTTATACCCACAGAATGGCAACATCGCGAAAGGATCACGGCGAACTTGACCGATCTGATCAGAGATCACAGCAGCAGTTACCTCCGAACCCGCAGCAGACCCCATATAGACACCGTGTGCCCAGTCTGTAGCCATGTTAACTAACGGGATCGTGGAAGGCCGACGGCCTCCAAAGAGGATGGCATCAACCGGTACACCTTCTGGAGCTTCCCACTCCTTGGCGATTACAGGGCATTGTTCGGCAGGTGCGGTAAAACGAGAATTGGGGTGCGCAGCTTTAATAAACTCCCCAGTGCCGTCAGGGTTGGCGACCATCTTATTGGGTTTTTCTTTAGATGCGTAGCAATCGTTCCCCTTCCAATCAATACCGTGCTTCGGAGCGGGTACACCCATATCTTCCCACCACACGTCACCGTCATCCGTAAGTACCACATTCGTGAAAATCGTATTCTTTTCACAAGCGTGAAGTGCGTTAGGGTTGGAAATTTTGGAAGTTCCAGGCGCAACGCCAAAGAAGCCATTTTCAGGGTTAATAGCGTGTAACTTACCAGTTGTCTTATTTACATGAATCCAAGCGATATCATCGCCACAGGTTTCAACCTTCCAACCGGGAAGTGTGGGAAGCATCATGGCGAGGTTGGTCTTACCGCAAGCTGATGGGAAAGCTGCCGTAATGAAATAACTCTTTTGTTCTGGACTGGTTAATTTCAGAATAAGCATATGCTCTGCCATCCAGCCTTCTTTGCGAGCGAGCACCGAAGCAATGCGTAATGCGAAACACTTTTTACCCAAAAGCGCATTGCCACCGTAACCCGAACCAAATGACCAGATGGCCTCTTCACCAGGATCCGTAAACTGAGTAATGTACTTCTTTTCCATTGGTGCACAGGGCCAAGCCACATCTTTCTGGCCTGGTTCAAGCGGGGCTCCCACGGAATGATAACACTTAATATATTCAGCACCATTGTTAATCAGCTTAAGTGCAGCATCCCCCATACGCGTCATGATACGCATATTGCAAACTACATAGGGTGAATCCGTTAATTCAACACCAAGCTTGGAGAGCGGGGAGCCGATAGGCCCCATAGAAAACGGAACAACATAGAGCGTACGCCCTTTCATGCACCCCTTGTAAAGCTCCCACATGATCTTTTTCATCTCAACCGGATCCATCCAATTATTGGTCGGGCCGGCATTTTGCTGATCCTTGCAGCAAATGTACGTACGCTTCTCAACGCGCGCGACATCGGATTCATGTGAACGAACAAGATAGCATCCCGGACGTTTCTTTTCGTCAAGTTTGATCCACGCTCCACGAGCGACTTCGGCGGCAGCAAGCGCATCAAATTCAGCCTGCGAACCATCGCAAACGACAATTTTATCAGGGGTGGCGTGATCGGCGAACTCCTTAACCCAGGCCTTCAACTCCGGATTGGTGATCTTCTCAAGGGCACAGCAGCAGCTCATGGTTGCTCCTTAGGTTTATCGTGAAACCGTTAAAGGCTTGGCCGCGCACCCGCGCTTCCGCCTTTTTCGGTATGAAACGGGCTTATTGTAGCGCAGATGAGGGTTCTCATGCAACCACCCCTACCCTGTCATTAAAAAGTGAAATATACAACAAAAGCGTATTGAACATCTTGCTTGTGTTGTCAACCCAATACGGCATTTCACATGGCATAGTCTCGTATCTGTTAAATCGCTGCATCATGAATAATGGGAATATGTATGATCATTGATCTTCTCTACTGGTTTAATACAAATGTAGGATATATCGTAGAAATATTTCTGGTTACTACATGTCATCTCATTTATTTCCCTACGGATAAAAGTTATTATCGAAACGGTTACAATCGTGCATCGACTATATTTGTCGTTTTGACAATTATCTTAAACATAGAGGGTAAACCTTTTCTATTCGAATGATGTATCAGTTTTATATATTTACGATTATAATATTCCTCCTACTTTTTTACTTGTGAAAAAGAACGAGTTCGGGCATAATACTACGCATTTTCACAACGTCCACATAGGACGGTTCAATTATGCGATTCGGACCGGTAGCTCAGCGGTCAGAGCAGGGGACTCATAATCCCTTGGTCGGGGGTTCAAATCCCTCTCGGTCCACCAAACGTTTTACTTTTTCATTATGGCTCCAGAGTTGCATTTTTACGGAACACGCTCAACCTGGCGAGATGTGGCAGATGCCGCACGAACGACCATTAATAAGGATGCTGGAGTAGGAGAACCTTCTTCTGCCTGGAAAAAGCGAATCCTATTAGCAGAGCACTCACCTATCCGACAATTGATCTTCCGTTGGAAATGGGTGGGCTTAAAAAGTTGGGTAAGCGTGCATCTTGTTCGGCATAAATTTGGCATTGACCATTTTGTCAGTACGCAGCGAAGTGATCGAACGGGGCTTGACCGAAATGCTGCGCGTCAAGATTCCCCTGTAACACATGAGTGTGTTGCTAACGCGCAGGCAATTATGAACATCTCTCGAAAACGGCTCTGTCAGCAAGCCTCCCCTGAGACACGAGAAGCATGGCGGTTGGTGATTAATGCTATTGAACAGGACAACCCAGAGTTGGCCTCGTGCTGTGTACCGGAATGTGTTTATCGTGGATTTTGTCCGGAGTTTCGATGTTGCGGTTATGCCCGAACACCGGCATTTAAGCAGGCTGTAATCGCCTATCGATCAGGTGCCAAGTCTAATGACGACGGAATTCAGAGAAAGGAAGACAACGATGTTGCGCGCATGTGATCTTAAACGTGGCGGTTTTGTTGAAATCAATGGTGTGCCCCACCAATTGGATGGTTTACAAGTTACAAACCCAAGTGCTCGTGGAGCCGCAACCCTCTACCATTTCCGATTCCGAAATTTGGTCACCAAGCAAAAGTTAGATCAGACGGCGAAAGGAGATGATCTTTACAAAGAGGCAGACTTTGAGGTGCGCCCAACACAGTTTCTTTACGAGGATCACGGTATCTACACCTTCATGGATCAGGAGACTTTTGACCAGTTCGAGTTAACCAAAACAGATGTTGAAACATTATTGCCCTATTTACTTCCTGAAATGGAAAACTTGAAAGCTCTAATTAGTGAAGAGAAGGTATTGACTGTTGAACCACCGCAAAAAATTACCTTAACTGTCACTCAGTGTGACCCTGTACTGAAGGGCGCATCTGCCACCGGACGTGGGAAACCTGCCACCTGTGAAACCGGATTAACTGTCACCGTGCCGGAATACATCACTATTGGCGAGCGAATCGTCATTGAAACTGCAACAGGTGAGTTTGTTGGGCGGGCGTTATAAAAAGAAAGAATCTCCTTATAACCAATTCATCGTCAGACAGACCGATAGAGAAAGAGGGTTTACATGTCAGATTGTAATGGGCAATGTGCCGGCTGTTCTAATAAGGGTAAGTGTTCGGAACCAAAAGAAGATAACGTCAACCTTACGCTTGCAAAGATTCGACATATTTTCGTTGTTCTCTCTGGTAAAGGCGGAGTTGGGAAAAGTACTGTTGCAGCCAACCTCGCGCTTGGACTTACCTTAAAAGGAAAGAAAGTGGGGCTCCTGGATGTAGATATTCATGGGCCAAGTATTCCAAAAATCTTAGGGCTTCAAGGGCAGCGAGCCATGAGTGATGGGGAGAAATTACTTCCCGCAGAAACAGTCGATGGATTAAAGGTCATGTCCACAGCCTTGATTCTGGAAAAATCGGATGAGCCCATCGTATGGCGTGGGCCGTTGAAGGCCGGTATTATTCGACAATTTATCGGCGATGTCCGTTGGGGAGAACTGGACTATTTGATTATCGATTGTCCGCCTGGTACAGGTGATGAACCGTTGAGTATTTGCCAAACTGTACCAGAAGCCGATGGGGCTATTTTAGTAACTACTCCACAGCAAGTGGCCACCTTGGACGTCAGTAAGTCCATTGTTTTTTGTAATCAAATCGGAATGCATATCCTAGGTATCATCGAAAATATGAGTGGTTTTACTTGTCCACATTGCGGAACATTTACTCCCATTTTCCAGACTGGCGGCGGAGAATCCCTAGCGAAACATTATAGCCTTCCTTTTTTGGGGAAATTGCCAATTGCAACGGAAATTGGGATAAGTGGTGATGAGGGGCGCCCCGTTATCTCTGCCTGTCCGGATACACCTGCAGCCAAAGCGTTCATGAGAATTGTTGATCAGTTGTTACATATTAAATGAGCCATGAAAAAGAAAGACATGAAACATTATTTTCTGCTTTTTGGGGAAGCACTAACATGTTGTGTATTACAAGCGTGTTGTGTTAAAGCGCCAACGCAGTATACAATCCCCGCCGATTCCTATGCTATTGTTGCATCTTCTGCAATCATGCATGATGTGGAATGGCGTGCGGCGACAGTTGAAACCTTACAACAAAAATACCCCACAGCACAACTTTATGTATGGAGTAAAGACCTCAAAGAAATTCAGCAGGATCTGACCAAACAGCAACCCAGTTTTACCTTCTTTGTAGTACGCCCAGAAGAAGCCGGTGCCGAATTAACGATTGACATTAGTACCTTATGTAGAGCGTTAGATGACGATCCATACACTGATACGTTTTGGGGTGTAATCACCGGGTATAATGCGATTTCTGCACAAGCAATAGCCAATGCTGACTCCATAACAATAGAACGGGCATTGGATTGTGCTGGATGTGACTTGGAGGTTTTTCGAGAGGCCTGGCGATATTCGGAAGATCATCGCGGCATTATGAAAATTTGGAAACGTGGTGTCACAACAAGTATCCAAGATATTCCCTGCGATACTGATAACACAGCAGGTATGCTTGAACGGCTTCAGGATGATCGAATTCAATTTTTGACGACTTCTGGACACGCGACGCAACATGATTGGCAAATGGGATATTGCGGTCCGAATATGACCATGGTTCACAAAAATGGTCAGCTCTTCGCCAAAGATACAAAAAAACGACTTCACCGTGCAGCTAGTCCGGAACCCAAGGTTTATTTTGCAACCGGGAATTGTTTAATTGGTGATATCGATCAAGTCGATTGCATGGCACTTTCATGGATGCGAGATGGTGGAGTAAAACAGTTTATGGGATACACCGTGACCACCTGGTATGGAGCCCAAGGCTGGGGTACACAAGGGCTGTTCGTTGACACTGCAGGGCTTTGTACTGCCGCAGAAGCCTTCCATTTTACAAATATTGGAATTGTGAATTGGCTCGAAAAACAACCCATTCAGGATCTGCGCGCGTTTCGTTTGGAAAAACTTCAACGTGTCAATCTACCGACTACACCGGGGATGAACCATTATGCTGAACAACTGCAAAAAGAAGGCCGAGCACCGCAGCAAATTCAAAAGTTGATTCGAGATATTACCGGACACCTGCATGATCGCGACACTGTTTGCTTTTACGGCGATCCCGCACTACAAACGCGTATAGCTGACGGCCGTTTTGTGATCCATTCATCTGTCTTGGATGGAGACACGTTGATTCTTTCCATGACACCGCAGGCTACTGCAAAAGATGGCGTTGTATGGTTTCGTCTGCCCGGATCATGGACATATGACATCGCCAGCATCTCGACATCTCCGGAACTGGGTAAACCAGATTTGATGCTTGACAACGTACTCCGTTTCCCACAAGCAAAAGTATCCTCCGCAACAGGTAAAACGTTATGGGTAAAGTTGCCTATGGCAGTCAGGAAAGGTGAAAATCATTGAAGGCAGCAGTGGATATGGCCGCCTCCTTAATGGAACGCGGAGGGTGGGTGATGTGGCCTATCGCCATATCCTCATTACTAACTTTTTTTATTCTCTTTCAAAAGGTGCTTCAATGGTTCTTCTTCTGGTTGACGCTGAGAATTACCCAACGTCAATGGAAAACCACTCTTTTAAAGCTTGGGGAAACGCCAAGGGATGCATGGGAAGGTATTCTTAAGAAAAGTTCTTCCCCATACGCTGCAGTCATTCTTGATGCGTTGCGACATGAAGAATTCGACTTTCAAGACGCACTGGAAGCTTCAGCTAAACGTCTTGTCCGTAGACTTGAAAATGGCTTGGGCATTCTCGATACAATCGTCACATTAGCGCCTATGCTTGGTATTTTAGGTACCGTCACGGGAATTATCTCGGCATTCAGCTTAATGGGAGATTCCGGAGCCCCAAATCCAACCGGCATCGCTGCAGGTATTGCAGAGGCGTTGTTCACAACGGCTGCCGGCTTGATTGTTTCCATAATTGCACTTTTGCCATTAAACGCCGGGCGTGTCTGCCATCGGGCATTCACACGTAGCATTCAACAAGCGATGACCGCTGTGGAACACCTGACACACCAGCACGTAATCGAATGAACCTGTTGGACGAAAAAAATACACATGTACGTGTTGAAATGACGCCTATTATGGATGTCATCTTCCTGTTGTTGGTATTTTTTATCTATGCATTTATGACGATGTCTGTTCAACACGGAATGAATGTTGATCTACCACACGCGGCCGGATCTACAATTCCCGTGGAGACAATTCAGGTAGTACTTTCAAAAGACAACGAGATTTTATTAGACGGACAAACGCCACTGCCGTTCGATGCGGCAGTAAATGCCGTTGTCTCTCGACAAAAAACCTTGGGAATGCCGGTTATCATTCGTGCCGACAGGCAATCTCATACTGGCTCCGCACTTGAACTGCTCGCGGCACTTCGTGCTCATGGAGTAAAAAAAGTTACCTACCAAGTTGAGAAAGCCCGTTAAACAATGTGTGGCGCTGGGCGATTCTTAATGACTTTTAGTGCCGGAAGTGCTAGCGTATTTGCGCACTTTTTTCTTTTGTATTGGATAAGTTCTCGACAGAAAATTCCACAAACCGCGACCGAACCGCCGTATCTATTAGTTGATTCTGTTGAGGTTTTCGTTGCAGAAACGGAAGCTTTTCATTCATACGCAGTTCCGGTAAGAGAAAAACATCGTACTTTACCGCCTATGCCGGGACCTTCTCCCATTCTAGTCGACACATCCCACGGCCTAGACATGCCTCTTCCACCACAGCAAGAGTTACCACGTCTCCCACTACAGCCTAATCAATCAGATCCTCCAGTATTGCCAAACCAGGCTCCTCCATCTGCCATCGTGTTGCCAGAAATTTCTCTTCCTCCGGCACAACCTGAACTTTCTACATCTTCCGTATCCACTGGCGGTGCAACAGCAAGAATTGAGCATCCACGTCTTGTAACCGACCTCTCTACCCTACGCAAACATTATCCGTCGGAAGCACGAAAACAAGGTTGGCAAGGAACAGTAATACTCCGGTTAGACATTGCAGCGAATGGTACGCTTCGTAATGTGTCTTTGCTTCATTCAAGCGGTCACGCTGTTTTAGATAGAGCCGCTATGCGTATGATCCGAGCAGCCCGATTTTCCGGTGGGCCAGGAACACTCACTCAATCCATTAACTACAGCTTAAAATAACACCCCTACCCTCGTCTCTATGGCTACTCCATTCCTTACTGTTTCGCACCTAGTTGTCGCCTATCCGCGTATCGGACAAGCCCCGTTCCGAGCCGTGAATGATATTTCTTTTGAAGTAAAAGAACGCGAATTTTTTGGCATTGTAGGTGAAAGTGGATGTGGAAAAAGTACCTTAGCCAAGGCACTATGCCACCTTCAGCCGATCACATCCGGCTCGATTGCCCGTGCCCCCATGCCAGACAGTGCAGTACAAATGATCTTTCAGGATGCCGTTGGTTCATTAAATCCGCGAATCGCCATCGGAGATGCTCTCTTGGAAGTCTTAACCGTTCATCGGCTTTGTCCGCCGTCTGAGAGATCCACTCGTATTTCCACATTACTGAATGAAGTCGGGTTGCCTGCCGAAATAGCCAAAGCTTATCCTAGTGAACTCTCAGGTGGACAATGCCAGCGTATTTCCATCGCCCGTGCTCTGGCTATGAATCCACGGATTCTGATTGCTGATGAACCTGTTTCTGCATTGGATGTCTCTGTTCAGGCAAGAATCCTCAACCTTTTGGCCGATTTGCGTCATCGCCGAGGGTTAACCATTCTACTCATCTCACACGACTTGGCGGTTGTTCGAACCGTGTGCGACAGACTTGTCGTTATGCACTCCGGGGAAATTGTTGAACGTGGAAATACGCGTGAAGTCTTTCAACATCCCCGCCACCCTTATACCCGCATGCTATTAAATGCCGTGCCAGACGTTTCAGCGGCCTTCATCAAACAACCTGAGAGTCTAACTTTCGATCCATAAACATGTATCATTCATTCACCACATTTCGCTCTACACCAATTTATGTCCTCGATGGCATGTACTCAATCACACTAGGCGGCTTACCACAAACGAATATGTTCGATATCCGTAGTAAGCTGTGAAATTTGAATATGTTATAATGTATAATAATGTAATGGATTATGCTGATTTTAGATTGTATGTAAAGTTGAGATTCGATTGCATGCGAATTAACCCGAAAGTGTCCCGTACGGCTGCGGTTTATAAAAAGAGTTTGGGTAGAATTAATTTGAGATGTGGCACAGGGCTCATATAGTAAGTGAGTTCTTGTACCATGCGGGTAATAACGAGTCTCACAGGCCGACCTCACAGTTATACAGGAAAAATCGAAGTATGCATCAACTCGCAGCCCTTAAACACCTTTACTGGGGTGAAATGTGCCTTCACTTGTATTTCACGATTTTTCACGTATGAAGACTGTAAAATTGGATAGCGAGACATGCAGCAGTTGAAACGAGAATAGACCCGCAAGAAGGATCGCCTCAAGTTCCTTGTGCAGTCTTCGTAACGCCATTCCGAGCATTGTAAAGCCATTTCTTCAAAGATTTACAGTTGGGACGCGAGCAGTTTGAATGTACACCTCTCACGAATTCCTCTTGGTACCCCAAATTGCCGTAATCTTCGTTACACACAAAAAATCTCAGCGTTCAGCTCGAAGGAAACGAACTTAATCAAAATACCTCCTATTATACGTATACTTACTCTCTCCCCCTACCCTCAACCCAACTGGTCTACACACCTG
>ERZ808286.751-NODE-751-length-19241-cov-4.696810_pt1 | contig 19241 bp, 17 predicted proteins | sample MGYA00521276_ERZ808286 | MGnify/ENA primary metagenome ERZ808286 (study PRJEB31516, sample SAMN03275607) | gut metagenome | biome: mammalia-associated habitat; material: feces | host: Papio cynocephalus | place: Kenya | collected 2012-08-01 ... | reverse complement strand
AACGCAGAGCTTCATCAAAACGCCCTGAAAGGGCAAAAGCTCCTAGCCCAGGGCATCGCCCTGGGTATAGAAATGCGCAATAATGTCGCCCTGAAAGGGCAAAAGCATTACATTCAAGTAAAAAAATAAGTAAAATTAAAACGATAAACATTTTTAAAATTTATTCCAATGGGAAGAGCATTTGAATATCGTAAAGCTACAAAGCTGAAAAGATGGGGCCACATGGCCAAGACATTTACTAAGTTGGGTAAGCAGATTGCAATCGCAGTGAAGGCTGGTGGTCCAGAGCCAGAAAACAACCCTGGTTTGCGTGCTATCATCGCTAACTGTAAGCATGAGAACATGCCTAAGGATAACATTGAACGTGCCATCAAGAACGCTATGGGTAAGGATACCAGCGACTACAAGGAGGTAACTTACGAGGGATATGGCCCTCACGGAGTTGCTGTATTCGTTGACACCTTGACCGACAATACCACTCGTACAGTAGCCGACGTTCGCTCTGTATTCAATAAGTTCAGCGGCAACCTCGGTACAACAGGTTCCTTGTCTTTCCTCTTCGACCACAAGGCTGTGTTCACATTCAAGAAGAAGGAAGGTTTGGATATGGACGAGTTGATTCTCGACTTGATCGACTACGGAGTAGAGGATGAATACGACGAGGACGAGGAGAACAACGAGATAACTATCTATGGTGCTCCTACTAGCTTCGGCGAGATTCAGAAGCACTTGGAGGCTGAGGGCTTCGAGGTAACAGGTGCTGAGTTCACCTACATTCCTAACGACCTGAAGGATGTAACTCCTGAGGAGCGTGAGACCATCGACAAGATGGTGGAGAAGTTGGAGGAGTTTGACGATGTTCAGACTGTCTATACCAACATGAAGCCAGAGGTTCCAGCAGAGGCAGAATAAACAGAAAATAAAGTATATTTGCATAGGGTTATGCAGTGGCATGCCCCGTATAACAGTTTAACGATAGGGGGAAGACTCTTGTGAAAGAGGCTTCCCTTTTAAATTAATATTAAAGGGATTATAAAAATGGAAACAAACAAAGATAACAAGCAGAATCTGACCAAGGTAACTTATCAGACTCATGGTACATGCAGCAAGTATATCTGCATCAGCGTGGATGAGAACGGAGTGGTGAAGGATGCGCAGTTTATCGGTGGTTGCGATGGCAACACCAAGGGTGTCTGCTCATTGATTCGTGACATGAAGGCTAAGGATGTTATCGCCCGACTCAAGGGCATCACCTGTGGAAACAAGCCAACCAGTTGTCCAGACCAGTTGGCAACGGCACTGCAGGAAATGGGATACTAATTCTCCTACAGAATAAAATAATCCTACGGAATAAAAATCTCCGTAGGATAAATTATCCGTAGGATGCTAGTACTTGAAAGTATCATCCAAAAGAACCTGTTGTGGATTCTTAGCCGAATGATACACGAAGCGGAAGGTGAAATGAGCCTCCTTGTATTTCTTCAAGCCAGGATTGTTGTCTAGCGCCTCCTTTTGGAGCTTGTGCAACTTCTGCTTGTTGGCATCTATCGCCTGTTTGTTGTCTGCCTTGTTGCGAAGCGTGATATAGTAAGTGTAGACACGCGATGTCTTTTCGAAGCTGGCACTATCCGTTCTGCTGTCGTTGATGTAGGGGGTAGGGCAGTATTTCTCTGTATATTCCTTGGCTTCGCGAGCCGCCTTGTCCTCCAAACTTTCAGTACAAGAAGAGACCAAAGCAGCTAAAAATGTGATATAAATCAACTTTTTCATCATTATTTTTCCTCTTTTTTCCAAAAAAAACTATTATTTCTTGTATTTTAGTGCAAAGATACAAAAAAAATAACTATCTTTGCATTCCAAAGAGAGAAATATTTTATGGAGAATATAAATAAGATAAGAAATTTCTGCATTATTGCACATATAGACCATGGTAAAAGTACCTTGGCAGACCGACTTCTAGAGAAGACCCAGACTATCAAGATCACTGAGGGACAGATGCTTGATGACATGGACTTGGAGCGTGAGCGTGGCATCACCATCAAGAGCCACGCCATCCAGATGGAATACAAGGCAAATGACGGAGACACTTATATCCTCAACCTCATCGACACTCCGGGACATGTAGACTTCTCTTATGAGGTTTCTCGTTCCATCGCTGCTTGCGAGGGAGCGCTCTTGGTCGTGGATGCCACGCAAGGTGTGCAGGCACAGACCATCTCCAACCTATATATGGCAATAGACCATGACTTGGAAATCATCCCTGTCATCAACAAGATAGATATGCCTTCGGCTATGCCAGACGAGGTGGAGGACGAAATCGTCGACCTCATCGGTTGTAAGCATGAGGACATCCTTCGTGCTTCCGGTAAGACCGGCGAGGGCGTGGAGGATATACTGGAAGCTGTGGTGAAGCGCATTCCTCATCCAGAGGGTGACGACAAGGCTCCGCTCCAGGCGCTCATCTTCGACTCCGTATTCAATTCGTTCCGTGGCATCATTGCCTATTTCAAGATAGAAAACGGTGTGATTCGTAAGGGCGACAAGGTGAAATTCTTCAATACTGGCATGGAATATATCGCCGACGAGGTGGGTGTGCTCAAGATGGACATGATACCTCGCAAGGAGCTCGCCACAGGAGAGGTGGGCTATATCATCTCGGGCATCAAGAACGCTACCGAGGTAAAGGTAGGTGATACCATCACTCATGTAGACCGCCCATGCGAGAAGGCTATCGCCGGATTCCAGGAAGTGAAACCTATGGTGTTTGCCGGTGTTTATCCCATCGACCCTAGCGATTATGAGAACCTGCGTGCTTCGCTCGAAAAGCTTCAGCTCAACGATGCCTCGCTCACTTTCTCGCCAGAGAGTTCGGTGGCATTAGGTTTCGGCTTCCGTTGTGGATTCCTCGGACTCCTGCACATGGAAATCGTACAGGAACGTCTTGATAGAGAGTTTAACATGGATGTCATCACCACCGTGCCAAATGTTTCCTATATGGTTTATGACAAGCAAGGTGGCGTGAAAGAGGTGCACAACCCTTCGGGATTGCCCGACCCAACGATGATAGATCACATCGAGGAGCCTTACATCCGTGCCACCATCATCACAAGTGCCGATTTCATTGGACCAATCATGAAACTCTGTCTGGACAAGCGTGGTGAGCTCATCAATCAGGAATATGTGAGTGGCAATCGTGTGGAGTTGCATTTCATGCTGCCACTTGGTGAGATCGTCATTGACTTCTACGACAAGTTGAAGAGTATTTCCAAGGGATATGCTTCCTTCGACTATCACATCGACTCCTTCCGCCCAAGTAACTTGGCGAAGCTCGATATACTCTTGAATGGAGAACCAGTCGACGCATTGAGTACCTTGACCCATCGTGACAACGCAGTGGCTTTCGGACGTCGCATGTGCGAGAAGTTGAAGGACTTGATACCACGCCAGCAGTTCGACATAGCTATTCAGGCTGCCATCGGAGCCAAGATTGTGGCTCGTGAGACTGTAAAACAGGTGCGCAAAGATGTGACTGCCAAATGTTATGGCGGTGACGTGAGCCGAAAGCGTAAGTTGCTGGAAAAGCAGAAGAAGGGTAAGAAGCGCATGAAGCAGATTGGCAATGTGGAAGTTCCACAGAAGGCTTTCCTTGCCGTACTTAAACTCGATTAATAATATCAAATTTACAAATCAACTTTTAAAGCAAAAGGAGGTATGTATTATGGCTGATTTTAAAGTAATAACCCCAAAGCGCGACATAGCCAGAGAGCTTGCACGTAAGTATAGTACGATGACGCACGATGAGCTTGATGTGTTGGAGGACATTCTTGAACCTGTGAAATACGGCAAGGGAGAGAGTATCTTGTCGGAGGGGGAACAGTGCACAGGTATCTCTTACATCGAGAAGGGACTGGTGCGACAGTTTTACTTCAAAAACGGCAAGGAGGTTACCGAACATCTAGGTGTTGACCATACAATCTTTATGTGTATAGAGAGTCTTTTCAGGGAGGAACCTTCTCATCTGCAGGTGGAGGCATTGGAGCCAACATTAGTCTATATCCTGCCCAAGGCTAAGCTGGAGGCGGCTGCCATGCGCAACGTGAACATCCAGATGCTTTATCGTAAGATTTTGGAAGAGAGCTTGATACAGTCGCAGGTGCATGCCGACTTGATGCGATTTGAGACGGCCCCTAATAAGTACAAGCGTTTGTGTGAACTGAATCCTCAGGTTGTGTTGCGTGCGCCATTAACCTATATCGCTAGCTATTTGCAGATGACACCGGAAACGTTGTCTAGAATTCGATCGAACACATTATTATAAATAAAAAGCCTGTTGCAAACATCTTTGCAACAGGCTTTTTTCTTGCTATGATAGTCTATGTTAATTATTCAGCAGTATAGAGGAATCGCTTGATACTCTTCTTTGGAGTCTTCTCGAACTCTTCCTCATGTATTCTTATTTCAGATACCTTGCTGTAAGCAGGAATCATCGAGTTGAGTTCCTGGCGGTTTTGCTCCATGATGTCCTTGAGTTCCTTGGTACCGAGGTTCAAAGTCTGAGCCTCGTCATAGTCTGGATGAACAAGACCGATGAGCTTGTCGCCCTTCTGCACTACCACACTTTCGTTGACGAGGGCGAGGGAGTTGAGCTTGTCCTCGATTTCCTCAGGGTAGATGTTCTGTCCGTTGGCACCGAGGAGCATGTTCTTGCTTCGGCCCTTGATGAAGACATTGCCGTCGCCATCCATGGTTCCAAGGTCGCCTGTGTGATACCATCCGTTCTCATCAATGGTTGCCTTGGTGGCTTCCTCGTTCTTGTAGTAGCCAAGCATCACGTTAGGACCCTTGGCAAGAATCTCACCAGGTATATTCTCTGGGTCAGGACTGTCGATGCGCACCATCATATGGAGTGCAGCCTTGCCACACGAGCCTGGTACGAAATGCTTGTAGTCTTCGTAGCAGATGATAGGGGCACACTCCGTGGCTCCATATCCCACGGTATATTTGAAACCGATGTTATGGAGGAAGGTCTCTACCTCCTGGTTGAAGGCAGCACCGCCGATGATGACCTCATAGAAGTTGCCACCGAAGGCATTGCTCACTTGTTCGCATATCTTCTCCTTTACCTTCTTACTGATGACAGGCATGTGGAGAAGCATGCGCATACGGTTGTTCTGAATCTTTGGGAACACACGCTTGCGGATGATTTTCTCGATGACCAAAGGTACGGCGATGATGACTGCTGGCTTAATTCTGCCGAATGCCTCGGCGATGATGGCTGGGCTAGGGATGCGGGTGAGGTAATAAACATGGCAGCCCTTGATAAACTCGAAGATAAACTCGAACGCCATGCCATACATGTGAGCCATCGGCAAGATGCTGATGACTGGGTCGCCTGCCTTGATCTGTTTGCCCAGCACGTTTTCTGCAAAGTCGGCGTTGCCCCAAAGTGCACGGTAAGGTACCATCACGCCCTTGGAGAAACCTGTAGTGCCGCTGGTATAGTTGATCATCGCCAGCTCATCAGGACTCTGCTCCATGTAGTAGCTCACGTGGTTCTTGCGGAAATACTTAGGATACTTGATGCCGAACATCTCGTTGAGGTGTTCACGGGCGTAAGTCAACTTATCGGTGCGAGATACCACGAGCGAATAGTCGGGGATGTAGATGATGCCCTCCAGCCCAGGCATCTTGGTGGCATCTATCTGCGTAGCTACCACGTCGCCAACGAAGAGCAATTTAGCGTCGCTGTGATTCACTATGTTGTGAATCTGGTCGGGCATAAACTCGTGCAGGATAGGCACAGCGATGGCACCATAGGTGAGTGTGGCAAGAAAAGCCACAGCCCAGTTGGCACTGTTTCGACCGCAAAGAGCAATCTTGTCGCCCTTCACTACACCAGAGTTCTCAAACATGATGTGCAGCTTCTCTATCTTGCGCGCCACATCATGATACTGCAAGGTTGCTCCCTTGTAGTCGGTCAGGGCATCCATGTCCCAATGGTCGATGATGCTCTTCTGTATAAGTGCATTAAAGCTAGGTATCTCCATATTATTTTGCATGTTTGTACAAATGTCGTTTGCTATTATATTGCATTTTGATACAAGTATCTCTTGATTGATTTCTTTGCTGTCTTCTCAAACTCCTTGTCGTGTAGCTTGACACGTGAAACCTGTGCGAAAGAAGGTATCATGGCGTTGAGTTCCTTGCGGTTTTGCTCCATGATGTTCTTGAGGTCTTCGTCGGAGAAGCCAAGGGTGTTGGCCTCTTCCATGTCGGGATGGATCAATGCCACGAGTTTGTCGTCCTTCTGGAGGACAAGGCTTTCGTTGACCATCGCCATGGAGTTGAGCTTGTCTTCGATTTCCTCTGGATAGATGTTCTGTCCATTTGGACCGAGGAGCATGTTCTTGCTGCGTCCCCTTACGAAGAAGTGACCATCGGATGACATAGTGGCCAAGTCGCCCGTGTGGAACCAACCTTCCGCGTCGATGACAGCCTTTGTAGCCTCAGGATTCTTGTAGTAACCCTTCATCGTATTGATGCCACGGCAAACCAATTCGCCTGGTACATTTTCTGGGTCATTGCTGAGTACCTTCACTTGCATGTGTTTCACCGCCACGCCACAACTTCCGGCGATATATTCGTCTTGGTTGGCGAAGGTGATGAACGGAGCTGTCTCTGTGGTTCCGTATGCCATGGCGATAGGGAATCCGATACTTGTGAAGAAGTTCTCAATCTCCTTGTTGAGAGGCGCTCCACCTACAACAACCTCATATGCCTTGCCGCCAAACTCCTTGAGTACGAAATCTCTTATCTTCTCCTTGATGCGCTTGTTGATGACTGGCATGTTGAGGAGCAGTCGGGCACGGTTGGTTTGTACGTGTGGGAAAATCTTCTTTCTCACGATTTTCTCCACTACCAATGGTACGGCAAAGATGATGTCTGGTTGAATCTCCGTGAACGCTTGTGCTATGAGTGTCGGGCTTGGCAGACGTGTGAGGAAATAGATGTGGTTGCCCTGAATCATGTTGAATATCAGGTCGGCCATCAGACCATACATGTGTGCCATCGGCAGCGAAACGAGAATGTTGCAGTTCTTGGTGAGCTTAGGAGCGATGCTGCTCAACATATAGTCGAGGTTGCCCCAGAGCGCTCGGTATGGAAGCATCACGCCCTTGGAAAATCCAGTGGTTCCACTGGTGTAGTTGATCATCGCCAATTCCTCAGGGTCGTCTACATGGTAATGCACATGCTCGGCACGGAAATACTTGGGATAGCGGTGACCAAAGATCTCGTTGAGATGCTCGCGCGCATACGTAAGCTTTTCAGTGCGTGAAATGACAACTGAATTGTCGGGAAGATAGATGATGCCCTCCAGGGATGGCATCTCTTCGGGTGTTATCTCTGTAGCTACCACGTCGCCTACGAACAGAAGCTTGCTCTCGCTATGGTTCACGATGTTGTGAATCTGCTCTGGCTTAAATTCGTTCTGTATAGGTACGACAATAGCACCGTAAGTAATAATGGCCAAGAAGGCTACTGCCCATTGGCTACTATTTCTTCCGCAGACGGCTATTTTGTCGCCCTTCTTCACGTCGCTGTTTTCAAACAGGATGTGGAGCTTCTCAATCTTTCTGGCAACATCATGATACTGAAGTGTGGGCCCCTTGTAATCGGTTAGCGCATCGAGATTCCAGTTCTTGATGATGCTTTGCTCAATATACGAGTTAAAACTTGGTATTGAATTCATTGCACAATTTACAAAATTTTGTGCAAAGATACTGAAAATAATGCACACTACAAAATAAAATGTGCATTATTTTCAGAAACTATGTGTTTTTGTGGAGTTTTTTCGACATTTTATTCATATCTCATCGACTTTGCGGGATGGATATGAGAAATTAGGTAGCTTGGCGCCACAAGCATAAAAATGCTGATGAGCAGCGTGGCTACGTTCAAGGCTGCGATGGCAAGCCAATTGAATTCTACTGGCACAGTACTTACATAGTAAGTCTGGGCATCGAGTTTCACCAATCCTGTCCAGTTTTGGAGGGCTAGGATGCCCAAGGCGATGATGTTGCCCAAAATCATTCCCTTGCCGATGATGAACACTGCAAACCAAAGGAAGGTGTGTCGGATGGTCTTGTTGCGAGCTCCAAGTGCTTTCATCACGCCTATCATTGAGGTGCGTTCAAGGATGATGATGAGAAGACCGCTAATCATGGTAACACCTGCCACGATGAGCATCAAGCCAAGGATAATCCATACATTAAGATCCATTAGGCTGAGCCACTGGAATATTTGTGGGTTGAGATCCTTGATGGTGGCGCTACTGTAGGTTTCTCCGTAATGGTCTACTGTGCGGTTCACCTTATTTATAATATAGTCTTCCGTCTCATTCAGTTTATTGAAATCGTTGACGGCGATTTCTGCACCGCTTGCTTGGTCGTCCATCCAGCCATTGAGCTTCACGGCGGTATAGAGATCTGTATATACCATCAGCTCGTCATACTTTTTGAGGTTGGTTTGGTAGATGCCCTGGATGGTGAATCGGCGCATGCGAATGCCGTTGTTGTCAATGAAATAAGCGAAGATGCGTTCTCCGTTCTTCAATTTCAGCTTGTCAGCCATCAACTTGGATATAAGTATCTGGTTGTGGCTAGCCTTGTCGTCAAACTTGGGGATGCTTCCTTCCACCATGTTCTGGTGAATGAAGGTGGAGTCAAATTCTGGTCCAACACCCTTGAAAACAACACCAAGAAAATCGCTGTCGGTTTTGAGGATGCCTTCCTTCATGGCAAAGCGCTGCACATGTTTTACGCCTGGAATTTTCTTCAGCACGTTCACCATGGAGTCGTTCATCACCACCGGATATTGGTTTTGCTGTTGCAAGGTCATGAAATCTGCCACTTGAATATGGCTGCCGAAGCCAATGACCTTGTCGCGGATGGTATGTTTGAATCCCAACACCACGCATACCGACATAATCATGATGGCCAGACCGATGGCAACACCGGCGGTGGCTATATGAATAGCAGGGCGAGAAACTTTACGTTTGTCGCCCTGGTCGCTATATAATCTCTTGGCTATAAATAGAGGAAAATTCATAGTTAATAACTTCTAAATCCTAACTCCTAACTGGTCTATAGTCCATCGTCCTCCACACGTCCTGGGTAAGCCTCCAAAGCCTTTGCCAAGACTACTAGCGCACGCTCCAAGTCGTGCTTCTTTAGCACGTAGGCCACGCGTACCTGATTGCGGCCTGCGCCAGGAGTGGTATAGAAACCAGAGGCAGGAGCCATCATCACGGTCTCGCCCTCATAGTTGAATTCCTCCAAGCACCAACGGCAGAACTTGTCGGAGTCGTCGATAGGCAATTTTGCCACAGTATAGAATGCACCCATTGGAATAGGAGAGTAGACTCCTGGGATGCGGTTGAGACCGTCAATCAGGCACTTGCGGCGCTCCACATACTCGTCGTATACATCACGATAGTACTCCTCTGGGGCATCTAGCGAAGCCTCAGCCACAATCTGACCAATCAAAGGAGGTGAGAGTCGAGCCTGGCAAAACTTCATTACCGCCTTGCGAATCTCAGGGTTCTTGGTGATGAGGGCACCCACACGGATACCACACTCACTGTATCGCTTGGATACAGAGTCGATAAGGATGGTGTTCTGCTCGATTCCCTCTAGGTGCATCGCACTGATGTAAGGGCTGCCCGTGTAGATATACTCACGGTAAACCTCGTCAGAAAAGAGATAAAGGTCGTACTTCTTCACCAAATCACGTATCTGGTTCATCTCCCTGCGGGTGTATAGGTAACCTGTAGGGTTGTTAGGATTGCAAATCAAAATGGCACGAGTACGTTCGTTGATGAGCTCCTCGAATTTTTCCACCTTAGGAAGAGAGAAACCTTCCTCAATGGTTGTAGCGATGGTACGAATCTTGGCACCCGCCGAGATGGCGAAAGCCATATAGTTGGCGTAAGCTGGTTCTGGCACGATAATCTCGTCGCCAGGGTTGAGACAGCTCATGAAAGAGAAGAGCACAGCCTCAGAACCTCCCGATGTGATGATAATGTCGTCGGCAGTTACGTTGATGTTATATTTCTTATAGTAATCTACTAGCTTCTCGCGATAGCTGAGATAGCCCTGGCTTGGAGAGTACTCCAAAATCTTGCGGTCGATGTGCTTCAGCGCATCGAGACCGCATTGAGGAGTAGGTAGGTCTGGCTGACCAATGTTGAGGTGATAAACCTTTACTCCACGTTTCTTTGCTGCGGCAGCCAAAGGAGCCAATTTTCTGATAGGCGACTCTGGCATTTCAAGGCCACGTACTGATATTTCAGGCATCTTAATTTATTTCTTTCTATTAATTTTCTGTATTGATTGTTTGGGTGAACCCACTAATCGCTTGCAAAGATACGCAATTTAGCTGAAATATCAGAAGAACTTAGGGTTAAATTTTATTTTTTGATAAAAAACTCCCTTTTCTGTCGCTCTTCTCCTTTCTTTTTTATAACTTTGCATCTGAAATAAGCAAAAATAATTAACTGTATAAATTAAGGTATAAACAATTATGAGAAGTAGAACAGGTACTTGGTTTACAACTAAAGTGAGATATCAGAAGACTATGGAGGATGGTTCCGAGAAGGTCGTTTCAGAGACATACGTAGTGGATGCATTGAGTTTCACCGAAGCAGAGAGTGCCATTATCGACGAGATGTCTGTATATGTAAGTGGTGAGTTTAAGGTGAGTGGCATCACAAAGTCTAACTATAGTGAGATTTTCTTCAGTGATGTCGATGACGACGACAAGTGGTTCAAGGCCAAGTTGCAGTTTATCACTATAGATGAAAAGACCGAGAAAGAAAAACGTTCCAATACTCTCTATCTAGTTCAGGCAAAGTCTTTGGCTCGTGCCCTCCGTTACATAGACGAGGTGATGGGCAAGACCATGATCGATTATGATGTGATAGGTCTTAACGATACTCCAATCATGGATGTTTTCGAGCATCATGCTGCCTCGGAGAAGAAAGAGGAGAAAAATGATGTTCCTGAATACGAACAACAGGATGCAGAGCAGAAGCCTGCAGAATAACGGGCGCCCTTGACTTTTAGTTTGTGGAATACAACAGCAAAGACTAATAAATATAGGAGACAGAACAATGTATGATGTAAAAGGAAATCTTCATGAAGTGTTGGGCAACTTGCCTGCAGGGGTTCGCCTTGTAGCCATCAGCAAGTTTCATCCTAACGAATATATAGAGGAGGCGTATGCCGAGGGGCAGCGCCTCTTTGGCGAGAGCCATGAACAGGAACTCGCCAAGAAGGTGGAGTCGCTGCCGAAGGATATTGAGTGGCATTTCATTGGTCATTTGCAGACCAACAAGGTGAAGTATATCGCTCCTTACATTTCCATGATTGAGTCGGTTGACAGCTTGAAACTCCTCAAGGAAATCAACAAACAGGCAGCCAAGCACAATCGTGTAATAAAAGTGCTCTTGGAACTTCACATCGCTGAGGAGAATACCAAGTCGGGACTTTCACTAGCTGATTGTAGGGCGTTGTTGGAGGCTGGCGAGTGGCGTGAAATGAAAAATGTGCAGATTTGTGGCTTGATGATGATGGCATCGAATACTGACGACCAGATACAGATAGCCCATGAATTTGAGACGGCTTTCGACTTTTTTAAGGAAATGAAAGCGAAGTATTTCGCTGATGAGCCTGCTTTCTGTGAACGTAGTTGGGGTATGAGTCACGACTATAAGATTGCCGTGCAACATGGCTCCACGATGGTGCGTGTGGGTACCACCATCTTTGGTCCTAGGGTATATTAAAATGATAATAAAAAAGAGGGTGGCATCTTTTATGGATGCTATCCTCTTTTTTTATGGGTTTAATTATAGATGACTTTTTTATTCTTGTTGGTTACATAGAGATGCCCTTTTTGGGGAGTCTTTATTTTCCTGCCTTCCAGGTCGAAATACTCAGTAGGAGTCTTGCCTGCTTTGTCGTTGTTCACAGGGTTTTTGATGCCCGTAGTGTAATCCTTCAGATAATCGAATGTGACATAGCCCGTGGCTTCGTCCTTCATTATGTTATAGAGCGGACGATTTGTTAGGATACTGTGATTCAGTTGTATGGTGGTGAGACTGTTGACATCGATTTCCGCCGTTCCTTCCTTGTAGCTAGGGAATGGGTCGTTCTCAAGGCTTGTCAAGTAATCGGCACTGGTAATCCCTGCGCTGCCTATGTTGGCGCTATTGATGACAAGACCATCAGCTGGTACTACCATCACGCTTGGCTTTCCTGCCGTGTTGTTAGGGTTGTCGTTTAATTGAATGGTAGCTTTGTCGGCATAGTCAATGCGCCAAACGAGGAGTCCATAGCCGGGCAAACTCTTCCACCATCCCTCGTTCTGTATGCTTTGGAGCAGAAGGTATTCTCCAGCCTCGTCGTCGGCGTCTATCTTGTAACTCTTTCGGCTTGTTCCAAAAGGCTCCAGTTTGATTTGCTGTGCTTGGGCTGGTAGGGTAGTGGGCTCTGTCCACCCCATCATATAGCTTTCCCATGCAGAATAAGGACTTGGACAATAGCCGTTGTCGCTATATTCTCCCATATCCATCACAGACCAATATTCTGGTGTCTGGTTGTTTAACTTGGCGGCAGAACTATTGGTGTCGGTAACGTATAAGTCGGGCATTCCCATGGTGTGCGAAAACTCATGACAGAAGAGTCCAATACCATCTAGGTAGTATTCACCTGGCTGAGTGTTCTTGGGTGTCTCATTCAATTCATTGCTGATACCGAAACGGCAGAAATATTTTCCGTCGAGTTGCAATGTCTTGTCTGAAACCTTGCCATTGGCATCCACTTGGACGAAATTATTTGTACCCGACTTAGGCCACAGGCAATCTTCTGAGTTACCGGAATAACTTTCAGAGTAGCCTGCATATATCACATATACCAAATCTACGTATCCATCGCCGTCGGAATCATAATCAGCAAAGTTCACTTGTTCATCTACCGATTGGCAGGCCTCGCTTATCATTTGGGTGTAATTGGCATCATCGCCATCTCCACTATTGTTAGTACCATAATATGCGGATTTTTTGCTCACAGTGACAGGACCAACAATGTCAAACTGGGGGGTGAATTTTTGGTTGCTCATGTCAGAGAAATACTGCTTCACGCCTCCGTAGTAGTGGTGGTCTTCGTCTGTAATGTAGGCAGCTTGGGTTGCTTCAGGTTCTTCCTCGCCAATTTTTCCGTTGAAATAATGGGTGAAAGTGGCTACCGGATCACTGCTCTTGAATTTTACGTCTTGAAATTGCACTAAGATGACCAAAGCCTTAGGGCTACCTAAATGGGGAAAGTAGCTGGGGTAGCCCTTTCCAATGCTTGTCGCCCTGGTGGTCATGAAGACTCTTTCTTGCTTTTGTCGAGCCATCTCAAGCTTTTGTTGGATCATTTTATGCCTTGCCTGCAGTTCCTCTGTTGTTGATATTTCATACTTTCCATCGGCATTCATTTTGAGAGGAGTGCCGTCTAGAAGTGTATAATAGTGGAAATTTTCGTCACCATGTAGAGTCGCCTGTACGATGGTTCCATCGGCCAGAGTCTGTGTGGTGATACCCGGTTTTGCCTTTGCGGCAAAAAGGTTGCTAAAGCCTAGAAAGGCGAGAGCCAAGGAAAAAATGATTTTCTTCATTATCGTAAGCAGGTTATGTTTAAAAATAGAATAAGCTGTTTATTTATAATAATATTGTCCCTTCTTCTGTGTCTGTCGTCCAAACTCGATGGCGTGTTGCGGACAGTGGTGATAACAGGTGAAACAAGTGAGACAATCCTTGTGGTGAAGCCACTCTGGGAAAGCTCCATGGCCACCTTTGATGTCACCTACCGGGCATACGTTGGCGCAAATGCCGCATTTCACGCAGCGATCTTTCTCCACATGGAATCGCTTGTCGGTAATGAGCACGTTCTCGAAGAATCCTCCCACTACCTTGGTGAAGAACCAAGGGATAGGACCCTTCACCAATCTGCTGACACCCTCCTTGCGATTGTATATCTCCTCGCATGCCACTGCCAACTCCTGTGCAGCCTCCTCTTTCTTGCAAATTTCACGCTCCTTGGAATCTACATCCATGAAAGGTAGCCCTACGTAAGACTCTGGCATAATAAGAGAATAGCTGGATGTTACATGAGAAATGCCGATTGCCTGAAGAGATGCATTGGAGGCTATTACATCGTTTAGGTTTTCTATGGTGAGTCCGATGCTGTCGCCTGCCGTGCAGAGGCAGTATACAAAAGTACCATGCCCTTCTTCTGTCGGAAGAGTGCTCTCTTGGGACACCTCTCGTGTTACTTTCATCTGTTTGATAAACTCCCTGACAAGGCGTGGAACTCTCCAACCATGTACGGGGAAAACGAAACCAAGCCGTTCATCCTCCTTGAGATTGAACGGCTCGGCTATATTATGATTGGTATCATCGCCACGCATGTATTGGGCTATGGATACCAATTCTTCGTGTGTAGCGGCCGCCAGTCGAGACGCCGCCCACTTGGTGTTTCCTGTTCCTGAGAAATAGAAAATCATTTGTTTGTTATTTTCTTGAAGCTACAGGGTGCAAATGCTTATTTTTTCTCGTTCATCACACCCTCGATATAGATGCGAGACATCTCTACGTTGCCATTGGTGCGAATGGTGACGCTCTTCTTGAAATGGCCCGGGAACATACCTTTGCCATTATAGGTTACGCTGATTTGTCCCTTCTGACCAGGAGCGATAGGCTGCTTGGTGTAAGAAGGTACTGTGCAACCGCAACTAGCAATGGCTTGATTGATAACGAGAGGCTTGTTGCCTACATTGGTGAAGGTGAATGTCGCCTTCTGTACAGGGGCACTCTCGTCGAAAGTTCCGAAATTGTGAACCACTTTGTCAAACTTGATTTCTGCTTGCGCTGAGGCTGTGGCAACGAGTGCCAGGAGCATAGTCAATGTCAGTATGATCTTTTTCATTTTCATTTCCTTTCTATTGTCTTTATAACTCTTCTATAGTCTTTTACAACTCTTTTTGCTAAATTCGATGCAAAAGTACATATAAAGTTTATAATAGAGCTACTTTTTTACATTATTTTATATATTTCTTCAGAAATTGCCCCGTCAGGCTTTCCTTGCAGGCTGCCACTTCCTCTGGTGTGCCTGTCACCACGACGTTGCCTCCCTTGTCGCCTCCCTCTGGTCCGAGGTCTATGATATAGTCGGCGCACTTGATGACGTCGAGGTTATGTTCGATGACCACCAGCGAGTGTCCACGCTCTATCAGTGCGTCGAAGGCATGGAGTAGGCGCTTGATGTCGTGGAAGTGCAAACCGGTGGTCGGCTCGTCGAAGATGAAGAGCGTTGGCTCCTGTTCCTCCTTGCCGATGAAGTAGGCGAGCTTCACGCGCTGGTTCTCGCCGCCGGAGAGGGTGCTGGAGTTTTGTCCGAGTTTGATGTAGCCGAGACCAACCTCTTGCAATGGACGGAGACGGCTCACGATGACGCGGCAACTGTCGAAGTCGCCGTCGTTGTGTTGCAACTTCTCGTCGCTGAAGAACTCGATCGCCTCGTTCACGGTCATGTTGAGCACGTCGTTGATATCCTTGCCACCATAGCGCACTTCCAGTATCTCGTGCTTGAATCGCTTGCCTTTGCAGGCTTCGCAGGTCAGAGTGAGGTCTGCCATAAACTGCATCTCGATCGTTACGTAGCCTGCACCCTTGCATTCCTCGCATCGTCCGCCCTCGGTGTTGAAGGAGAAGTATTGCGGGGTGAAGCCCATCTGCTTGGCGAGTGGTTGGTTGGCGAAAAGCGTGCGGATGGCATCGTATGCCTTCAGGTAGGTGGCAGGGTTGCTTCGGGTGCTCTTGCCGATAGGGTTCTGGTCTACGAACTCCACGTGTCGGATGGCATCCACGTCGCCTTCCATCGAGGTATATTCGCCTGGCGCATCCGATACAAGGTCGAGGTGGCGGCGCATGGCAGGGTAGAGGATGCCCTTGATGAGCGAGCTCTTGCCCGAGCCTGATACACCGGTGATGACGGTGAACACGTTGAGTGGTATCTCTACGTCGATGCCACGCAGGTTGTTCATTCTCGCTCCCTTGATGTCGATGTGGCGGTTCCAGGCACGATGGCTCGTAGGGCAAGGTATCTCTTCTGCATGGGTGAGATACTTGATGGTGTAGCTCTCTGGATATTTCTCCAGCAGTGCCTTCTGTTTTTCAGGGTCGGTGGTCGAGTATTCTGATGATGGACCGGCGTAGACCAGTCGTCCGCCCAGTCGTCCGGCGTCAGGACCGATATCGATGAGATAGTCGGCGGCACGCATGATTTCCTCGTCGTGCTCCACCACTACCACGGTGTTGCCCAGTTCCTGCAACTCTCTGAGCACCTTGATGAGTCGGTCGGTGTCGCGACTGTGCAGTCCGATGCTAGGCTCGTCAAGGATGTAGACGCTGCCCACGAGCGACGAACCGAGGTTGGTGGTCAAGTTGATGCGCTGGCTCTCGCCACCGGAGAGGGTGTTGGAGAGACGGTTGAGGGTGAGATAACCCAAGCCGACATCGAGCAGGAATTGCAGACGGTGGTTGATTTCGGTGAGCAGTCGCTTGCCTATTTCTTTCTCGTGGTCGGTGAGCTCCAACTTGTCGAACCAAGCCTTGAGGTTGACCACCGACATCTCCACGAGCTCGGTGATGCTTCGTCCGCCAATCTTCACGTAGTTGGCTTCCTTCTTGAGTCGGGTGCCATGACAGTCTGGGCAGACGGTCTTGCCACGGAATCGGCTCAGCATCACTCGGTATTGAATCTTGTATTGGTTTTCTTTCACCATCCGGAAGAACTCATCGATGCTCACACGGTCGTGTGGATCGCGGTCCTTCTCGTTGGGTAGTCCATGCCACAGCCAGTCTTTCTCCTTCTGGGTCAGCTCGTAGTAAGGCTTGAAGATAGGGAAGTGGAAAGGCTCGGCTCGGCGAATGAATTCCTTGAGCCACATGCCCATCTTCTCACCACGCCAACACACCACGCAGCCATCGTATAGGCTCAACGATGTGTTCGGTATGACGAGTTTCTCGTCGATGCCTATCACGCTGCCGAATCCCTCGCAGGTAGGACAGGCACCCAACGGAGAGTTGAAGGCAAACATGTTGTCGGTAGGTTCCTCAAACTTGATGCCGTCTGCCTCGAATCGGGTGGAGAAATCGTAGCTGATTTTGCTTGGTAAGAAGAGCAATCTACAAGCACCATCGCCCTCGTAGAAGGCAGTCTCGGCGGAATCCATCAGTCGGCTGATGTCATCCTTCTCGTCGCTTACCGAGGCACGGTCGATGACGAGGAAGATTTCCTCGTCCATTTGCTGCATCTTTTCTTTCAACGCTTCGCCGCTCGATTCCAAGAGAGCCTTGTCGGCAGATTCAAGGAAATCCTCGATGCGTACGAACTCCCCCTTTTCTAGGATTCGGGCGTAACCTTCCTGGATATACATCTCCAACTGCTTACTGAGGCTGCGCCCCTCCACCACGTGGATAGGGGCGAGGATGACGAACTTGGTGCCCTTGGAGTACTGCCGGGTGCAAGCGAGCACATCCTCGGTGGTGTGTCGCTTCACCTCCTGTCCGCTTATGGGCGAATAGGTCTTGCCGATGCGGGCGTAGAGCAATCGGATATACTCGTAGATCTCTGTGCTGGTGCCCACGGTGGAACGAGGATTTCGGGCTATTACCTTTTGCTCGATGGCGATGGCTGGCGGCAACCCCTTGATGAAGTCGCACTCTGGCTTGCTCATTCGTCCGAGAAACTGGCGGGCATACGATGACAATGATTCCACGTAGCGACGCTGTCCCTCGGCATAGAGCGTGTCGAAAGCCAACGAAGATTTACCCGACCCGGAGACACCCGTGATGGCAACAAACTTGCCCTGTGGTATCTTTACGTCGATGTTCTTGAGGTTGTTGGCTCTAGCGCCCTTGATCTCTATATATTTTTCCTTAGCCATTTCTTTTTGTTAATTATTCATAGAAAAACTCCTGACTCCTAATTCCTAACTTCTAACTATTCATGATGATAAGGCTCACCTTTTATAATTGTACATGCGCGATAGAGCGCCTCGGTGAAGATGAGACGCACCATCTGGTGGGAGAAGGTCATCTTGGAGAGCGAAATCTTTTCGTTGGAACGGTTGTAGACTGCCTGCGAGAATCCATAGGGACCACCGATGACGAAGACGAGTCGGCGGGCCGTGGCCTGCTTGCGCTCCAGCCACTTGGCAAACTCGATGCTTCGGAACTCCTGTCCGTGCTCATCCATCAGCACCACGGTGTCGGAAGGCAGAATCTGCTTCAATATCAGCTCGCCCTCACGCTCCTTCTGCTGTTGCTCGCTGAGGCTCTTGGTGTTCTTCAGCTCCGGGATGGTGGTGATGCTGAAAGGCATGTAGTGGGTGATGCGCTCGGCATAGTCCTTGATGCCGGCGATGAAATGCTTGTTGACGGTCTTGCCGACCAATATGAGTTCTGTCTTCATGATTCTTCATTCTCCTTCTTCACTTCCTCATCCCCATAGTATCCCGTTCCGATGCGTTTCGGATTTTTCGGGAACCAACCCTTCTCGCAGCGATGACGCTGTTCGAAGAGTTCGCCGATGCTCCAGAGGCTTGAGGCACCTACCACGCCATGAAGTGCTGATATTAGGACATTCTCTATCAGGAAGGCGGCGGCGATGGTGCCGATGCCCACGACGAGGAACACCCACCAATATTTAGTGCCTGTATAGTACTCAGTCTTCAATACGATAGGGTGGAAGAGCCCAATCACCAGAAATGTGCATACGGCGATGATGATGCCGGTATAATGTAGTTCCATATCTTTACCTTATTATAATTATATTTATGATATTGATGTTATATGCAATGTTGATGATATTATATTGTCAAATATTTGCCTAAATCTATTTACGTTTCTGTTTCAATGTGCAAAAATACAAAAAAAACTTTATTCTTGCCTTGTTTCTCAAATAATTTATATATCTTTGTAGGCAAATAGCGGAATATAACGCTGTTTTCGGGCACAAGCCCCCAGTAAATAGATGTCTTAATTATAAAAAATAGATAACATAATTATAACAACAAGATAAAGACTATGGCTAATAACGCAGAATTAATCAAGCAGTGTGAGGAAAGAGCACAGCAGT
>ERZ808286.750-NODE-750-length-19255-cov-8.305729_pt1 | contig 19255 bp, 20 predicted proteins | sample MGYA00521276_ERZ808286 | MGnify/ENA primary metagenome ERZ808286 (study PRJEB31516, sample SAMN03275607) | gut metagenome | biome: mammalia-associated habitat; material: feces | host: Papio cynocephalus | place: Kenya | collected 2012-08-01 ... | reverse complement strand
ATTTTAGTTCCTCCTATTATTTAAACGCTAGAAGTCCTAAAAATGTCAAAGAAAAACGAAAAAGATTATTTACGACTAGATATCAGATTCATTGATAATGGTATAAGAAGACTTACCACATTTAAAAAGGCGAATGTCTCCATAGATTTCTCTTAACACTTCTTCTATTTTTTCGCATTTTTCCCCTTTTAGGTATATGCTTCTCTTTATCTTCTTATCTTTCATTGTGACGATTCTATCTGCATAGCGAATGGCATATTCAGGCGAATGCATTGTAAGTAAAACAGTCTTATCCATTTCTTTTGCTATTTTGCGTATAGTCTCTAGTAGCATTATTCTATTTTTATAATCTAGTGCACTCTCTGGTTCGTCCATTAGCATTATAGGAGAAGATTGGATTAGTGCACGAGCAAGAATACCAAGTTGCTTTTGGCCTTCACTTAGAGATGAGAAAAGCTCATTTGTTTTTTCCTCAAGAGATAGAGACTTAATTACACTTTTTGCTTCTTCCTCTTCTTTTTTTCCAACTCTAGATAATAGAGAAAGTGAAGAGTTGTAGCCCATAAGAACGATATCGAGAAGAGTAAGCCCTTCTGGAGACGATGGACGCTGAGCAATGTAAGAAATATTCTTAGCTTTTTCTTTTGATGATAAAGATGATATTTCTTTTCCTTTAACAATAATTGAACCTTTAAATGGCTTAAGTAGGCCAGCAATTGATTTAAGAAGAGTTGTTTTTCCCGAACCATTTAGACCAAGAAGGACAGTAACCTCTCCTTTGTTAAGAGAAAATGAGATATCGTCTAATATGGTTTTTTTGTCGTAGCCAACACTAAGATTTTTGATTTCTATTTCACTCATCTCTTTCTCCCTTTTTTCTTAGCATTAAAGCAATAAGAACAGGAAGTCCCATTATTGTTGTTAAAATTGAGATGGGAATTTCACTAGAGGAGATAGTTCTTGCGAGTATATCAGAAAGAACCAGCAAAAGAGCGCCTGTAATCATCGATAATACAAGATAAGATTTATTCTTTCTTTTTAAAACTAGGTAGGCAATATGTGGAGAGATAAGACCGATGAAAGATATTAATCCTGTAATAGAAACTATAGATGAAACAAGTAGTGTTGAAACAAAAAGTATTATCATTCTTATCACTTTTAAGTTAACGCCGAGAGAAAGAGCCTCATCGTCAGATAGTGATAACAATTGTATTTGCCTATTAAATATTAGAAGAATAACCATAGAGATAATAGAGAAGGGGGCAATATAGAGTAGCTTTGTGGCTGTAATAGACGAAAGGCTTCCCATTGTCCAGTATTCAATTGCAGCGAGCTCCGACTCGGAGTCTGCAAAGTATTTTAAAAGCATTATCCCTGTTTTTGCTGCAGATGAAATAACTATTCCGGCAAGAACATAAGTTGATGTATTACTCTCTTTTGTCCCTTTTACAAGTAAAAGAACGAGAAGAACAGATAAAAGAGCACCGATAAAGGCCCCCAATGCTGTAGGTATAATTGATGAAGAGAGAATAGTAATGAATACAGCTGCCCCAAGATTTGCGCCAGACGAGACACCGATAATATCTGGAGAGGCTAGTTGATTGTGAAATATTGTTTGATATATAGCTCCCGCGAGGCTTAGTCCTGCCCCTGAAATAAGCGCCATCAAAACTCGTGGGAGACGAAGGTTAAGAAAAACACTCTTTGTTAATGGCTTTACATTATTTGTGAAAATAAGGCTGAATATTTCCCTTGTACTAATCTGGTATTGACCGATTGCTAAAGAAACCACAGTTAGTACAAAGAGAAATATCAAAGAAATAAGTATTACAAATTGTGTCTTTTTTTTATCCATTAAATAGACGGTGTAAAACCGTAGAACCTCTCATAGAATTGTGTCATATCTGCATTAAACTGGTCCATAGAATATAGCTCTGGATGTATTGTTGCTGTCATCCACAATAGCCCAATAATTCCAGAAGGGACAGGACTATCCCATGCTTCTAGTCCAGTTGGCATTTGATAGACGTTACCAGTCTTAACAGCATTAATTTCAGAGAGCATCTTATCAGAAAGAATGTCATCTCTTGTGTAGCCAGGATTGTCTGTTGCAAAGTTATTTGTTGGAATAATGATGTAATCTGGATTCATCCTTATTAGCTCTTCGTAGCTAATCTCTTTCCAACTTGAGCCTTCAATTGAATCACCTGCATTTACTCCGCCTGCAGATTTAATCAAAGATGCTTGGTACATCTCCTTTGGTGCTGTAGTAAGATAACTAGATGTTCCACCTATATATACAACAGGTCTAGATTCAACATTTTTCGTCAACTCTTCGACGCTATCAAGTTTTTCCTTATAATAAGAAACAAGCTCTTCAGCTTCCTCCACATTTCCTGTTGCCCTTCCAAGGAGAGTGAACATATAGAGTATCTCTTCATGACTTTCTGGATTTACAACAAGTGTTGGAATGCCCATTTGTGTTAGCACATCAGCGTTATTCTTCTGTTTAATAGGTAGAATAACAAGATCAGGGTTTGTACTTAAACAAGTCTCCAAAGAGAAGTTCTTTGCACTTCCTACATCACTTAGCCCTATTAAGGAAGGAGATGCAGCCTTATAGATTGGACGCTGGTTAGATTTTGTTTCAATACCAACTATCTTCGAGTCAGCATCAATGGCAATTAAAGCTGATGATGAGATGTAGTAGCCTGAGACAATACGCTTTGGTTCTTCTTGAATTGTTACTTCTCTTCCTACCATATCCACAAGTGTTACTGGAAATAGAGAAGAATCTTTAGCAGTATCTTCGTTGTTAAGCATCTCATTTGCACCTTGAGCAAAAACAGAAGATAAAGCAAGGAGAACAATGACTAGAAATAAAGATAATCTTTTCATTTTTAACCTCATTATATTTTCTATAATATTATGGCTATTCATAAATAATTTCAATCAGTACAAAAAAAATGATATTTCTAGCCAAGATTGGCTGACATTTTTTCAATTTTTTACGTTACATATATGGAGGTAAAAAATGAATCAATTGAATAATGTCATTTTGGAAGGAACATTAATTAATGATCCAGAGGTTGTAGCAACAAGCTCTATAACCAAAAGTCGGCTTGTAAAATTCACTGTTGCTAACGACAGATATTACAAGGATTCAAATGGAAACAACAAACAAGAAACACTCTTTTTAGTTGTTCAATGTTGGGGAGAACTGGGAGAAAAGTGCCTAATGAGAATTCATAAAGGCATGATTGTCAGAACAGTTGGTAGATTAATGATGTGTCGTTGGGAGAACAAAAATGGTGAGAAGAAGAGTACTATTGAGATAGTTTGCTCGCATATTGAATATCGTTCGCCTAAGACCAAAGATGGCAAAATGGAGGTTATTGAGGACAATAAGAAAGAAAGTGATTTACTCGGAGAGACTACAGTTCTCTACGAATACTAATCTTGGCGTAATTTTTTCCCTTTAGCGCAGGTGAAGGCCTGCGCTATTATTTGATACAAAAAAGAAACAAAAAGAAAAAAAGACAAAAATAAATATTGACAATTGCTTACTGGGGGGGGGTATACTTCTGTATGCCTATTAAAAAAAGGGTTGTTTGAGTTTTTATTTTTGAAGTTCTTAGATTTCTTTCTTTTTTAATAGAATGCAAAGATTTACGTGGTAAATCATAGGGGAGGATATGGAAGATTTTTCCAAAGAAAACATTCTTGGTTATATTTCTAAAACTACATCAGGTCTTGGCTCAGAATTATCAAGTAAGAATGGGATAATCGAAAATTCAGATTGTTTGATAACTCTTAAAGAAGGAAAACAGCCTTTAAACTGCTTTGTTTAAAAGAAAATGTTATTTGGAGATTGGTCCTAGAGAGAGTAGATAAGTGAGCTAGATTAAATTCTCAAATTCTCCAATAGAATTCATGCTTTGCTAAAAATGAAAATCAAATATGAAGGTAAAAATAAAAATGGAAAACTATCGTAAAAAAGTAACAACGAAGATGATTAAAGATTATTTAGAGCAGAAATATCAAATTAGAATTTCGCATGATTGTTATATCTACGATGTTAAGGATAAACATAATCTACTAAAGGATAAAAACGGTAATGTCCGTCATAATTCAAATAGAAAAATCAAATGTCCAAAGTCATTAGAGCCGAAGATTGAAGATGCTTTTCGTCACTATGGCATGATTCTTTGATGAGGAGTTTTAGTCGTTATTTTATTTAATTATATATTGGAGGAAATATGAAAAAAAGTTTATTTATCTTTGTTCTGTTATGTATCAGTTCGCTATGTTTTGCACACTCTTTCATACGAGTTGATAATGTTGATGAATTTGGTGATCCAGATGGAACATATTATTACACTTTAAAATCCGATATGGATGGTACATTTAAAAATTCTAGTACTAGTGGAAAACTAAAGTGGAATATTCGAATCAACCAAAATGGTAGAAGTTTCATAATATTAAAAGAGAATGGTTTTGTTTCTGATGTAACAACATCATCTAGGAGTGGATATTATGTCGATACTGATTTGGAATACACAATCAAAATAAAGTCGCCGAACAACAGTATATATACTTATTATGGAAGTTTAGTGAAGGATACGGAACTTAAATATAATGCATTAGAAATATATACACCGGGGTGGCTATTTAATTCTTATGTTGATGTTAGAAGTAATTTTGCAGAATATGGCAAAGAAGGAAATGGACTAGTAAAAATATCGATATCTAGCGAATATGGTTCTTATTCGCTAGGTTCTCTTGATGTTACAGAATCTGAAAAATTCTTCTATGATGATACTCTGTATAAAGAAGGTTTAACTCTGATTGACTCTGGTGATTATGCTAGAGCAGTTGATGTTTTTGATGAAATGAAAAAGTTGAATCTGCTTTCTTATAATCATTATGATGTGGAAAAAGAAATGGAGAAATTGAGAATCAAAACTAAAAAATTTGAGGCAGGAGATCTGTTAGCTTTTGGAAAATACAATGACATTGATATAGAATGGCGTGTTTTAGACAAACAGAAAGATAAGGCTTTATTAATAAGTGATAAAGTTTTATTTAGTAAAGAATTTAGTGATAACGTTGAAAATACTACTTGGGAAAATTGCACATTAAGAAGCTATCTTAATAATGAATTCTATAATTCCGCATTTGAAAATGAGGATAGGAAACTTATTATAAAGAATAAGGTTATAAATTCAAACATAGAATCTGATGGAGCCGATGAGAAAAAATATACAGAAGACTATATTTTTTTGTTGAGTTACGAAGAATATAACAAGTATTTTTCTTCTGACATTGAATATGAATATAATCGTAATTCAGGATCTTCTTGGTGGTTGCGATCTCTGCCTCTGTCTTCTAGTTGGGATTGGGATTCTTCTAATAAAATTATGGTTGTCGTTGAATATACTAGTATTGGTAGTAGTAAACCTAGTAATAAAAATGGTGTTCGTCCTGCTTTATGGATTAATCTTTAACTCTTGTGACTTATACTGAATCTGCTCAAATCGTGAAACTTACAGTGATTTGAGGTTGGTGCCATTCCGCACTCATTGGAGTGTGAAATATATTGTTCGAGTATGAGCGATGAACATATAGTGAAGAGTCATAAATGATCTCTGCTATTTTACCATCTTGTGTTTTCAGTGAAGGATAGGGGCTGTTGCACGAATGAGAACAAAATCTCATGAGATATGCAGCCTCTTTTTTTAGTATGTTTGATATGGTGTAAAAAAAGGTAACACAAATTGCATTACTGCTCCCTAATGGGTAACAAATTTCTTATAAACCTTCAATTTTTCGGGTCAATATCTTTTTAGGTGGTATTTATAAGTAAAAGGTTTAGCAGGAAAGAATTTTATAGGAGAAAAATAAAGGGCGATTTCCTATAATTGAATTGAAACTAAAAAAAAGGAAACGCCCACTTGAATATTAACACGCCATCGCTCTTTATTGATAGTACTTCACTCAATTATTTAACACAGCCAGAAGTAGAATATGTTAAGGGTAGCAGAATAATCACATATGATTATACACTTCCCGATAGGATTACTAAGTGTCCCTATTGTGGTCATGAAGGGATTCATATACACAAGAGAAAAGAAACAATACTAAAGCATGCATCGCTCTTTATAGACCATATACAACTAAGAGTTCATTACTACCAATATCGTTGTCCCATTTGTCATGGTATTACACTAGATTCTATTCCCTTTAGATGTGGTAGGTCTTCATACACTTATTACTTTAAAGCACAGATTCTTCGGCTATTAGAGGACTATGGAACCACAATGAAGAGGTGTGCTTCTCTTATGAGGGCAACACATAAACAAGTAAAGGACATAAAGAAGGAAGCCCTTATGCTTTTAGCTGGGGATTTAAAACCTACCCATTATTCGAAACATATTGTTATAGATGAGTTTTTACTAGAGCATCCACATCGTTACTGTACAATTGTCATTGATGCTGATACAGGAGAACTATTATATCTAGAGAAAGGAAAGAGCAAGGCACAAGTTGAAGGCTTCATTGAGTTTGTTGGCGATGAGTTTATGAAACATGTAGAAGCGGTAGTAATGGACATGAATAACACCTACTACAGTGCAATGTTAGCATCGGGGAATTATAACCACAAAACATCAGGAAATAGTAACCAAAAAGCGTCAGGTTAAAAAACCATAAAAATCAAAAAATACCAACCACAGATTAGTCTTACATAAGTTGGTATGGGTTAATTACCCAAAGAGAGAACGACGTTCTCCTTGCTCATCTTAATAATCTGTCTTTCCCTTCCACGGTAACTGTTTCCTGAAAAATGGAGACATAAAGCTTTATCCTCGAGCCTGTCGAGCAGACATTCTAGAGAGTCCTTGGATTCGAAGATTTCATCCCATTCGCTTAAATCTTTGTTTGTTGTAACCACAATGCTAGACTTTTCCTTGGAAGAAAAAGCATCAACAATCTGGAAGAGAACTTTTGTTTCTGCTTCGTTGAAGGTGTCATGGCCAATTTCATCAATTATCAGACAAACATAGTGGGACAGATTCTTCAATAACTTTGCAGTTGATCCAATTTTAAGAGCTGTTGCAATCTTGTTCTTAAGCTCATTCCCCTTGATGAAGTAGACAGTCATCCTTTCATCACAACATTTGTTACCAATGGCTTCAGCAATGTGAGTTTTGCCATTACCGGTGTTTCCAACCAAGATAACGTTCTTTCCTGCTTCTATAAAAGCAAGTGTTTTCAAGGATTTCAGAACTTCAATGCCATCGGCAGTTGTCTGCGAGGTGTCAAAAGTATCGAAAGTTTTCTCGTCGTGCTTTGGAAGCCTTGAAAGTCTTCTGATTGACTCAATTGCTATAGCTTGCTTTTTGTTCCTTACTTCAGAAAGAAAAGAGGTGATGTATTCAAGATTCTCATCAGAGACTTGACTTTTAATACACCAAGATGCAACTTCTTCAGGAGTAAGTTCAATCCTGAGTTCTTTCAGAATGGTTGTAATTTGAACAAACTTTGTTTCGCTTTCAATTGACATTGTTTCCCTCCTCCTTTTCATAGCAAATGCTAAAACGAGAGAAGCGGCTTTTTACTGATGCAGAAACTTGTCTCATTGCCACCTTTACAGGCATTGTTGGAAGTTCTTCTGGCTGTGTATTCTCCTCAGCTGTTGTCCATTGCCCAGGGCAGACTTTCGGTTTTATGCTCCAATCAACATCAAAAGTTGACAGAACGACACTTGCATTTTCATCCATGATGAATAGCTTGTCTCTCTTTCTCATGACTCTTGCTCTTCTTTTCACGTAAGAAAGAGGAACTCCGAATCTTCTTCCTTCATAGTTGACGAATCCTTCAAAGTCAATGCTTCTTAGCGGAGCCAAGTAAACCAATAAATCAGATATATCTTTAGTCAGACTTGGACAGTTTTCTGTCTCATGTTCATAAAGTGGAATGCAATCACGCTCCTTGCTTAGCTTGCTATTAGCAATGTTGCACCATTCTAGAGCTTCCTTGTTAAGATCTGAAAGGTTAACAAATCTACGTCCTAGGATAAAGTTTTCTTTAACATATCTTACAAGACGTTCCACAGCGCCTTTAGTAAAAGGATGTGCTACTTTACAAAGCTTAGTATTGAAAGAAAATGTCTTCTGGAAAACATCGTAATCATGATTAAAAATTGGATTACCGAATGCATCTCTACCAATAATTACACTCTTCATGTTATCTGTAAGGACATATTTGGGTACTCCCATCACACTGAAGGCATGAAGTATGCCTATAAAGAGATTTTCTTGCTTTGCATTTGGAAAAAACTCAATGTAACGCATTCCACAGTGATGACATACCATCGCAAAGCATGCACACCTCCATATGTTTCCATGTTCATCTTCAACGTTGACAAATCCCCAATCCATTTGAAAACATTCACCTAGACCTGTCGTGTAGTACATGCCTCTAGATTTGTTTCTATCTTGAACAGTTATATTTCTTTCCGCTGGTACAAGACTGGTCTTATTCTCCTCAATATAAACTCTAAGTGTTGTTATGCTTCCCGAATAACCGACTTCATCAAGAGTTTTCTTAATGACAATGGCATTTGTTATGTTCTGCTTCAGAAAGTTGTCTACAATACCAGTAAAGCCAGAAAGCTTTGTACTGCCTTTTTTTCGGCCTCAAGTTTCTTCTGTTATCCAAACATAGCCATTCTTCTGCCATCGTCTCAACCGCTGACGAGAAAGACCAGTCTTTCTTTCCAATTTTGCAAGATCGGGCTTTATCCCTTTCTCCTTAAACAAATCCGCCGCTTGTGTTAAAATTTCCACAAAGGCATCTTCCTCATTCATAAATTCTCCTTTAACTAATCTGAGATTGGCTACATAGTTTTAAGAGATTTTGAAACGCGTGAAAATGCCTTTTCCTATTTTACTGTATTGTTCGCTTGTCTTAGTCATATATGACTTTTATGGATTCATGTACATATCTTGAGAGATATATTGAGACAATTGAGTATCTGTTGACATATGTATATGTGAACTAGTCTTGCCATTTATGTGCATGTATCATTTGGTAATACATTTCTTTCTGTTGTTCCAACTATATATAATGTGTAAGAAACATCATCTTTTCTTAGCATTTTCTGTCTAGTTAGTGGAAATTTGATTAAATGGTTCTTTTTTTCTGATGAAAATTGGTCGGGATTTCCCGATGAAAAATGGTTAGTTTATCCCGTTGCTAACAGTGCAATAAGTAATCTCTATCCACATATAGATTTAAACTACGATCCATTCCACCTTGTCTCTTGGTACCAAGAGAAGGTAATAAATGCTTTAAGAAAGGCTGAATACAAGCGCATTAAGAAAGAAGCAGAAGAAGCAAAGGAAGAAGGACGTAAAGAAGATGCCGCCGCTCTTATGAGTGAAGCTAAAAAGATATTTGACTCTAGATTCTTTCTTATGACTAGTCGTACTGTTCTTGAAGCAAGAGATAAGGCTAATAAAGAACTTAATAAAGAAAACAGAGAACGCTATAAAAGTCTTGGGATTGAACCTCCTTCTAAACTATATGAAAGAAGAGAAAAAAGAACTATTAGATGTTGTGAAGAAAGGTAAAAGTTCAGCAGCCCTTATCAGGAGAGCGAATGTCATTCTCCTGTCTGATTCTTCTGAAGGAGAAAAGAAGACCGAGGAGGAAATAGCCTCATCTTTAAACATCACTAGGCAGACCGTTCATAATATAAAGGTCAAGTATCTCTCTGGGGGTAAAGACGCACATGCAACTAAAAAGATAGAAAGGAAGAAGAGGAAAACTCCTCCAGTAGAAGCTAAGATTGACGGAGAGAAAGAAGCTAAAATAATAGCTCTTGCATGTTCTGCTCCTCCTGAGGGGAGAACAAGGTGGACGCTTCGTCTTTTGTCAGAGAGAAGTGTTCAACTCGAGATTGTTGGCTCAATCTCGCACACTCAAATCGGAAGAATACTAAAAAAAATGAATTTAAGCCTCACCTAAGAAAGATGTGGTGTATACCTCCAGACCAGAATGCCTCCTTTGTTGCTGCCATGGAAGATATTCTTGAAGTTTACTCAAGACCATATGATCCGTTGAAACCTGTAATATGTATGGATGAACAGCCAATACAGTTGCTCTCTGATTCAAGACCTACTATAAAAATGAGTAAAAACAACCACACCAAGAAAATCGACCATGAATATATAAGGGAGAATACATGCTGTGCATTCATGTTTAATGAGCCTTTAGGTGGCTGGCGTCGTGTTACTGTAAACGAGACAAGAAAAAAGATAGACTGGGCTAAACAGATTAAAAAACTTGTCGATGATGATTATCCGGATGTCGATAAAATAGTTCTTGTCTGTGATAATTTGAATACTCACAATATATCTTCCTTATATGAAGCTTTCAAACCAAATGAAGCAAGAAGAATATGGGAAAATTAGAACTTCATCATACTCCAATGCATGGATCATGGCTTGATATAGCAGAGATAGAACTCAGCGTCTTTACCAAGCAATGTCTTTCAAGACTTATCAATTCAATGAATAAATTACAAGAAGAGGCTACATCATGGTATGTAGAGAGGAACTCTAAACAGAAGGGAATTATTTGGCAATTTACAACTGAAGATGCAAGAAATAAGTTAAAGCACTTATACCCAATAATTGAACTAGAATAAAACTAAAGATTTAGAGTTTACAGACTACTAGTTTCTTAAAACTACCTTAAATGATTTTGAACCTTTTTTTCATTAGTTTTATTGATAGAGTTAAAAGTATATAAAAACAACGGAGACTTAGATTAATTATTGTTGCTATGTATGCTTTAGAATAGTTATGGTTATTTATTAATCACTCTTCATATGGGTAATACTCATTTTCCTCTCCAAAACTAGACTTTCTTGCTTGTGAGGTGAAGAAGTCTTCAGAAGTGTTTGTATCTACTCCGCCTTTGAGCCTAGTTAGGACTCGGGAGGCTGTTACGTATTCACTACTGATTGGTTCTCCATACCATTCGTTATTTTCTACTAAGAGAGTTTCACACTTTTCATACTTATCTTTACCATAATCAGAAGATGAGAAATCTGAATAGAGTATACCGTCTACGATAGTGCCATCGTGTTCGTCAAATAGAATTAGGGCACCTGTTGTAGATATAAGTGTATTGGCCATGTTTCCACTAAGAAAGTATGTATGCTTGCCGTTTTCTCTTATGTAGTCTTCTTTATTTGTTTTGCTATTCCAATAGATTACAATAATATCTCCTCGCTCTACTTCTAAAGAGGGAAGAGTTAGGGGCGTAGAGTCTAAGTCATCTGTTATCTCAAAGCCTGCAATATTGCCACTTTTAGTTACAAGGAGCTCAACTCTATCAGGAAGAGTTTTAGTTCCCTTAACAGAGACTTCATTAATAAGAAGACTAGCTTTTCTTGTGTTCTTTCCATATAGAGTGTAGTATGCTCGTGTTGTATTTCCACCATTTTTTCTATAGGTGAGCGCAATAGTTATTTTTTCTCCCATCTCTATAGTTCTACCAAGAGGAAAAGAGAACTCTTTACCCAAGATTTTCTCTTTGTTTTCTTCTCCATTAATTGAGAACTCTAAGATTTCAACAACCTCAGATAGTACGATATTAAATGTATTGTTATTTACTATCTCTGCTGAGATGATTTTAGCATCCTCTGTCTCTATTTTATGGAATATATCCTCAATTTTTTGATTTTGATTATTACAAGAAGGCGTAAAGATTAAAAAGAAAAGAATAATAAAGAAAACATACTTCATACTTATATAACGAAAAAACTATGAAAAATGTCAAAAAGTCATTCTATTGAGTCGATAAAGCAATAATGATAAAATTGTCGCGGTATGAAAGGATCAAATAAAAAGATAAAGCTCATGCCTATGCAAATAATTGCACTTGGCTTTGCTATAACAATCTTAGTCGGATCTCTACTTCTTTTTTTGCCATTTTCTAGAAAAAATGGTGCTTCTTATTCTTATATAGATAGTCTATATACATCAACAAGTGCAGTTTGTGTTACAGGCTTAATTAGTATTGATGCTTACGATAACTTCTCTTTTTTGGGCCAATTAATTCTTGCTCTTCTAATTCAAATAGGAGGACTAGGTGTAACAACAATAGGTACAGTTTTTATTCTTGCTCTTGGAGGAAAGATTAATCTCAGAGGAAGATGCATAATTAAAGAAGCTATGAATCTTTCATCTAGTAAGGGGATAGTTCGTTTTATTAAAAGCGTATTCATAACAACACTAAGCATTGAGTCTCTTGGAGCTATCTTAAGCTTTATTGTTTTTGTTAGAAATTATCCAATTAAACGTGCCCTATGGACTAGTATCTTCCACTCAATAGCTGCCTTCAATAATTCCGGCTTTGATATCCTCGGAGGAATGACAAACCTTATTCCATATAAGGATGATGTGTTACTTAATATAATAACAATGCTTCTTATTATTTTCGGTGGTATTGGATTCCTAGTTATTCAAGAAGTCGTGAAGAAGCGTTTTAAATGGAAGAAGTTTTCAATGCACACTAAGGTTGTGCTTAGTGTAAGCTTAGCGTTAATTATTATTGGAACTGTAATGCTGATGTTAACAGAGAAGATGTCTTTTCTTCCTGCTCTTTTTCATAGTGTTTCTGCTAGGACAGCAGGTTTCTCTACGATTGCACTCTCTTCATTTAGTAAAGCGGGGCTACTTGTAATTATCGTGTTGATGTTTATAGGTGCTTCCCCTGGTTCTACGGGAGGTGGCATAAAGACAACAACGCTCTACGTTTTAATAAAGGGGATTAAGGCTAATGCTACAAATACAGATGAGAAAGGCTTTAAGTATACAATTCCTAAAGATAGCTTCAGAAAGGCCTCTGTAATAACACTACTTGGCTTAACTGTCGTTATAATATCGAGTTTCTTACTTTTGATATTTGAACCAAATTTGGATTTTATCGACATACTGTTTGAAACTGTATCTGCATTTGGTACAGTTGGACTATCGACAGGAATTACACCAACACTATCAATAAAAAGTAAGATTGTCTCGATATTAATTATGTATATAGGTCGTCTTGGACCTTTGACTATTGCTTCTATCTGGCACTATGAATACATAGAAAGAATAAAGAGCCCAGAGGGAAACATTGCTATTGGATAGGAGGAAGAAGAGATGAAGAAAAGCACAAATAAGAATACATATGCGATAATAGGACTTGGGCGCTTTGGTTACCCACTCGCAATCGAGCTTGCAGAAAGTGGAGCCGATTTACTTGTCATTGATAAGGATGAAGAAAAGATAAAGAAGCTTCGTGAATATACAGAGAATGCATATATTGTTACTTCTCTAGATAAGCAAACTCTTTTAGATAGTGGCATCCAAAACGCAGACGTTGCAATTGTTGCTTTAGGTAAAGAGATGGCACTCTCAATATTAACAACAATGAATCTTGTATCTATTGGCGTAAAGAGGGTCATAGCTAAAGCCATAACAAGCGATCATGGATTAATACTTGAAAAGCTAGGTGCAGAGGTTGTCTTTCCTGAGCGTGACATGGCTCTTCGTCTAGCTCATAGGCTAGAACAATCAAAGGTTCTAGATTTTGTAATTCTTAGTGAAGAGTTAAATCTTTCAAAGATTTCTGTGCCATCTTCTTTAGTTGGAAAGAGCGTTATGGAAGCTGATTTGAGAAAGAAGTTTAGCGTAAACATTATTGCTATAAAAACGCCTTCCATGCTAATTGACTCAATTCTTCCAAACTACGTCTTTACTAAGTGCGATATTCTCTTTGTCGTTGGAAAGAAGGAAGGACTTGAGAAGCTTTCATCCTTATCGTGAGTTTTTTCTTTTCTCTCTTAAGTGCCCTTGAAAGGTTTTATATGAATGAAGTATCTTAAGAGCTATGAGTATCTTAAAACCACATAAGTTAGGGGTTATTGCCGGCCCTGGCTCAGAATACTTTACCGGCAAGGTCGTGAAGCATCTTAGACGCCTTTACATCGATAGATATGAGAAACTCTCAGAGGCTCTAACAAAAAGACACGACATGACGGCTGAAGAGTTATTAAAAACTGTAACTCTTCTCGATGACTTAGATAGCAAAAAGATTCCAACAGGAAAGCTTCCAAGTGCGTTTCATTGTCCAGATTTTACTATTAACGTAAAGTATACACGCTTTGCTAATGGTGAAGAAAAGGCTGAGATTATTGACCCTGTTAGAGGTCTTAATGTCTACATCATTCATGATGTTTCTAACAATGCGCCAATTAAAGTTGCAGGCTCAGAAGAGCCTATTCAGCTTTCAATTAATGACCATTTGATGTTCCTCTTTACAACAGTTAACGCACTATATAATGCAGGAGCTAAGTCAATTACACTTGTTCTACCAACATACCCATATGCGCGACAGCACAAAAAGGCATCTAGAGAAGCTCTAACAGCAGCTATGTTTGCTCGTTTTTGTGAGGAACTTGGGGTTACAAGAATCATTACACTAGATATACACTCTCGTGAAATTGAGAATGCATTCTCATCTTGCCGCTTAGAGAATGTTCATGGTTCCTACCAGACCTTAATTGCACTGAGAAAAATAGTAGATTTCTCTGATCCAGATATCGTTGTTGTTTCACCAGATACTGGAGCTGTAAGCAGAAATAAATTCTATGCTCAAGCTCTTCATAGACCACTTGCTATTCTCTATAAAGAGAGAGACTACTCAATGGTTTCAACTTCAGCTAAGAATACAAATATTAAGTCTATTAACCTACTTGGAGATGTAAAGGGTAAGACTGTATTGATGGCTGATGATATGATAGCAACTGGCGGCACTATGATTATTGCTATGAGAGAGTTAATGAACAGAGGAGCCAAGAAGGTTATTGTAATGGTTTCTCTTCCATTCTTTAATGGCAATGCTATTGAAAACTTTGACCAAGCATATAAAGAAGGTATCTTCTACAGGATTATTGGTACAAATGGAGTATACCAAGGAAAGGAGCTCTTGGAAAAAGAGTGGTTTATACAGGCAGATGTAACAGAGCTATTTGCTCGTGTTATTTCACGCTTACACCATGGAAGAGCTATTTCGCCTCTCTTGGATAATAGAAAGTTTATTCAGAAGCTTGTTGATACAACGCAAGCTAATCCAACTTCTCCATTACCACCTGATGATACAAATAGCCCAGAGTAATTTAGCCATTTAGGAGAAAAAAGCTATGCAGATGTCTAATCGTATTTCGGGTTTTCAGTGTTCTCCAATAAGGAGGCTTGTTCCTTTTGCAAGAAAAGCAAAAGAGAGAGGGGTACATGTCATTCATCTTAATATCGGACAACCAGATATTAAGACTCCTAAAGAAGCCTTAGAAGCGATTCATAATTACGATGAAGACATCATTGCTTATGGTCTTAGCGAAGGAGAATTGGAGTTAAGAAAGGCTCTTCTTCACTATTATGAAAAGATGGGTATAAATGACCTAACTGTTGATGATATCATGATCACAACAGGAGGCTCTGAGGCCCTACAGTTTACTCTTATTACTCTTTGCGATCCTTATGATGAGGTAATTATTCCTGAGCCTTATTACACTAACGTCGCTACCTTTGCTAAAGTTGCTATGGTAGAACTAAGACCTGTTACTTCGTCCTCTTCTAATGGTTTTATTCTTCCGTCTATCGATGCTTTTGAAGATAAAATTAATAAGAAGACTACAGCGATTCTTCTCTGTTCTCCTAATAACCCAACTGGACATATATATACGCGAGAAGAGCTAATTGCTCTTTTAGAGCTATGCAAGAAACACGATATCTTCCTTGTTGTAGACGAGGTTTATAGAGAATTTTGCTATGATGGGAAAAAGTTCACATCAGTGCTTTCTTTCCCCGAGTATAGAGATAGAGTAATTTGTATAGATTCTTTCTCTAAGAGATTCTCAATGTGTGGCTCTCGAATCGGTGCGATTGTTACTAAAAATCATGAATTTATAGCTAACTGTCTTAAGATGGCACAGGCGCGACTCTGTCCTCCTGCTGTTGAAGAAAAAGCAGCAACAGCAGCACTAAGTGCGCCAGATGAATATATTACTAAAACTGTTGAAGAGTATGAGAGAAGACGTAATACTCTCGTTAAGGCTATGCAAAAGATAGAAGGGGTTAGAGTTACAATGCCTAAGGGGGCTTTCTATTTTATTGCGGATCTTCCAGTAGATGACGCAGAGAAGTTTGCACAATTTATGCTTAATGACTTCTCTTATAAGGGCAGTACTGTTATGTTTGCTCCTGCAGAAGGCTTCTATTGGACAGCAGGCTACGGTAAAAGCCAGGCTCGCTTTGCCTATGTTTTAAATGAAGATGAATTAAAATTAGCGGCAGAGTGTTTAAAGTATGGTTTAAAAGAATATAGAAAAACAGTAATGCATGTATAGTTTTGTGCTCCCTCAGGGGAGCATAAACGTTTAAGGAGCTTTTGTGTTTGACTTTTTTTCCCCTATTAGTGCTCTCTCAAATATTTCAAAGCAGAAAGCAGAAAAAAACATTAGTGAGTCTTTTGATTATCTAATCAATAACTTTAAAAACATAGCTCGAATTATGGAAGATTATTACCCACTAGAGCTATTAAAGCTATCTCTCTGGGAAGAGAGAAGAGTTACATCGCTAAGAAGTAAAGATAACTTTAAGAGAATCTCTTCATCTCTTCTACCAATTCTAATGCAATCTGTTTTAGTTTCCACTTTTTTTACATCTAGTGGTTCTAGTAGAGAGCTCAAGAGTAAAGATTGGGATAGACTTAAGGCTATCAGTGATGACTCTTTAAGACGTATTACTAGGATAATTGACAATAAGACAGCTCTTTTTATATCTGAAAACAAAGCAAATGTTGAGGACGCTGAAAAATATAGGGAAGTTATCTCTACCTACCTAATTCCCCAAGAGATGGACAGTGAGAAACTTCACTCTCTTTCTATCTTCTTACGTTCTCTTCTTGAAGAGAAGGTTGAGATAGAAGAAGTCTTTAAGACTGACTATGTTACCTTAGCTCTTAATCTCGATAGCATAGCAAAGTTTGGCTTAAATGGGATAAACAACCTATGCCAAAGAGTACAACTCTATTCAGATGAATTTTCTCTTGAAGAAGCTAAACTGAAGAGTAGTGGGGCATTAGATGGTCTTAGTGAAGAAGAGATATATAGAAAGATAACAGCACTTAATCATTGGGAAGGCAGAGTCGAGAGCCTTAAAGAAGAGCGCGATGGATATAGTTTATTTAGCGTTTCTTCCTCATCTTCCCTTCCCAAAGAAAGCTTTAAGACAATTGTAGCAACACCTTCTAGTTTGGATTTAATCTCACTTCTAAAAATGGGCTATTGGCCAGTCTTGAGATTTCCTCTTTTATCATGGCAGGGAGAATTATATACCTTTGTTGGACGATATATTCCTCTTTTCTTAATTCTATCTGCCTCATTTGATAGAAGAAGAGCTTCTCTCCATGATGTACTTTCTATCTTCTATCATATTGGAATCGATACATACACATATGATGGCAACAATATTGACATATCTGTTCTACCGTCATTCTTTGATTCTAACCTCTTTGTTGATAGCTCGCTTTTCTTTGAGATAAAGAGAAAGAGAAACGAAGAAAAGGCCCTTAAAGCACAATATGGCCATAAGCGACTTATCGTTGACCCAGACTTAGAAGAAGAAAAGAAAGAAGAAAATGGGGCTTTAACAATCTCTTCTTCTTTTATGGCAGAAGCCTCTATAGATAAAACAAAAAAGCATGAACTAATAACAGCTTTACTTGGAACGCTAGAACTTCCGCAAGAGAGAAGTGAATATAGCATTGTCGATGAAGATGAAATGGATAATAGCGAACTCGATAGCGTAAACACTGACATTATCGAATCAATTGATGATAACGAATATGACAATGAAGATGAAGACGAGAAAGCTAAAGCACTAGATGAAAGAGATAATAGTGTCTCTCTTGTTGAATACGAGAAGAAAAATAGTTGTGATATCGATTCACTAAAAGAAAGATATTCGCTTCCTGAAGAGATTGTTAAGAAACAACAAGAGAAAGAAAAAGAAGATGAAAAGTATGAGGCTAACCTCGATGATGACATCTTCGACGATAGCGAAGAAGAGGAAAGCCTAGACGATATCGGAGAGACTAAAGAAGATCCTGACTCCGAGTATTACGATGAAATAGAAGAGCAGGAAGAGATGGAGGACGAAAAGAAGGAAGATGAAGAAAACTCCCTTTATGATGAGTCTCAACTTAACTTCTTTAACATCCTTGATGATGAGTCTGATGAGTCTTCAAAAGAAGAAAAAGAAATCGACAATGAACTAGAGAAAGAAGAAGAGGCCGAGTTTGTTAAAGAAGAAGAAAAAGAAGAGGAGCTAGATAGTTCTTCTGATCTAGCTTCTCCTGATGAAGATATTGATGAATTATTAGATGAAGACGATAAAGAAGAAGAAAACGAGCAGGAGTCTTTCTCTCAAGATGACAAAAATAACGAAGGAGATGATGGCGAGAATGATCTTCTTCTTTCTAATGCAGAAGAAGAGGTTGAAGAGGAAGATGAATTAGAAGACGAAGAAGATAATTCTGACTTTATGCTTCCTTCTTTAGATGAAAATAACTCTTCACTTGCTACTGAAAATGAAGAGATTAAGGACGAAAAAGAGTTAGATGCTGCCGAAACAGAAATGGAAGTTGCTTCTTCTATTGCTGATGAAAAGAGTGAAGATGACACGGAAGAGAGTTTTGTAGACAAAGAAGATAATTCTGATTTTACTCTTCCATCCTTTGATGAAAATACAAATGACACACTAGAGGCTCTTGAAAGTGAAGATAATACTCCTTCTCAAGATGATACAGAAGAAGAACCTTCTTCTTCAGATAAAGAGAACACTGAGTATCCAAATGAGGAAGAGTCTAGTGAAAGTCCTGAAATAGAAGAAAAAGAAGAAAGCTCTGATGACTTAGGTCTTCCTTCAGTAGAGGATGAAAGTTATTCTCCATTAACTACTGAAGACGAAGATAATAATTCTCATGATGAAAAGGAAAAAGAAGAAGATAACAAACCTGAACCTTCATCTGTCTCTCAAGTAGAAGAAGAGAGTGAACTAGGTAGTGAAACAGAAAACAATGAAGAAGAAATTTTAGGTCAAAATGACTTTACTCTCCCTTCTTTAGATGAAAG
>ERZ808286.749-NODE-749-length-19292-cov-4.774289_pt1 | contig 19292 bp, 22 predicted proteins | sample MGYA00521276_ERZ808286 | MGnify/ENA primary metagenome ERZ808286 (study PRJEB31516, sample SAMN03275607) | gut metagenome | biome: mammalia-associated habitat; material: feces | host: Papio cynocephalus | place: Kenya | collected 2012-08-01 ... | reverse complement strand
CGAAATCCAAGCATACAAAGTTGAGGTATAGGAGGATTAAATCAATGACAAATGTAGGCACACAAGAAGTTATCGATTGGGCGATTAAAAAAATCAAAAAATTTGATAACGAAAGAAAATTGTATAACTTATCCGCAATATTATTATCGGTACTTGATGTATTATGCGGTATTATTGTAATATTTTATACAAGTATGCTTGCCACATCTATTGTGGCGTCAATATTATGCGGTACTATATGGGGCGGTCGTTTTATTCAAGTTGTAAAGACCGAGCGTCTTGCAAAATCTTTAAAAGTAATGGCGACGGCTAGTCTAGCGTATATTGCCGTAAGAAAAAAGAGGAGCGAATATATGAAAAACATATTTAAAAACATTAAAAACAATCCACTTACAATCGTATTTGCCATTATAGGTGGCGCAGTAATGTCATTTGTTACTTATACACTCGCTCAATTATATTTTATCAACTTACCACAATATTTATACTTTATATTTGCAGCGGTTGCCGCAATTATAACAATGGTTATTGTGGTTGTGCTTGGTTGGGATACCGCAAAAGGCGCAGTATTAAGAAGTGCCAAAAAACATTTAAGCGACGAAGATTATAACAAAGTTGTTGAAATGGTTGGAACTCTTGAAAAGGCGGCGGCTGACGCAAAAGTAGTAGCAAAACAAGCGGAAGAAAGCGAGGCACAAAAGTTAAAAGATGTTGAGCAGGCAAAAGCAACAATTGCGGCATATGAGGCAAAACAAGCCGACGAACAGGCTTTAAAAGCAGCATACGAGCAGGCAAAACAAGTTGTGGCAGCAAATGAAACCGTTGTTGTTTCAAGCGAGGAAACCCCACAAGAATAATTAACAATAAATAAAACACCGATTATATGAAGTGACCCCTACGGGGTTCACTTCAATATGTCGGTGTTTTTTTCTTACCTATTCAAAAATATTTTTTAATTTTTTAAAAACTTTTGAAAAAGTGTTGACATAGTCGTACGACTATGATATAATATAAGTACAATAAATGAAGGAGGTAAAAGTGCTTATGGATAACATACAAAAAGCCTTGCAAGATTTAAGCAAAGCAGTCGAAAGTAACCCAACAGTTGAACGCGTTAAAGTTACAATCACTCTAAAAAAGCAAAAATCAAACAAGGCTACCAATGATAACAAATAAGTTATCAAATAGGTTAAGCGGGCGAGCAATCGCCCTGCTTATGACCTATTATATCATATTTTAAAAAAAATGCAAGGGAGGTATAATAAGATTTATGAAAAATAATATCTTTAAACACGCACTTCAAATTAGAGAATTAGTCGTTGTTTACGAAAATTTAGGAATAAGTATTTATGATGTGTCCCCCACTCAAATAATTGAAGACGCAAAGGAGCGTTACGATGTACTTTTAGATTGGGACGAGTACGACAGCGACGCACGACGCACGGCGGGACAACTTACAAGATTAAGAAACTTTATAAATAAATGGGAAAAGGAGGTTAAAAATGGTAATTGTTAAGAACGATAAGAATTATATTATTAGCGAACTTCAAAATAAATGGAAAGTGTCAACAATCATTAACGGTATGTCTGTTGATTATGAAGTATCTAAAAGTGATTGCGCCACTTTTGACGACCTAAAAGCCTATGTATTAAGTTGCGATGTTTTTTAGGAGGTATTTATGGAAGAACGCAAAAAAACACCGCAAGAACGCTATGCAGCAAAAAATATACGACAATTTAAGATTGATTGTATAAAATCAACCGAGCAAGACATTATTAACAAACTTGATAGCGTGCCAAATAAAGCGGGCTATATTAAGGACTTAATCCGTGCAGATATTGCAAAACAAAATAAAAATCTATAAGCACAAAAAAAGACACCAAATTACTTGGTGTCTTTTCTAAATACAACAATTCCTGCAACGCCGTTCACAAAAATATAGTAAATTGTGTCGGTGTTCAAACATTGTCGCTCTTGGCGGAGAGGACAAGATTCGAACTTGCGGTTGGTTGCCCAACACACGCTTTCCAAGCGTGCACTTTAGACCACTCGGACACCTCTCCATATAGAAAATGTATAACAAGTACAATTAAACCACACACATTTTTTTAACTTGCTAACATAAAAATGTTACAATAAACCTTAAAAAAAGTCAAGTGTTCGTGTCAAAAAAGTCTATTCAACTTCAACTTGAAAGGTGATGGTGATTGTTTTGTTTGGGGAAAGGTCGGGTAGGGCAAAGCCTGTGGCGGGGTTGTAGGTCGGCTCGGGACTTGAGTCGACGGTGACGCTTTCCGTGACAAAAGTTGTGCCAGTTGGAACGGGGTCAATGAAGAATAGGTCTGTGTTGGTGACTGTACCTTCATTTGAAATTGCAATTGTGTAAGTGATTATATCTCCCGCCTTGACAATCTTTTTGTCGGCAGTTTTTAGAAGATAAATTTGATTATCCAAAATGTTTGCTGTCTCCTTGTTCGACGAAAGTGAATATTGATTTTCGCCCGCATAAAATGAGACTTGTGTCGTGTTATCTATTGTATTTTCAAGCGTATGCGTTGCCACTTTCAATTGATATTTTATTTCGAAATCCGCTCCCGAACCGCCAAGCGTGATGTTGTGAGAAAAGCCGTTTTCGATGTTGTAATCAGGGAAACTTTGCCCGCCGATAGACAGACTACCTTCGACGAAACTCGCGTCAACGGACATTGTGTCTTCAAAACTAAAACGGCTCAAATCGACATCCGAATTGTTTGTGACAACGACCGTTACATTTATAACTTCATCCGCGACGACCCAATTTTTGTCAAAATTTTTTACGACCGAAATGTCGCTTCCGAGCAAATTTACTCGTGAAGTGTTGCTTTCAGTTGTCAAATCGATTTTTTTATCCGTTCCGTCCCGTGTAATTTTATGATTTAGCGTGGATTTATTTAAAATAGCCATATTTACTCCTAATTGAATTTTATTCTTTTTTGTGACTTTTGGTGAATTGTGTAACGTAAAACAAAAAACTTTTCATACATATTAAGCACTCCATTGCAAAACAATTTATCCACAAAAAACAAAAATATGTGGATAACAACATTGCAAAAACGCTTATGGCGCATATTTACGACTACAATAGTTTTCTTTTTTCGCCAAAAATCAGTCGGTTAGGTGAGATAAGTGCAAGAATTTAATTATGTCAGTATGCACAAATATATTTTTGCCTATTGAAATGTCAATATATCTATGATATATTTTAAGTATAAATAATGGGGAAAAACTATGGGCGAAAAAATTGACGATATTTTTGATAAGGAATTTACAAGCGACATTGTATGCCATTTTGAAGAAGAGGACGGAACTCATTTTGGATTAAAAAATTTGAAAAGACGCCAAATATTTGATGTAAAAGATTATTCATTTCGTTCGTTTATGATTGTAAATCGCAACAACATTTATAGAGACACACTTGTTGAACAGCCTTTTTGTTACACGGGTGGTGACGAAATCGTGTACGATGGCTTGCCAGAAAACGAAAAAGAAAATGTGCCACTTGGGCGAAAACTTAATCTTATGCGTTCGGCACTTAACGAAAAACTCAATGCTCCAACTTTCACTTTAAAGACTTTAAAGGAATGTCAAGACTTTTATAACGACTTTAAAGCGCAAGAAAGAGCCGTCAAAAAGGACTTAAAAGCAAAAAATAGAGATATTTTGGACGAACTATTTGAGTTGAATGGATAATTAAGCTCACGGAGTAAATATTAGGCAACAAAAGTAGAAAATAAGGACGAAATATTTTCAAAAACAACAAAATTTTACAAAAAAATACAAAAAACGACAAAAAAGTACAAATTTTTACAAAAAAAACATAAAAAAATTAGTTTAAACTTAAAATTAGACAATAAATGACCAATTAAAACAAAAAAGTGCGGATTTTTAAAAACAAAAAAGGGAGAGAGAAAAATGGAAAAAACAGAGAGAGAATTTTCGGACAAAATCGTAAGAAGTTTTAGCACAAGCGACAATATGATGCACGTTGGCGTTTACGACGAGAAAAGGGGAAAACTTTTCCTTGTGCGCGACGGCGAAGTTTTGGACACATTCAAAAAAGAATATAATTCGACAAAAATCGTGGACGGGAAAAGGGTTCTTCAAAATTCGCACTGGGTTCTTGCGATGTATGACGGAGAACTTATACCTTTAAGCGAAGGCTTGGGTGCTTTTAATTATGATTTCGCTAAAAGAGATAATTGGAACAGATATGGCATTACGGACTTTGAAGTCCAAAAAATCGTGAGCGACACATACAAAGGCAATAGATTTACATTGTCCGAACTAAAAAATTACGAAGCAAGACACAATAGAGCAATTAGAATTTGCCAACTTGTAAATCGTGATTCGGAAAGTGTTAGGGCTTTGTACAAAGGAAAAATTATAGACAAGTCGAACGACACATATTTCCCAAAAGTTTGCACAAACGACAAGCAACTTTTTAATAGAAAAAATGTTTGCTATACCTTGCAAGATAATAGCAAAACAATCTCTCGTATCGGCGTGTTTAGACAAGTTTGCGAAAAGCATTTTGATGAAAGTGCGGGCACAATTATTCCAGACATTAAGGTCGTACAACTTGAATATCCATTCTATCATTTCGGTGAAATCCGCGATTACAAGGACTATGTCAAAGTTGCAATTGACAACCAAATTTTGACTGGACCACGCAACAATTATTATCTTGAGGACCTAAAAGTTGGTGTCGGCGGGCTAAGAAACTATAAAAGTAACGACGAAACAGAAGAAAAGATTTTGAAAAATAGATGTGTTGACGAACATGAGTTTGAAAGAAACAATGAGCAAGTCGCGGAATATAAAGAGTTGCTTGAAAAAGAAAATTACACAATGCAAGACTTGCGCGTTCTTAGAAATAAAAACGAAAAATTGGCACTCGCATACAACAATTTTAAGAACGAAAAGTTAAATCTTAGCGCGGAACAAATGTACAACATCAAAGCGCGTAGACTAGAAAGAATAATGCAAGAACGCAAAAAAGACGATGACCAACGCGCACTTGACGACATTTTTGAGATATAATTTGTCAAAGTCTGATTAAAGAAAAGGAGAAAAAATGGATATTAGAAGATAGAGTTAGTAAAGACAAAGTCGCATATATTGTAGACGGGTCAAAAAAAATGTGCAAAATTGGCGCGTTTAGGCAAGTTTGCAAGGCTCATTTTGACGAAAGCGCGGGGACAAGAATACCTGACATTAAGGTTGTTCAATTAAGAAGAATGACTGATTGGAACGGAGAAGTTATGGGCTTTGCTACTAAGAAATATGTCGCTTTAGACAATGTGATTTTGGAAAAAGATTATCCTTATGGGACTTTTAAACAAGATATCGAGATTGGAACAAAAGGGCTAAACGACTACAAAATAATAGAAGATTATGAAAAAGAGATTCTAAAACTAAAAGGCTTTAACGACAAAAAGTTTGACAAAGAGAACAAAAAAGAAATTGACGAATTAAACGAGCTTGTCAATAGAGACGAATTTTATATTTATGATTTGTGCGATATTGGTATTAAACACAACAAATTAAACAATCTTTATGGTAAATATACGAGTAGCTACTATAAATATAAAGAAATCGAAAATTTAAATGAAGAAAAAGAAAGAAAGCAAAGAGTAAAAACGAAAGAGCAAAACGACGAAAACCTACTAGACGCACTTTTTTCTAAAAAAAATGGCGAGCGCGAGATGTAGAAAATTATACTACAAACTTTTGACAAGAAAAATTAAAGTAAGTTGATATGTTTCGACGATATAAAATCAACATTAAAGTTGCGATTTTAACGATTAGGCTTTAAAATAATAACTAGTTGTTTGCTTAGCATTGCAATTTTTTAGTAAGCGTATTTAAAGGTCATTTTAAATGTAAAGGGAGAAAAAATGGAAAAAACAATTAAAAAAGACATCGTATGGAGTTTTATGACGAGTGACGGGCTCGGACATATTGGGGTTTATGATAAGGAAAAGAATGTTGTTTTTCTTATCAAAGAAGGGGATAGATTTATAACCGACGAAAACGGCTCGTTTTTGTATCCACGCACAAAAATTGACGGCAAAATTATAAAGGAAAAAGTTGAACTAAGTCCAGACTTTGAAGCACTTATTGCGTCGACATATTTTGACGCCCAAAAATATGGTTTTCAAGAAAAAGACGTAGAAAAATTTAGAAAACTTTGCTATAAAAGTTCTGATTTTACATTGTCGTCACTTCAAAACATTGAAAATAGTTTTAACACGATGATGAGAACTAAAGATAAAGTGAGTTTTAATAACGAGTGGAATGATAAAATCCAGGAACTTGATGACGCGGAAGTTATAGATGAAATAATCCCTACATATATGTACGAAGATGTTGTTTTTGATAAACATTTTTCTAAAAAGAATGTTTGCTACTTTATAGACGACAAAAACATCAACATTGGACTTTACAAAAAACTTTGCGATTCTCATTACGACAAGGTAGCGGAACAATCTATTCCTGAGACTAAAAGGGTATTTATCCCATCAACTGGCACGACTTACACGGTTACAAACGACAGGATTAAATTGGGTGACTATTTTTATGATTTAAAGTTTAATCTTAAAGATTTGCGTTTGAAAGAAAAGGACATCCCAAAAGCTTATGATTTTTCGCGAGACGACTATTATTTTGATTTGGATGCACCTGAAAGAGAAGTCGAAGAATATAATAAAGACCTTGACAAAAAACTTTATACGCTAAACGAACTTGCGTACATTGAAAGCAAGGCGAATATGTATAGAGCGCGCATTAAAGATTATGAGAAAAAGCAAGCAGAAAGGAGTGCACGCTCGGCTTGTTCGGAGTTCTAAAAGTTGTTTAAACTTTTTGAAAGTTTTTAGGTAAGAAACACAAAGTTAAGCGTGTTTTGTCATAAAAAAAATCAACCATAAAAAGGGAAAATATTTTGATTAGTTTTTAAAAGGGTTAATCAAATTATAAATTCTTAAAAAACAATTATTGGCACGAAATTACCCTAAAAACAGGGCTAAATTCGTGCCAATTTTCGTCATTTTGAACAAAAATATTTTTGGGGGTTGAAATATTTTTTTATTCTGATATAATCGAATTAGTAAAACGAAAAGGAGAAAAGAAAAATGAAAAAGAAAGTGAGTAACGAAAAACCAAATTTGGAAAATATGTTTGTGTCGAAAAATTTGATTGGCTATGTCAAGAATTCAGACAACACAATTTTGACTGGATTTTTGGATTTGAACAAGATGCAAATGCTCTTTGTTACAAATGGCTGGATTAAAAAAATCAGTGAGTATGGCAACGGCTATCTTCTTGAATCGGGTTATGGCTTCCCAGAAGTCAATGTTGGACTTCCAGAAGAAGAACTTTTGGCTCTTGCAAGCGATGTCAATCTTGACAACAAAATGCTTAGCGAGTTTGATGATTTATCAGAAACTCTTTCAAGAGACGCGTTTACCTATAAATCTTTGAAGAGCGCTGAAAGCCAATACAACACATTCGTTCACGATATTAAGCACTTCAAAAAACAAGAGCAAGAGCAAGAAATGTAATTTTGTTAAGTCCTTTTATTTAAAAAATTTAGGTCACACACAAAATTAAAAGTAGTAAAATGATTTTAAATCCACCAACCGTTGGTGGATTTTTTCGTATTTATCAGCTTATCTTTTTAAAGTAATTGGTCTTTTATTTTTTTTGCACACTCTTATTTTGCAAAGATTATTTGTTTTGATTTATAAAGCTGTATTATAAGAAAAATTTGTTGACAAGTTTTGATATTTAACAATTTTTGGCTTAAAACATATATAAAAGTATGGAAAATTTTTTAAAAATTGTATCAAGTGGACGCCCAAATGCGGTTGCTGTCGTTAAAGGTAGTAATGGGCTATTAGGAAAGGTTAGATTTTTTGAAACGCGTGAATGGGTGGCTGTCGAAGCGTCGTTTGTGGGACTTCCAGAAAATAAGTTCTTAGGTTTTCACATTCACGAGAAGGGGGAGTGTGACAGCAATTTTTCGTCGGCGGGCGGGCACTACGGAACGGGCGAACATCCATTTCACGCTGGCGATATGCCACCACTTTTTTCGACAAAAAACGGGGTTGCTTTCTCTGTCTTTTTAACAAGCAGATTTTCAATTTCGGAAATTTTAGGGAAAGCGGTTATTGTGCATAATATGGCGGACGACTTCACTTCTCAGCCAGCGGGGAGTTCTGGCGAGCGCATAGGATGTGGTGTAATTTTTAGGACATATTTTTAGGCTGAAAAATATAATAAATAGTTGGTTTGTATTGTAAAAAGTGATATTTTTATGTGTTTTATGAACTGTAAAAAACTAAAAAGTATGAGCACTTTTTGTATAATGCGCCGATTTTTGCAAAAAATATTTTTATGATTGTAAAGATTATTTTAAGTTCTGTAATTTCATATATAACACTTTTTATCATCGCGAAACTACTTGGCAAAAAGCAAGTCGCGCAACTAACTGTTGTTGACTATGTTGTCGGAATTACGATTGGCAACATCGCGGGGCAGTGGTGTTTGGACTACAAAGAGCCGTGGTATTTGTATGTTATAAGTATGGCGGTTTTTCTCGTTTTTAGTTTGCTTGTTGATTTTTTAGAGCGTAAAATTCCTTTTAAAAAGCTACTTAAAGGAAAGCAAATTGAACTCGTTTGCGACGGAAAAATAAAATACAAAAACCTAAAAAAATCAAAACTCGATGTTAATGACCTTTTGGGACTGTGTCGCGCAAAAGGTTTTTTTGATTTGGAGCAAGTGTCGTATGTCTTTTTGGAAAATAACGGCGAAATAAGTGTTCTTCCTAAAAGCGATTTTATACCAGCGTCAAAAATTGATGTTGGCGTTAAATCGCAAGAAAATTCTTCACCCGCGAAGTATCTTATTATTGATGGTAGTGTGGATAAGACCGCTCTTTCAATGCTCGGGCGCGACAAAGATTGGCTATTTAAAATTTGCGGAATTTCGAGCAAAAAACAACTAAAAAACATAATTTTAGCCGAATATATCGACGAAAACAATGTTTCTATCCACAAAAAGAACCAAAATTGTGAATAAATAGGTATATGCTATAAAACTATAATAGGAGAATTTTTTAACATATTTGAGTTGCTATTAAGGATTATGTGAAATTTTAAGGCGGGTTGCTAAAAATAAAGTGATGGTGCTAAAAAGTCAAAATTGACAAATTGTTAAAATTGTGATAAAATAATTATACTAAAAATATATGGCAATAAGGAATTTTTAAAAACCACAAATATGAGGAAAAACTAAACTAGGAGAAAACAATGACAGATTTAGAAAAGGCGCTTATTGTGCAAGACATTAAGATAAAAGAAGTGGACGAGTTTTTTAAAAGTAAAAACATAACTTGGGATAGAAATTATCCAGTGGATGAGCCTTTCTTTGATATGTATCCAGTGACTTTAAGGTACAGAGACGGCAAAAAGGTTTTTCACGACTATGTCTATGTCAGTAAGTACGATTTTATTTTGTATCATTCATTAAGCGATGCCGACGATATTAAAACAGATTTAAGTTATAGTTGGATGGCGCATAGGTTGAAAAATAGACCAGAACTTTTTGAAGAGTATAAGGAAAGTTTATCAAGAGAACTTTCGGCGTCTAGGATTGTAAAGGAGCGTGTTCAAAAAAGTTTAAAAGAGGACTACGAAGAAAAACGCGATAGGCTAGATAAGGATTATAAGCGCAAAATGGAGGACTCCGAAATTACTTCGCAAAAACTGTCAAACTATTTGCGTTTTGTTAACCTAGAAGAAAAAAATCTTGAAGAAGAAAGATAAAATATTAAAAAATGAATAAAAAGAAGAAGTGTTACTTTATGAAGTGCACCCCAAAAGTTAGACAACTTTAGGAGTTCCACTTCACTTTACACTTCTTTTTTTGATTTTTTTTTATTGCAATAAGTTTTTGCAAAGTTTAAAAATTTTAGTAAAAACTTATTTTTTTTAAAATGAAAGGATTATCAAATATGAATTAAGCAATACAAAATTTATGGGATAGTTTATTAAACTTCTTGCGTAATTTAGCATTTAATTGTGGCTAAGTTTTTAAATTAAAAATTTTATAACCGCGCCACCCTTTGTTTGTGTCCACGCGATTTTGTTTGTCTCAGGGATTCCGTGGATAAAGGCATTTATTGCAATAAGTGTTGCGTTGTGTGCGACTATAACGACCGTTTTATCTTTCTTTTTGTCCTTTAAAATTTCTTTCATAGCATTAAAAACTTGGTCGACATAGTCCTTGCAAGTTTGGAAATTCTCGTTTTCGTAGTTGTATTTAAAAAAATATTTTTTGTAGTCGTCTTTAAACTCTTCTTCCTTTTCAAGTGGCAAGGGAAGTCTATCGTCAAGTCCTTTTAAAATGTGGAGCGGAACATTTCGCCCGCTGTTTAAGATGTTCGCAGTTTGAAGCGCGCGCGTTTGTGGCGAAGAATAAATCGCGTCAAATTCTTCGTCTTTTAAAAATCTTTTAGTGTCTCTAACTTGCAAATGTCCACGCAAAGTGAGTTTATCTGTTTTGAGACTACTTTCTCCGTTTCTTACAAAAATAATTTTCATTTTTTTCTCTTTTTTTGGGCTAGCCCTGTTTTTTGTGTTTTTATTTTAAATGTTTTTAAAATTACTACTTTTTTAAAAACATCTTAGGTCTAATTTTTTTAGTCTTTAAAATTAGGTGTGTTTTTTAATAATTAAACAAAAATATCGTTTTTTTTAACAACAAAACAAAAATATCTTAAGTTTAATTTTTGTGAGGTTTTTAAAGCGCATTTTAGAGTGATAAATAAAATTTTTTAAAATTTAGATAAAATATACAAATGACGCAATAGCAATTTGGGCGATGTAGTAGAGTAAGTGGTTTATAACAATTAACTTTTTGTCCATTAGTTTTCCGCCAAAATATTGAGTGGACAATACAAGGTCGGATAGTAAAAAGGCAACAAATCCACCCGACAAAATGTACATAGGCAAACTTTTAATTATAATTCCGAGATAAATTGAAAGTGCCGTAGTGAAAAGCAAAATAAACGAGTAACAATTTACAAATGCGGTGAATTTTTCATAATTTAACTTCATAACTTTTGTCGAAAGAAGCCAAATAAGGAAAGTTAAAAGGATTGTTCCCGCAAAAATTGCGATTAAAATGTAGATTTTTGTTGTAAAAATGTTTATTTCGCCGATTGAAAACAAAATCATTGACGCGATATAGAAAAGGTGACCAACGAGGAAACTCGTCATTCCCGCATACAAAAATTGGTCTTTGTGGAAGTTATAGACGACCTTTAAATCAAGCAAAATGTCGCCGATAAGTCCGCACACAAGCCCCAAAACGAGAGCCGACGCACCGTATGCAAAATAGGCGTTAAGCCCGATTTTTTGCGCCAGAAGTAGCATTGCAAGAGCGATAAAGCAAAAGGACGCGACGGTTTTTGATAGAACGCCCGCGAGTCCACCTTTTGTTACGCGAAGATAAATAAAAATGCCGAGACTAATCACGCAAACAATAATTCCTAAAATCAAAGTAAGCATATTTTCTCCTTTTTTTTAGACAAATTACAAAAAATATCTTTGCACAACAAAAATATAATCTAATTTACACTTGTCTTTTCTTTTTTCATTATAAATGTTTTTTTTCTTTTTTCAAAATGTTTTAGAGGCGATAAATACCAAAAAAAGAAATTTTTGCATATACAAAACTAATTGGGAGAAATAATTATGCAAAAAAGAAAATTAAATGTAGCTATCGTGGGCTACGGGAATTTAGGAAAAGCACTCGAAGAAATTTTGATAACGGAATATAATCTTGTGGCAATTTTTTCTAGAAGAACCAATTTGACGAGTGCATACGGCACGCATATTGTAAGTTTAGACAAAATTAACGACTACAAGGGAAAAATTGACATTGTGTTTTTGGCGCTTGGAAGTTTTAATGACATTGAAAAATATGGACAAAAAATCGCAAGAAATTTCAATACTGTTGATAGTTTTGACACACATAGGAAACTTAAAAAATATATTTGCGCCCTAGATAAGGTCGCTAAAAAATCTAAAACGGTGACCCTTAGTAGTTTTGGCTGGGACCCTGGACTTATGAGTTTGATTAGGACAATTTTTCAAGCTATTGACACAAAATCACCTTGCGAAAGTTTTTGGGGAAAGGGTGTAAGTCAAGGGCATAGTGACGCATTAAGGCGGGTTGACGGCGTTAAAAACGCTATTCAATATACGGTGCCAAATAAAGAAATTTTAAACAAATGTCGCGCGTCATTTTACTTTTCGCCAAAAGAAAAGGAAAAGCATAAAAGGGAATGTTTTATTGCTTTAAGACAAGGCGCTAGTAAAGAAAAAATAGAAAAAGTAGTTAAGTCAATGCCTAACTACTTTTTAGGATACGACACAACGGTCAATTTTGAAGATGAAAAGTCTATTTTGAAGCGCCAAACAAGGTTGTCGCACAAGGGCTACATTTTTAAAAATTTCACCGCTTGTTCGCACCGCTTTCGCTTAAAATTTTATGTTTCGATGACAAGTAATCCGCATTTTACTGCGACCCTTATGATTATGGGCGCAAGGGCGGTGGAGCGACTGGTTAAGGATAAAAATTTTGGCGCATATTCAATTTTGGATATTCCACCAAAATATTTTTGTAGCACGAGTAGCTATTATGACCTTTTGTAATTTTTTTTGCGGTTGAATAAAGTTCTAAAATATTGTAAGCCTGGAAAATTTAAAAAACGATATTTTTTGATAAGTTAATTTATCGTTAATATATGTTATTAAAATTTTAAGATTTTTTTCTATTTTTGACTTTTTTTTCTACAAATTTTCCAATTTCGCACACTGGAATAACGAGCATTGAAAGCGTGAACACTAGGAGCCACTGCGTAAAGGAAAGATGTTGCATATCAAGAAGCACTGACAAGCCAGGCACAAGCGCAAAAAAGATAAAAACTGCGATTTCAAGTGAGAAAGCAATGTTAATGAGTCTGTTTTTAAAAGGATTTTCACGGAAAATTGATTTGCTTGAATGGACATTGTACATATGGAAAAGTTGAATAAAATTGATAGTTAAGAAAGACATGGTTGTTGCGATTTTGTAATTTCCAAATCCATAGAAACCTATTATGTATGTGGCAAATACAATAAGTGCTTGAAAGAGCCCTTGATAGCCAATTGAAACGCCAGTACTGCCCGATAAAATGCTTTTTTTGGGGTCGCGCGGTGGCCTATCCATAATGTCTTTTTCCGGCGGGTCAACGCCGAGTGCTATTGCTGGAAAGGTGTCGGTTATTAGGTTGATAAAAAGAATTTGAACGGCGTTTAAAAATGGGTGAGTAGGGAAGAGAAGTGTTATTGCAAAAATAGCCAAAACTTCTGCAATGTTGCAACCAAGCAAGAACTGAATTGTTTTTTGGATATTGCCAAAAATGCGTCTGCCTTCTTCGACCGCTAGAACAATTGTCGCAAAATTGTCGTCGGACAAAATCATACTTGCAACTTCTTTTGTCACGTCTGTGCCAGTTTTGCCCATTCCTATACCTATGTCCGCGCACTTTATACTTGGTGCGTCATTGACGCCGTCGCCCGTCATCGCGACAACTTTTCCTAGGCTTTTAAAAGCGCGCACTATTCGCACTTTATGCTCGGGGCTGACACGACAAAAAACGGAATATTTTGAAATTTCTTTCACCAACTCTTCGTCTGAAAATTTGTCTAGGAAACTCCCGTTGACGACTTCTTTTGGACTTTTTATCATTCCAAGTTCAAGTGCAATTGCGGTTGCTGTGTCTTTGTGGTCGCCCGTTATCATAATAGGTCGCATTCCTGCCTTTTTGCATTTTTTTATCGCACCAAAAACTTCTTTTTTAGGCGGGTCAATCATTCCGACAAGCCCCAAAAACACAAGGTCGTTTTCGCTTATTTTCACGCCGTCGGGGAGCGTTTTGTACGCAAGCCCCAAAACTCGCAAGGCGCCACAACCCATTTCGTAGTTGCGCGATTTTAATTTTTCTATGTCGCTTAAAGTTAATGCCCTAATATTTTCGCCGTCCAAAATAAATTTGCATTTTTTTAGAAGTTCGTCAAAAGCGCCCTTCGTGTATTGAACACGTTTGCCGTCTACGATATTTTCCGTGCTCATAAGTTTTCTTGCGGAGTCAAAGGGAAGTTCGTTTGTTCGCGAAATGTCTGTTGCGCTAAACCCCACGCGCTTTGCGTAATTTAACATCGCAACTTCGGTCGCGTCACCGAGCGTCTCGCCGTTTTTAAGAAAAGCGTTGTTGCAACAAGTCATACATCTTAGCATTTCTTTTTGAACACTGCTTTTTGGCTCTAAATTGTCGCTAATGCTATTTGCGTCAAAACAAACCTTTTTGACTGTCATTTTGTTTTCGGTTATTGTGCCCGTTTTGTCGGAACAAATAATTTCGCAACAGCCAAGCGTCTCGACTGCGTGAAGTTTTTTAATGATTGCGTTTTTCTTAGCAAGGCGCACAACGCCAAGGGAAAGAATGATTGTTACAACGGCGGGGAGACTCTCTGGAATCGCCGCGACCGCTATCGCGACCGCGGTCAAAAATGACTCAATAAAACCAATGTGAACAAAAGCAACATCGACGATAAAAATGACAATTGCGATTGCAAGAACGATAAAAGTTATAATCTCTCCAAGCCTATTTAAACTTGCTTGTAGTGGCGTTTTTTCTTGTTTTTTTTCATTTAGCATTGACGCAATTTTGCCAATTTCCGCGTCCTTTCCAGTCGCAACGACTACGCCTTTTCCTTTGCCATATTCGATTGTTGTCGACGAAAAACACATATTTTTTCTATCTCCAATTTGTGTTTTTTTAGGCAAAATTATGCCCGCTTGCTTGTCAACTGCCAAACTTTCGCCTGTTAAATTGGCTTCGTTGCACTTTAAACTCACGCTTTCCAAAAGATAAATGTCTGCTGGGACAATGTCCCCCGCTTCAAGAAGAATAATGTCGCCAACAACGAGTTCGCTTGTTTTGACCTTCATTGGCACACCGTCACGAACGACAAGGGAATAGGGTTGTGACATATTTTTCAAACTTTCAAGGGCATTTTCCGCTTTGAGTTCTTGCGTAAAGCCAAGTGTGGCGTTAATTAGAACAATAACAAAAATAATTATCGCGTCGATAAGTTCGGTGCGACTTTGCTTGATAATTGAAAAAACAAAAGAAATCGCCGACGCACAAAGCAAAATTATAACCATGGTATCGCGAAATTGTTTTAGGAATTTAACAATTAAACTCTGCTTTTTTGCGCTTTCCAAACGGTTTGCGCCGTTTTGAGCTAGCCTTTTTTGCGCGTCAAAAGAAGAAAGTCCGCCTTGATTTGTGTCGCACTCGCTTAAAATTTGCCCCGCACTTTTTGTATAAAAATCTTGCATATATGCCACCTTTTTGGGATAGTAAATGTGTTCTTAATATGTTTATTTCTAAAAAGGTCGCAATATGAATGATAATTGGCAACGAAAAGGCAATAAATTAAAAATATTTGTGTAAAAAGGTCGCATTTAAAGGTAGTTATAAAAAAGCCCCTAGATAAACTAGGGGCGATTGATTCCTTGACTTTTTTATTTCAAATATTTTAATGATATTGGCGTTCCGTCAACGATATTGACCAAAGGTCAATGATATTGCTCGCTTCCGCTTGCAATGATAAAAAAGAACCTTCACTTTTGCGTTAGGAAAAATATCATTGTGTAGCGAAATCAAACATGAAACGAATATTATTTCCGTTAGGAAATATCATTGCAAACAAAACGGAAAGTCATTTGACTTTCCGTTTTGTTTGTATGGTGCGGATGGTGGGACTCGGACCCACAAGGTTTCCCACACGCCCCTTAAACGTGCGCGTCTACCAATTTCGCCACATCCGCTTATATATACACAAGTCAAAACGTCTTTTGACTTGTTACAAATCGTATTTTAGCACATTAGTTTGCTCTTTGCAAGTGTTTTTTGCTTTTTTACTCTAAAAAATTTTGCTGGGTCGCCTAAATTTTGTATCAAAATGTTCTTTTACAATAAAAAAGAGAGCTTTTTATCCTGAAAACCATACAAATTTTGCATAAAAAAACAAATTTAAACATTTGACCAAAATTTTAGCGAAATTTTGTTGCGTGTTTAATTTGACAAAAAAATAAAAATATTTTAGCCTATTTCTAGGAGGGAAAGTATGAAAAAATTTCTTGGCATTTTGAGCGCGGGAGTAACATCCATTATGATGTTTGTGTGTTTGTCCATTCCTTGCCTTAGGTATGAGATTGGTGGAAGCGAACTATCATCATTTAATGGTTGGGGCATTTTAAGCGGTAAAACAACCGTCGCGGGAAGAGAAGTTAGCACCGTATTTGCAAATCTTGACAGCTATTCATTTATGAAAACTGTTATGATTATTATGCTTGTGCTTGGATGTTTGTTGGCATTACTCACAATCGTGATGATTCTTCAACAAACTGGCGTTATTAAGTCAAAATCTGACTTTAATGTCTTTAATTTGCTTCTTCTTGTTGCATTTGTTGTTTGCGCAGTGTTGCTACTTATCGCAGTTACAAAATTCAACAGTGAAATTTCGGCGACAGAAAATATGTTCTACACATCAGGCGTGGGACTTATTCTAAATACCGTAATTTCAGCACTTATGATACTTGTTGGCATTTGCGCTGTTATTCCAACGAAAAAAGCAAAAAGAAAAAGAAAATAATCTGTTAATAGACAAGATTAAAAACCCTTAAAAAAAAGTCAAGCATTGCTTGGCTTTTTGTCTTTTTTGAATTAGTTTTTTGGATAAGGGTCTTCCACTTCGGTTAGCCCTAAAATATAGTCAACAGATGTGCCATAAAAATTTGCAAGATTTATAAGCGTTAAAATCGGTACTTGCCTTTGCTCGTTTTCGTATTGAGAATAGGTATTTTGTTTTATATGTAAAAAATTTGCTATGTCAGTTTGAGTCTTTTTATGGGCTTCTCTTAGTTCTTTTAATCTCATAAAATAATTATACAAATCTCATACTGAGATATTGACATTTATCTCATATTGTGATACATTGTTGTATGTACAACAATATTTTCGATAAATGGATTTAAAGGAGATTTGTATGGACGGTCAAAATTTTGAAGAAATACAACCAACAAAAAAGTTTAATAAAGAAAAATTTAAAAGTATATTTTACAAAATATTTATGTCGGTTTTAACTTTTTGTTACTTAATTGTTTTAATTATTATAGTGTGTGTAAGCCCGTCACCAACTTATTCAGAATGTTTCGCTAGCTTTTTTCTTTGCCTTATACTGTTTTTAATTTGCAGTTTTTTAATCTCGTACAAAGAATACAATTACAAGGATAGGGTAATTTCCATTTATGCAGGTTGGTACCACCATACATTAAGGATTGACGGGGAGTTGTGCGATGAACATAACACGCTTGTAAGTCACACGGCAATAACCTTGTCGACAACGCTTGACGGCGAGATAATCGAAGCAAGGATAACTTTATCAAATAGGATTTCGGTTAAAGTTAACAATAAGTTATTAAAAAGACAAGCGTCTTAGCGATTACAAAAAGCCTAAAAAGAGAGCAAAAGGGCAGTACTTTTTATAGTAGTGCTCTTTTTTTGTTATTAAAAGATTATTGTTTTTTTGGATAAGGATTATTGAAAATAATTTTATTAGTCATTTGTAGTCTTTTGGGGCGGTTGAATTTAAAAAATGGTGTTTTTTAAATGTGATATAAAAAAACATTTTTGACCGATTTTAAAATGTTTTTAAACTTTTTAAAAGTATGATATGATAGTGTCAAAGGATTGTAGATATGTTAAAAGATAAAGACGAAAAAAAAATAAGTGATGTTCACTCAAAAAGTAAGGCGGAAATGGTGGAAGAAAGCATAAGAAAGAAATTTCACAAAACCATTTTTACAAAGTTTTGTCAGGCGATAAATGATTATGAAATGCTAAGGGCGGGAGACAAAGTTGCGGTGTGCATTTCGGGCGGAAAGGACAGTATGCTTCTTGCAAAGTTGTTTCAAGAACTAAAAAGGCACAACAAATTTCCTTTTGAAGTCGTTTTTTTGGTTATGGACCCAGGCTACAACAGGGAAAATCGCAAGCAAATCGAAAACAACGCACGCGACCTAAATATTCCAGCAGTGATTTTTGAAAGTGACATTTTTGAAAGCGTTGTCAATGTTGAATCTTCGCCTTGCTACCTTTGCGCTCGTATGCGTCGCGGACATTTGTATGCAAAAGCGAAAGCGCTTGGTTGCAACAAAATTGCGCTTGGTCATCACTTTGACGATGTGATTGAAACGATAGTTATGGGGATGTTTTTTGGCGCGCAAGTTCAAACGATGATGCCTAAACTTCATAGCACGAATTTTGACGGAATGGAACTCATCCGCCCACTTTATTATGTCCGCGAAAAAGACATTATCGCGTTTCGCGACTATAACGACCTAAAATTTCTTCAATGTGCTTGCAAATTCACCGAGCAAAGCGCACACGACGAAAATTCGTCCAAGCGAAAATATATAAAAAAACTTATTGCCGAGCTCGCAAAAGAAAACCCACAAATTGAGAAAAACATTTTTCGCAGTGTTGAAAATGTCAATCTTTCGACCATTATTGCTTACAAAGATAAAAACAATGTAAAACACAACTTTTTGGACGACTATGAATAGATTAAAAAAGGAGCAAAAAGACTGGTAACTTTGAAACTAGCAGAATAAAAGAATCTAACAATTTTTAGTTAGTTTTTTTTGTATTGGATAGAAATTTATTATATATCTTTAATCATTGTTTTTTTTGTCGTCTAACAACTTTTTGTCTTTTGCATTTGCGGGAGAAATAATCTTTCGCCCCATTTCTTTTTCGTATCTTTCTCTTGTTTCACCTGCAAACTTTCCACCGCGTTTAGCAATGTCTTTATTTTCTTTGAATGTAACAGGTTTTTCTTTTTGAGATAATTCCGTCGTGGTTACTTCTGCAAGCATATTAAGGACAAGTTCTATATTTGACATGTTGTCTCTAAGATTTTCTTTTTTCAAGCCTTTATACTTTTTGTATTCTTGCACGGACAATCCACTCCAAGCCTTTGTCATTTCATTTGTAAGTATTGCGTAATCTTTTTCTTGTGTAATACCTCTTTCTTGCCATTCGGCAGTAAGTTCTTTACGCATTTTT
>ERZ808286.748-NODE-748-length-19295-cov-6.243347_pt1 | contig 19295 bp, 18 predicted proteins | sample MGYA00521276_ERZ808286 | MGnify/ENA primary metagenome ERZ808286 (study PRJEB31516, sample SAMN03275607) | gut metagenome | biome: mammalia-associated habitat; material: feces | host: Papio cynocephalus | place: Kenya | collected 2012-08-01 ... | reverse complement strand
AGTCGCAGGATGTAACGAGCCACGGGTGGTGGATACGTGTCAGTTGGGTGGCGGCACTCAGGTCGCAGACGATATGTGCATTGCTGTGCAGTTGCAGTGCCGAGGCAGGGCAGGCGGTGTCGGGTTGTCCCTCCACGGCTGCCAGCAGGCGGTCGGCTTTGTGTTCGCCCCATGCCACCAATACAATCTCTTTGGCACGCAGTATCGTACCGATACCCATCGTGATAGCCGATGCGGGCACCTGCTCGATAGTACCGAACATATTCTTAGCCTCATCGCGCGAGATAGTGTCGAGAATGACCAAGCGAGTGTTGCTTGACATCGATGAACCCGGTTCGTTGAAGCCGATATTTCCGCTCCGCCCGATACCCAACAGTTGCAGATCTACGCCCCCATATTCCTGTATCTTGCGCTCGCAGCGCGACATCATCGGGATAAGGTCGCGCTGGTCCATTGTGCCGTCGAATGTATAGATGTTCTCATTTCGGATATCCACATGGTCGATCAATTGCTCTTTAATCTGTCCGTAGCAGCCTTGCACCGGCGATTGCAGCGGATAGTACTCGAACAGGTTGAACAGCACTACATTGCGGAAACTCAGTTTCTCTTCATCATACAAACGCACCAACTCGGCAAAGATGTCGGTCATACTGCGCCCGCAGACTAACGAGAAGACGAATTTCTCTCCTTCAGCCTGCTTTTGCCGGATACGGTCGGCAATCAGTCTGGCAACCGCCTGCGAACCCTCTTTGGCGGTCTCATAGATAGTGGTCGGTATTTTCTCCATACGGCTGATGCGACTCATTTCGAGTACGTCATCCGTGCGGTACAACTTCGGCGATACGCGCGACAGCGAGATTTGGGAAGAAAGATTGGTTTTCATAATTTCAGTAGGTAACATCTCTGCCCGCAAAGTTACTCCCGTTCCCTAAAATAGACAAAGAATGAAGCGGCTTTTATTTCCTTTCGTTTCGTACATACATCGCTATGATGCGAAAAGGCTTGTGTTTCAATAAAAAAGAAAGGTTGCGAAGCCGGTAAAAAACCATTCGCAACCTTTCGAAATCCTAATTTGCTAATTTATCAATTCATTGATCAGTTGTTCCACCAACTGCGGCACTCCCACCGATGCTTTCTCGCGGATATGCGTTATCCTGTCGCGGTAGATTCCGAAATCTGGCAGCCCCGGATCAACCACATATATCTTGGCGGTGCGGGACACGTACTCTAATAGCGATGCTGCCGGATAGACATTCAGGCTTGTGCCTACCACAATCATAATATCCGCCTGCGAAGCAATGTTGCACGCCACGGGGAAATAGGGTACATTCTCGCCGAAGAAAACCACGTATGGGCGCAGCAGACTGCCGTCCGGATGCCGGTCGCCGTAGTGCTGCTCCCACCCTTGCAGCGGCACGGTGGCTGTCTCGTTGATATCCGAACGCAGTTTGGTTATCTCGCCGTGCAAGTGCGTGATATGGGGCGAACCGGCACGCTCGTGCAGATCATCGATGTTCTGCGTGATAATCTCCGTGTCGGGAAACGCTTTCTGCAAACGGGTAATCGCCAAGTGGGCGGCATTGGGCTGTGCGGCAAGCGTATCACGGCGGCGTGCGTTGTAGAAATCCACACACAGTTGCGGGTTGCGCAGCCACGCCTCGTGGGTACACACGTCTTCTATGCGGTATTTCTCCCATAGCCCGTCTGCGTCTCTGAATGTTCCGAGACCGCTTTCGGCACTCACGCCCGCACCTGTAAATACAACTATTTTCATACCGTTTTTGTGTTCTCAAATGATATATATTGCCTAAAAATTACAATAATTGTGCCATAACGATGTCTTATAAAGGTGATTGCGGTTATATTTCCTATTAAAAATGAGCAATTGTTTGCGTAATCCAAATAAATGTTGTACCTTTGCACCGTGAATTCGAATTGAGGGGACCGGGCGGTTCCCTCAATTTCGTAAGTAAACACTGTGAAAACCGCATAAGTGTACAAAAATATCACATAATAAAATATGGATAAATCATTGGTGGAAAAAATGGTACAGACGTATCTGAAAGATACGGATTATGACTTGATAACGCTTGACCTAAATGCTCAAAACGAGATACTGATAGAGGTGGATCGGTTGCAGGGCGTGGATGTGGACTTCTGTGGTGCGCTCAACCAATATATGGTGGAGCAGTTGGACACCGCAGGCATAGAGGACTACTCGCTTGAGGTAGGCAGCGTCAGCCTGACTGACCCGTTCAAGACAAAGATGCAGTATGAGAAAAACCTTGGGCATGACGTGGAAATCCTGACCAAAGAGGGGAAAAAACTGCGCGGACAGTTGGTGAGCGTGGACAATGATACGTTTGCCGTGGATGTGGATACGCTCGTCGCCGTAGAGGGTAAAAAACGCAAACAGCACGAGATGGTAACGCATACTTTCGGCTATGACGATGTCAAATACACCAAGTACGACCTCAAATTCTAATTAACCCTATTCGACTAATAATAAGAACAAATATACAACAATGGCAAAAGCACAAAATTCAATCAACCTGATTGACATTTTCTCGGAGTTTAAGGAACTCAAAAACATTGACCGACAGACGTTTATCAACGTGCTGGAGGATTCGTTCCGTAATGTGATTGCAAAAATGTACGGTTCGGATGCAAACTACGATGTGATTATCAACCCCGACAAAGGCGATTTGGAAGTGTACCGTAACCGCCTTGTGATGGAGGACGATGATGTGGCAAACCCCAATACGCAAATCGCACTGAGTGACGCACTTAAGATTGACGACGAAGCGGAAATCGGCGAAGAGGTAACCGACAAAGTGGATTTCCAATCGTTTGGCCGCCGTATGATCCTCAACCTGCGCCAGACCCTCGCCAGCAAAATCTTAGAGTTGCAGAAAGAGAATATCTATATCAAATATAGCGATATGCTTGGTCAGATAGTGTCTGGCGAACTCTATCAGGTATGGAAAAAAGAGATGCTCCTTCTCGATGAGGACGGCAACGAACTCTACCTCCCAAAACTGAACCAGATACCCAACGATTTCTTCCGCAAAGGCGAAACCGTGCGTGCGGTAGTGGTACAGGTGGATAACAAAAACCAGAACCCCAAAATCATCCTGAGCCGTACATCGCCGCTGTTCCTGCAACGTCTCTTTGAGCAGGAAGTACCCGAGGTACACGACGGACTGATTGCTATCAAGAACATCGCCCGTATCCCCGGCGAGCGTGCAAAAGTGGCTGTCGAGTCGTTCGACGACCGTATCGACCCCGTAGGTGCCTGCGTGGGTATCAAAGGGGCGCGTATCCATGGCATCGTACGCGAATTGCGCAACGAGAACATTGATGTCATCAACTATACAAGCAACACGAACCTCTATATCCAACGGGCACTGGCACCGGCCAAGATTTCCTCGATGAACATCAACGAAGAGGAAAAGAAAGCCGAGGTGTATCTGCAACCGGATGAGGTGAGCCTTGCTATCGGCAAAGGCGGTTTCAACATCAAGTTGGCTTCGATGCTTACCGGCTATCAGATTGATGTGTATCGTGAGATGGACGGAGACGACTCGGACATCTACTTGGACGAGTTTAACGACGAAATTGATCAATGGGTAATCGATGCCCTCAAGGCTATCGGATTGGATACTGCCAAACAAGTACTCAACACCCCGAAAGGAGAACTCCTTGAGCGCACCGACCTCGAAGAGGAAACCATTGACGATGTCATCCGTATCCTCGAAACCGAGTTCGCCAACGACTAAAAAAATCTATAATGTATAGAATATCTATAAAAAACAAACAACAACCAATACACATTTCGCATGGCAATAAAACTTATCAAGGCTTGTAAAGAACTCAATATCGGTATGTCCACCGCCGTAGCCTTCTGTGCAAAGCAGGGTAAGGAAATCAATGCGGACCCGAACGTCCGCATTGATGACGACCTGTATCTGCTTCTCGCCAAGGAATTTAACAAGGATATGGCACTCAAACTCGAAGCAGAACGCAGGGCGCAGGAACGTCAGGAACGCGAGATGCCGCAAACGGTCTCCATAGAGAAACCGCAAGAACCAAAACATATCCCTACCGAGATCCCCCAACCGAAAATCGTGGGGAAGATTGACCTTGACGCAGAACGCAAAGCCAAAGAGGAAGCCGAGGCAAAAGCCAAAGCAGAAGAGGCTGCCGCACGTGCCAAGGCGGAAGCGGAGGCTGCCGCACGGGAAAAAGCAGAGCGCATAGCACGCGAAGAGGCGGAACGAAAGACCGCAGAGCAAAAAGCACAAGCCGAAGCCGAGGCAAAAGCCAAAGCAGAAGCCGAAGCCGCTCGCAAAGCCGAAGAACAGGCACAAAACGAGGCGGAAGCCGCTAAAACTGGGAAAACGGAAATTTTCCGACTCGAAAAACCGGTGCTGAAAAACGCCCCGAAAGTGGTGGGCAAGATTGATTTGAGCAGTATCAACCAATCCACTCACCCCACCAAGAAAACCAAAGAGGAAAAACGGAAAGAACGTTTGGAACGGCAACAGCAAAGTCTGCAGAACCAACAGAACCAACAGAACCAGCAGGCTAAGGCTACCGAGAAACGGAAACGCGAACGCATCAAACAAAACAAGGTGGACATCAATGATGCGCGCAACCAGAAAACCAAAACCAACACCAAGAAAAAAGGCGTGAAAGTGGAGGTCGACGACGAGGAAGTACAGCGTCAGATCAAAGAGACTATCCAGCGTCTGCAAGGGCAAAAGGGTAAAACCAACACCAGCAAGTACAAGCGTGAGCGTCGCGAACTTGAACGCGAAAAAGTAGCGCACGAAAAAGAGGCGGAACAGGCACAAAGCAAGGTGCTGAAACTGACCGAGTTCGTTACCGCCAACGACCTTGCCGTAATGATGAACGTGCCGGTTACCAAGGTAATTAGCACCTGTATGATGCTTGGTATGTTCGTCAGTATCAACCAACGGCTCGATGCAGAGACAATCAATCTCGTAGCGGAGGAATTCGGCTTCACCACCGAATATGTGAGTGCTCACGTCGTCGAAGAACTCAATGCGGATGAGGAACTCAACGAGGCGGACATCGAACCGCGCTGCCCGATCGTTACCGTCATGGGACACGTCGATCATGGTAAAACATCGCTGCTCGACCATATCCGCAACACCAACGTGATTGCCGGCGAGGCGGGAGGTATCACACAGCATATCGGCGCATACAACGTGAAACTCAAAAACGGACAGCGTATCACTTTCCTTGATACTCCGGGACACGAAGCGTTTACCGCTATGCGTGCCCGGGGAGCGAAAGTAACCGATCTGGCTATCATCATTATCGCAGCTGACGATGCGGTCATGCCACAGACCATAGAGGCTATCAACCACGCACAGGCCGCAGGTGTACCCATGATTTTTGCTATCAACAAGTGCGACAAACCAGGTGCCAACCCCGACAAGATCAAAGAGCAACTCTCCAATATGAATATCCTTGTGGAGGATTGGGGAGGCAAGTACCAATGCCAGGAAATATCCGCAAAAAAAGGCGACGGAGTGTACGAACTCTTGGAGAAAGTGCTGCTCGAAGCCGAAATGCTTGACCTCAAAGCCAACCCGAAACGTCGTGCCAAAGGTTCTATTATAGAATCTTCTCTCGACAAAGGACGCGGATATGTGGCAACGCTGCTCGTCGCAGATGGTACACTGCACATGGGAGACATCGTCCTTGCCGGTACCTATCATGGCAAAGTTAAGGCTATGTTCAATGAACGCGGACAGAAAATTACCGAAGTCCTGCCCGGAGAACCCTGTACTATACTCGGCTTGAACGGAGCACCGCAGGCGGGCGACGAGTTCAATGTGATGGCTACGGAGCAGGAGGCGCGTGAGATTGCCAACAAACGTGAGCAACTCCAGCGCGAACAATCCATCCGCACCAAGAAACACGTCGGATTGGAAGAAATCGGTCGTCGTCTGGCTATCGGAGACTTTAAGGAACTGAATATCATCGTCAAAGGTGATGTGGACGGTTCGGTGGAGGCACTGACCGACTCGCTCTTGAAACTCTCTACCGAGAATATACAGGTGAACGTCATTCACGGGGCTGTCGGTGCTATCTCCGACAGCGATGTACTGCTCGCCGCCGCTTCCGATGCCATCATCGTCGGCTTCAATGTGCGTCCTACTGCTACCGCACGCAAAATGGCGGACAGCGAGGAAGTGGATATCCGGATCTACTCCATTATTTATGACGCTATCGAGGAAGTAAAAGCCGCTATGGAAGGTATGCTCTCGCCTGAAATCAAAGAGGAGGTTACCGCTACTCTGGAGGTGCTACAGACATTCCATATATCCAAAGTGGGAACAATCGCAGGATGTATCGTGCGTGAGGGCAAGGTGAAACGTGGCAACAAATGCCGTGTCATCCGGGACGGTATCGTAATCCAAACCAGCGAACTGAGCTCCCTCAAACACGGCAAGGACGATATCAAGGATGCAGGTGTGAATACCGAATGTGGTGTAAGCATCAAGTCCTTCAACGACATCGTAGCAGGAGACCTGATTGAAACATTCGAACAGGTGGAGGTCGCAAAAACACTGTAAGGAGTCGCAAAGACACTGTAAGAAAACTGAAAATATAAATAAAAGAGACTGTCTGACAACACAGACAGCCTCTTTTTTGTGCATTGAGACTGCCTGACAAGTGTAAGCAGTCTCTTTTTCAATGTCGTTTCTCGTAAAATTATACCGTATCGCCGGGGACGCAGACGCCCCCGTCCGCGGTCGGGTTGCCACAAACCGCATGAATTTGCAGTGTTTGTGGAGTCGACGCGTCCCGCGTTGTCAAAAGTGCAGCAACGTGAAGCCTAAGGCAGGTGTGAATAATACACCAACCACTTGTCTTGTATCGGTCTCCTACTTTGCCTTGTATTGTCTCTATATAACCGCATCGGGTTATTAACGGGTTATTAACGGGTTATTAACGGGTTATTAACGGGTTGTTCAGCATCTGATATGCTTATGTTGCCATACCAAAGAGACTGCCCCATAACACTGTTCATACTATCATAACAGGCAACGGATAACCACATACTCTGCATATTAATTGTTAATTGTTAATTGTTAATTGCATATCTGCGTTTTTTTTTGTAACTTTGCGCCCTTAAATGTAACTATTGCAATATGTTTGATAATCTTAGTGAACGATTGGAGCGTTCCTTCAAAATATTGAAAGGAGAAGGACGTATTACCGAAATCAATATCGCAGAAACCGTCAAGGACATCCGCAAAGCACTGCTCGAAGCCGATGTCAACTACAAGACGGCGAAACACTTTACCGACCAAGTCAAGGAAAAAGCACTCGGACAGAACGTTATCACTGCCGTCCGTCCGGGGCAATTGATGGTCAAGATTACCCATGACGAACTGGCTGCGTTGATGGGTGGCGAAGCCGCCGACATCAACCTCAAAGGGACACCCGCTGTCATCCTGATGTCGGGGCTCCAAGGTTCGGGTAAAACCACTTTCGCTGCAAAATTGGCGAACTATCTCCAAACCAAGAAAGGCAAAAGGGTAATGTTGGCGGCGTGCGATGTCTATCGACCTGCCGCTATCGAACAGTTGCGCGTCCTCGGTGAGCAAATCAATGCCAAGGTCTATACCGAGGAAACGGAGACCAACCCCGTCCGCAAAGCGCAGAACGCCATTGCTGAGGCACGCAAGTACGGCTACGATGTAGTCATTGTCGATACCGCCGGTCGTCTCGCTGTCGATGAGCAGATGATGCAGGAGATAGCGGCTATAAAACAGGCTGTACAGCCCTCCGAAACGCTCTTTGTGGTCGATGCAATGACGGGGCAGGATGCTGTCAATACCGCCAAAACGTTCAACGACCGCATTGATTTCGACGGCGTTGTGCTGACCAAACTCGACGGCGACGCCCGCGGTGGTGCTGCCCTCTCTATCCGCTCGGTGGTCAACAAACCAATCAAATTTATCGGTACGGGCGAGAAAATGGACGCACTCGATGTGTTCCACCCCGCACGTATGGCGGACCGTATACTCGGTATGGGTGATGTGGTCAGCCTCGTGGAACGTGCCCAGGAACAGTACAACGAGGAGGAAGCACGCCGTATCAGCAAACGTATCGCCCAGAACCGGTTTGATTTTAATGATTTCCTTGCCCAACTCAACCAGATAAAGAAAATGGGCTCGATGAAAGACCTGATGGGGATGATTCCCGGTATGGACAAGGCACTCAAAGGCGTAGAGGTCTCCGACGATGCTTTTAAGCCCATCGAGGCAATCATCTCGTCTATGACACCCGCAGAACGCTCAAACCCTGCCCTCCTCAACGGCTCACGCAAAGAGCGTATCGCCAAAGGCTCAGGCACAACCATCGTGGAGGTCAACCGTTTCCTCAAACAGTTCGACCAGACTAACAAAATGATGCGCAAAGTACAGCAAATGCGCCGTAGATAATGGATATCTTGAACAAAATAGAGGGATTGGGGGCGAAATTCCACGAAGTAAGCCTGCTCATTACAGACCCTGCAGTCATTGCCGATCAGGCACGTTATGTACGTCTCAACAGGGAATACCACGACTTGGAACGTGTCCTCACTTCTGCAGAGAAATACAAGAAAGCCGTTGCCGACCTCAACGAGGCAAAGCAACTCTTTTTCAACGAATCTGACCCGGAACTTAAAGAGATGGCGCGTGCCGAGATAGATACCCTCGAACCGCAGATACCCGCCCTCGAAGAGGAGGTCAAACTGATGCTTCTCCCCCAAGACCCCGAGGACGGCAAGAACGTCGTGATGGAGATACGTGGGGGCACGGGCGGAGATGAGGCTGCCCTCTTTGCGGGCGACCTATTCCGTATGTACACCAAGTATTTCGAACTACACGGCTTCAAATATACCGTCTCTTCTTTCTCCGAGGGCGCAGTCGGCGGCTACAAAGAGATTATCTTCAACGTTACGGGGCAGAATGTCTATGGCACGCTCAAGTATGAGAGCGGGGTACATCGCGTGCAGCGTGTGCCTGCCACTGAGACACAGGGACGTGTCCATACCTCCGCCGCTACGGTGGCTGTCCTCCCCGAAGCGGATGAATTCGAGGTGCATATCAACGAGGGTGAAATCAAATGGGAAACCTTCCGTTCAGGAGGTGCCGGCGGGCAGAATGTGAACAAGGTCGAGTCGGGGGTGCGTTTGCGCTACAACTGGAAAAACCCCAATACCGGCGAGGTGCAGGAAATACTCATCGAGTGTACCGAGACCCGCGACCAGCCCAAGAACAAGGAACGCGCACTCGCACGTCTCCGCACGCAAATCTACGACAAGGAACACCAGAAATACATCGACGACATTGCAGCCCGCCGCAAGACTATGGTCTCCACGGGCGACCGCTCTGCCAAAATACGCACCTACAACTATCCGCAAGGACGTATCACAGACCACCGCATCGGCTACACGGTCTATAACCTCCAAGCCTTTATGGACGGCGATATCCAAGGTGTTATCGACGCCCTCCAAGTGGCCGAAAACGCCGAGCGCTTGAAAGAAACCGAGTTGTAGCATCCTGTTTGTAATTTATACATTTACACATTTACAAATTTACAAATTGCTTGATGTATCTCTTCTATACTCCCGATATAGCCACATCGCATTGCCTCTCCGAGGAGGAGTCGGGGCATTGCGTGCGTGTCCTGCGCTACGATCGTGGCGACACCATTCTGCTTACCGATGGGCGTGGTACTACCTATACCGCACGTATCACCAACCCGCATCCCAAGCATTGCGGGTTTGAGATTATCAGTCAGGAACAGCAACAGAAATCGCACCCCTTCCACCTACATATCGCCATCGCACCGACAAAGAACGTGGAGCGGCTCGAATGGATGGTGGAGAAATGTACCGAGATAGGTATCGATGAGATAACACCCCTCCTTTGCCGTTTCTCCGAGCGCAAGACCCTGCGCACTGATCGTCTGGAAAAGATTATTCTTTCGGCGGCTAAACAATCGCTTACACCCTATCTGCCTGTGTTGCACCCGCTGACTGATTACGCAGCGTTTATGCGGGAGTATGCGCACAACAGGTACTCTGAAACCGACAAGTTTATAGCCCATTGCTACAAAGAAGACAAACGGTTCCTCAAAGACCTTGTTGTTCGCGGGCATGACGTGCTGGTGCTGATAGGTCCTGAGGGAGACTTCTCCGTGCAGGAGGTACAAACCGCTCTCGCTCAGGGCTTCCGTCCCGTCAGTCTTGGTAACTCCCGTCTCCGCACGGAGACCGCCGGTGTGGTCGCTTGCCACACCGCTGTTTTGTTGAACGAATAAGAATGGAGCAGTTAATTACATTGGACGCACAATGGCTCGTAGCCATCAACGGTTGCCACGCCCCGTGGGCGGACACCTTGATGTGGTATATCTCCAAGAGTACCACGTGGCTCCCTTTGTATGCTTTGCTTCTCGGACTTATCATTTGGCGTTATGGCATAAAACCATATAGAGCAGGCAAAAGCAATTGTGCATTGTGCATCGCCCATTGTGCATTGATTATCATCGCTTTCGCCCTTGCGGTAGGTGGGGCGGACTATATTTCCTCGGGCATTATCAAACACGCCGTATGCCGTCCACGCCCTACCCACAACCCCGCTCTTGCGGGAATGTTGCATATCGTACGTGGCTACACGGGTGGAATATATGGTTTTGTCAGTAGCCATGCAGCCAACACCATGGCGTGTACCCTTCTTTTTTCATTGCTTTATAAAAACAAAACAGCCACCTGCGGATTGATGCTTTGGGTGGCTCTTAACTGTTATAGTCGTATGTATCTCGGGGTGCATTACCCGTTGGACATACTCGGCGGACTGCTGGTCGGAACGCTTACTGCCTTGTTCGCGTACGCTCTTCTGCAATGGGCTGTCGGGCGGGTATCGAGCAGGTACTCATCTTCGGCATCCGTCCCAGAGGCGTCTGCGGGCGGCGGGGACCCTGCAACTGGTGGCTCATAAACCGCTCGTACTGCTCCTTGCTCAGTATCTGTTCCAGTTCAGCGTACAACTGCTGCAAACGGCTCAAGTCCTCAGTACGTGTATTGCTCTCCTGACGCATACGCGCATATTTGAGATGAAGCCGGTAGAGCGTCTCTATCTTTGCGCTGTCGCAAATGCTCAGTTCGCGCACAAGCATCTCGGTCTGCTTCTTGGCAACCTCCTCGGGCTTGCGCTGTGGCTGTTCCGCTTCGGACGACTGCGCCATAGCGTACAGCGTAATCAGTATCAATAATGTATAAATAAATAGTCGTTTCATACCGCACTTTACATAGCAAAAACTATGCCACTAAAAACCGAAATATGGATAGCCAAACGCCTTTATTTTTCTCAGAATAACAACAGAGAAAGCGGCGTGGATTCTTCACGTCCTGCCGTGCGTGTGGCATTGATGGGCATAATCATCAGCGTGATGGTGATGATTATTACTATCTGTGTCGTGGTAGGTTTTAAGCAGACTATCACCGACAAGGTGGCGGGCTTCGGCTCGCATATTCAGATTGTTAACTTCGATAACAACAATACCTACGAGATGCAGCCCGTTTCGATCAGCGACTCTATGCTTACCGCTTTGAGGGCTTTCCCGCACGTGAAATCCGTCCATACCTTTGCTTCAAAACCGGGTATCGTCAAAACCAACGATGCGTTTGCGGGAATTGTCTTCAAAGGTACTGATTACTGGGATTATTTCGCTGCCAACCTCAGCGATGGTGCGCTCCCTACGCAACCCAACGAGGTGATTATTTCCGGGTTACAAGCCCGCCAACTATCGCTCCATGTCGGTGATGACCTGCTCAGTTATTTCGTGGACGAATCCGTCCGTGTACGCAAACTCCATATCTCCGGTATCTATGAAACGGGCTTCGGCGACTTCGACCAACTCTTTGTTCTTGGTCATCTCGATGTCGTCCGCCGGCTCAACAGATGGACGGAAAACGAGGTTTCGGGGGTGGAAATATTGGTGGATAATATCCGCCATTTGGACGAGGTGGCGGACAATGTCTATTTCGCCACGGTCAACCATGTGGACGACAAAGGCTATAATCTCTACTACGTCCAGACCCTCCGACAACTCAACCCGCAGGTCTTTTCGTGGCTCGACCTATTGGATATGAATGTCGTGGTGATTATTGTCCTGATGCTCTGCGTGTCGGGCTTTAATATCATTTCCGGACTGATAATTCTTATCCTTGATAGTATTCAACTCATCGGCGTCCTCAAAGCACTCGGTGCCAACAACCGTTTTGTACGCTCTATATTCATTGCCGAGGCGGCGATGCTCATTGGCAAGGGTGTTTTGTGGGGCAATATACTCGGTTTGGGATTGTGTGCTATTCAGTATTTCACCCACCTGCTTCCTCTCGAATCCACCACCTATTATGTCAATTATGTGCCAATCGCCTTCCCGTGGGGGTGGTGGCTGCTGCTCAATGTCGGTACTATCGCCGTCTCGCTGCTCATTATGCTTGCCCCCTCCGCTATCGTAACACGTATCTCACCCGCCCGCGTCATGCACTTTGAATAATAGGGAAAATTAAGCAAAAACCTGACCGAATAATGCTTTTAATGGCAAATAACGGTTATGAATGGAGAAAAAGAAGAGCATTTTTGAATAATTTTTGGCTATTTTGGAGACAAGCACAATTAACGCTTGGTTATGCGATAATGAACGGAGAATTTTAATGGCTATTTTATATGGTTTTTAATGGAGAAAATAATATTAATGGTTAATTAACGAACTAATGGAGGATAAAATGTAAAATTAACGGAACTATGACTTTTACCACCCCTGTCCATATAGCCCCATCCCCGTGGCATATCGCTTATACGGATTATATTCTCTCGCTCGGTTCCTGTTTTGCAGACAATATCGCCGCCAAACTTGCCGAGTACTATTTCCAAATCACTGCCAACCCTTTCGGTACGCTCTACAACCCGCTGTCCATTGCGCAAGCCCTCTCTTTGCGCGATGTCCCTGAATTGGTGGAGTGGGGTGGGCTCTATCATTCAATGTACCACCACGGCTCTTTTTCCTCTCCCGACCGCCTGCAAACCGAGCAGAATATTCGGCAAAGTATTCGTCTTTTGCAGCATGCGTTTGCCGAAGCAACGGTGGTCATCATCACTTTCGGCACAGCGTGGGTCTATGAGCATAACGGGCAAGTCGTTGCCAACTGCCACAAGATGCCTGCCGACCGTTTCACCCGCCGCCGTCTCACGGTCGAGGAGATAGTCGCAACCTGGCAGCCTATTCTTGCCGCACACCCCGGCAAGCATTTTATCTTCACGGTCTCCCCCATCCGCCACATCAAAGACGGTCTCCACGAGAACCAACTCTCCAAAGCCACGTTGCTATCGGCAATAGATAAACTGCTGGAGAAACAAAATACCATTGTCAGTAGTACCCCCTCCTTGAGGGAGTCCCCGCAAACAACGTGCAGCGGGGGGGGCTTGAGGGGGCAGGGGGACTCGGGCTGTTATTTCCCCTCCTACGAAATCCTCCTCGACGAACTCCGCGACTATCGTTTCTATGCCGATGATATGCTCCACCCGAGTCCCGTGGCGGTGCAATATATCTGGAAGCGTTTCGTCTCTACCTATATGTCTGCGTCCACGCAGCAGGAGATGCAACCCCTCCATCAACTCTATCTCGACCGTCATCATACCCTCTTGCACCCCGACACGCCCGCTTCCCGAGCCTTCCTCTCCCGACTCGAACAAAACCTTTCCTCCCTCCGTCTCCGCTACCCGTGGATTTGAAAAACATTTTTTTTGATATAGTGGGTTACCTTTGCGCTTCTCATAATCACTATTAGTAGAGGCAAGCAAAAATGCATGCCTATTTACAAACTAAAGAACAATAACGATTATGAAAAAGATGATGATGGCTCTCGCACTCTGCCTGATGAGTGCAACGATTTTCGCCGATAACCGACAAGTAGCAACCGCCCTCCCCGCAGAGACTCCGACTGTAACGCTTACGCTGGATGGGCAGAAACAAACGGTCAAACCGACCAAAGCCGCGGTAAAAGAGGTGGACGACAGCCATGTGCAGTGTGTCGTATATGCGGGTAAAGACAATGCTTCCGTAGTCCTGCCTATTGGCTTCGACAACTTGATGGGCATTGGCTATCGGGTGCTCGAAATGGCTCGCAAAATAAACATTATCTCCGAAGAACAATGGCAAGAAGTGGTTGGCGAATACCACCGACTCGGGTGTCGTTCTTCATTAGTTCAATAGATTATGACTGATACCGAAATCATACAAGCATTTCTGACCAATAATCAACAGGGGATTCGCCGGGCGTATGATGCCTGGCAATCCTCGTTCCGTTTGTCTGTTTTGTCCCGCACAGGTTTGGACGAGGATTATGTAGAGGACGCCTACCAGGAGTCTGTCATCCGTCTTCAGCAGCATATCCTCACCGGACGCATAACGGCGGAAAACCTCAGAGCCTCACTCCTGACTTATCTCAAGGATATAGGCTACTATGTGGCGCTCGAACTGATTCGTGGCAGACGGGAACTTCCGGAAACATTGTTGCATTCTTCTGCGCCGGACGACGATGACGAGAATACCTACGATTTGACGGACGCGGCTGATGAACAGACCCGGCAACAACTGTCGGACGGAGTATACGACCCCATGGATTCCTATCTGGATGAGGAGCGCGAACGAGTGGTGCGTGAGCAGGTCATGCGTGTTGGCAAACCCTGCGCACCGCTGTTGTTAGGATTCTTTTGGGAAGATAAATCCATGGACGAACTCGCTGTGGATTTGGGCTATAGCAATGCGGACAGTGCCAAGTCGCAGAAAGCCAAATGTATGAAAAAGGTAACTACTTATGTGAAACAAAATCTGATTGCTCTCGGATATGGATACTAAATTTGATAACGAAAAACTGGAGAAGGATATTATCCGTGCATTTCAAGCACGCGGACTTCGCGAGCAGATGCAACAATGGAATGAAGAGAAACGTTTGCAGAAGCAAAAACGTCCGCTATGGCATCGCCTGCGCAAAGTGGTCTATCCTGTCGCCGTGGCGGCTATGCTCTGTGGCGTGATATATGCCGTCGTGCCGGCTTCCATGTGGCACTATGCCTACCGTGTGGCGCAGCGGGAGTACGCGCATTTCTTCCGGCAGGAACCCGCATATCAAAACTCATCGGAAGTTTTGCTCGCTTTGGCATCTAATAGTATTGAAGAGATTGCCACCCGCAACCAAAACAGCCACATCCTTGGTCATGACGACCCGATGCTCGAAGTCGTTACCGAAATGAAGACCGGACACTATCGCACGGCGCAGAGCATCCTTGACGATATCCAATCGGCTATGGATGAGTCCAATCCGCGTTATGATGAGATTATGGACGATGTGGATTATCTGTATGCGCTCTGCGAACTGGGGCGAGGGCAGCGTCAAAAAGCATATCGCCAACTCTCCGTTATTTCCACCTCCCATAGCCGCCACGCACATCAGGCGACCGAATTGCTGAAACATTTTAAGTAATATTTTGCTGAAGCATTTTTAAGTAACTTAACGAAGCATTTTTAAGTAACGTCTTGAAACATTTTGACCGGCGACACAAAACCAACCCGTAACCGAGTCAACCTGAAAACGGACAAAACTGTGCGTATAACTGCATCGGGTTATTAACGGGTTATTAACGGGTTATTAACGGGTTATTAACGGGTTATTAACGGGTTGCTTTGCATACTATATGCGGTGCTTACTCACAATTATCCCTATCTTCCGCAGGCGGTTTGGCACAAACGGAATAGATGTATTGTTTTTGTAAATGACATTCTTTAATCGTAAAAAACGTTAATTTGCAAGACAATTCTTGCCTAACACAAGTATTTGTACTACCTTTGCAACAACTTAAAAAGCCGTCCTATATACATAACATAGTTGCACCTGCTAAATATCGCAGCATCTATTATCTGTAATTGAACATACAACGAACCGGAAAATAAGCAGATTATACAATCCCTATACAGCACTCACATTAAAGGATTTAATAAACCAATATGAAACGACTTTTATTCATTCTCGTAACCGCCGTTATGGGCTATACGGCAACCTTTGCCAAACAGCCGCAGGAACCCACATCGTACAACTACCGGCGAGGCAAGGAACTAATCATTAATGAGGAGAACTACGAAGAGGGTATCTCCGTCCTGCAAAAGGAGTTGACCGACAACCCGAAGAACGGCTACGCCTATATATTCCTGTCGTATGCCTACCTGCAACGTAATGAGATAGGCAACACCTTGCAGGCTGCCAATGAGGCTCTGAAGTATCTGCCCAAGCAAGCCAAGAAAGAACGCGCGTATGTCTATACTCGTATGGGAATGGCATACGGCTACTATTTGACAGACACAGTGCAAGCATTGCATAATTTTGATCAAGCCGTGCGCCTATCCCAAAAGGAAACCTTTTGCTACGACATACGAGGGCGGTATTATGCTTACATAGACAACTACGATATGGCAATTGCCGATTTCCAAAAGGCTGCGGAGTTAGAACCTTATTCCGTGGAATGGCTCTATATGCTCGGACAAGTCTATATGTTTGCAGAGCGTTACACGGATGCGCTTCAGATATTCGAGAAAGCAGACATATTGGAATCCGGCTATCAGACTATGGCGGCACGTGCCTCGGCGGAGATACAACTGGGAAAATATGAAGAAGCAGCCAAGCATATCGTTACAAGTTTGGAAATGAACTCTATGAATGACGAAGCAACCGATCTGCTTGTTTCTATCAACCCTGTTCTGCGTAGAAACCTTCTGACTGAGTTCCGTGTGAAACAACGCATGGCACCCAATGACCCCAATTGGGTATATTATGAGATATATGTATACATCGATAGTCGCGATGATGAGAGTGTATTGCGTGCAACAGACAAACTGAAAGGATTGGTTCCTCTGCAATATATGGAAGGCTTTAGAGCAACGGCATACGATAACTTGGGGGATTTTCACAATGCTCTCCGTTGTGTCAATCTGGTGTTGGAAGCAGATAGTGCCGAGTATGACTATTTGGAGGAACGGGCTGACATCTATGCCAGAATGGATAGCACGGAGCAGATGTTCCGCGACCTTAATACGCTTATAGAAAAAGAACCGGACAACGCCGGTTATTGCAGCGACCGCGGACAAGCCTATCTGTTCTCTGGGCAGTACCAGAAGGCGATAGAGGACTACGATATGGCGATTGCTCTTGCCTCGCAGCCATACCTGAACTATATGCGCGGACGTTGCTATTGGGAAATGGGAGACACTTTGGCTGCACGCCCCGATTTTGAAAAGGCGGCAAAAGGAAATAATGCCTTTGCTTGTTTCGCTTTCCACTTTATGGGGCAAGACTCGTTGGCTGCACAACTTATGGACAGTATTCTTGTGACAGACAGCATTGCCAAAAAGGAACTATACAACGCCGCTTGTCTGTGTGCTTTGCAGGGCAAGACTGAAGACGCATTCCGCCTGCTGACGCAAGACCTTGAAAACCGTAATGCACAGTATGCCGATGCCCGCCGCGATATAGACTTCCGCACCATTCACGGCGTGCGTTTCGATAGTCTGATGGCGGTATATGAAGCCCGCGTAAAGGAACGTATTCTGCGTTTGGATTCCACCACGCAAGACGCCGTACAGACAGAACGCATAGTGGAAGTGCCTTTCTCTGCTGCCAACGGAGTATCCACTGTTAAGTGTTCTATCAACGGATTGCCGCTCACCTTTGTCTTTGACACGGGTGCCGGAGATGTGTCTATCTCGCAGACAGAGGCAAGTTTCATGTACAAGAACGGCTACCTGAGCAAGAAAGACATCGTGGGAAACTCTGCCTATATCACCGCCGATGGAAGTATCTCTATCGGCACCAACATCATCCTGCAGAAGATAGACTTCGGCGGTTTGGAACTCAAAGCCGTCCGTGCCTCGGTGGTGGGCAACCAGCGTGCACCCTTGCTCCTCGGACAATCCGTCCTCCAGCGCCTCGGCAAAATAGAAATCGACAACCAACGACAGGTTCTCAAAATAACTACAAGAAAGTAAAGTATTCGTGTACAAGAAAGCAGGTTATCTGTATCAAACCTGCAAAAGTCAATCTCGTTGCCGTCTCGCTACCGTAATTCCTATACGAAAGAGTGAGCCTTGTTTGGCTGGCAATTTTTCATACGTAAGCACAAAAAAGAGAGACTGCCTGCTTGGTTAGACTGCCTCTCTTTTCTTATGTTCATTTCCGATGCCGTTTCCGGTCTCGGATTTACAGTTTTGCGTCTCTTTTCTTTTGGATGGACTTGACAATCTTTTTGACAACAAAATAGACGATTACCACTCCGAGAACGGCTAAAATGGCGATGCTCAGTTCGTGACTGTATTGGTTGATGAGGTCTGCTTGCCCGTGGGCTATATAACCAAGCAACGCCAACACAACATTCCAGATAAATGCACCGAGGAACGTGTAGAGCAGAAACTGACCGAAATTCATCTTTGCCAAGCCGGCGGGGATGCTGATAAGTTGGCGGATACCCGGTATCAACCGTCCGACAAACGTACTTATTTTGCCGTGGTCGTTAAAATAGGTCTCTGCTTTTTGCACTTTCTCGCTGCTGAGCAGGCACAGATGTCCTACACGGCTGTCTGCAAATTTGTAGATGATAATCCGTCCCAGCCACACCGACAAACCGTAGTTGATTATTGCACCGAGCATTGCCCCTATCGTACCAAACAATACAATCAGCAGTACATCTAACGGATAATTGCCGGTAACACAGAGCGCACTATTAGGGTCGGCTGCCACATAGACCGCCGGCGGAATGACTATCTCGCTCGGAAACGGAATAAAGGACGATTCTATGGTCATCAACGCAGTAATCGATGCATAGTTCATATGTGCCGAATACCACGCTGTAATAGTTTCTATAACGGTCATTTATTCAACAGTTCGCGCACTTTGGTGCTGATTGCTTTTCCTTCGGCACGCCCTGCCAACTGCTTGGTGGCAACGCCCATCACTTTTCCCATATCCTGCGGACCTTGTGCGCCTACTTGTGCGATGATTTGCTCCAAAGCGACTGTCAGTTCCTCCTCGCTGAGCATCGCGGGCAGGTACTGCTCAATAATCTTGCATTGTGCCAACTCGTCATTTGCCAGTTCGGGGCGGTTGGCATCGATATACATCTGCGCCGACTCTTTGCGCTGTTTCACCATCT
>ERZ808286.747-NODE-747-length-19306-cov-4.020674_pt1 | contig 19306 bp, 14 predicted proteins | sample MGYA00521276_ERZ808286 | MGnify/ENA primary metagenome ERZ808286 (study PRJEB31516, sample SAMN03275607) | gut metagenome | biome: mammalia-associated habitat; material: feces | host: Papio cynocephalus | place: Kenya | collected 2012-08-01 ... | reverse complement strand
GAGAAATCCGGCGAGGCGAGCAACGCTTTGATGTCAGCACTGATGGTGCTTTGAATGTCGAGCTGTTCAGCTGTTATCCCCTTATGGAGAGAACACATGGATTGCACTGCCGCAGTCGGGTCTACGTCAAAATTGTCATCCGCACGAACCTGGACATCACTCACTGTGACACGGGCAGCGTGAAGTGCCGCGGCGGTCAGTAGAGAAAACAGAAAAGCTGGAAGTCTGTTCATAAGGTTAGGGGGTGTTGACCGGCTCCATATCGCCGGGAATCATGTTGGGATTGATTTCTATCCGATCTTTGAATCGTGTAACGGAGCCATCAAAGTTCAGGCGGACCTCGCCTGTGGCGCCGTTACGGTTTTTGGAAACATCGACAATGGCCAGTGTGGCATCGTCGTGTTCCGGCACACGGGAGCCCATGTAGCAGGGACGCCGCAGCAGCAGGATCATGTCGGCGTCCTGTTCAATGGCGCCGGAGTCGCGCAAATCGGAGTTTTTCGGTTTTTCATCCCCGCCGCGCTGTTCCGAGTTGCGTGAAAGCTGGGAGAGCACAATTACCGGCACATTGAGCTCCTTGGCCATGGCCTTGATTTCGCCGGAAATCTTGGAGACCATGACCTGCTGCCCCTGCTGGGCAAACTCACGGTAATTGAGCAGTTGAAGATAATCAATGACAATCAAATCGAGCGGATGCCGTTTATTGACGTGCCGTGCTCGCGCACGCAGCTCCATCACGTCCAGTCCACCCTGGTCGTCACAAAAGATGGGCAGCGTTTCCAGTTCGCGTGCGGCGGCTTCCAGGAGGGGCAATTGGGTTTCTTTTCGAACGAGCCCGCTTTCAATGGCTCGTGCCGAAACGTTTGCCATGCCGCAGAGCATGCGCTTGGTCAGCTGTTCCTGCGGCATTTCGAGTGAGAAAACCAGGACGGTGTGCTTCCGGCGCTCCGGCTCCCGAAACGGACGCTCCATGATATCCTTCCCGCGGGCGACACACTCGGCGATGTTCATAGCCAGTGAAGTTTTACCCATGGCTGGCCGTGCCGCCAATACAATCATGGCTCCTTTTTGAAGCCCGCGCATTTTTTCGTCTAGTCCCTTGAATCCGGACGGCAGGCCGGTGAATTGTCCTGGCTTGTCAAATTGATTACGCAGAGCCGCCAGAGATTCCCCAACGGAGGTCTTCCAGTCAAGCGTTGAGCTCTGCTGCGTACGCCCTTCGCCAATGGCCAAGACTTTTTGTTCTGCCATGCTCAGCAGGTAGTCTACCCCTAGAGAAGCATCATAGGCATCTTCGGCAATGGTTCGCGCTGTGCCCAGCAACACGCGCCTCAGGTAACGCTCCATCACAATGTCGGCGTAATAGCCCGCATGTGCACTGGTCGGCATAGCCTCCGCCAGCTGCGTCAGCAATTGCAAACCGCCAATGCGCTCGAGTTCACCCGTTCCGGTGAGGAAGTTGGAAACAGTTACGCCGTCAATGGGCTGCCCTTTTGCGGCGAGATGTTCGATGGCGATGTAAACAGAGCGGTGGGAGGGCTCAAAAAATGCCTCTGGCACCACCCGTTTGTCGGCGCATAACCCCATGACACGCTCTCCATCCACCAATAGGCTGCCTAAAAGCCCACGCTCGGCATCAAGAGCCTGCGGTAAGGTGCGCAAGGGCACAGATTCAGCTAAATCCGCAGGGTTTGGAAGGTCTTTGGAGCTCTGTCTCTTTCTGGGCATGACGGCTTTCTCTTCTTGACACAGGCGTGACCCTTGCCAATGAAAATAAATGATGTAATTCTACCACATGCTGTAAAAGTTGTCGATGAACAGGATGTTTTAGATCGGTTAGTTTTAGGTTATAGAATGGTGGCGGGTTTCATCGAGGCGTATGGTGCGAAACGTCTTGGCGTACGGAATGCGATACGGATGTTTGGCGTGTAGTTTGTTCTGTGGATTGTTGATATTGATTTACGTTGTCGAGCAAGCCGGGGGAGAGGAGCGAAAAACGCGGTGTTCAACGGTGCTCCGGTGTATATGGGGAAATCTGTTTCTGTGGTTGTTTCGAACGCAGGGCAGTTGGGGTATTTGCTCCGATATTTTCAGATGCTGTCTCATGTATAGGTGGAAAATTGTTATGCCGGAAAGTGAATGAGAGCTGTGTTGTGGAGATTCAGTTTCGCTGCATGAAGGGGTGGCATGTGGCGTTTCGCGGGTGGGTATGCTATGATATAAGGACTTTTCTGAAAGGAGCGGATCTATGTCTAAACGGCCTGTTTGCTTGATTATTCGTGATGGTTGGGGAATGAACCATCGGTTCAAAGGAAACTCTGTTTTTTATGCGAAAACGCCGGTGATTGACCGCTTGCGGACGCGTTATCCATGGAGCCGGATTGAGTGTTCCGGGGAGTTGGTTGGGCTGCCTGAGGGCTATCAGGGATCGTCCGAGGTGGGGCATCTGAATATGGGTGCCGGCCGGATTGTTGAACAAGAGCTTAAGCGAATTGACGATGGCCTCAAGAGTGGGGAGCTCTTCAAGAATGCGAAATGGGAGGCGTTGATCGCCAACTGGAAGACGAATCATTCTCAACTGCATTTGATGGGCTTGCTGCAGGATGAAGGGGTTCATGCGCATCAGGAGCACCTGTTCAAGATTATGCGGCGGGCTCGCCAGGAAAATCCGGCGGGGCGGATTGTGATTCATCCGTTCCTGGATGGCCGTGATACACCGCCGCGCTCCACGTTGGAATACCTCGCCAAATTAGAAAGTGTGATGGCGGAGGTGGGTAATTGCGTGATAGGCACGGCCATGGGGCGCTACTATGCAATGGATCGTTCGAAAGATTGGGCGCTCACGTCGGCGGCTTACGAGTGCATTGTGGCGGCTCAGGGGAAGCGTTTTGCCACGGTTGAGGCCGCCGTCAAGGAGGCTTATGATCAGCTGAAGACGCCTGATGGCGCACCGATGACGGATGAATATATTCCGTGTACGGTGATTGGCGATTATGCCGGCGTGAAGGATGGCGACAGTGTGATGCACACGAATTACCGTCAGGATCGTGCCATCCAGCTGACTCAGGCATTTGTCTGCGACAACTATCCGGGTACACGTTCGGTTCGTCCAAAGGTGGTCTATCTTGGTTTTACGCGTTATTGGGATGAGTTCCAGGATTATCTTCTGGGTGCGATGGGTGCCGGTGGCGGCATGGATATGCTGCTTGGCGAAGTGGTTTCCCGTGCGGGGCTTCGTCAATTGCGGATTGCCGAAACGCAGAAGTTCCGTCATGTGACGTCCTTCTTCAATGGTAAGAGCACCAAACCCTATCCCGGGGAGGATCAGGTAGAGGTTCCGAGCCGGTTTGATCCTGCGACCTTTGCTTCTCATCCGGAGATGGAGGCCTATAACGTAACCGATGAGCTGCTCCGCCGACTGGAGAATAATCCGTATGGATTCATTGTGGTGAATTACGCCAACTGCGATATGGTTGGGCATACCGGAGATCTGGCTGCGGCCACAAGAGCGGTTGAGATCGTTGATGAGTGCGTGGGCAAGCTGTTGAAGCGCCTGGAGGAGCTGGATGCGCATGTGCTCATTACGGCCGACCACGGGAATGCTGAGCAGATGGTGGATTATGTCACGGGAATGCCCAAGACGTCTCACACGCTGAACAAGGTGGAGTGCATCTATGTGGCGCGGGATGCGGATATGCGCACGATGCGCCCGGATGGCAAGCTTTCGGATATCGCGGTAACGTGTATTGATCTGCTTGGGCTGGAAAAACCTGTGCAGATGACAGCAGACGATTTGTTTGTTTGAGGCTAAATAGGTTTCGTTGCGTGCAGACCTCGCGCCGCGGGGATGCACGCAGCATTGTTTGGCCGCTATTGAAATTGGGAGATTGTGCAATGAATCAGGAACATCTGAATCGGATCCAACGCCTTCAGGGCGCTATGGAAGAGGCCGGGTTGGATGCCGTTTTTCTTTATTCCGCTGTCAACCGGCTCTATTTCACTGGATTGAAGACCAGCAATGGCCTGCTGTTGGTTGAGCGGCAAGGGAAACCGGTTTTTTATACCGACTTCCGCTATCTTGAAGTGGCGCACCGCGTTTTGAAGGGAGTGGAAATCCGAAAGTTCAAGACAGCTGCAGATCAGTTGGCAGATTATGCCAAGATGGCCTCCGCGTGGAAAACGATCGGTTATGAGGGGAGTCTGACGGTCGCACAGTTTCTGCCTTTACAGGAAGCCATGGTGCATGCCAAGTGGACAAGTGTAACCACATTGATCGCCTCGTTGCGCGGGGTGAAATCGGCTTCGGAGTTGGATGCAATCCGGCGGAGTGCGATGGCAAATGATGCGCTCTTTAAGGATCTCATGGAGGCCTTTAAGCCCGGAATGAGCGAGCTGGATATGCTGCGGATTTTCCGGATGAAGGAAGCCGCCCGGGGGCTGACAGAATCGTTTGACCCGATCCTTTGCGCCGGGGTCAACGCTGTAGAGTGTCATCACCAGCCGGATAATACCGTGCTGAAGCCGAATAGCGAACTGTTGATTGATATGGGCGTGGTGGTGGACGACTATTGTTCGGATATGACGCGAACCGTCTTTTTTGGAACTCCGACGCCGCGTTTTCGCGAGATCCATAATATCGTTTTGGAGGCCAACCGCGCCGTTGTCGAAGCCGTCAAGCCGGGTATGCGCTGCTGCGATATCGATGTCGTGGCGCGAAAGATTATCGGCTCCTATGGGTATGGGGATTATTTTGATCACGGTCTCGGGCACAGCGTCGGCCTCGAAATTCATGAAATGCCCAGTTTCTCCAGAACGTGTGAAACGATTCTTCAGCCCGGCATGGTCATCACCGATGAACCCGGTATTTATCTGCCCGGCGAGGTGGGGGTTCGGATTGAGGACTTGTTGATTGTCACGGAAACCGGCTGTGAGGTGATCTCTCACACGCCCCATGAGATTGTGCTTCCATGCTGAAGTCAAACCCAAATCCAAAACGAATTGCCGCGCTTGTCCGTAAATTGCTGATCGAACTCGGGGAAGATCCCGACCGTGAAGGGCTCCTGAAGACGCCTGACCGTGTGGCAAAAGCGATGCTTTACCTGACGCAGGGGTATCGCCAGACGCCGCAGGAGGTTCTGAACGGCGCCGTGTTCGAATCGGCAGCAAACAACATGGTCATTGTCCGAGATATTGAGGTGTACTCGCTTTGCGAGCATCATCTGCTGCCATTCTATGGGCGTTGTCATGTGGGTTATATTGCCAACGGAAAGGTGGTTGGATTGAGTAAGGTGGCGCGAATCGTGGATTGTTTTGCGCGCCGATTGCAGATTCAGGAGCGCCTGACGGAAGAAATAGCCCATGCCATTCAGGAAATTACCTGTGCTGAGGGAGTTGGCGTGGTAATGAACTGCGCGCACTTGTGCATGATGATGCGCGGGGTTGAGAAGCAGAATGCCGTTACGGTAACGTCTTCGGTCCTTGGCTCCTTCCGTGAAGATCCAGGTGTACGGGCAGAGTTTATGAGCCTTGTTCGTTAAAAACCGCAAGATGTGGATAAAACAGTGCGCATGCCGGGTCTGGTATGCGCACTGTTTTTTACGTTGATGGGCAGGATTGTTTGAGGTGTGGCGACGGAAGAGAGACAGTTAGAAGACAGACGCAGGCAGATTTGGCCGGGTTCGTTCGTTTCGCGGATCAGACCGGATTACGGGAGGATATCGGGCGGAAACGGCGTGTAGGTCGATAATAGAGGAGGGCGCACAAAAGAAGTCCGGCGGTAATGGAGAGGCTGATGGGATAGGCCGCCATGATGCTTCGAAAGGTGTGAAAATGCGGGAAGCCCCAGTGAATCCAGCAGATACGAACGCCGCAAACGCCGAAAACGGTGAGGAGCGCCGGCGTCAGTGAAATGCCAAAACCGCGGAGATAACCGGAAAAGATTTCATAGCAGGTGGTGAAGGTATAGGCGGCGAAAACAAAGATCAGCCGGGTATAGCCCAGCTCGATCACTTCCGGGTTTGTATTGAAGAAGGATAGAATGTGGCGCCCAATGAGCAACACGCTGAAAATGGCCAGCGCCGTGGCCAGAATATCTTCCCCCAGGCAGATCCAGAAAATCCGTTTACAACGGTCAAATTGTTTTGCGCCGACGTTTTGTCCAACGAATGCGGTGCAGGCCTGACTGAACGCATTCAAAACCACATAGGCGAAGACCTCCACGTTGAAAGCCGCACAGGAAGCCGCCATAACCAGCGGTCCGAGGCTGTTGATGGCACGTTGAAGAACCAGATTCGAGATGGAGAACATGGCGCCCTGAATTCCTGCGGGGAATCCAATCCGGAGGATTTTCAAAAACGCATCGCGGTCAATACGGATCAGTTTCACTTTCAGGCGGATGGGAAGCGTAGAGGCCTGGAGCCGTCGCAGGAGGTAAAGAGCACTGACGCTGTTGGAGAGTATGGTAGCGATGGCCACCCCGTCAACAGTCATGTGCAATCCGATGACAAAAAAGAGGTTCAGGAAGACATTCAAGATGCCGGCAAACAGGAGTGCCAGAAGGGGTGTACGAGTGTCTCCAACACTTCGGAAAACCGCTGCTGCAAAGTTATAAAGCAGAATGACCGGCATTCCTAACAGATAAATGCGCAGATAGAGCAGCGCCAGCGGAAACACATCATGCGGCACACTGAGCATACGCAGCAGCGCGGCGGCCGATAGTTCGCCGATGGCGAGGACGAGCACGCCTCCGATGAATGCCATGGCGATGGCGGTGTGAACGGCGCGCCGAATACAAACCGCATCGCCGCGCCCAATGGCGTTGGCAATGACCACTGTAGCCCCAAGCGAAAGTCCGATAAAAAGGGTAATCAACAGGCTGATAACAAAACTGTTCGCGCCTACTGCCGCCACTGAGGCGACACTCAGCTCGCCTGTAAACCGTCCGACAACGGCTACATCGGCGGCATTAAAGAGCTGTTCCAGAATAGCCGTAGCCGCCAGGGGAAGCGCGAATTGCGGCAGTTTATCCCAAATGGAGCCTTGCAGCATATTTAATGCGGGTGATTTCATGGCAAACAGCTTCTCCTGCCGGTGAACAGGGGCGATAGTATACGCGCTTGCACGAAGGCGTGCAAATTCTTTTCAGGCAGGGAAGGGATGGTCGGGTTTCGGGACGTTGTCATCAGATGCAAAAACACCTGAAAACATCGTAAAAACGGAGCGTTCGATGCCTTGAATACTACACGCTTGCCGGGTTGCTTGAACGCGGACGGCAGCTGCGGTTTACGGCTTTTTAAAGGAATCTTTCAGCGTGACGGTTCGATTGAAAACCGGAGCGTTAGGTTTGGAGGCATGTTCATCCGGCGTGAAGTATCCCACGCGTTCGAACTGGTAATGTTCTCCGGGCACCGCATGAGCAAGGAGCGGCTCGCCGTAAGCTGTAACCGTTTTCATGCTTTCGGGATTGACCGCATCTAGGAAGTTCCCGCTCGGGCAGGCCATGGGATCTTCCAAGGCGAAGAGACGGTCGTAGAGGCGTACCTCAAAGGGGACGGCATATTTGGCGCTGACCCAGTGAATCGTTCCCTTTATTTTTCGCCCGTCCGAGGGGTTGCCGCCCCGACTATTCGGATCGTACGTGCCGTGGATTTCCGTCACATCCCCAGCTTCATTTTTAACGATATGCGTGCAGGTGAAGAGACAGGCTCCGCGGAGGCGCACTTCGTTCCCCACGGTTACGCGGAAAAACTTCTTCACGGGCACTTCCATAAAGTCGTCCCGATCAATCCACAGCTCGCGCGTGCAGCGGATCTTCCGTTTGCCGGCCTGCTCATTTTCAGGGTTATTCGGCACTTCCGCGGTGAGTTCTTCGCCCTCCGGCAAGTTGTCAATAATCAGCTTGACGGGGTTGAGAACGGCCATCCGGCGCTGGGCAATCCGGTTCAGGTCATCACGCACGCACCACTCCAACAGTGCGAGATCGGTTAACGACTTGTATTTTGAAATGCCAGTGCGTTCACAAAGGTCGCGAATTGCAGCGGCGGTGTATCCGCGGCGGCGCATTCCGGCCACGGTTGGCATCCGCGGGTCATCCCAGCCGTCCACATATCCTTCTTCAACGAGCTGCCGCAATAATCGCTTGCTCATGACCGTGTAAGTCAGGTTCAGCCGGGCGAACTCCCGCTGCTGCGGGCGAATGGTTTTTCCGTTGCGGACGACTAGGCGCCCCTGTTCGGCTAGGCGGTCAATCACCCAATCGTAAAGCGGGCGGTGCACCTCGAACTCCAGCGTGCACATTGAGTGCGTAACGCCCTCGAGCGCGTCTTCAATCGGGTGGGCAAAGTCATACATCGGGTAGCAGTGCCACGCGGTGCCTGTGCGGTAATGCGGTAAATCCACAATCCGGTAAATCACCGGGTCGCGGAAATGAATATTGGGGGAGGCCATGTCAATCTTGGCGCGCAGGCAATGGGTGCCTTCTGCGAATGCGCCTGCCCGCATCTTGCGGAAAAGGGCAAGATTCTCTTCTGGTGAGCGGTCGCGGTAGGGGGAGAAACGCCCGGGCTCGGTGGGAATGCCCCGATAAGCCTTCCATTCTTCCTGTGAAAGTTCGCATACATAGGCCTGCCCGCGCCGGATCAGCTCCTCGGCAATGGCCCACATGGTTTCAAACATGTCGCACGCATAGAAAAAGGCGTCCCACTTGTAGCCCAGCCAGGAGATATCCTTTTTAAGCTGTTCAACGAAGTCTTCCGACTCCTTGGAGGGGTTGGTATCGTCCATACGCAGATGGCACCGCCCGTGGAAGAGCTGCGCCATGCCGAAGTCCACCCACACGGCCTTGGCGTGGCCGATATGAATCCATCCGTTGGGTTCGGGCGGAAAGCGGGTAACCACTGTGCCGTCATTCTTTCCGGCGCTCAAATCCTCCTCAATCCATTGCCGCAGAAAATGCCGCGAGGTATCAGATTCAGAGGGAGGGGTGGCGCAGCTGTTTTTTTCCATGGTGAAACATCCTCAAAAGAAACGCGGAGAGTATACCAAAATCACGGCAGTGAAACACTTTCAGCTTTTCCCACCGCTTCCCCGCCGGGCAGGCCGGCGACCTGTTCGCTTTGCGCGGGGAGTGTCTGCCCTGTTGGCTGTTGGGGCGGTTCCGCCGTGCGGATGAGTGTTTGAATCAAATCGGCGGCCAGAAAGAGCCCGGCACTTGCTGTTACCGGCATATAGGAGCCCAAGGTATTGCCCGCGCCTAGCGGGCGCGGCGTCTCCTTCGACCAAACGCAGCGGATGCCGCGCGAAATGCCGCGTTTGCGCAGCTGCTGCCGAAGCGTCCGCGCGAGCGGGCAGGTGTGCGTTTGGGAAAGATCGGTTACGCGCAGCGCCGCCGGATCCAGCTTCCGCGCCGCACCCATGGCGGACCATACGGGGATTTGCTGCCGCACGCAGGCCTCCAGAAGCGCCGCTTTTGCCGGCAGGTCATCAATCGCGTCCACAACGGCATCGGGCTGTACGTGCGCCAGCAGGGCGGCGGCGGAGAGCGGCGTAACGAATTGGGTTTCTGCCGAAGCGGTGCAGGTGGGGGCGATATCTTGCAGCCGCTGCCGGGAGGCTTCCGCTTTGGAGCATCCAATCAATGACGCCGCAGAGAACGGCTGCCGATTCAGGTTGGAGGCCTCAAAGACATCGCCATCCACCAGCGTCAGCCGTCCGATTCCGCTCCGCGCCAGGGCTTCCAGGCACGCGCCGCCGACAGCTCCCAGTCCTACCACGAGCACATGTGCGCCCTGCAGGCGTCTCAGCACCTTTGTGCCCAGCAGCGCTTCGGTACGCAGGAGGGTGGGGGAAAGGCCGGTCATGGCGTACAGCGGGTTATTGCAGCGTGGCACCGGTGGAGGCATTGCCCACCAGCTTGGCATACCGGCGAAGCCAACCGGTAACCGCGCGTTGCGGCCACGGTTTGGCGGCGGCGCGGCGGGCGGCGAGCTCCGCATCGCTCACCTGCACTTCCAGCAAATTATGCGGGATATCGATATGAATGAGGTCGCCATCCTGCACGAGGCCGATTTCGCCGCCCTCTGCCGCCTCGGGCGAGACGTGCCCGATGCAGGCGCCATGCGTGGCTCCGGAGAAGCGGCCGTCGGTAATGAGCGCCACTTGTTCACCCAGTCCGGCGCCGATGATATAGGCCGTTGGGGCGAGCATTTCCTGCATCCCAGGGCCGCCTTTGGGGCCTTCCCCGCGGATGACGACCACGTGCCCGGCGTGAACTTTTCCGGCCAGGATTCCCTCACAGGCTTCTTCCTGCGAGTTGAAACAGATGGCCTTGCCGGTGAAGTCCAGCATCGAGGCATAAACGCCGGCCCGCTTCACGATTGCGCCCTGTTTGGCCAGGTTGCCATGCAGCACGGAAAGGCCGCCGTCTTGGGAATAGGCGTTGCTAAAGGGGCGGATAACCGCATCATCGCGCACCTCGGCCTCGGCGGCGATCTCACCCAGCGTTTTTCCGCTGACGGTGCGCTTGGTCAAATCCATCAAGCCTTCCCGTTCGGAAAGGCGGTGCAGAATGGCGGAAATGCCGCCTGCACGATCTACATCAACCATATGGTAGGCGCAGCTGGGCGCCACTTTGCAGATATGCGGCGTGCGCTTGGAGATGGCGTCTATGCGGTGCAGGTCATAGGCGATGCCGGCTTCGTGGGCAAAGGCCAGTGTGTGGAGCACGGTGTTGGAGGAGCCGCCCATGGCCATATCCAGGGCAAAAGCATTGTCGATGGCCGTCTGATCTACCAGATCGCGCGGCAGGGGGCCATTTGCCAAAGCCATTTCCACAATGCGGCGTGCGGCGGCTTTCCAGAGCTCTTTACGGCGCGGATCCACGGCCGGGATGGTGCCGTTCCCGGGGAGCGCAAGCCCCAGCACTTCGCACAGGCAGTTCATGGAGTTGGCCGTGAACATGCCCGAGCAGGAGCCGCAGCCGGGGCAGGAAGTCTCTTCAATGGCTTCCAGCTGCGCGGCGGTGATTTTGTCGTTTTTGTATTCCGCTACGGCCTCGAAGACGGTGTTCAGATCGGAATCCTTCCCCGTGATGGGATTTTTCCCCGGGAGCATGGGGCCGCCGGAAGCGAAAATGGTGGGGATGTTCACACGCAGGGCGGCCAGAATCATTCCCGGAACGATTTTATCGCAGTTGGGGATACAGATCATGCCGTCGAAACAGTGCGCGCGCAGCATGGTTTCCACGGTGTCGGCAATCAGTTCGCGGCTGGGCAGGCTCATTTTCATGCCCTGATGCCCCATGGCGATGCCGTCGCAGACGGCGATGGTGTCGAACTCAAACGGTACGCCGCCTGCCTCGCGGATGGCCTCTTTGACCAGATCATTCACGGCGCGCAGGTGGCAATGCCCGGGAACGATATCGGTATACGAGGAACAAACGGCAATGAAGGGTTTGCCAAAGTCTTCACGGGCTACGCCAGCCGCCCGCAGAAGGGAACGGTGCGGGGCTTTCTGATAACCACTTTTAATCGTGTCGCTGCGCATGATCATCTCTCCAAATCAAGTTCTGAAAACGCGGATAGTTTAGCATATCTGCGGGGGCAGGAACGGGGCGGCAGGCAGGCGGGGAACCGGTGCCGCCCGGCGTCTGTCCGTATCCGCCCCGGCTTGAGGGCAAACCCGGGGCGGATCGGTCTTGCGTCCGCCCCGGGTTCCGGCAGCGCCTGCTTCGGGTTAAACCTAGGCTGTGGAGGCATGGGGGTGTCTGCCTGCGCGAGGCATGATGTGTGCATGTGTGGGAATCTGCCTGACAACCCTTTCGGAGGGGGTAGGGATATGCTAACATAAGAGAATAAAGGAGAACGTGATGAATCGGAGAGCATTTCTGGAATCGATGGCCGGGTTGGCTGCTGCTGTGCCGGGTGGGGTTCTGTCGGCCAAGGGGGCGGCTGATGCGGCGCGGAGCCGGGTGGTCGTGGTGCGGCGCGGAGAACCGGCGGAGATGTTTCGCCGGGGAATTGCCGCGCTGGGCGGCATCACGGCGTTTGTCAAGCCGGGGCAGCGCGTGGTGGTTAAGCCCAATATCGGGTGGGACCGCACGCCGGAGTTTGCCGCCAACACGCATCCGGATCTGGTGGGGGAGATTGTCCGGCAGTGCCTGGCGGCGGGCGCGGCGGGCGTAACGGTTTTTGATCACACGTGCAACGCCTGGAAAAAGTGTTACGAACACTCCGGGATCGAGGCTGCGGTGAAGGCTGCGGGCGGAACGATGGCCGAGGCGCACGAAGTCTCGGCCTACCGCGAGGCGGCGTGCCCGGAGGCGGTGCGCATGAAGCAGGCCAAGATTCATCATGCCATTCTGGAGGCCGATGTTTTCATCAATGTGCCGATTCTGAAAAACCACGGCGGCGCAAAAATGACGGCGGCGCTGAAGAACTTTATGGGGTTGGTGTGGGATCGGCAGTTCATGCACCGCAATAATCTGGCGCAGTGCATCGCCGATGCGCCGCTTTATCGGAAGCCCACATTGAATGTAGTGGATGCTTACCGCACGATGCAGACGAACGGCCCCCTTGGCGTGGGGCTGACGGATGTTCGGACGCTGCGTTATCAGCTGCTTTCGACGGATCCCGTGGCGATCGATGTACTGGCGGCCAAACTGCTGCGCTTCCCTGTGGAGAGTATTCCCTATCTGGCGCTGGCGGCAAAGAACGGGCTGGGCATACTGGAGGAGGCGCAGATGGAGGTGATTCGCTTGGAGGCAGGTGCCCCGGAGCCGGTGGTGAAGGGGTGAGCCCCTGGGCTGCAGGAAGCAGGAAACGCGGATGAGGCAGGCAGAAAAATCATCTTTGGGCGCGGCGGGCGCAGGAACGGTTTCGGGGGCGCCCCGGCGGGGTCGGTCGCGGTTTTGGCGCATGGCGCGCGGCGTGCGGATTCTGTTGGCTGCGGGCTCGGCGGCGTTGATCACGCTGGCTTTTGGGGAGGCGGCCGACGGCCTGGCTTTGGCGGCTAAAGGGCAGTTCGGCCCGGCGCTGCTCGCGGCCGCCGGGCGGGCATCGCTGGCGGGGGCGGCAGTGGCCGCCGGGTGGCTGGTGCTGACGCTGTTCTTGGGGCGCGTGTTCTGTTCGGTGGGGTGCCCGCTGGGCATTTTGCAGGATGTGCTGGGGAAACTTTTCTTCTGGCGGAAGAACCGTCCGCAGCCGCGCCTGCTGCTTTTGCGTAAAGGGCTTGGCGTGTGCTGCTGGGGCGCGGCGCTAATCGGCGGCTGGACGCTGGGAATGCGCTTTCTGGAGCCGTTTACGCTGTTTGGGGCGATGGTTTCCTGCGGGTGGCTGCCGTTGGCGGCGCTGGCGGTGCTGATCTTTTGGCGGCGGCGGTTCTTCTGCAACAGTTTGTGCCCGGTGGGGGCGCTTCTGGCCTGCGGCGCCTCTATGGCTCCATTTGGGTTTCGCTTTACGGCGCGGTGCATCCGGTGCGGCAAATGTGTGCAGGCGTGCCCGGCAGGGTGTCTGGATCCCAAAACGGCAGTTTTCGACAATGGGCGGTGCATCCGGTGCCTGGCCTGTGCGGCGGTGTGCCCGGTGAATGCGCTTGCATATGGGCGGAATGCGGCCTGCCGCATTCCCGGCCGCCGGGCTTTTTTACGGGCAGGGGCGTTTCTGGCCGGAGGTGCAGTGGTGGGCGCGGCGGCGCGGAAGACCGTGCCGCTCTATGCGGCCTACGGGCCGCGGGCGAATGTGGCGCGGGAGGGAATTTACCCGCCCGGCGCGGGGTCGCGCCAGCGCTTTCTTTCCAAATGTACGGATTGCCGCTTGTGCGTGCAGCATTGCCTGGGGCAGGTGCTGCGCCCGGCGGGGCGGTTCGGGGCGGTGCATCTGGAGTTTGACCGGGGCATGTGCGAGTTTAACTGCACGCGCTGCACGGAGGTATGTCCCACGGGGGCGCTGCGCCCGCTGGATGCGGCCATCAAGAAGCGGACGCGGCTGGGGCTTGCGGCGGTGGATCTCACGCTGTGTGTGGCGGCCACGGAGGAGTTTGAGTGCGGCGCCTGCGCGGAGCACTGCCCCACGGGGGCGCTTCGGATGCGCGAAAATGCTGCGGGCGTTTTGATTCCCGTGCTGGATGCACGGCTGTGCATTGGGTGCGGCAGCTGCGAGCACCCGTGCCCGGTGCGCCCCATCAAGGCGGTGCGTGTGTGGCCGGTGGAGGTGCAGGTGCTGGCGGCGGATCCGGCCGATCTGCTGAAGCCGCAGCAGCCGGCGGTGCAGGAATCGGAGGAGTGGTTGATCTGACGGCCGAGCGCGTGCCGGAATTCAAGGCGCTCTGGAAACGCATCAGCCCAAGATCCGTCTATGCCGTTGACTTTGATACCGATGAACTGGTTCAACGGGCGATTGCCGCGATCAACCTGGATCTCCGTGTGCCGAAGATTTATTTCAGGGTGGAAGCTGGCGCAATGGATGAGATCCAGTCAAAGGAGGCACTCCTTGACGGAAGCGCCTTTGCGAAGTCCACGTCATCGACTTACGACAGCAGCAGACAGATCCGCGCCAGCGGCAGTGTGAAGTATGATTTGATCGGCAAGCTGGTTGAGGAAACAGGCTTGACGCGAAAAGCCGTTGTTGCGATTCTGACTGGTATTGAGAAAGCCGTTTTTGAGCAGTTCAAGACCAATCCGGAGGCGTTTATCCTTAAAGCCGCCGCATTGATCAATGACGAAAAGGCAACCACCATTATTCAGCACATTACCTACCATGTGCTGGACGAGCATTACAATACAAACATCTTTACCGCACCAACCCTCAAGGGTAAGCTTGGGGTGAACGCGATGAAAGCGCAGCGGCATCTCTACGATCATATTGTGTATGATTCCACAAACGAACGCGATTTTGCGGCCGATCTGGACACCAACACGGATGTGGCGGTTTACGTGAAGCTGCCGAAGAGCTTTTATATTGCCACACCCGTTGGGCACTACAATCCGGACTGGGCGATTGCCTTTTATAAAGGCACGGTGAAACATATCTATTTCGTTGCCGAGACGAAAGGCTCCATGAACTCCATGCAGCTCCGGCTCATTGAGGAATCGAAAGTTCACTGCGCCAGGGAGCATTTCAAGGCTATCAGCAGCGGGCATGTGGTTTATGACGTGGTAGACAGCTATGAAGCGCTGCTCGACAAGGTGATGCGGTAGGTGCGTGTTTTGGGCGGCGGCCGGTGCAGCGTGTGCCGCGCGAGGTATGACGCGGCGCCGGGCTTTTGTTAGCATATGGCGCATGGCAGAAACCAGACGGCGGATCCTGTTGCATACGTGTTGCGGCGTTTGTGCGTCGCACTGTATCCGTGTATTGAAAGCGGAGGGTTGGGAGCCGGTGCTGTTTTTCTCCAACTTCAATATCTACCCGCATGCGGAGTATCTGCGGCGGCGTGCGGCGGCGGAGGCGCTGGCGCGCGCGGAGGGGGTGGATTGGGCGGAGGATGCGCCGGATCATGCGGCGTGGCGGGCGTGTGTGGCGGCCGGTTATGAACAGTGTCGGGAAGGGGGCGGCCGGTGCGCGCGGTGCTTCCGCTTTTCTCTGGAGCGGGCGTTCCGGCAGATGCGGGCGTTGGGGTGCGAGGCGTTTACCACAAGCCTGACAGTGTCTCCGCACAAGCGGAGCGCGGTTCTGCATGCCATTGGGCGGGAAGTCGGCGGGGCTGCCTTCCGTGCGTATGACTTCAAGAAGCAGAATGGGTTTCTGGAATCCAACCGCCTGGCGGCGGAGCGCGGGCTTTATCGGCAGATCTATTGCGGGTGTGAGTTTTCCCTTCGGCATCGGGAACCTTTTCGGATGGTGCTGCTGGGGCTGGGCTATCGCGGGGAGATTTACGCACGGTGGGCGCTGGCGCATCCGCAGGATGTGCAGGTGACGGCCATCGCTGAACCGGATCCGCGGAAGTGCCGGGTGTGGGCGGAGCGTTTGTCGCTCCCGGCGGAGGCGGTCTTTTCGGATTGGAGCGAGGCGGTGGCAGCGGCAGACGCGGAGGCGGCGGTGATTGCCCTGCCGGATCGGCTGCATTTTCCGGCGGCCATGCAGGCGTTGGCACGCGGGCTGCATCTGCTTCTGGAGAAGCCGGTGGGCGCCACGTGGGAGGAGTGTGTGGTGCTGGATGCGGCGGTTCGAGAGTCCGGGCGGCTGGTTCAGATTGGGCATATTCTGCGGTTTACGCCTTATTATATGAAGATTGCCGAGTGGATTCGCAGCGGGGCATTGGGGGAGCTGGTGAGCATTCGTCATCTGGAACCGGTGGGATTTCATAAGGCGGCCATGGCGTTTTGCCGGGGCACCTGGGGGGATACCCGGCGAAGTACGCCGATGATTCTTCAGAAATGCAGCCATGACTTTGATTTGTTTGCCTGGTGGGTGGGTGCACGCTGCCAGAGCGTGCAGTCCTTTGGCGGATTGGCACATTTTCGCCCGGCGTGCGCCCCGGCGGGGGCGGCGGCGCAGTGCGTGACGTGCCCGGCCGCCATTGAGCGGACGTGTGCGTATTCCGCCATCCGCCTGCTGAAAGAGTCGCAGAGCCTCTGGTACATGTTCCCGGATGTGTCTCCGGCGGGGATTGAACGGGCGCTGCATGGGCCACTGGGGCGATGTGTGTATGCGGGCGGCAATGATGCGGTGGATCATCAGGTGGTGAATCTGCTGTTTGAAAACGGCGTAACGGTTTCGCACGCGATGGAGAGCTATACGTTCGGGCGTGATCGGGAAACACGACTGTTCTTTACGGGCGGAGAGATTCTGGGTGATGCCCGCCGCCTGGTGATTCGGCGGTTCGCCGACCGCACGACAACGGTATGGGATGCGGCATTGGAAAGCGGAAATGCCGCGCATGAAAGCTCGTATGTGGTGGGGAATGACGGGTTGCTGACGGATTGGGTGCTGGCGCTGCGGTCGCTCCCGCCTGCTCATTATGCCGAGCGCTTTCATGAAAGCATTCAGGCGCACGCGATGGCGTTTGCCGCAGAGGTTTCCCGGACGCATGGCGGGGTGTCTGTTCCGCTGGCTTCGTTGTGAAGGATGTGGAAGAAATGGAAACGGAAACCTTAGATCTTGGCTTTGCACAATTGGATGCCGGCCGCGCCGCCCGCACGGGAATGGCGGAGACGGTCTTCTGTCAGGGAAAGACAACGGAGCAGGTGGTGCGGATCTTCCGGGCGTTTGCTGAAGCGGGTCAGCCGACGCTTGGAACGCGGTGCTCGCCTGAACAGGCGGCGGCGCTTTTGACGCACTGCCCGGGTGTGACGCATGACCCGGCGGCGCGGACGGTGGCGCTGAGCATTCCCGGAAAGCCGCCTGCCGTACTGCCCGGCCTGGTGGCGATTTGCTCGGCAGGGACGGCAGATTTGCCGGTGGCGGAGGAGGCCGCCCAGACGGCGCAGTTCTTTGGCGCGGCGGTGCAGCGGTTTTATGATATCGGGGTGGCGGGGATTCACCGTCTGTTTGCCCGGCTGGAGGCCATTCGCGCGGCAGATGTGGTGTTGGTGGTGGCAGGCATGGAGGGCGCGCTGGGGAGCGTGGTGGCCGGGCTGGTGCAGGCGCCGGTGATCGCGGTGCCGACGTCTGTGGGCTACGGGGCGTCTTTTCAGGGACTTGCGCCGCTGCTTTCCATGCTGAATGCGTGTGCGGAGGGGCTTTCTGTGGTGAATATTGACAACGGTTTTGGGGCGGCGGTGCAGGCGTGCCGAATCTTGCGTCTGCGGTGCCCGCGCCCGGGACAGAAAGGCATTTGAACATGGAACGCTGGCTTTATGTGGATGGCGGATGCGGAATCAGTGGGGATATGCTGGTGGCCGCGCTGCTGGATTTGGGCGCCGACCGCTCCAAACTGGATGCTGCGTTGAAGCCGTTGGAGCCGGAAGGGCTTACGTACACGGTTTCCAGGCAGGTGAAGCAGGGATTTGCGGGGCATGACTTTGACGTACATCTGGCGCATCATCACGCCCATGCGGAGACCGCGGGGCATTCGGGGCATCATGGGCGGAATCTGGCGGACGTGATGCAGATTTTGGAGCAGTTACCGATCAGCCCGGGCGCCCGCAGGCTGGCAGAGCGGACGTTCCGAATTGTGGCCGAGGCAGAGGCCAAGGCGCATGGCCGGCCGATCGATGAAATCCATTTTCATGAGGTGGGAGCACTGGATTCGTTGGCTGATATCGTTGGCGCGGCGGTGCTGGTGGATGATTTACAGCCGGCGGCGTGTGTGGTTACGGGATTTGCGGAGGGGCAGGGGACAGTAACTTGTGCGCATGGCGTGCTGCCGGTGCCGGTGCCGGCGGTGCTGAACATCGCGCAGGCGTATGGTATTGCGCTGCGCCCCTCGGCGGTGCTGGGTGAGCGGGTTACGCCCACGGGCATGGCGCTGGCCGCTGCGCTGCGGACGCAGGCCGCGCTGCCGCAGGCTTACCGCATTGAGCGTGTGGGCGTTGGGTTTGGGAAACGCGACTTTGGCTGCCCGAACTTTTTGCGCCTGCAATGGATTTCCCCGGAGGGGGGCGGCGGGCGGCTCCATTGCCTAGAGGCGAATCTGGACGACTGTTCCGGCGAAATGCTGGCGGTGGCGGCTGACCGACTGCGGCAATTGGGCGCACGGGATGTATGTTTTGCCCCCTGTTTCATGAAGAAAGGGCGCCCGGCGTATCAGCTTCAGGCGTTGGTGGATGAACCGCTGCTGGAACGGGCGGCGGAGGTGCTCTTTCGGGAAACAACGACGATTGGTGTGCGGTATTACCCGGTGGAACGTTTTTGTATGGCGCGGGAAATGGTTTTATTGGAGACGCCGATGGGGCAGATTCAGGCCAAGCGGTGCACGTTTGGCGCGTGTGTACGGTGTTATCCGGAGAGCGACAGCGTGCGTGCGGCGGCGGAGGCCAGAGGGCTCCCGTATCCGGTGGTGTTTGAACAGGCAATGAAGGCGGCGCAGGCGTATGTTGCTCCTTGAACGATTGAAGGCGTGGATTCAGGCAGAATGTGCCGATGGTGTAGCAGTGGCGTTTTCCGGAGGGATTGATAGCACCACGCTGCTTGCGGCGCTGACGGTGTGTCGGCAGGAGCAGCCGTTTCCGCTTTTGGTTTTGACGTATGCTTCACCGTTTCAGCCGCACGATGAAACGGCTCAGGCGCAGCAGGAGGCTTTGCGGTTAGGGGCACCTGCGCAGGTGATTTCCGGGAATCCGCTTGAAGATGCGGTATTGGCTGATAATCCGCCGGACAGATGCTATTACTGTAAGCGGCGGATCTTTGGTACATTTCTGTCGGTGGCGGCAGGG
>ERZ808286.745-NODE-745-length-19368-cov-3.902035_pt1 | contig 19368 bp, 15 predicted proteins | sample MGYA00521276_ERZ808286 | MGnify/ENA primary metagenome ERZ808286 (study PRJEB31516, sample SAMN03275607) | gut metagenome | biome: mammalia-associated habitat; material: feces | host: Papio cynocephalus | place: Kenya | collected 2012-08-01 ... | reverse complement strand
GAAAAAGGAAAGCGTTTTTCTTGATTATTTTTCTAATTTGTGATATATAGATATAGATGAAAACATATGACATTGTAATAATCGGAGGAGGAGCGAGTGGGCTTATGTGTGCGAATAATTTGGCACATATTTTTTCTGTAGCCGTCATTGATGGTGTTGCCCTAGGCAAAAAGCTTCTTGTGACTGGTAATGGAAGGTGTAATTTTACGAATATAAATTTAGACTCAGCTTTTTACAATACAAAACAAGTTCAAAAGTACATAAAAGAGTTCGATGAGAAAGATACAATTAAATTTTTCAAAGAAATGGGAATTGAGTCATTTGCGGACGACGAGGGGAGAGTCTATCCACTTAGCGAGAGTGCAAAGGACGTTCAAAAGGCTTTGACGCAAAAGCTTAGCTGTGACTACATATCAGGAAAGGTCATTAGACTCACGAAAAAAGACCTTTTCGAGATAACACTAGAGAGCGGAGAGGTAGTGAAATCAAAGAAAGTTGTCATGGCATGCGGAAATAGGAATATCGAAGAAATTTTATCTGATTTTAAGCTTCCATTTGAGAAAAAAGAACCAGTTTTGTGTGGCTTTAAGGTCAAAGGATTCGACAAATCTTTGTTTGGACTAAGAGAAGATGCGATACTTAGGGCGGAAAACTTTGAAGAAAAAGGGCAAGTGCAATTTAGAAAAGATGGAATTTCTGGGATAGTTGTGTTCAACCTATCTGCCAAAGTTAAAGATGCAAAGCCTTTTGACATTGAGATTGAGCTTCTTCCAGAAATTAGCGAGAGCAAAATAGAGGATATTCTCGTTTACAGAAGGAAGAATTGCGGAGATTTTGCTCTTAGCGATTGCCTTCTTGGGATACTTAAAGGAGAGCTTGCGAAATATATTCTAAAAGAATGCAAAATTCTCACTGAAAAAAGAACTTTATCTAGGCTTTCTGACATAGAAATAAAAAGTATTGCGTATAAAATCAAGCATCTAAAAATGACATGCACAGAAAAATATGATGATTGTCAAGTTTTGTCTGGAGGAATATCTCTCAAAAATTTGAGTGACTTTCAGAGCGAGATAAAAGGATTGTATTTTTGCGGAGAAAGCACAAACGTATTCGGGGTTTGTGGGGGATACAATCTACAATGGGCGTGGTTGAGCGGCTATTGTTTGGCAAAAGAATTAAATAAAAATTTATAGAGGAGATTATGTTTAAGCTATTTAAATATATGAATAAGAATCAGATCATCATGGCGGTGATCTGTCTTATTCTTGTTGTGGCACAAGTATATTTCGATATGTCAATCCCAACATATATGTCGGAACTGACCTATCTTTTGAAAACACCGGGTACAGAAATGTCGCAAATCTGGATTGCCGGTCTTAAAATGTTAGCCTTCACAATCGGAAGTGGAGCACTAGCTATTATCTGCGGATATCTATCTGCTAGAACAGCAGCAGGCTTTTCGCTTAGCCTTAGAAACGCAGTTTTTGGAAAAGTTATGGATATGGGAAAACAGGATGTTCAGAAATTCTCAGTTCCAAGTTTAATTACAAGAACAACAAACGATGTAACACAACTTCAGATGTTTATCGCTATAGGACTGCAACTTTTAATTAAATCACCAGTTATGGCTGTTTGGGCTATTGTTAAGATTTTAGGGAAAAGTTGGGAGTTATCACTTATAACTTTCGGAGCAGTACTTTTGATTATAATCACGGTTGTTGTTATCATGTCATTGGTGCTTCCAAGGTTCAAAAAAGTTCAGAAATTAGTTGACGGGATAAACAGAACAGCGAGAGAAAATTTAACTGGAATAAATGTCGTTCATGCTTATAATGCTGAAGGATATCAAAATGAAAAGTTTGGAAAAGTTAATGATGATTTAACGAAAACTCAGTTATTCAATCAAAGAACCTTCTCTTTTCTTAGTCCAGTAATGACAATTGTATTCAATGGACTAACACTTGCAATCTACTGGGTGGGAGCTCTTCTTCTCAACAAAATTCCAGCGGAAAATGTTGCAGGGAAGATGACTCTCTTTAGTGATATTGTAGTTTTCAGCTCATATGCAATGTATGTTGTTTTATCGTTCATGAATCTTATTATGGTGTTTATGTTTATGGCTTCTGCTTTAGTTTCTGCAAAGAGAATTAGAGAAGTTCTTGACACAAAGAGCTCCATTGTTCAAGGAGAGCTTATGGACGGAATTGACCCAGGAACAATCGAATTTAAGAATGTTAGCTTTAAATACCCAGATTCAGCTGAAGATCAATTAGATAACATCTCATTCAGAGTAAACAAAGGAGATGTGATCGCATTTATTGGATCGACTGGATGTGGAAAGACAACTCTCATCAGTTTAATGGCTAGACTCTATGATGCGACGGAGGGCGAAGTTTTCGTCGATGGCGTGAACGTAAAATCCTATTCTTTTGAGGGATTATATAACAAAATCGGATATATCACACAAAAACCTGTAATCTTTAGCGGTAGTATAAAGGACAATATTGATTTTGGTGTTTGCAAAGATGGAGTTTCGGAGGATGATATTAACACGGCCCTTGAAATTTCACAAGCGAAAGAGTTTGTCGACAAACAACCTGACGGACTTGAACATCAAATTGCTCAAGCAGGAAAGAACTTGTCTGGCGGACAAAAACAAAGACTGTCAATTGCGAGATCAATTGCAAGAAAGCCTGAAATATTGATCTTTGACGACTCTTTTTCAGCTTTAGACTATAAAACTGACGCGAAAGTTCGTTCGAACCTTGCTAAGGAGCTTAAAGATACAACTTGCGTTATTGTAGCACAGAGAATAAGCACAATTAAAAATGCTGATAAAATTATTGTTTTAGATGCAGGAAAAGTAGTTGGCGAGGGAACGCATAGCGAGCTTATGAACAATTGTGACGTGTACAAAGAGATAGCTCTTTCACAACTTTCTCAGAGTGAACTTGAGGAGGTGGAAGAATGAAAAAAGTAGTAAAACAAAATCAAGTTAAAAAGACAAAAATTAATTTCAAAAAACTTTGGAAATACTTCAAGGGATTGAAGTTCCTTCTTATTCTAGCTTTATTGTTTGCAGCTGCGAGTGCAGTGCTAGTTGTAATAGGACCAGATAAGATATCCGAAATTTTCGGATATATCAATGCTGGATTTTTAGGCGAAATAGACATGGGAGCAGTGGCTCAGGTCGGAATTTATTTGATTATCATTTATTCCGCAAGTGCGACATTCTCCTTCTTGCAAGATTTTATAATCGCAACAGTTACACTGAGATTTGCACAAAGACTCAGAAGAGATTTGTCTAAGAAAATAAACAAGGTTCCTCAAAAATTCTTCAATGAGGTTCCACAAGGTGAGGTGCTCAGCAGAATTACCAACGATGTTTCAACGCTTCAGCAATCTCTTTCAAACAGCTTGCCTACGATTATAGCTTCTGTGGCACAGTTTATTGGATGTTTAATTATGATGTTTATAACAGAGTGGAGATTGGCTCTTTGCACAATTGCAACAACTCTTCTTGGCATTATCGTTATGATTATCATTTTTAAAAAGTCACAAAAGTACTTTATTCAAAAGCAAATTAGCATTGGTCAGCTCAATGCTTACACTGAAGAAATGTATTCTGGACACGATGTTGTCAGAATTTCAAGGGCTGAAAACCAAACAAAGAATACATTTAAAAAGAGTAATAATGATATCTACACAGCAGACTGGAAATCACAATTCTATTCCGGAGTTATGTATCCTGTTATGAGTATTGTTGGAAATCTTGGATACGTCGTTGTCTGCGTTGTGGGATCAGCTTTAGCTCTTAGCGGAATTATTGACTTTAGCGCTATCATAGCTTTCATGATTTATGTTAGATTATTCTCAAATCCTTTGACACAAATTGCAGAATCCATGACAAGCGTACAGTCAGCTATCGCTGCATCAAACAGAGTCTTTGGATTCCTTGAGTCAGAAGAAATGAGCGATGAGAGCAAGAAAGAAGATAGGCTTGGCAGCGTGAGGGGAGATGTAACATTTAAGAATGTTCGTTTCAGCTATCCAGACGCTCCAGATAAGACTATCATCAAGAACTTCTCAGCCAAGGTGAAAGCGGGACAAAAAGTTGCTATTGTTGGCCCAACAGGTGCTGGAAAGACTACTCTTGTTAACCTTCTTATGAGATTCTATGAATTAAATCAGCCTGTTTTAGTAATTGATGGGAAACTGACGGATTACAAGATTTTTGACAACGGAAAGTCAATCAAACTATTAACTGACGACGATGGAAAATTAGAAATCAATGGCGAGAAAACGCAATATGCTGCGAATATGGATCTTCCAAAGAATAAGGTTATAAAATTCAATCAGGATTTTGAAATGATCGCGGATAATAAAGTCCTTGATCAAAAAATTAAGGTCTTGACGGGAAATCAAATTGATAACCTCGAAAATATAGACTTTGCAATTGCATATTATGGAGATATTTTCATTGACGGAGTTCCAACAAAGGCTCTAACAAGAGAAAATATCCACGACCTATTCAGCATGGTTTTGCAAGACACTTGGATGTTTGAGGGAACTGTTAGGGAAAATCTAGTCTACAGTATGAAGGGAATCTCGGACGAGAGATTGCACGAAGTTTGCAAGGCGTGTGACCTAGATGTTCTTGTCAGCGAGCTTCCAAAGGGATTGGACTCTGTGCTTTCAGAAAACACAAACATTTCGGCAGGACAAAAGCAGCTGTTTACAATCGCAAGAGCAATGGTTAAAAATAGCCCTATGCTAATTCTTGACGAAGCTACATCATCAGTTGACACAAGAACAGAGCTCATTATTCAAAGAGCAATGGATAACCTCATGCGAGGCAGAACAAGTTTTGTTATTGCGCACAGGCTATCAACTATAAAAAATGCAGATCTAATTTTAGTGATTAGAGATGGGGATATCGTAGAAAAGGGAACACATGAAGAATTATTAGCAAAGAAAGGCTTCTATGCTGATCTATATAACTCCCAATTCCAAAATGAAGATTAAACAAAAAAGTGAGTGAAAGTTTCACTCATTTTTTTTACGCCTCATAAATAACTATAGGAAACTATGGAGGTAAAATGGGGAAATATTTTGGGACTGACGGAATAAGAGGGAAAACTTATGAATTTCTCTCTCCAGAGCTAGCTTTCAGAGTTGGAAACGCGTTAACTCGAAAACATGGTGATATAAAAGTAATAATTGGAAGAGATACAAGAATTAGTGGAAAATTAATTTGCTACAGCCTTGCTTGTGGAGTTATGGCGGGCGGAGGGGAAGTCACAAATGTGGGAATAATCACGACCCCAGGCGTTGCATATTTAACAAAGAGTGGGAACTACAATTATGGGATTATGATAACTGCATCACATAATTCTGCGGAATATAACGGAATTAAAATCTTCGATAGATTTGGAAATAAAATTAGCGAAGCCGACGAACTTGAAATCGAGAGAGAACTGTTCAAAGTGAAATATCGAAAGTTTGACAAAACGGGAAAATATTTGCAAGAAAATAAGAGCGTAAAAAAATATGAGAGATATCTCGCTGATCCTTCTTGCAGACTTGACAGATTTAAGATAGTTTTGGATTGCGCAAATGGAGCGAGTGGAAAAATTGCTCCCGAAGTTTTTAGAAGTCTTGGAGCTGAAGTAGTCGCAATTAATACTGGCAAAGATGGATTAAAAATTAATGAAAAGTGCGGAGCTCTACATCCAGAAAAACTCGCTGAGAAAGTAAAACAGGTCAAAGCGGACATCGGGCTTGCATTTGATGGCGATGCTGATAGACTTATTGTTATTGACGAGAATGGTGAGATTTTTGACGGAGATAATTTAATATATTTATTTGCCAAGTTTTTAAAATCGCAGAATATGCTTCGAGAAAATACAATCGTCGTTACTGAAATGAGCAACATGGGACTTGATAAAGCACTTGAAAAAGAAGATATAAGAGTCATTAGAACTAAAGTCGGAGATAAATATGTCGCAGAAAGACTAAGGGAGGGATATTCCTTTGGCGGAGAGCAGTGTGGACATCTGATTTTTGGCGACAACGCTACAAGCGGAGACGGAATTTGGGCAGGATTAATGCTTTTAAATATTTTATCGATTAAGTTTACGTCTTTATCGCAAATATCCAAAATAGAGCCGTTTTTTCAGCTTAAACAAGACTTTAAAGTTAAAAATAAAGAAGAAAGTTTGAAAAACAAGCATATACTCATTTTTTTAGAAAATTGCAGAAAAATTTTAAAGGATAATGGAAGAATTTTGCTGCGAGCAAGTGGCACGGAAGATAAACTTAGGTTGCTTGTTGAAAGTAGTGATGAAAAGATGGGGAAAGATGTTTTTACAGGACTTTCAAACTTGATTACTAAATTGGAGAAATAACATGTGCGGCATAGTAGGATACATAGGAAAAGAGAATGAAATTTCCACGCTTTTTTATGGCTTAAAAAAATTAGAATATAGGGGATATGACTCGTCAGGGCTTGCTTTTTTCAATGGAAAAAATTTTAAATGTGTGAAGTCCGTTGGAAATATGGATAGGTTAAAGACAAAATTAAATCTCTCTGAAAAATTTTCGTGCGGAATTGGGCATACACGCTGGGCTACAAATGGAGCGGTTATTTTGGAAAATACGCATCCTGTTATTTCCCAAAGCGGAGAGTGGATTTTAATACATAATGGTATTATTGAGAATGCGGAAGAGTTAAAGCAGAGATATAAAATTGAAACTTTGGGTAACACAGATTCTGAGATTGTTGCGAATCTTCTTGAGAAAAAAATTGCGGGGAGTAGCTTAGAAAAAATTAGGGATGTGTGCAGCGAACTAAAGGGCAGCTGGGCGTTCCTTATCTTGAACAGAAATGAGGAAAATAGAATTTATATTGCGAAGAGAAAAAGTCCTATATATTTCTGCGATAGTGAAAGTGGAAAGTTAATATCAAGCGACCCAATTTGTTTTCCAAGTAAAGAATATTTTTCAATGTATGACAACAATATCGGATTTATAGAAAAAGACAAAATTGCAGTATATGATGCAAATTTAAAACTTATTTCGCCTAAAAAATATATATTTAAAAATAAAGAGGAGCTTGGAAATAAAGGCAAATATGAGCATTTTATGTTAAAGGAAATTAAAGAAACTCCAGAGAGAATAAATAAGATTTGTGAGAAATACACAGAAGACTACTTAGAAAAGATATTCAAGAAAAACATACTTAGCTCTGTTAAGTTTATAAAAATAATTGGCTGCGGATCGGCATATCATTCTGGCCTTATGGGAGCATATTATTTTAGAAAGAATTTAAGGATCGAATCTGAAGCTTATCTTGCAAGTGAATATAAATCCTCAAGGCAGGTTATTAATAAGGATGATTTATTTATTTTTGTAAGCCAAAGTGGAGAGACTGCGGACACGATTGAGTGTTTAAAAATGGTGAGGCGAAGGGGAGCAAAAACTATCGTTTTAACGAACGTACTAGAAAGCTCAATGGCAAAGCTTTCAAGCGTTGTGCTTCCGATCTATGCGGGACCTGAAATTGCAGTTGCCTCGACCAAGGCATATTCTTGCCAAGTTGCTGTTTTCTATATCTTAACAAAATATTTTAAAAAGCTTTTAGGAGAAGAAATCGATTTTGAAAAGGAGAAAGATAAACTTCTTGTTGCCGCTGAAAAAATTTCCGATTTAAATGAGGAAGAAATTCAAAATATAAGCATATGCTGCGAAAAAGTATTTTTTCTAGGGAAAGGTAAGGACTATATAACATCGCTTGAGGCTTCGCTGAAATTTAAGGAAATAACATATATTAATTCGCAGTGCTGTCCAATTGGAGAACTTAAGCACGGATCACTTGCAGTGATTGACGACTGTTCGAAGAGCCTTATATTTCTATCAAGCAAAAAGCTTGGCAAAAAAGTATTAAATGGTGTTCATGAAATAACATCAAGAAAAGGGAAAGTCTTAGTTATATCCGCCTTTCAAGGGTTAGTAAAAACATCTGATAAAGTGGAGTCATATTTCTTAAATTGCAGAGGACTTTCAAGTGAGACTATGCCCCTAGTTTTCACGGTCTTTGCCCAGTACTTAGCATATTTCAACTGCATAGCTCGAAATCTTAATCCCGATCAGCCAAGAAATTTAGCAAAAAGTGTCACAGTAGAGTAAAAAAATTCGCTGCTTGTTTTGTTAATATAAAAATTTGTGGTAAAATATGTCTGAGGGGTGAAAGATGAAAGACAATTTTTCAAACAAAAGATATTTCGAACTTTTAGATAAATATTTTAGAGCGGCAAACTATATATCTGCAGCGCAGCTATATTTGCTTGACAATCCACTACTTAAAAGAAAATTAAAACGTAGTGATGTAAAGACAAAGATTGTTGGACACTGGGGAACTGTCCCTGGACAAAACTTTGTCTATGCACATTGCGATAGAGTTATAAACAAATACAACTTAGATATGATTTTGATCTCTGGCCCAGGGCATGGAGGAAACTTTTTCGTTGCGAACTCATATTTAGAGGGAACATACAGCGAATTTTATCCTGAAATTTCGCAAAACAAGGAAGGGATGACAAGACTTTTCAAAAGATTCTCTTTCCCAGGCGGAATCAGCAGCCACGTAGCTCCAGAAGTTCCGGGAAGTATTCACGAAGGTGGGGAGCTTGGATATAGCTTAGCTCACGCATATGGAGCTGCCTTTGATAATCCTAATCTTATCGTGACAACAATTGTCGGGGACGGAGAAGCTGAAACAGGACCTCTTGCAACTTCTTGGCATAGTAACAAATTTATCGATCCACAAAGAGATGGTGCTGTCCTTCCAGTTTTGCACCTTAACGGATACAAAATTAGCAATCCAACAGTGCTTAGCAGAATTTCCAAAGAGGAACTTACAAAACTTCTTGAGGGATATGGTTATGAGCCTCACTTTGTCGAAGGGGATGACCCAAAGAAAATGCATATCCTAATGGCAAAGACAATGGATAGTTGCATTGAGAAAATCAAAAATATATGGAAACTTGCGAGAGAAAAAGGTGTCACTGAAAGACCAAAGTGGCCTATGATTGTTTTGAGAACTCCGAAGGGTTGGGGATGTCCAAAGGTTGTTGACGGGATGCAGATCGAAGGAACATTTAGAGCACATCAAGTTCCTGTCAATATGTCAAAGCCAGAGCACGTTGAGATTTTAGAAAACTGGCTTAAGAGCTACAAGCCAGAAGAGCTTTTTGAAAACTATAAGCTTAAAAAAGAAATAGCAGAAATTCTTCCTAAGGGTGATCACAGAATAAGTGCTAATCCTCATGCAAATGGAGGACGATTATTGCAAGAACTTAAGTGCCCAGATTTAACAAAATATGCTGTGCAGTTTAAGAAGCACGGGGAAGTAAAAACGCAGGATATGCTTGAGTTAAGTGGATATTTGCGTGATGTCTATGCTCTAAATAGAAATAATTTTAGAGTGTTCAGTCCGGACGAAGCGATGAGCAATAGACTATATAGAATGTTCGAAAAAGAAAACAGGGATTTCAATGGAAAGATAATTCCAAACGATGAGAAACTTGCTATTGACGGCAGAATCATGGACTCTTATCTTTCAGAGCATATGTGTGAAGGCTGGCTTGAAGGATATCTTTTGACGGGCAGACACGGACTATTCCATAGCTATGAAGCATTTATAAGAACTGTTGACAGCATGATAGGACAGCATGCAAAGTGGCTTAAGATATGTAATCAAATCGATTGGAGAGCACCTATTTCATCATTAAATCTTATCTTGACAAGTAATGCTTGGCAACAAGATCATAACGGATATACACACCAAGACACTGGATTCTTGGATCACTTAAATAATAAAAAACCTGACATCGTTAGAATTTATCTTCCACCGGATGCAAACTGCTTGCTAAGTTGTGTAGATCACTGCTTAAAAACAAAGAACTATATTAACACAATCGTTGCATCAAAACATCCAAGTTATCAGTGGCTCCCAATGAATGAAGCTGTTGAACATTGCAAGAAAGGAGTTAGCGTTTGGGATTGGGCGTGCCTTGGCGACAGAAATAATCCTGATATTGTTATAGCTTGCAGCGGGGATACACCAACGCTTGAGGCTCTTGCTTGCGTGAAATTGTTGAAAAAATATCTTCCAAAGCTCAATGTGAGATTTATAAACGTGGTTGACCTTATGAAGCTTGTATCAAAAGACAGACATGTACATGGTTTGTCAGATGAAGAATATAATGAGTTATTTACAACAGATAAGCCTATAATCTTCAACTTCCATGGATATGGTCAGTTGATTCACCAGTTGACTTACAACAGAAAGAATCAAAATATTCATGTTAGGGGATATTTCGAAGAAGGAACAATCACGACTCCATTTGACATGAGAGTTCAAAACAAGATTGATAGATATGATCTCGTTTTGCTTGCTATAAAATACTTAGATATTGATGAAAAAACAAGGGCAAAGATTCAAAGAGATATGAACAAGCTTTTGGAAAAACACAGTGCATATATCAGAGAGTATGGGCAAGATATGCCAGAAATCGTAGACTGGAAATGGTAAAATATCTTTAAATTTTTTGTAATTCATGGTAAAATACAAGAGAGATTAGGAGTGCTAGATGGAGCTTGAACAGGATTTTTTGGAAAAGATAAAAGAAACTTATGGTGATGGAGCAAATATCATCATAGATGCTTTTAATTTTGCAAGTGAAAAACACAAAGGACAAAAAAGAGATGACGGGAAGGAATATATCGTCCATCCCTATCAAACTGCAAAAATCTTAGTAGATATGAACGCTGACGTACCTTCAGTTGTCAGTGGATTTTTGCATGACTGCTTGGAGGATACAGATTGTCCGGAAAAAGAAATTTCTGCTCGCTTTGGAGATGAAATTGCAAACATTGTTGTTGGAACATCAAAAATTGAGCTAATCAAACAGGCAAGGCTGAATAATCCGGATGAAAATGAAATACTTAGAAAAATGTTTTTGTCCGTAAGCAAGGACGCAAGAGTTGCCTTCGTTAAGCTTGCCGACCGCCTCGACAATATGAGGAATTTAGGGGTCAAAGATAGAGTTAAACAAATAAAAATTGCCCAAGAAACTTTGGATTTATTTGTTCCTACAGCTGAACGTTTAGGAATGAGCAAATTTAAGAGAGAACTTGAGAACTTGTGTTTTATGTATATTTTCCCAGATGAATATTTGGCAACACAAAAGTTCATGGAAGAAAACTACAAGAAGAGAGAAAAGATAATTGTTGAGATTAGCGATACAATTAAAGAGTTAGCAAAAGAACATAACATCGAGAAAATTCGTGTTCAAAGCAGAATTAAAAGTAATTTTAGTATCTTCAAAAAACAACAGAAAAAGGGAAAGGGTGCTATTTTTGATATAGTTGCTCATAGGGTTATTGTGGACGAAGTTAAGGATTGTTACACAATGCTTGGAGCAATCGTAAACAAGTGGAAGCCTGTTGACGGAAGATTTAAGGACTATATCGCTCATCCTAAGGAGAATTTTTATAGATCACTCCACACAACTGTTTTGTATCCTACAGATGAAGGGGAAATTCCTTTTGAAGTTCAGATAAGAACGGAAGAAATGCACAATTACTGTGAATATGGACTCGCTGCTCACTGGATATATAAGGAAGTGGGAAGCAAACTTGCATCGGGTTTTGAAAGCAATCAAAAAATGCTAGAGCTTAAGAAAAATTCTGAAGATAAGAAAGAGGACAATGCAGAAGAGTTCATGGAAATTATTAAAAGCGGTTTCTATGCGAACAAAATCTTTGTTTTCACGCCAAAACTTAATGTGATCGAGCTGGCGGAGGGATCAATTCCGATTGACCTTGCTTATGCAATTCATTCAGGTGTTGGAAACAGGTGTGTTGGAGCAAAAGTTAATGGCAAAATGGTGCCACTTGATTCTCCACTTAAGACTGCGGATGTGGTGGAAATAATTACATCTTCGACATCAAAAGGTCCATCCAAGGACTGGCTCAAGATTGTAAAAATGAGCTCGAGTAAAGAGAAAATAAATGCCTTTTTCAAGAAAGAAATGAGGGATGAAAATATCAAGAAAGGAAAGCTCATTTTGGATCAAGCGGCAAAGACAAAGGGATATGTTTTGTCAAGTTTACTTGAAGACGGGCTTTTAGACCAGTTCTTCGATAAAAATTGTTTGACAAACATGGATGAAGTCTATGCAGCGCTGGGGCACGGAAGTCTTGCCAGCGAAAAAGTAATAAATAGACTTATTTCAATTTATGAAAAGGCAACAAAAAAGGAAGAGGTCAAAGTTGCAAAGGAATACACTGGGGACAGAAGAGCCAAGGTGGCTGAACTCTCAGGCCTAGACGGCATCATGACTAAACTCGGGAAATGTTGCAATCCAGTTCCAGGCGATAAGATCGTTGGATATATTTCAAGAGGTAGAGGAGTTACAATTCACAGGGCGGATTGCCCAGTTGTTCAAACTCTTGAACAAGATCGTTTAATGGATATTAACTGGGGTGATAGGGGAAGCGACAGCACCTATGTGGCTGTGATAAAGATTATTGCAAAAAACAGTTCTTCGACATTAGCGTCCATTTCAAATAAGCTTGTTGAAAACAAGATTAGCATTAGCTATATCTACTCAGACAAGACTAAGAATGGCGAGGCCGTGTATACTTTTGGAATAGAAGTTAAGGGAACACAGCAGCTCACTGAATTCATAAACAAACTTCGAACGCTTCCAGAAGTTTATGATATAGAAAGATAAAAAGTCGCGTTACACGGCTTTTTTACTTAAACAGATAAAACAATTTACAATCTTGAGTAAAAGTGTTAAAATGAGAAATATACAAAAGGAGAAATTATGGCTACTAGAAAAACTGCCAAGAAGACTACCCAAAAAGCAGAATTAAACATTCCTCAGTCAGAGGGAAAAGTATCTAAAAAAAGTGCAAAGCAGGTTGAAAGAAAAATGAAAAAAGCAGGACCTATTGCGGTGCTTGTTATTGTTGTATTTTTTGTAGTAGGACTCTTAGGCGGTTATCTTACATTTTTGCTAACATCATCACATGATTGCTTTGATATGTTAGGGGAAGAAGAGGTCACTCTTACTCTTGATGAAAAGTACATAGACGAGGGCGTGAAGATAATTGAATTTGGGAAAGATATAAGCGAAAACGTGGAATATGACACGAATTTGCTATCTGATGGCAATGAATTTTATGCTGAAGAAGTAGGAACTTACTACATAAAATACTCCGTTGATTCATTCAAATATGGGAAGATTTTTAAGATACAAAAGGTCAGATTAATAACATTTGTTGAATCAAGTGAAGGAGGAGAATAGTATGGCAAAAAAGACGAATAAACTCGGAGTTGCACTTCTTGGATGTTTGTTCCTCGTCATCGGGCTTGTTGCAGGTTTTTCTGCATTCACATATATGAACATTCCAAAGACAGATGAAGTGACGGTCGGGGAAGATGTTTATTATACAAATGGGGATGATATTCAAAATGATAAAATTTCTCTTGAAGACGCCAACATGTCAGTTCACTTCTTGGAGCTTGGAAACAAATACACAGGAGATTGCACTTACATTAAAACTGATACATGCGACATTTTAATCGATTGCGGATCAAAATCGAACAGTATCCCATATATCAAGAATTATCTAGATCAGTACATGACAGATGGAAAGCTTGAGTATGTTATCATAACCCATGCTCATCAGGATCACTATGCAGGCTTTGCGACAAATGAAAATGTTGACAGTATCTTTGATTTATATGAATGTGAAAATATAATTACATTTAGCCAAACGAATCAAAAGGAAACTTCAAAGCTCTACAAAAATTATTTAAGGGAACTTAATGACGAAATAAATAACGGAGCAAAGCATTTCACAGCGCTTGATTGCGTGAATGAAACCAATGGTGCAAGTAAAGAATATGAAATTGGAACTGGAATTACATTAAATATTTTAAATAGTTATTATTATAACAATAAAGCAACAACAGAAAATGATTATTCTGTTTGCTCGCTCATAAGTTATGGAAGCAAAAACTTCCTCTTCACTGGTGATTTGGAAGAAAAAGGAGAGGAACAACTTGTCGTTTTAAACAAACTTCCTCACGTTGACTTATACAAAGCTGGACATCACGGATCAAAGACATCTTCATCCGAAACGCTTATGAGTGTTGTATAGCCAAAAACTGTTTGCGTGTGCTGCTGCGCTGGAAGCCCAGAATACACAAAGACAGCGGAAAATCAATTTCCAACTCAAGTTTTTATTAATAATGTTGCTAAATATACAAAAGAAATTTATGTAACATCTCTATGCATTGATTACTCAAAAGATGAGTTCACATCCTTTAATGGAAATATAGTTTATCTTTGCAATGATAGTGGATATAACGTAAAATGTTCGAATAATAACACTATACTTAAAGAAAGTGAGTGGTTTAAGAAAAACAGAACATGGCCGGAAGAAGGAGTAGCTTAAAAAGCCTTTCAAAAAGGCTTTTTTTGTGATAGAATAGAGCTATGATAAAAGAAATCGACAACAAAACTGTCATAAGGAAATGTGAGGCGGGCTTTACGCCTTACACCTATGACATTAACATATATAGAGGCTGCGCACATAGATGTAGATATTGCTATGCGCTTTATTCACATAAATATCTCGAAAGTGACAACTTTTATGACGATATTTTTTTCAAGAAAAACATAGATTTACTAGACAAAGAGCTTTGCTCAAACAAAAACAAGGGTGAGCTTGTTGGTGTGGGAACTGTTTGTGACTCTTATCAGCCGCTGGAACGCTCGTTAAAAATCATGCCAAAGGTTCTAAGCTTTTTTATAAAACACAAAACACCGATTTATCTTTCAACAAAATCAAATTTAATACTCAGAGACATTGAACAGATTAAAGAGCTTTCGTCAGTCACGCAAGTGTATATTTCGCTTAGCATAACTTGTATGGACGAAAAAATCTCTTCTAAACTAGAGCCAAATGTTATTTCTTCAGAGGAGAGATTTATGGTCGCAAAAGAACTTAAGGAAGAAACTAATGCTTTTGTCGGTGTCCACCTTATGCCGATAATCCCATATTTAACTGACAGCAAGGAAAATTTAACAGCAATAATTTCTAGGGCGAAAGAGCTAAATTTGGACTTTGTAAAAGCAGCGCCGCTAAATCTATTTGGAGAAACAAAAAAGGCTTTCTATAATTTTCTAGATAGGGAATTTCCAAGACAGTCTAGGGAAATTCAATCGCTATATTCTTCTTCCAAAGGCGTTAAAGATAATTACATAAGAGTCACAGATTTTGTTAAAAAAGTTAAAGCAGAAGTAGGTTTTCATAACAAATGCACATGCTATGAATGGAAGAAGGAAGAGCCAAAGCAAATAAGCTTGTTTGATTAAAAAGAAAAAGTGAAAAAAACATATTTATGTCATCAGCTATTATTAATTTAAGCCTAATTTTGTGCTGTATATTTGGCTTTTCTGGTGCATATATTGCGATTTTCATAACTCTACTTATGTTTGCTTATTATATTGATGCTAGGCTTCTTATTGGACTTTTTGGACTTACAATTTTTAGGAAAAGAGTCAATATTGAAAGCAAAATCTTCCATGTGTCGGACTCAGATTACAAGTTCAGATTACAAGTTTTTAAGTGCAATTAAAGTTAAAGGCTGGAAGAATAAATATTTCGCAATGGAAAGGTCTTAGTTTGTTATAACGAACTTTAGAGATAAGGATGTTTTGCAGAGAGTTCTAAGCTGCAATATCACAGCTGAAGTGACTCACTGGCTTTCCTATTTTTCGGAGCTTTTGCGATTCTAATTGGATGATTCATTTCAATAGACGAGTGGTGGATTTATCTTATGACAACTATCTTAACAGGACTATTTTGCGACGTCCTTCCAATTATGATTCAAAGATATAATCACTATCTTCTCTAAAAAGTTTATGCGAAGTTAAAGTAATTTTAAGGCATATTATCATGCTTTTTTTTATATTCTCACATCAAAAGTTACAATTGACTTTCTGATGATGCTATGATAAAATATTTATATAAGCGAGGGCAATATGGAAATTGAAAGAAAGTTTAAAGTTGACAGCGAAAGAGCGAGAGAAGTAAAGAGACTTGCAGTTTGTCAGAAGAACATCGAGCAATATTACACGCTCGTTGGTGGTATAGAGGAAAGATATCGTTTTGACGGAGAAAATTATTATCACACAATAAAGAAGAGCACTGAAAGTGATTTAGTTCGAGAGGAGATTGAAGACGAGTGTACGGCAGAGGAATACAATTTAAATAAACAATATAAAATTGGAGATGTGATTTCAAAGAAAAGATACATATTCCCAATGAGTGATTACAATTGCGAGTTAGATGAATATCAGGGAAATCTTAAAGGACTTTACGTGTGCGAAATTGAGTTTGCAACGGAGCAGGAAGCTGAAATTCTTGACGTGCCATGGTTCTGCAAAGAGGATATCACCTTTGACAAAAGATACAAAAATCAGTCCTTAGCAACTGAAGGACTTCCTAGCATTGAAAGAAAGTTATAAAATTAAACATGCAAATATCTTTCACTAGATAACTAATAATTTAGTTCTATGCTAGCAAATTTCTTGACAATCATTTTGATATTTTGTTACACATAATAATGAAAAAGAGTGGAATAAATATAAACTTTAATAAGAAGGAGCTAAGATGAAACTAATTGATTTAACAGGGAAAGAAGTTGAACTAAAAGGATGTTTAGGATGTGAACTTGCAAACGAAGAACTTGCTGCTTTTGGAGGTCTATTATATAAAAGCAAAAACTTTGCAATAATGCAAGATTTTGAACTTCCAATTGATGGATTTATCATAATTTCCTCAAGAAGACATGTTGTTAAATGGACGGAGCTTTCTGAGGAGGAGCAGTCTGAACTTGTTATGCTAATTAATAAGACATTAAAGATTTTGGAAGAAAACAATGTTGCAAAAGAGTACAATGTAATTTTGGAAGAAAAAGCGGGCTATCATTTTTACATTTGGCTTATGCCTCGCCATCAGTGGATGATTGAAAAGTTTGGTAAGGTGCTAAAGAATATCAAGCAAATTCAAGAATATGCACTTGAAAACCTGCGCGCAAAAGAGAATATAAAAAGAATAGAAAAAACATGCAAGCTTCTAAAGAAGGAGTTAAATAAAAAATAAATTTTCACTAAAAACACGCAATATGCAGGGAATAATACTATGAAATTTGGATTTGCTGCCAAACTATTTGATGTTGGTGCAAGGATGAAATGGTTGGAAGAAAAGAATGATAACAGTGTTTAAAAAACTATAAATTGTAGTTTATAAATTTACATGTTAATGTGATGAATTAAAAAAACGACTGAAAGCTGATGAAATTAACTTTCGGCCGTTTTTAGTTTATAGATTTATATATTTCTTCAAAGCTAAAAAATAAAACATGGAGCTAACGAGCAGATTCGAACTGCCGACCTCAGCATTACCAATGCTGTGCGCTACCGACTGCGCCACGTTAGCATAGAGCTCTACTTGAGAAGTGGGGAAAAAGATCCTCGTGATTACCTCTCAAACATTTAGAATATAACACTTTATGAACTATTTTGTCAATGAAATAAGTAATTTATGGTGATTTTTTTTACTATTTTCATAACAAAGACATCAATCTGCTTGAAAAAACTTTTATTATATGCTATAATTTCAGTGTTTGGAGGAATAATGAACGTTAGTTTAATGGCAAACTTCTTTATGGATGTCAAAAATTGGGTATATAATTGGGATGTTGTTACTTTCTCATTAATTGTTATCATCATATCTACTTTGATGATTATTTCGCTCATATCTTTTCTTAAGTCAGCCATCAAAGATAAGTCTAAAATTAAGATTATGCCAATAATTTTTCTTGCGCTGTTAACTACAATGCTAGTTCTTATTCTATTAGCTAGGAAATAAAGGAGAGAAGATGAAAATATTATCAATGCTTGCTGAAGGTGAGATTCAATCAGATTGGATTACAAAAGTTTTCCCTGTTTTAAGATATGTTTTATTCGGAATTATTGTTGCATGCGCAATCACTATGATTATTACAATTTTGCTTCAATCAAACGATTCAACAGATGACGGGAATGTTATTACGGGAACTCAAGAGAGCTATTATTCACAAAATAAAGGCTCTACAAGAAATGGAAAGTTGAAAATTGTTACAATTGTTATGGCTAGCATAATTGCATTCTGCGCATTAGCCTACTTTATAACAGAAATTATCAATAAAACGGTGTAAAAAATGACTATCAAAGAAAGATTGTTTAATTTAATTGCTAAAGATAGTTTGGCTTATTCTAAACCAGACAATCTTTTTTTGTTTTTAGCAAACACTTTGGATGTAAAGGTTGAAAGTGTCAAGGCGGAATTTAAAAAACTTGTCGCAAACGGGGATGTATTTGAAGTAAGGAAGAATAAGTTTATAACTATCCCATCTCGTGGCTACATGAAAGCAAAATACATTGGCAACGCAAAGGGCTTTGGATTTTGCGATATAGGTGGAGAGGCAGAAGATATCTTCATTCCTGCGAACAAGTCTTTCGGAGCGATCGATGGGGATAAAGTAATCGTTCGCGTAAATTCTATGGGAGCGAACTCGGAAGGTGAAATTGTTGGAATTTATGAACCTGTAAAGAAAGTTGTTGGAACAATTGAGAAGGTCAGCAAAAGCCTTTTCTTAGAGCCGGACAATGGCAGAATCCCAATGAAATTTGCTGTTAAGAAAACAGGCCTTATTTGTCACGAAAATGATAAGGTTGTCGCAAGAATTATTAGAGGCAAAAGAGGAGCTCACTCAGCTGAGGTTATTGAAATACTTGGACAAACAGATGATATTAAAACTCTAGAACTAGCTATAATTAGAGATCACAACCTTTATGAAGAATTTCCACAAGAGGTCATTGACGCAAGTAAAAAGCTGCCAAAGAAAGTTCTTGAAAAGCAAAAGAAGGGCAGACTAGATTTAACAAAAGAGGTTATGTTCACAATTGACGGCGAGGACGCCAGAGACTTTGACGACGCCGTGTCTATAAAGAGAACAAAGAAGGGTTATCTTCTTGGAGTTCATATCGCTGATGTTGGAGAGTATGTAAAGAAGGGAAGTATTATTGACGAAGAGGCCTTTAAAAGAGGAACAAGCACATATTTCCCAACTTCTGTTCTTCCAATGCTTCCTGTTTCACTTTCGAATGGGATTTGTTCGCTAAATGAGGGGGTCGAGAGATTGACACTTTCATGTATTATGGAAGTGAACAAAAAAGG
>ERZ808286.744-NODE-744-length-19429-cov-5.121761_pt1 | contig 19429 bp, 15 predicted proteins | sample MGYA00521276_ERZ808286 | MGnify/ENA primary metagenome ERZ808286 (study PRJEB31516, sample SAMN03275607) | gut metagenome | biome: mammalia-associated habitat; material: feces | host: Papio cynocephalus | place: Kenya | collected 2012-08-01 ... | reverse complement strand
GAACGGTGAACTCCATATCCTGCATATCTTTGTAGTGGTCTTCCAACTTCTGTTGGATGGTATTCAGTTCCTGATACAGAGCAGGCATAGCCTCTTCCATACTCGGGTACTTGCTGGCACGCTCTTCCTCACTGATACCCTGTAGTTTAGCCCAACGGCGGCTGCCCTCGAGGGTAATCTGCTGCGGGGTACGGATACCGGCAACCACGTCTTCACCCTGTGCGTTTACGAGGTACTCACCGTTGAAGATGTTCTCACCTGTAGCGGCATCACGGCTGAAGCAAACGCCCGTAGCCGAGGTCTCGCCCATATTGCCGAACACCATTGCCATCACCGAAACGGCGGTTCCCCATTCGTCAGGAATACCTTCCATCTTACGATAGAGGATAGCACGCTCGTTCATCCAACTGCGGAAAACGGCACAGATAGCCCCCCAGAGTTGCTCGATAGGATCATCGGGGAAGTCCTTGCCGGTCTGCTCTTTGATAGCGGTTTTGAAGCGTGCCACGAGGAGTTTCAACTCGTCCACGTTCAAGTCCTTGTCCAACTTGATGCCGCGGATAGCCTTTACCTCTTCGATGATAGCCTCAAACGGGTCGATGTCCTCTTTGTTGACAGGCTTCATACCGAGTACTACGTCACCATACATCTGTACGAAACGGCGGTAACTATCGTAAACGAAGTGAGGGTTGTTGGTCTTTTCTACCATACCTTCGGCAACAGTGTCGTTCAAACCAAGGTTGAGGATGGTATCCATCATACCCGGCATGGAGGCACGTGCACCCGAGCGGACGCTGACGAGCAGCGGGTTTTTCGGGTCGCCGAACTTGCTATTCATCAGGGTCTCGATGTGCTTAACAGCCGCCATTACTTCGTCGTTAAGAATACCGACGATTGTCTCCTGACCTACTTCATAATACTCGTTGCAAACATCAGTCGTGATGGTGAATCCCGGAGGTACGGGTACACCCACAAGGTTCATCTCGGCGCAGTTGGCACCTTTTCCGCCCAGTTGCTCGCGCATCTGGGCATTACCCTCGGCTTTACCGTTTCCGAAAGTATAGACTCTTTTCTTGTTTTCCATTGTTAATTATTGTATTATATAGTGTTCGATAATTTGTTCTTTATTTTTCAATGGCATCGGCAATTTCCGCCAAACGTTGTTCCAACTCCTCCTGCTGATTGCTTTGGTTAGTACTGTCTTGCGATTCTGTAAAGCGGTTATACTCATCAGGATCGTAGGGTGCAGGACCATAACACGCAGCAAAAGTGAATGCCACAGCCGACAACATACAGAGCCGAATTCCCCCCTGTAACAGTTTGTCCCGGCTTGTACGAATGAAATGTTTGATGTTCATAAATTCCGCTGAATAATATAGAGTGGGGAGGTTTTGGTATAGTGTTATCTGCAGTGCAACAGCCCGCTGTCAACCGCCTGTTACTGCATATTCTTGCCCCAAACGTTTTGCAAAAGTACTGCTTTTTTTCGGTTTATACAACTGTTTGCCCTTTTTTCTAAATAAATATGTCAAAATTCCTTTCAAGGTATGTTTTACAACATATTTTGGTATTCTTCTGTGTACTTGTCCTGTGCAAAAATGTCAACTAAATATATGCGTTGCATAAATCTCCTGTTGCCAAATGTGCGGATTCTTTTAACGCTGTTTGTGCAATACGTAAAAATCCCACAATATAAATCGTTTCCGAATACCGGACGGGTAGGGAACAACTGTTTTTCGGAGGTTTTCCGCCCGTTTTTCGACAAAGTGTTTTTTCATTTTGTGATGGTCTATGCGGGCTTGTATGACAGCCTTTGCCTGCTGCGGTTTTCCTGTAAACAAAAATTGCAAGGCAGCAACGCAATCCAGCACGAAGCGCACTGCAAGAGTGTACCATAACATCTTCGTTGGCAGATTCTTGTAAATCATCAATAGATTGTTGCGGAAATTTAGATAGGTCTTGCGTGGATTTTCATAACCTAAGGCACCGCCACCCAAATGATATACGGTGGAGTCGGGGAGACACACTAACCTATACCCTCGGCAGTTGAGTCGCCAGCAGAGGTCTATCTCTTCCATGTGGGCAAAAAAATCATTATCCAAACCGCCTGCTTCCTTGAATACCTGGGTACGGACACACATACACGCCCCCGAAGTCCAAAGGACATCCGCTATGGTATCATACTGCCCGGCGTCTTTTTCCGCTTTGTTTAGCAAACGTCCACGGCAAAACGGGTAACAGAATATATCTATGTAACCGCCGGCTGCACCTGCATGCTCAAAATAATCTCGTTTTAACCAACTGTGTATCTTCGGTTGCACAGCAGCCACTTCAGCATGCAAATCCATATAGGTCAACATCGGTGTCAGCCAATTGGTGGTAACTTCAACATCGGAATTAAGTAAAACGGTGTAATCGCTATCAATCTGTGCAATAGCACGGTTATACCCATCCGCAAAACCATAGTTCTTGTCTAATATAATCGTGCGGACAGCAGGAAACTCTTGCGACAAAACACACAGCGACTCATCGGTCGAACCGTTGTCTGCCACTATCACTTCGCAATCCGCAGGCGTATATGCCACCACACTTGGCAAATACCTGCGGAGCATCTCTGCACCGTTCCAATTCAATATAATGACACTGCAACGCATAAATAAAAAAACTGACTGACAATAAAATCACAGAAAAAAGGCTATCAACTTACGGGACGTTTCCATTTCCAGCGGTTATGCGTCCACAGCCACTGTTCGGGTTGTTCTTTTATGTTGCGCTCAAGATACTCGGCATAGAGACGGGTTATCTCGTTTTCTGCAGTATCTTGCGGGTGCAGGGCTATCGGCTCAAAACGGACTTCGTAGTATCCGCGCTTCGGACTGCTGATATGGGCATATAGCACAGGATAATTGAATTTCTTGCTCAGCACCTCCCCGCCGTCCAAGAAACCCGTCTCATGGTGGAGAAATTCTGTCCAATAGCGGGCTACTTGCGGGCGGGGTTTCTGGTCGCAAATCAAACCATACACCATCTTTTTCTGCTCTCGGCGCAAGATAATCATTTGCCGCAAAAGAGTTTGTTTGTCTATTAATATGCCACCGCATTTTTTGCGAAGAATAAGCATTAGTTTGTTTATCTGCTTATTCGCCTGCTTGCGATACACATTTCCTTGCAACATTCCGTCGGGTTCAAGGTACTGGCGGTTATAGTCCGTAAACCATTCCCAATTGCCGATATGTGCGAGCATTACAATAACGCTTCCGTTTTCATCAACACTGCGTTTCACTATTTCGTGATTATGGAAATGCACATGTTCGCGAATCTCGGTTTCGGTCAGTCCGTACCCGTACACAGCCTCCACTACCATATCGGCAAAATGGTGATAGAATTGTTTTTCTATACGCTGTATTTCTTTTGCCGGTTTTTCGGGAAAAGAATCCGTCAGATTCTTGCGTACCAATTTGCGCCTATAGCGCACAATATAATATATAATAGGATAAAGCACATAGTCGGAAAAACAATAATGTATCCCGATAGGCAATTTGCTCAGTATTTTTATGAGCCGTTCCATTAGTCTTCGTCTTCGTAATATCCCTGCTCAATCCCGTATTGCAGTTCACCGTCCATCACCAACTGTATCTGTACGCCTGTGATAGTGCTTCCTTGTGCTTTGGCGGCTTTCTGTACATACTCCAACTGTTCGGTTTCGTCCACTTCCCCGTCCGAGTATTCCGCTTCTCCCGTCTGGTCGTTGTATTGGAGAAGCCCTTTGCTTTCCAGATAGTCATCCATTGCGTCCAAAACCAGCAGAACATCGCTTTTGGTCATCCCCTTGTGGTCTTCGGCGGAAATCAAATTCCAAATATACTCTATCTGCTCACGTTCTTCGGGGTCAAGCAGACTCATTTCAATCGTGTTATTTTCCATAAAACAGCAAATTTATTTGCAAAGGTACGGTTTTTTTCGTACTTTTGCAAAAATTATTTCTTGAAAATGTCTAATTTTGTTCAGCGCACTCTGTCGGGTGCCGTATATGTCGGTTTGGTGGTGGCTAGTATCTTGGTTCACCCCGTGTTTTTTGCTGTTTTGTTCGGATTGGTAACCGTATTGGCGGTGTGCGAGTATCACCACCTGATGCGGTCCGACTGTTTTTTGACCATCGTCTCCGCTATTGCGGCAGGCGTAATGTTTTTCGGTGCGGCATTTTGCTTTTTAATAACCACTTATTACAACGATTTGATTATCAGTATTCTGATAGGGCTGTATCTGTTTCTGGTGTTGTTTGCGCTCATATCCGAATTGTTTCGCAAAGCGCAAAACCCGATTGCCAACTGGGGGCATTTTCTCGTTAGTCAGGTAATGATTGCCTTGCCGTTTTCTATGATGTGTTTTGTGATGTATGCCGATTCGCGTTTGCTGCTGGCGTTATTTATCCTCATTTGGCTGAACGACAGCGGAGCCTACTGCGTGGGAAGTTTGATGGCAAAGCGCAAAGGCGGAAACCACAAGATGTTCCTGCGCGTGAGTCCCGGAAAGTCATGGGAAGGACTGATTGGCGGGGCTGTGGTGGCTATCGCTGTCGGGGCATTGCTGGCATACGCAGGATGCTTTGACCGACTCAATCCGCTGAATGTCTATGCGGTAGGCTGTGTGTTTGCCTTGGTCGTCGTGGTTTTTGGTACATTGGGAGACCTGATGGAAAGTCTGATGAAACGCACTATCGGCGTCAAAGACTCAGGCAAATTCCTGCCCGGACATGGCGGAGTCTTGGACCGTTTTGATTCTATTCTGCTCGCCACTCCGGCAGTCTGTCTCCTGCTGTATGTTCTGATTTCCCTCTGTGGTGCCTGAACCGTATCTGCGTATATTTGACCTTGCAATCTGTATAGAAAAGTAAGGTGGATGTAAGGTGGATATAAGGTGGATAGTTATAGGGTAATTGTCTGCAAAAAGGCATTTTTCCCGACTGTATTCTGTCTTGAAATGTTCTGTTTTTCCAATATCTACACAAGCAATTGGTTGCGACCGTTTGTGTATATCAAATAAAAGCAGTACCTTTGTACTCATTTTCGGAAAAAATAGGACTTTCTATGCCTGAGAAGGTACATTATTTCTAAACAAAATATGAATTGGTTTTGTAGTCTGTTTTTTGGTACGGGTATCGCACACTCTATCTTCGTGCTGGCACTCGCTATCGCATGCGGTGTGTTCTTGGGGAACAAACTGAAGTTCAAAGGGGTTACATTGGGCGTTACGTGGATTCTGTTTTGCGGTATCGCATGTTCCCATTTTGGTATGCGTCTCGACCCGCAGGTGGAGTCGTTTGCGAAAGATTTCGGACTGATACTGTTTGTCTATTCTATTGGATTGCAGGTCGGTCCCGGTTTTTTCTCGTCCTTTGGCAAGGGTGGCTTGTCGCTCAATCTCTTGGCCACGGCTATCGTGCTATTAGGGTGTGTAACGGCATTTGTCATCCATTTGCTGTCGGGGGTGGATATTGCCACTATGACGGGGGTGCTGTTCGGAGCGGTAACCAACACGCCGGGATTGGGTGCGGCGCAGCAGGCATACTCTGATTTGCGAGGTATATCCAATCCGGACATAGCCACAGGATATGCTATGGCTTATCCGTTGGGCGTGGTCGGCATATTGGTTTCCATGATGTTAATCCGCCTGTTCTTCAATATCAAAATAGACAAAGAGGAAAAAAGGGTGGAAGACGAGAAAGGAGTGCAGGAAGAAATCGAACATCTGGATATGCTCCTTACCAACCCGCAGGTGGACGGCATCGCCGTAAAAGAATTGAGTACACTGTGTAATGTGAATTTTGTGGTGTCGCGTCTCGTCCATCCTGACGGGCATGACGAGATGCCGGATGCCGATACGTTGCTCCACCAAGGGGACAAAGTACGCATTGTGGTCGACCGCTCGCACGAAAAGAGTATATTGTTGTTGGGAGAGCAGACCACTATCTCGGAGGAGAAAATAAAAGATGCACACCTTGTCTCGCGACATATCGTGGTTACAAAAACAGAACTGAATGGCAAGCGCATTGGCGAACTGAACGTGCGGGCGGCATACCATATCACCATCACCCGTATTCGCCGTGCCGGTATCGAACTGCTCGCTACACATGATTTACGACTCCAATTGGGCGATCGGCTGACTGTCGTCGGAGAAGACAATGAGGTGGAAAAGGTGGCGAAAGTGTTTGGAAATTCTGCAAAACGTTTGGATTTGCCTAATTTGGCATCTATTTTCTTTGGAATTGTGTTGGGAGTGGCGTTGGGGTCGCTGCCGATTGCTTTTCCCGGTTTGTCGCAGCCGTTCAAACTCGGTATTGCGGGAGGCTCGTTGATTGTGGCGATACTGATTGGATATTTCGGTCCAAAATTGCACGTGGTAACTTATACCACCAGTAGTGCCAATCTGATGATTCGTGAGGTCGGCATTGCTATGTTTCTTGCCGCTGTTGGTTTTGGTGCCGGTAAATCGTTTATTCCTACATTGTTATCCGGAGGATATGTATGGATTGGTTATGGTGTCATTATCACGATGCTACCATTGCTGTTTGTGGGGATTGTCGGGCGATTATGGCTCAAATTGGACTATTTCACACTGATGGGACTTATCGCCGGCAGTACAACCGACCCACCGGCATTGGCTTACGCCACATCGCACTCCTCGTCCAACGACCGTGCCGCTGTGGCGTACTCTACTGTCTATCCGCTTACAATGTTCTTGCGTGTTCTGACTGGACAGATGATGATATTGTTCTTCTTGTAAAAATAAACAACCGCCTGCACTGATATTGTTGTTGTGCAGGCGGTTGTGATATAAAACGTATGGATTGCCTGTTGTTTGACAATATGACGCAGTGCACCTCGGAAGAGGTCGCACTATTGTTGCCTATGGTCAGTACGCAGCGAAGAGAACAGGCTTTGCGTTACACACACACATTCGGGCAGTATACCTGCTTGAAGTCTTTTTGTTTGCTGGTGGATTTGCTCCGCAAGCACAGTCTCTTGTCCCCGGACGAACTTCCTTGTTTTGAATATAACACCTATGGAAAACCGTTTATAAAAAACGGATGTGAGTTCTCTATCTCACATTGTAAAGAAGGAATTATTGTAGGTATCGACCGAAAACCGATAGGGGTGGATATTGAGAGTATCCGTTCTGCCAATGAGGCTTTGATTAAACGAACTATGAACACACAAGAAAGGGCGTATATTGCTGCTGCGCAAAACCCTAACATTGCTTTTACGCATCTTTGGACGCAAAAAGAAGCCGTTGTTAAACTGCGTGGAACAGGCATCAATGGCGACCTGCAACAAGTCTTAAACACGGAAATGCTGCCGCACTTGCAAACCATAGAGACTCACCGCTATATATATACAATCGCAACTGCGCAGTAGCAAAACAACTTTAACCGTACAATCATAATACAAAACACCACTGCAATCATCCTGTCCTGCCACACGGCGCAATCACCGGTTAGCCACCTAAGCAAAATGGAATTGTAATTGTAATTGCGCAAATGCAATCAATGTCCTCTGACAAATTGCCCTTCCGGTTGATATTCTATAAAACAGCAGTCATCGCTTTGCTCCTCTTCTAACCTCCTCTGCTCTTGTTCTATATATTCCTCGTAAGTCATACTTTTCTATTCTATCCGTTATTTCTCTATTCTATAATTTTTTCTATTCTTGCCGTTTTCGGCATAGAATATCTGTTTATCACATCACCAGAATTTATTTGCGTCCGGGTTGTACTCAAACCCTGCTTGTGCCAATTTCCCGACTAATTCCGCTTTGTCAATATCCATATCTTCACACAAAGCATCAAGACTGGGGTACGCATCCCGCAGTTTCATATTGATGACGCTCAACAGCATCATCGGGTCGTTAGGTAGTTCCATACTTGTATTTTTTTGAGCAGCGGCAAAATTACAACATTTTCCCAATACTTGCAAATCAAAACAAATGTAGCAATATCTATTTTAGAAAAGTGAATTACAAAACAAACAAAATAATTGTGTATTTCACAAGTTTACAAGCAGTATAATTCACAAATCGCGCAATATTCTACAATGTACATTTTCAAAAAACATCACATCTGCAAACTCATTACAAATACACAGACATCGCTGTCGTGGAACAACAGTATTCACTTGTTAATGCATTAAATATATACGTGTATTATTTGTAATTGCCTATATATCAATAAATATAGAGTTTATATAAAGTATCGCTTTGCTTTGATTATACACACATAAGACTACAAGCGCATATCGCCACAATAGACATCGTTGTCGTTGCTAATACAACTAATTATCAACATATTAAGTATTTTACATTATGTAGTGGTTATACAATTATTCGGGTACTATAGTGTACATTTTACATTTGTGTAATGATTGTCGGATTTGCATTTGTGTATATTTAATACGGTATATTTGTGAATTTACACAAACATTGTTGATTTGTGTATGTGAAAAAGTTTTCGTATCTTTGCAGCATGATTTTGTGAACTTAAAATATAGAGAATATCCCTTAGGTATAAAGTAAGCAACAAAATATACGTTTCTCCTGTCGTTGGATGAGAATTGGATATTTGCAAATATCGGTCGGAAATTTTACTAAAATGAGATTGTCATAAAAATATGAGTACAGAGCGTGAACGGTTAATGAAACTGATGGAGACGGAGGGAATGACCGCCAAGCAGTTTGCCACAGAGGTCGGGATACAGGCTGGTACTATCTCCAATATAGTGAATGGGCGTAACAAACCCAGTTTGGAAGTATTGCAAAAAGTACTGCACCGTTTCCGTACCGTTAGTTCAGATTGGATGATTTTGGATTCCGGTAGTATGTACCGTCCTGTTGGTGAACAGTCAACACGTACTTTGTTTGACGAACTACCGGTGGAACCGCCAATGGTGTTGCCTGCGGAATCTACAGAAAATACACCGCAGACGGTTGGCGCAGCGAATAATTCTGTACCATCCAAAAGCAAAGAATCTCCGCAAATTCCGCAGAAACAGGCTGCTGCGGAATTCACTCAACCTGCTAAACAAATAGAAAAGATTGTCATCTTCTATTCCGATGGCACCTATGAAAATTTCTGCCACTAATTATTTCCGCCGATTGACAGGGCGGACGCGATAACCCGCTTCGCGGAGAACGGCGAGAAGACCTTTGTCTCCGCCGAGATAAATGGCGTTGAGGGTGATAAAACAGCCGCCGGCGTGAAGATAGGGGGCTAAACGTTTGCACCATTGTACATTGCGCTGGGCATATACTTTATAGTCGGAAAAAGATATACTTGTATTGTTGTCCGGACTTTCCACCTGAAAAGCCATATCGCTTAACCGTCCCATAAGATACATATCACGCAAAGTGCGTTCTTGCTTCATTTCCCGCTCGGGATATTCTGTCACTTTCTTCAACTCCTCACACTGCCAGTGAAACGGCTCGCGGTCAAAGAGCATATACATCGTCTCGCCGGCATCATCCAGTCCGTAAACCGGCATACCTTTTTCTTGCGCTACTGCCTCAAAAAATGTTTCCATAGAGCGTTGTTCATCGTAATGAAGCCATTGTTTCAGCAGTTCGGTGCGGAACATCTCCGTGAGGTACGACGGTTTCATACGGCATAGTTGGTCTAATCCCATACCTATGTTGAGCCGCAAAGCGTTGTCTATCTGTTGATAATCTTCTTCTGAATAAAAGTTGCTCAACCGAACGGAATCGGGCAGGACGGCGGCTTGGCGAAGAACTGCTATGGCTTCATAGTCCTGCATCGCAAATTCCGTAACAACCTTGTTGCATTTGCCAAAACAGGCAAATGCATTGGGAATAGTGTCTATAAAAGCCATATCAACCAATCGGTTGGTTGCGAGAATATAGGACTTGCCTTCTACGCCATTGCCGCTTATCTCATAGAGAAGTTGTGCGGAGACGGAAACAGAAAACAGAACGGTTGAAAAAGCAGACAAAAAACGCTTGGAAAAAAAGAGAAACATAATTTGGCGGGAGTGTGGGTTAATATCTATGTATCCGTGTATTTGTATATCAGTATCTTTGTGCATTGGGATGTATTTGCACAATAGTGCATATCAACGCAACCGTATCAAAATAGTGCATTATTCGGGGACGCGGACGCCCACGACCCCGGTCGGTTTGCCACAAACCGTATGACGATACTGTGTTTATGGAGACGACGCGTCCCGCGTCGTTATAGAACTCCTTATCGTCCCGCATCGTCATCGGCTTTGCCGAACTGCAGATACGTTTTATGATGTCTTTTGACCGGCACTTGGATGCTGTTTTTGAGGACTATTGTACTGTTTTTTTCATTGTTCCTTTACTATTTTGACGGTTGCTATGTAGTGTGTATTGATGTATTTTGCTGTACAAATACCGTTCCAATAGAGAAAAGATTGAGGAAATAGGGTAGGTTGCCCCAAAATAATCCCCCCGAAAAAACACCCCAAAAAAGTAAAGTCCATCCAAAATAACTAACCTAATCCAATCCATAACAACACACAATCATATAATCTCCGTATAACCACATCGGGTTATTAACGGGTTATTAACGGGTTATTAACGGGTTATTAACAGGTTGTTCTTGATAGGATGCTATGGTTTTTTCGAAGGATTGTGATTGCGAATTTGCAAATTACATTTTTTTTACGTACCTTTGTACACGTATTTGATAAAGGATTTTTCTTAAAATGAAAGCATTTATTTTTCCGGGACAGGGAACGCAGTTTACTGGTATGTGCAAAGATTTGTATGATACCTATGTTGAAGCACGCGAATTATGTGAAACGGCAAACCGGCTTTTGGGATTTCGTCTCACTGATATTATGTTTGATGGTACGACCGAAGATTTGAAGCAGACTGCGGTTACGCAGCCGGCTGTGTTTTTGCACTCGGTTGTTGCCGCACGTTTAATGACAACGCAAAAACCGGATATGGTGGCAGGGCATAGTCTCGGCGAATACTCCGCATTGGTCGCTTGCGGTGCGCTTCGCTTTGAGGATGCGCTGATGTTAGTCAGCCAACGTGCCTATGCTATGCAACAGGCATGTGATATGCAGGAGGGGACCATGGCGGCTATCTTGGGATTGAACGATGAAAAAGTGGAAGAAGTGTGCCGGCAAATTACGGATAATGCCGACAATACGGTCGTTACCGCCAATTTCAATTGTCCGGGACAGGTGGTTATTTCCGGAACTATTGCCGGTATAGAGAAAGCATGCGAACTGATGAAAGCCAATGGGGCAAAACGTGCATTGCGTTTGCAGGTGGGAGGTGCGTTCCATTCGCCGTTGATGAAACCTGCTGCACAAAAACTGGAAACTGCTATCTTGAAAGCAGAATTCCATACACCCGTCTGTCCGGTATACCAGAATGTGGACGCACAGCCGCACACCAATCCACAGCAAATCCGCCGCAATTTGCTTTTGCAACTCACATCGCCCGTTTTATGGACGCAGTCTGTAAAAAATATGCTATCTGCAGGTTGCACTGAATTCTACGAATTTGGTCCCGGTGATGTCCTCAAAAACCTTATCCGCAAAATCGCACCCGATGCCACCATCGGATAATTATCTGTGATGTTGATGTATTGTGTATGGATAATGTGAATTATGTAAAATAGACAATTCTTGAAGATGATTTACAGCGTAGATAACGTAGATAATGACTTGTTGGAAACAAGCGGGAAGCAACGTGTAGTTTCTATTGTGCGAGGACATGATGATGTGCAAAATGTCTCGCTCAAAGATGATGATATATTGGATGTTCTACCATTGCGCAATATGGTGCTTTTTCCAAACGTGCTGATGCCGGTAGCTGTAGGACGTCCCAAATCACTCAAATTGGTTAACAATGCCTACAAACAGGAGAAACTGATTGCTGTGTGCTGCCAGAAAGAACGTGATGTGCAGGAGCCCAAAGAGAATGATTTGTATACTCTTGGAGTGGCTGCACGGATAATTCAAACAATTGAATTGCAAAGTGGTACACTAATGGTGATTTTAGAAGGTATCGCTCGTATTCGAGTGGAAGAATTTATTCCGTCGCGCAACGGATTACGTGCACATATCAAGCGTTGTGAAGAGATTTTTCCGGAAAAAGGTGATAAAGAATTTCTCGCTATTGCAAGTAGTATTAAAGATGAAGCAGCGCAAATTCTGAAAAATGCCGACAATGTGCCTCCTGAAGCGGGTATGACACTCAAAAGCATAGAGAATCCCCCTACCCTTGTCAATTATGTATGTACCAACTTTGATATAAAAATTGAGCAAAAACAACAACTGCTGCAGTTTAATTCTATCAAAGAACGGGCTATCCGTCTCTTGGCAATCCTAAACGAGGAACTGGAAATGCTTCGCATGAAAGCAGATATTCAATCAAAAACCAAAGAAGAATTGGATAAACAACAGCGCGAGTTCTATTTGCACCAACAGATGGAAACAATTCAACGCGAGTTGGGAGACACCGATGCACAGAATATAAAGGAGATGCAAGTGCGTGCCGAGAAAAAGAAATGGCCGAAAAGTATTCAGACCGTCTTTGATAGCGAATTGAAAAAACTGCAGCGAATGCCTGCTCATTCGCCGGAATACTCTACCCAACAGAACTATTTGGATACCCTACTCGACTTGCCGTGGAACGAATACACAGAAGATAATTACGATATTGTTCATGCCAAAAATGTGCTTGACAAAGACCACTATGGCATAGAGAAAGTGAAAGAACGCATTATCGAGTATTTGGCGGTACAGCGACAGTTGAATCTATGTGGAAAAAATGAAAAAGAAGCACACAAATTCAACTCTCCTATTCTATGTCTATATGGTCCTCCCGGTGTCGGTAAAACCAGTCTTGGACGCTCTATAGCCACTGCCCTCGGACGCAAGTATGCACGTATCTCGTTGGGTGGTTTACATGATGAGGCAGAGATTCGTGGACATAGGCGCACATACATTGGTGCTATGCCGGGACGCATTATTGAGAATCTGCGCAAAGTACAGACATCCAACCCTGTATTTGTATTGGATGAGATTGACAAGATTGGGGCGGATTACAAAGGAGATCCTACATCGGCATTGTTGGAAGTACTTGATCCTGAACAGAACAGTACATTTCACGACAATTTCTTGGATGTAGATTATGATCTAAGCAAAGTGTTGTTCATTGCTACGGCTAATACGCTGGATACTATTCCCCGTCCGCTGCTTGATCGTATGGAACTCATTGAGATGACTGGGTATCTGTTAGAGGAAAAAGAAGAAATAGCCAAACGACATCTTATTCCTAAAGAATTGGAAAATCATGGCATTAAACCGTCACAACTGCGATTCCGTAAGGATATCATAGCACATATTATTGACGATTATACACGCGAATCCGGTGTACGCTCATTGGATAGACAAATAGCCTCTGTTTGCCGCAAAATAGATACCAAAATAGCATTGAATGAAGAATATAATGTGGTGGTGACACGTGAAGATTTGATTTCCTATTTGGGACAACCGCGCTATAGCCGTGAAACATGGGAAACCAACAAATATGTGGGTGTTGTAACCGGTTTGGCGTGGACACAAGTAGGTGGTGAAATACTTTTTATAGAGGCATCCCTATCACCCTCCAAGACCCCTACTCTAACGCTTACCGGTAACTTGGGCGATGTGATGAGAGAGAGTGCCACAATAGCGATGGGATATATCAAATCGCATGCACAGCAATTCGGCATCAAACAAAAAGATCTTGATACACAATCGGTACACATACATGTGCCGGAAGGTGCTGTTCCTAAAGACGGTCCGTCTGCCGGTATCACGATGACCACTGCTTTAGTCAGCGCATTTACCAAGCGCAAAGTACGTCCGCGTATTGCGATGACGGGCGAAATGACACTTCGTGGAAAAGTATTGCCTATTGGCGGTGTGAAAGAAAAGATATTAGCTGCTAAACGTGCAGGAATCACAGATTTGGTGCTTTGTGAAGACAACCGCAGGGATGTAATGGAAATTCCTGAAATCTATCTCAAAGGTTTGACTTTCCACTATGTACACGATATACAAGAAGTTATAGATGTGGCTCTTATGTGACTGAATGGATGGGGCTGACACGTATTGCCAAGCCCCATCTTTTGTGCTGCAAACCTAAACTATATTGCAGCATTAACAACCCGCTACTTGATGCGGTTATCACAAAGACAGGAGGCATTTTATACTCACGAGTTGATTATTTGCAGTTTTGCATCTGTTTCAAACCTTTTCTTGGTTTTGACCGCCCCGCACAGAGGGTACTTTTTCTTGTTCATTTGTGGCATTTCTATGGATTTTGAATGCCACAAAAATACTATATATCAGTGATATACAAAGAAATCAGCCTGCAAAATGACCCATAGACCCAATTTGACCCATAGACCCGAAATAATCGGGATGTAACCATATTCGAGAAAGCCTATTTCCGTTCCAAACGCTTATGTATAACGGCGAGCAACAGACGGGAAATCTATCGTTAGTTCATTACCAATATCTTAACTACAGTATGGTTCTTCCCTGCAGCATTACATAAAGCGGAATAGACCCCACTGCTGACACGCTTTCCCTTGAAATCTTTGCCATCCCAAACAGCAGTACCTCCATTGCTTTTTGTTTTGCAAACAAGATTTCCTCCTGCATCTACAATGTTGACAGTGGTATTCTCCATCAGTCCTGTAATAGAAATCACACCCTCATAATGGGGACGCACAGGATTTGGATAAGCATACGCCCCGCTGAAATCTTCTTGCGGAGCAGAAGCATCGCTCTTGTATGAAGCAATACCTTTACCCGTTCCTACAAAGACTTCCCCCGTATTGGAATTGATAGCAATGGAAAGAATAGAATTGGACGGCAAAACGGAGTTTTCCGTAGTAAAATGTGCCAGGGTTGTCAGTCCATCCGCTGACATCAAATAGATTCCTGATGTTTCCGTACCTATCCATTTTCGGTTGGCACCGTCCACCACTATGGCATTTATCTGCTCAGTCCCAAGCAGATAGTCGGCAAGATTTGTGCCGTCATTGCGCGGAATCTTGATACGCGTACATTGATTAGAGGTAAAGAAATCTACAGTAGAAGGTATTACAATAATACCGGACGGGGTTCCTAACCATATATCTCCATTCAGATCCTGTGCCAAACAATAAATCTCGGCCGGAGTCAGTTGGATATTATCCCCATCAACAAAAGTACTGCGCTTTATACACTTATCATCATTCCTTGACGTAGGTGTCCCGCCGTCGTCCAACAAAATAACCCCCGTCAGTTTACGCTGGTCTATCATCCATTTACGCCGGCTGTTACGATTGTCCACGGTAATCTCCCATGGTGTCTCAAAGCGTATAGCCTGCCCATTGGAATACATATCCAATCCAAACCATTGCCCTTGCGGGGTCATAATATTTACAGGATGTGCATTTTGTCCGGTATTCAGCACCCACAGATTGCCGGTTTCATCAATCATCACCCCTTCGGTGCGTGTATAATAATTCGGGTTATTTTCCGCAGCAGCACGGAGCGAACTGTTATTTACCCCATAGTGGGCTACAGCCACGTCATTGCGGTATTCTATTACCCCCATCCCATACAATGCCACAAAGAAATGCTTGTTGTCCTTCGGATCGGCGCAAACCGAGACTACATCTCGCGGATAAGCATACAACTTTAACTGGTTGCGAGTGGTACCGGACGAAATCTTACGCCAGTCAGAACCATTGTAGATACTGAATGTACCGTCACGCGAAGACTGTACAGCCCATCTGCCGCCACTTACCGCAAAGATTTGGTCTCCAGTATATTTTATCCGGTATCCTATATTATTTGCAGGACCGTTCGGCGGAAAAGTCTGCAAATTTCCCTCTGCGTTCAATCGGGCAATGCCATAGTTCGGTGCAGCCATCCAATAGCAACCGGCAGATGCATCATACTGAATATCATTGATGCTATAATTACCCAGATTACGTATTTGGTCAGTACCAATCTCAATAATACCCTGCCCTTTTTGATTAGCAAGCAGATGATTGGCATACCCTATAATCCAATATAGCGAAGATGCATTTTCTACGCGCTGCCAACCGACATTCTGCCGTTTGTACAGCACTGAGTCTTGCAAAGCATACAGAGCGTCATTGGCTATCTGTATGTTGCTCACCGTTTTACCATTCGGGAGGGGCAATTGTTTCCAAAACGAATAATCCACTATATTATCGTTGACAGAGGCAGCATACAAAGCCTCTTTCGAAAGGGCATACAGCGTATCACCCAACAAAGCCAAACGCTGTACATTCACCGCTTGCGCACTATCACCAATATAGTATGTATCTATTACTTCCGCCTTTTTCGTGTTGATAGCTACAATGCCAAACGGCATTGCCAAATAGGTGCGATCATCTCCTACAAAGATGTCATTTACCGTTACAGGGATAGTTGCTGATTTTTGATACAAATCGGGCATTTGTGTGATGACACCATCATCAGATAACAAGTCTATGCGCCCATCAGCATAACAAATAATGAGTTGCTTTGTTGCATTGTCGTAAGATATATGGAGAATATCACTGCCATTCAGCCCAGTTGCCTTATTCCAAAGCGTGGTTGTCTCGTCCTTTTTATTGAGAGAAAACAATGCTCCATTAGCAAGTCCGTACACTTCTGTGGCACTATATGCAACTTCTTCCATTTGAGCGTATGAATAATGCAATTTCCATTGTTGCATACTGCCATAGTCGGGCGTATCCGCATCGTCATACGTGTTATCGTTGAGGGCGGTAGCATCATCCGAACAACACACAATCCCCTTGCTTGTACCGATGTACATTACCTGATTGGCAGCGTCCCATGCAAGCGACATCACATAGTTGCTCGGCATAGGCGAATTATCAGTCGTGTAGTGTGCTTCTATGGTTTGGCAATCAGCCGAAAGCACATACACGCCTACTGTGGTGGTACCTATCCACGCACGCCCGCTGTCGTCAAAATCAATAGCATATACCTCATTCGACAGGAAAGGTTGTTCTCCGTTGTCATCTTGTATATCAATACGTTTGCACAAGTCCGATTCAAAAAAATCCTCCGTACTTGGCACTATGAGTACTCCGTTTTGTGTACCCAACCAGATATTCCCCCCCCCGTCTTGAATACACTTATAGAGACCTATTGTAGTCAAATCAATCTGCGTGCCGTTCGCTTCGTGTAACATCGGACGATATATTGTCCTATCATCGGCAGCACTCAGCGTGCCTTTGTCATCCAATAATACCAATCCGGCTCCCTTACGAGGCAGAAGAATCCATTTCCTGTTCCCGTTTCGCCTATCCAACACCAAATCACCTGTTGTATCGTAATAAGGGAGCCGTCCGTCAAGTGAAAGAGTTATACCCGTCCATTCTCCATTTGCCGAACGGCATTGCAACTGGTTGGTGGCCGTGTTGCTGTTCATCAGCCAAAGGTTACCCTGTTTGTCAAAGACTCCACCGGAAGTACGCGTATAATTTTTCGGATTGTTCTCTACCGCAGTCATCAGCGAACTATTCCACGGCATATATTGCTGCAGCAAGCGGCTGCCCTGAAACTCATATACACCTGTTCCGTAACTCGTTACAAAATAGTGCATAGCATCATCGGGGTCTACCGCGACATGCATAAAATCCTTTGCAGGATTGCCGGTCTGCTGTTGTATCTCCGCTTGTGAGATATTGATCCACTGCGTTCCGTCGTACACCATCATATTTCCCGGCTTATGGTACTGTACAGCCCAACGCCCGCCTGATACCACATACAGATGTCCATGTGCGGCTGTCATATCATAGGGTGTATTGGTCAAAGGTCCTTGCGGTTTATATGTATTGCGGTTGCCTATAGTATCCACCCGTACAATACCTTCCGCTCCGCCCGCAGTCCACAAGTCTCCGTTTTCGTCAACATACCTCACGCCTTTCAGCGTATCACGCTGGATACGTCCGATTGAATCAATCTGCCAATAGCGATAGTCCGGCAGGTTGCTATTCAGGCTCGCCTTGTACATTTTGCTGTTTGTAAAGGCATATATGCTATCGTCCTGAAATACAATGTCCTCCACTTTCACTTCCGTAGCATTGTTTCCGATATAGTAGGTATCCACCAACTCACGCTTATTGAGGCGAAAAGTAACAATACCAAAATCCATTGCCAGATAGGCACGTCCGTTGTACACAGTGATGTTGTTGATTGTCTTTGTAGCCATTATATCTTTTGTGTACAAACCGGATACGTACTCAATATATCCGTTGTGCAACACATCCATCTTGCCGTCTTCATAGGCAATCAACAGCATATCCGAGACTTTATCATAGTAGATACGCACGATATTCGATCCGTGCAGACCACTCTCAGCATTATAGGTTTCTATCTTTTCCGTTTGCTTGTCCACGGAATACAATGCCCCGTCTGATACGGCAAACACCCGGTTATCGGTCATTGCTATTTGCTCCACATCGTTGTATGCAAACATGGTTTTCCAATAGGCTTCCGCCGACAGAGGTGCAGTCAGCAACAGGACGATACCCCAATACGCCAATTTGTTCTTTCTCATAGTAGCATTGCTTTATAAAATGTCACACAATGCCTGCATAGCACGTGCACGATGGCTGATAGTGTTTTTTATTTCAGCGGACAATTCGGCAAAGGTATCATTGTAGCCATCGGGAATAAACAAAGAATCATATCCGAAGCCCCCATCCCCACGTTCTTCTGTGGCTATCTTACCGCAGACAACGCCTTCTACCTGCTCTGTTTTGCCGTCACGTATCAGCGTTACCACTGTCCGAAATTGCGCTTTCCTATCTTTTTTCCCCGCCAATTCCGCAAGTGCTTTTTTCCTGTTATTTGCAGGATTAACCGGTTCGCCAGCCCAACGAGCCGTATAAACACCGGGTTTACCGCCCAATGCACTAATTTCCAAGCCCGTGTCATCCGCGAACACCCCATCCACCTTGGTACATTCAGGATTGTGCATTATAAATTGATATACCTCTTCTGCTTTTATACGTGAATTTTCCTCCAATGTAGTCCCTGTCTCATCTATTTCTTTGTCAAATCCTATTTCGTGGAGACTGACGACATCTACCGTCGATGGCAAAATTTCACGCACCTCTTGCAACTTGTGTGTATTGTTTGTAGCAAATACCAATTTCATATTTTTATGATTTATACGCTGCAAAGTTACAACTTATTTCCCGTTTCCGCAAGTATGCGACATTTTTTTCGGGGCTGCCTCATCAAAGCAATTTATACAGATTATACAATAAAAACAGTGCATAAAGTGCATAAAAAGGTGGCTTATCATATCGAAAAAAGCCTTTTCTTTCTACGTCCTTTCTACGTCCT
>ERZ808286.743-NODE-743-length-19445-cov-4.147602_pt1 | contig 19445 bp, 14 predicted proteins | sample MGYA00521276_ERZ808286 | MGnify/ENA primary metagenome ERZ808286 (study PRJEB31516, sample SAMN03275607) | gut metagenome | biome: mammalia-associated habitat; material: feces | host: Papio cynocephalus | place: Kenya | collected 2012-08-01 ... | reverse complement strand
CAAGGAACTTTGAGTTTTTTTCCTCTCTCTCTTCTTTCTGGGTTGATTTCGATTCCGTTTATGGCGGCGTTCTTCGCAATCTCCCGTCTTTTTCGCCGTATGGAAAAACGCCGTCCGGTGCGATGATCGGGCGGCGTTTTACGTTGCTTTGTGAAAATCAGAAGTCGACTTTGACGTTAATCAAGCCGGTGTGATCCTGATAGTGTTCTTTGAACGCGCCGTCGTAGGACAGCGATAGTTCGACTTCGTTCGTCAGGCGGACGGCGGCTTTCGCTCCGACCTCGAATCCCAGACGGTTCAGGTGTTCGCCCGCGGCGACATAGCTCGACCCGTCGGGCAGGGCGACCATGCGGCTTTCGTTCGGGCGCGCCAAATCGTAAGTCAGCGCGGCTTTCATTTCCGGCAACACGGTGTATTTGCCGGCGGCGAAGTCTTTGCCGGCTTTCGCGCCGACAACCGCCGTCGTCGTGTTCAGGTTTTTGGCGGAAACGCGCGCGCCCAAATCGTCCGTATAGGCGCTTTGACGCACAGCCGTGAACCGCAAAGCCGCTTCGGGCGTCAGGGTGCCCATGTCGTACCCCGCCGCGACCCGCGCGCTGTAAGTGTCTGCTTTATAAGAATTTTTCATGCCGGACAGCTTGGCTTTGTCGTCGTAATCGGAACGACCGTAAGCCAGCATCGCGTTGACGTACAGCGCGCCCGGCGCGTATTCGCCGTACACGAACCCCGTGTGCGTGTCCGCGTTGATTTTCGACCGTCCGGTTTTAATGCCGGTCGAAGCGAACGCGTAGCCGAAGCCGGCTTTGATTTCGTCGGTCAAGTTCGTTTCGACGCCCGCGGAAAATCCCGCCGTGCCGGACGTGAACCCGTCGCCGCCCGTCATTTTGGCGCGGTTGAACATTCCCTGCGCCCACGCGGCGGATTCGCCGGCGGTCAGGTCGCCGCCCGAACGTCCGGAAACGCCCGAAGCTCCGCCCAGCCGGTCGGAAACGGCGTTCATGACGGCGTGCGCCGCGCTTTTCGCCGTTTTAAAAGCGGAAGAAGCCGCGTCCGTCGGGGCGATTTCGCGCAAAGCCTGCTTTTGCAATCCCGCGTCGCCGCTGTCCAGCAAATCGGTCAGCCGGTCGGCGAACGGGTTGTTGCTGATCAGGTCAAGGATTTTGGACGCGTTTTCCTCGGTCGGGGAAACGTAAATCCCCGCCATGCGCAGGTCGTTGATCGCGCTTTCCGCGCCGCCCGCAACCTTTAAAATCCACAGCGTGCCGTTCGAATTGCCCCATACGTTGGACAACAGGTATTTGTCTTTGTCGGCTTTCCAGTCTTCCAAAGTAAAGGAGTTATCGGCGGAAAAAGCCCATTTTTTGTAATTGCCGGAAATCGTGTAGCCGTCCGTGGAGTTCGTCAGCAGGTATTTCTGCGCCGCGTCTTTGTTCGTAACGTTTTTCAAATCAAGCGTCAAGGTGACATCTTGCGCTTTCGCGGTGATAATCGGCGAAGTTCCTGTCGTTTCGGGCAATATGATGTTCAATGTCCCGCCAATAATTTGCCCCGCATTCAGTTTGCCGTTCATCGACAAAGTGCCGCCGTTTTTGAGATTGATATCGTTCGCGTTCAGCTCGCCGTTGACCGTCAAAGCCCCGTTGACAATCATATTCCCTGCCGTTATGAGTGTTGCAGTCAACGACGAATTGCCGTTGAAAGTAACATCCAAATCTTTATTAAATTTGATGTTATTCTTTGCGGAAATCGCGTTGTTCGTAAAATTGTGGTATCCGTAGCTGTCAAGCTTCAGATCGTCGTGCAGCGCGGCGATGTTGATTCCGTCGAAATAAGCGGTTATCCAATTTGAACTCCCGTTGTTAGACAGATAGATTGAGCTCGTTTTCAACGTTCCCGTTCCGGTGATCTGTGCAAGGGTTTCCGAAGATTCAACGTAGTTAAAGATCATTAATTCATTAACAGAAAAATCGGAATTGACAATCACGCGGGGTGGCTTGGTGCAGGATTCGTTATCGATAAACAGGACGTTTATGGTTGAATCCTGTGTGAAATTCAGCTTTGCCAAATCAAAAAGATCGCTGTCTGTAAATTTCACAGTGATTTCGCCGCCGTCGAATTTTCCGTTGAACGAACGGTTGTTGCCGGCGGTAATCTCCATGTCCCCCTGCATATCGCCCGTGAAATGACCGTAGAGGTTTAAATCCCCATTCAGCACGCCGTTGCCCGTGCCGTCAATGTTTTTCAACGTCAGGCTGCTGTCGGCTGAAACGGTAACGGGAGCCAATGCCAAAACACCGTCGGCTGTTATGGTGTTATCACCGTTGAAAGTGACAGTGTTATTAAGCCTTATGTGGCTGGAATCCTCTTTTCCCGGCAGCTCTGTTCTTATTCGGGTATTCGTAAAATCGGTGTTATAAAAAACGGCGTCCGCCTCTTTTCCAAAATCCAACAAAACATTCAAGATTTTCAGTGTTTCGTTCTCGCTTTTCAGACGTATGGTGCTTTTTGACTTAAAACTGACTGTTGCGCCGTCATCGCCCGTAATTTGGTTGACGTAAAAGTCGATGTCGCCTGTGTCAACGGTCAATGTACCACTTACGTTGATATTGTTCGCCTTGATCTGATTGCGTGCGATCAGTGTTGAATTAGTCGCGTCAAGATTGCCTGCTGTAAGTGTTTTTCCCGCCTGTAGAGTGGAGTTGAACAGGTTTAACGTACCCCCCCCCGTTGATACGGTTAAACCGCTGCCAGATTTAATTGTAATGTTGTTGAGGTGGGCGTCGAAGTCGTTCAGCGATCCGCCGGACGTCGTTTCTGAAGTGGAGAGTGTAAGGTTTTCTCCATCAGAGCCGGAAAGAATGTGTCCTTGACCATCAAGGATTTTTCCGTCATCAAACGTGATCGTTTTGACATTTTCTACAGGGTTTTCAAGCACCGTGTCTTGATCCACGGTTAGTATGCCGTCTTTAAAATTTAAATCGGCGTTTGCCGCGCGCGGCAAAAACACCATTCCCGCCAGCAGGCATTTGATTAAAACGGATTGATAACGGCGGTTCAAAACGGACAGACCGTGCAGTGTGACAAAACGCATAGAAACATATCCCCGTAAAAAAGAAACGATTTATCAGGTCATACACCGTTTGAACGGGCGCGCAAGCGTTTTTTGTAAAAAGTCCGTTATTTTTATCAATAAAACACGCTATGATTGATGCGTTTATTTCGATTTTCCGAAACGCGTTTATTTTTGGCGGCGAAATTGAAAAAGCCCCGCGCTCGCGGAGCTTTGATCGCAGTCATCACATGCGAACGTAGGGGATAAATTCACCCGCGAAATCGATTTTCATCGCGCGACGCTCCGGTTAAAAATTGAAAAAAACGATATTTTTTACCTGATTTTTCGCCGGAAATCAACACTTCTATCCGGCTTTCAGGGTTTTGACGGCTTCGTCCTTGCCGAACAGGTACAACAGCGTCCGCAACGCCTTGCCCCGTTCCGTTTTCAATTCGGGGTCGATGTTCAGGATATACTTGGCGTCGTTTTGCGCCATGGTCAACAAATCGCGGTCGGTCGCCAGATCGGCGATTTTGAATTCCTGAACGCCGCTTTGTTTCGTTCCCAGCACTTCGCCCGCGCCGCGCAGTGTCAAATCCTCTTCGGCGATTTTAAACCCGTCCTGCGTTTCCCGCATCGCCGTCAACCGCGCTTTCGCCGTTTGCCCCAGCGGATCAGCGTACAGCAGCAGACACGTCGACGCCCGATCCCCGCGCCCGATGCGCCCCCGCAGCTGGTGCAGCTGCGCCAGCCCGAACCGTTCCGCGTGTTCGATCACCATGACGGTCGCGGCGGGAACGTCGACCCCGACCTCGATCACCGTCGTCGCGACCAAAACGTCCAATTCCTTGCCCGCGAATTTTTGCATGACAGCGTCCTTTTCCGCGCCTTTCATCTTGCCGTGCGCCAACCCGACGCGGTTCGGGAACAGGCGGTTCAGGTATTCGAAACGATCCTCCGCCGCGGCAAGGTCGATTTTCTCGCTTTCCTCGACCAGCGGGCAGACCCAGTACACTTTGTTTCCCTCCGCCAGCGTGCGGCGCAGGGCGGCGGCGACCTCGTCCAGTCTTTGCGCGGGCAGGACGCGCGTCGCGATCGGTTTTCGCCCCGGCGGCAGTTCGTCGATCTGCGACGATTCCATGTCGCCGTAATACGTCAGCGCCAGCGTGCGGGGAATCGGCGTCGCCGTCATCACCAGCATGTCCGCGCTGTTACCCTTTTCCGACAGACTCAACCGTTGATGCACGCCGAATTTGTGCTGTTCGTCAACCACGGTCAGGGCAAGGTCTTTGAACCGGACGTCGTCGGAAAACAGGGCGTGCGTGCCGATGACGATCTGCGCCGCGCCCGACGCGATTTGATCCAAAACCTCCTGCCGTTTTCGTCCCTTGTCGCGTCCCGTCAGCAACACGACGTTCACGCCGCCCGTCGCCGCGTTTTTCGATATCGAATTGAAATGCTGGTTCGCCAGAATGTCCGTCGGCGCCATCAGCGCCGCCTGCGCCCCCGTTTCGACCGCGTTCAGCATCGAAAACAGCGCGACCATCGTTTTGCCCGATCCGACGTCGCCTTGAACCAGCCGCAACATGCGCGACGGCGAATCCATGTCCGCGTTGATTTCCTTTAACACGCGGATTTGCGCGCCCGTCAACGAAAACGGTAAAGCGTCAAGCACCGCTTTCCTTATCCGGCCGTCGCCGTGAATCGAACGTCCCGCGACACGGCGCAAATCGCGGCGAACCAATGCCAAAGCCAGCTGGTTCGCCAGCAGTTCGTCGTACGCCAGACGCTGTTTCGCCGACCGGCAGTTTTGCAAATCGGCGTCGGTTTGCGGAAAATGAACGGTCTTCAGCGCGGTTTGAAAATCCGTCCACCCCTCGCGTTCCGTCATGGCGGGGTCTTGCCAGTCAGGCAAAACGGGCATTTTTTCGATGGCGGTACGAACGGCTTTGTTCAAAATTTTGCCCGAAAGTCCCGCCGTCAGGGGGTAGACGCACTCGATTTGCGGGATTTTGCCGAATTCCGTTTCGGAAACGATATAATCGGGGTGCGGCATCTGAATCTGCGCGTTTCCCGCGCCGAACCGTTCGACTTTGCCGCTGATGAAACGGCGCTCCCCGACGGGCAGAACCTGCGCCGGATAGTTGCCGAAAGCGTGAAAGAACACGACCGTGATCGTCCCCGTGTCGTCGCGGCAAACGACGCGGTAGGGGCTTTTGCGCGCAGCGGGGGCGATGTGGCGGACGGCTTCGACCTCGATCGTGACGACGGCGTTTTCGGGCGCGTCGGCGATTTTCGTTTTCAGCCGGCGGTCGATGTACCCCGTCGGCATGTGAAACAACAAATCCGCGACCGTCGATCCGCACAGCTTTTCGCACAAAACCGCCGTTTTCTTGCCGATCCCCGGCAAACTGTCCAACGGGGCGAAAAAGGGAAACAGAATTTCGGGGCGCATCGGCGGATTCCTGAAAAATAAAAGGTGATTTTCTTTTTGTCCTATTGTATTTATCTTGTGATACGGAGCAAGTTTAAAATGAAGTTTTCGAAAAATCCCGAAAAGCATCTGCTGGCGGGCGTTCCCGACAACGCCGCGGCTTTGGTTCTGGCGGAAATGGCGCGGCAAACGAGCGACGCCGTGCACGTCTGCCGCGACGACACGCGTTTGTCGGCTTTGCTGGATCAGCTGGCGTTTTTCGCGCCCGATCTGGACGTTCTGGCTTTTCCCGCGTGGGACACCGTGCCTTACGACCGCGTGTCGCCGAACACGGACGTCGTGGCGCGGCGGCTGGAAACTCTGTCGCGTCTGCACGCGGGAAAGGGCAAAGCTCCGCGGCTGGTCGTCACGACCGCCAACGCCGTTTTGCAACGCGTCCCGCCGTTCGATTTTTTCAAAGCGTCGCTGACCGCCGAAGCGGGCAAAACCTTTGACGAACGGGCTTTTCACGCTTTTCTGGAAAAGAACGGCTATCAGCGCACCGAACAGGTGATGGAGGCGGGCGAATACGCCGTGCGCGGGGGCATTATCGACGTGTTCGCCCCCGGAACGCCGGAGCCTTTGCGCCTTGACCTGTTCGGGGACGATTTGGAAACGATCCGCACGTTCGATCCCATGACCCAAAGGACGACGGGAAAAATCGACCGTTTCGTCTTCAAACCCGTCAGCGAGGTCGCCCTCGACCCCGACGCCGTGTCCCGTTTCCGCACGAATTACCGCGAACTGTTCGGCATGGGAGCGCAGGACGTTCTGTACGAAAGCGTTTCCGAAGGACGCCGCTTCGTCGGCATGGAACACTGGCTGCCGTTGTTCCACGACGGCATGGACACGTTGTTCGCCTTTGCGCCGGACGCCGCCGTTTCGCTGGACTATCAGGCGGACGAGGCGGTCGATTCCCGCATTGAACAGATCGGCGAGTTTTATCAGGCGCGCAAAGACGCCGAACAAAACGGTCTGGCGGAGGGCGGCATGGTCTATCACCCCGTTCCCGTCAGCCGCATGTTTTTGGACAAAGCGGAGCTGGACCGCCTGCTGTCGACGCGGGCGGTCTACCGTCTGTTCCCGTTCGCCGCGCCCGAAACCGAATCCGGCGTCGACGTCGTCGACGCGGGCGGACGCGCGGGCAGGGACTTCGCCCCCGAACGCGCCGTTCCGGACATCGACCTTTACGACGAGGTGCGCAAGTTCGTCGTCGCCGAGCGTCAAAAGAAAAGACAAGTCGTTTTGTGCGCTTTTTCAAACGGTTCGAGGGCAAGGCTGATTTCTTTGTTAAAAGAGCGCGCCGCCGTCGCGACGGAGGTCGACACCTGGGATCGGGCGCTGAAAACGACGGATGGGACGCCTTTCGCCGTTCTGCCGCTGGATCAGGGATTCAGAATCGGAAACGTTACGGTCGTGTCCGAATCCGACATTCTGGGCGACCGGCTGATCCGTTCCGTCAAGCGCAAAAAACGCGGCGATCAGTTCATATCCGACGTTTCCGCGCTGAACGAGGGCGATCTGGTCGTGCATATCGACCACGGCATCGGGCGGTACAGCGGGCTGGCGACTTTGCAGGTCGGCGGCGCGCCGCACGATTGCGTGTGTTTGGTGTACGCCGACGACGACAAGCTGTTCGTCCCCGTCGAAAACATCGAAGTCCTGTCCCGCTACGGTTCGGAACAGACGGGCGTCATGCTGGACAAGCTGGGCGGCGCGGCGTGGCAGGCGCGCAAGGCGAAACTAAAAAAACGCATTCGCGACATGGCGGACGCTTTGATCAAGGTCGCGGCGGAACGCTATTTGAAAAAAGCCGACGTTCTGCCCGTTTCCGTCGGCGTGTACGACGATTTCTGCGCCCGCTTTCCCTATACGGAAACCGAAGATCAGGAAAAAAGCATCAACGACGTTCTGTCCGATTTGACCAAAGGTCGCCCGATGGACCGTCTGGTCTGCGGCGACGTCGGTTTCGGCAAGACCGAAGTCGCCCTGCGCGCCGCTTTCGTCGCCGCGATGAACGGCGTTCAGGTCGCCGTCGTCGTGCCGACGACGCTGTTGGCGCGTCAGCACTATGAAACATTCGCCAAACGTCTGGCGGGCTTTCCGCTGCGGGTCGTCCAGCTGTCGCGGCTGACGGGCGCGAAACAGGCGGCGCAAATCAAAAAAGAGCTGGCGGACGGAACGGCGGACATCGCGGTCGGCACGCACGCTTTGCTGGCGAAGACGCTGACGTTCAAAAACTTGGGATTACTGATCGTGGACGAGGAACAGCATTTCGGCGTCGCGCACAAGGAACGGCTGAAACAGTTGCGCGCGAACGTCCATGTGCTGACGCTGACGGCGACGCCCATTCCGCGCACCCTGCAAATGGCGCTGACCGGCGTTCGGGAATTGAGCGTCATCGCCACGCCGCCCGTCGACCGTCTGGCGGTGCGCACGTTCGTTCTGCCGTTCGATCCCGTCGTCATTCGCGAAGCGTTGATGCGCGAACGCATGCGCGGCGGGCAGACTTTTTACGTTTGTCCGCGCATTTCCGATATGGACGAAGTGATGAAAAAGCTGAAAGTCCTGGTGCCGGAAATCAAGGTCGTCGCCGCGCACGGACGCATGACGCCCAAGGAATTGGAAGACATCATGACCGCCTTCGCCGATAAAAAATACGACGTTCTGCTGTCGACGACGATCATTGAATCGGGGCTGGACATGCCGTCGGTCAACACGATGATCGTTCACCGCGCGGATATGTTCGGGCTGGCTCAGCTTTACCAGCTGCGCGGACGCGTCGGGCGCGGCAAACTGCGCGGGTACGCCTATCTGACCCTGCCCGCCGGACAAAAAGTCGGCAAAACCGCCCTGAAACGCATGGAAGTCATGCAAAAACTGGACACGCTGGGGGCGGGGTTCACGCTCGCCAGCTACGATTTGGACATTCGCGGCGCGGGCAATCTGCTGGGCGAGGAACAGTCCGGACACATCAAAGAGGTTGGCGTCGAACTGTATCAGAAAATGTTGGAAGAAGCCGTCGCCGAAGCCGGAAACGGCGTTAAAGACGAAGAAAAGGAACAAAACTGGTCGCCGCAAATCAGCGCGGGCATGCCCGTTTTGATCCCCGAAACCTATGTGCGCGATCTGGGCATTCGCATGGGGCTGTACAAACGGCTTGCCGAAATCACGGAAACCGATGAAATCGAAGCGTTCGCCGCGGAAATGACCGACCGTTTCGGCGCTTTGCCGCCCGAGGTCGAAAACCTGATGGAAATAATCGCGATCAAAGTCCTGTGCCGCAAAGCCAACGTCGAAAAGATCGAAGCCGGACCGAAAGGCGCCGTCATCACTTTGCGAAATAATGTCTTTCCAAATCCCGCGGGACTTGTTAAATTTATAGCGCAGAACAACGGTGCGGCAAAGCTGCGTCCCGATCAGAAAATCGTGTACAAGCGCGTCTGGGACATTCCCGAAGACAGGCTGAAAGGCATGCGGAAATTGATGGCGAAGATGGCGGCTATCGCAACGGAAAGCAAACAATAACAATGTGTTAAAAGATAAACTTAAAGCATTGGATCGGTTTTGAAATGAACAAAGAAACGCATATTTTGACAATCACCTGTCCCGATAAAAAGGGGATCGCGGCGCGCGTTTTCGGCTTCATCGCCGAACAGGGCGGCTTTGTGACCGAGGCGGCGCAGTTCGGCGACGCGCTGAGCAAGCTGTTTTTCATGCGCATCGTTTTCACCACGGAAACGGACGGAAGCGTCCGCGAACGGTTCAAAGAGCGTTTCAAACCCGTCGCCGGCGAATTTGAAATGAATTGGAAACTGCACAACGGCGACCGTCCCGCGCGTCTGCTGCTGGCGGTGTCCAAAGAAAGCCACTGCCTGAACGATTTGCTGTACCGTTACCGCGCGGGGTTGCTGAACATCGACGTCGCGGGGGTCGTTTCCAACCACGAGGACATGCGCGATTTCGTCGAATGGCACAAAATCCCTTATTTCTACCTGCCGCTGCCCAAAGGATCGACGTTCGAAGAAAAACGCGCGCAGGAAAACAAAATTCTGGCGCTGAAAGATGAATTGCATATCGATCTGGTCGTTTTGGCGCGCTATATGCAGATCCTGTCCGACGACATGTGCGGCGCGCTGACGGGACACTGCATCAATATCCACCATTCGTTTCTGCCCAGCTTCAAGGGCGCGAAGCCCTACCATCAGGCTTACGAACGCGGGGTGAAGCTGATCGGGGCGACGGCGCATTACGTCACCGCCGATTTGGACGAAGGACCGATCATCGAACAGGCGGTCGAACGTGTCGACCACACGAACACGCCCGAACAACTGGTCGCGATCGGCAAAGATCTGGAAAACATCGTTTTGGCGCGCGCCGTGCGTTATCACACGGAACGCCGCGTTCTGCTGAACGGTCGCCGCACCGTGATTTTCAAATGAGGAGGGAACATTGAAAATTGACGCGATTCCGCTGTTCGAAGGAACTTCGGAGGAATTTAGAAAGGAAACCGATCCGTGTCTGCGTTGGAAAACGTACAAGACGGGGCAGGAAATCATCAACCGCGAAGACGTCAACACCGACATTCTGTTCGTCGCGAAGGGAAGCGTCTGCGTTTTGATCTACACGCTGTCCGGGCGCGAGGTGCGTCTGGACGACATAGAGGCGGGCAACTTTTTCGGCGAAATGTCCGCGTTGGACAAGGCACCGCGCTCCGCCAGCGTCATCGCTTTGGAACCGACGGAAATCGCCTTTTTGTCGGCTGAAAAGTTCATGGACTGCATGCGCGAGGAATTTACGGTCGCTTTGCGCACGATGCAAAGAATGGCGACGATCGTCCGTTTCGCCAACGAACGGATCATCGAACTGTCGACGCTGGGGGCGAACAACCGCGTTCACGCCGAAATTCTGCGTCTGGCGCACAAACAGGGCGTCGAAAAGGACGGAAAGGTCTACATTTCCCCCATTCCCGTCCACAGCGACATCGCCGCGCGCATCAGCACGGTGCGCGAAACCGTCGCCCGCACGATGAGCGATCTGGCGAAACAAGGCATCGTCACGCGCGAAAACGGCGCTCTGGTCGTTCACGACATGAACCGTCTGGAACAGCTGGTGCATAACGTGCGCGGCGGCGATATGGGTGAAAAGGAAGCTTGATCATGACTTTTGCGCGCGGTTTCAAACACGGTTTTCTGGTCGGGACGGTTTGTCTGGCACTGTCGTCGCCGGCGTTCGCCACTTTGCGCGAAGCGATGGACGCGCTGAACGAACGCGACTACACTTTCGCCGCCGAGGAATTCACCCGTCTGGCTGAAAAAGAGGGCGACGCCGACGCGCGCTATTATCTGGGACGCATGTACGAACAGGGGCAGGGATTCGAACCCGACCCGTTCAAAGCGATGGAAATCTACCGCAAAGCCGCCGGAGAAGGCAGTGAAAAGGCTCAGCTGAAAATCGGCAACGCCTATTACACGGGGCAGGGCGAGGACAAAAGCTACAAAGACGCCTTTTTCTGGTATTCCAAAGCCGCCGAAAACAACAGTTTTCCCGCGCAATACAACATCGCCCTGATGTACGAAGAGGGGCTGGGCGTCAAAAAGGACGCCGTCAAATCGTTTTCGTTTTACAAAAAATCCGCCGATCAGGGCTACGCCCCCGCGCAAATGGCTTTGGGACGCATGTATCTGAAAGGCGTCGGCACGCCGCAGGACTTTTCGCAAGCCGTTTTCTGGTACAAGCTCGCCGCCGACCAGGGCAATTCCAAAGCGCAGATGGAGCTTGCCGACCTGTACGGCAACGCGACGATCCGCGGATTGCCGTTCAACATTGTCGGCGCGCACACCTATTACAACCTGGTCGCCGCGTACGGAACGTCGCCCGCGAAAGAGGAAGCCGCGCAAAAACGCGACACGCTGGCGAAAAGAATGCGCAGCGAAGAGGTTTCTTTGGCGCAGGGACGCGCGCTGAAATGGAAGAAAAAAACGCGCGAGGAATCCCTGCCGCGTCTGGCGATGGCGGATTCCTTGCTGGAAGAGGGGACGGGCGGCAAATCGCCCAAAGCTAAAAACGGCAAGGAACCTCAAAAGGAAATCAAGCTGACCATTAAAACCCCGACCGAAGATTTGATCGTCGCGGGCGGCGTTCCCCGCCGTTTGCTGAACAAAGCCGTGCGCGAAAACAACTTTCAGCCCGTCGTCGACGCTCTGAAAACAAAAGCGGATGCCGGCGACCGCGCGGCGATGCTCGCTTTGGCGGACGTGTACGTTCTGGGGCAGGGGCTGGAATCCCCCAATCCGCTGGCGGCGCTGGACATTTATCAGCAGCTGGCGAACGAACGCGACGACTTCATCGCCTTTTCCAAAATGGGTCCCATGTATTGCGAAGGCAACGGCGTGACGCCCGATCTGGCTGAATGCTACAAATACATTTTGCTGGCGCAAAAGTACACGGACGAAGATTCCCTGTCCGCCGCGAACGCCAACGTGCAGATGCTGGACGAAAATCTGGAAAAGTCCATTCGGGATTCGGGAAAACAGCTCGCCGACGCGTGGATCGCCAGAAAAGAAACCCCGAAACAGGAAAAGAAGAAAAAGCTGTTCGGCAACATTTTCAACGCTTTTTCCGACGATGACGACGGCGCGATGGAAAAGCCGCGGGACGAACCCGACGATAAAAAATCCGAAGAAGCGAACGAAAAGAAAGACGGCAAAAAATCAGCCGCCGTCGACGACTTGTTTTCCGATTTGTAAGGGAGAAAAAACATGGACGCCTTTTTGACGTTAAAGGACGGGCGGCGTTTGTCCTATCGCCGCGTTTCGGGGGACAAGCCCCTTGAAATCGTTTTCATGCACGGCACGCTGTCCGACAAAAACGCTTCAAAGTCGCTGTTTTTACAGGAATACTGTCAAAAAAAAGGCTTTTCGTTCACGGCGTTCGATTTTATCGGACACGGGCAATCGTCCGGAAAATACACGGACGGCACGATCGGGCTTTGGCTGGACAATGCGCTGGACGTTATCGACCATGCGACGCGGTCGCCGCTGATTTTGGTTGGCAGTTCGATGGGCGGGTGGATTTCCCTGCTGGCGGCGCGCGCGCGTCCGGAACGCGTCAAAGCCGTCGTCGGATTGGCGGCGGCGGCTGATTTCACCGTCGGCGTGTGGGCTTCCTTTTCAGCAGAACAGAAAAAAGACGTCTTGGAAAAAGGCGTCGTCCATACGCCGAACGGCTGGACGGAGGAAGGCGACCCGTGGACGCGCGATTTGTTTGAAGACGGAAAAAATCATCTGGTTTTGAACGGCGCGGACAGTCTGGACGTCGCTTGCCCGATGACTTTGATCCACGGGGGAAAAGACGACTGCGTTCCCGTTGAAACGGCTTTTAAAATATGCGATGCCGCAAAAAGCGAAAACGTTAAAGTTGTTGTTTTGAAAAACAGCGGGCATCGTTTGTCTGAACCGCCCGAGCTGGCTGTTCTGGAAAACGAACTGAATATCCTGACCGGAGCGCCGTTATGAAAAAATGGTATGACGAGGAATACGAATTTAAAATCGAGGTGACGGGGTTCCTGCGCGGCGACCGCACCGAACATTACTGCCGCAACGGCGAAGAGATCGGCGACGTCTACAAATGCGCCTACGGTTGTCCGGTCAATCAATGCGGGCAGGGGATTTGTTCCAAAATGATGACGGTTCTGTTTCCCGTTATGGAAGCGGTCAGAAGCGGCGGCGATTTGGAAAACATCGGCGGAGAGGGAAAATACGTAAAAACGATTGTTTGCCCCGACGGTTGCGTCGTTTTCAGGCTGACCGCCGAAAAAACGGGACATGAAAACTTTTTCAAAGGAAAATTCGCGGGCGGCTGAAAAGCCGCCCCCTCTTTTTATTTGTACACGGGATCCATGCGCAAACGGACGCGGCGGTTGCGGCGCTGGTTGTGCGGGATCGGTTCGCCGTAGGCGTCCCTGTTCGGATAGCGCGGCTGAACGTCGGCAAGACCGACGGCGCGAAAACGCGTCGGGTCGATGCCGCTTTGAATCAAAAAGCGCGTGACGGCGGACGCGCGGGCGGACGACAGTTCCCAGTTGGACGGGAATTGCGACGTCGCGATCGGGTTGTCGTCGGTGTGTCCCTGCACTTCAAACCTGAAAATGCGGTATCGCGGAGAATTCATCGTCGACGCCAGACGGCGCAGAACGGGGATCGCGGCGGGTTTCAGCTCCGCCGACCCGCTGTCGAAAAAGGCGTCCGTTTCCAAATCCAAAATCAAACCGATATGGTCGCTGCCCAGCGTCGCCGTCGAATCCATGCTGAGCGCGCGCAAATCGTCGTCCAGATCGGAACGCAGCAACATGACGGGACTGTCGGGCTGTTTGTCGGTAAATTCGCGCGCCATGCCCGTTCTGATCTGTTCGAACATGACCGTGTCCATTTTCGACGCCGCCAGCAACATCACGAAAAAACACAGCAACAACGTCACGCAGTCGCCGTAAGTGCCTTGCCAGTCGTCGGTGTTGACCTCTTTTTTCTTCGGGGGCATGGGCATCGCGGGAATCCTTTCAGCGCTGCATGTCGCGGTCGATCAGGAAATGCTGGGACGGATCCAGAAAAGCGTTCAGCTTGTCTTGAATGTAGCGGGGGCTTTTGCGTTCCGCCAGCAGAACCAGACTTTCCGTCACCAGCAAATTGCGGAACAGCGTTTCGTCGTTTTTAGCCCCCAGCTTCACCCCGATGGGCAGATAGATCAGACGGGCGGACATGACGCCGTAGAACGTCGTGATCAACGCCACCGCCATGCCCGAACCGATCGCGGCGGGATCCGCCCCCATGTTGCCCAGCATGACGACCAGCCCGATCAGCGTCCCCGCCATGCCGAACGCGGGCGCGTAAGCCCCGATGTTTGTCAGGATTTCCGACGGTTTTCCGTCGCGCTGATAGGCGCTGAAAGCGGATTCTTTCAAAATTTCGCGGATTTCCGTTCCCGTGTAGCCCGAAATCACCAGTTCTACGCCGTATTTCAAAAACGGGTCGTTTTCGCCGACGGTCGACATCGCGTCGTTTTCCAGCCCTTGCAGTCCGTTTTTCTGCGTGATGTACGCCCAGCGCACGAAACGTCCGACTTCGTCTTTATAGGGGATCGGGACGTCTTTTTTGAACGCGCCCAGCCATTTTTTGTTGGCGGTGTTGACGTCTTTGCCGGAATACGCCATCAGCATCGAGAAATACGGACCGATGATGACCAGCAGAAAGCTGTTCAAATCCCAAAACGACAACATATCGGGGGTCGCCAAGCGAATGGAGGTGAAAACGATCCCCCAGCCCAAAATAATCCCAACCAAAGCAGACATGCCGCATATCCTTAATGTAGTGAGAACCTTTCGCTATTTTTTAACCCGCCGTTTGACAAAAATCAACGGATAAAACCTCCGCCGGTCAAAATTTGAAAACGGCTTCCGATTTTCCTTTGATTTTTGTCCCGCGCCACGCTATAAAAGGCGCGACGGCTTTTAACGCAGTCGAAAAGGAACAGAACCGTGGTCGCGCTTTTGAAAAACAACCAGAGTGCCGTTTTGAAAATCGATCCCGACGGAAAGATCGTCGCGGCGAATTCTTCGGTTCACCGCCTGTTCGGCTACGGCAACGACGAATTGATCGGCAAACGCGTCCAGACGGTTCTGCCCGACGGCGAACATTCCGCCGCGGCGTTCGGCGCTTTGGCGGCTTTGCGCGGGGAAGACGCGGCGAACAACACGGCGGAGGTCGTCGGATTGCGCAAGGACGACACGGAATTTCCCGTCGAAGTCGTCGCGACCCGGTGCGCCGGCGGCGGGTGCGTCTGCCTGTTGCGCGACATATCCAAACGCCAAATGTCGGAAAGCATGGATTCCGTTTTGCACGCGACTTTGCGCCGCGTTCTGCGCGGACAGACGCCGGAACAGTTTTGCGCTTTCCTGTGCGAAAAAATCGTCGAAATGCTCGGCTGTCCGCTGGTCTGGATCGGGAAAAAGGAAAAAAACGGCGCGGTCGACGTGTGCGCCGTGGCGGGAAAATCGTCCGCCGGCTTTCCGCAAAAGCCTATTCGCTGGGACGATTTGACGGAAAAATTCGGTCCGACGGGACAGGCGATCCGCACCAAAAGAACTTGCGTCATCGAGTTGGCGGACGATAAAACCGTCGACGCCGACGGACGCGAACACACCCGCCAGATCGTCACTTTTCCGCTGGTGACGCACGACGGCGTCGACGGCGTTTTGGAAATCCATTCGGGGCTGGGCAGACTGGACAACGCGGTGATTCAGCGGCTGGAAACCTTTTCCCTGCGCGTCGCCATGGCGATGCAGTTCGCCGCCGACCAGCAAAGCCTGCGGTTGCAGCGCGCGGCGCTGGAAATGTCGCCGAACGCTTTCGTCATCACGGACGAACGGGGCGTCGCGCTGTGGGTGAACAACGCCTTTTGCTCGCAAAGCGGCTACCGGCGCGAAGAAGTGCTGGAACACAAGCTGGTGCATCAGCGCACCGGACAGCAGAACGAAACGTTTTACGAGGAAATGTGGAACGTCCTGCGCACGGGGCAGTGCTGGCACGGCGAAATCGTCGAACGCCACAAATCGGGATCGCTGTACACCGTCGACGAACGCATTTCGCCGATTTTGGACGCGGACGGAAACCTGACGTACTGCGTGATCGTGCGCGACGACGTGACGAAACGCAAAAACGCCGAAGGACAAATTTTGCATCTGGCGAATTACGACCAGCTGACGGGGTTGCCGAACCGCCGTTTGTTCCACGACCAGTTGCGCCAGATTTTGAAACGGTCGGCGGCGCGCAAGAAAAAAGTCGCCGTCCTGTTCGCGGATTTGACGAACTTCAACCGCATCAACGACACTTTGGGACACGCGGCGGGGGACGATTTGCTGAAAATCGTCGCCGAACGTCTGTTGAAACAGGCGTCGGTCAAGGGGTTTGTCGCCCGCATCGGCGGGGACGAATTCACGATGGTGATCGAGGACATTCCCAACACCGAAACGGCGGCGATGAACGCGCGGGCGATGATCGAAACCGTGCTGGCGCCGATCTTTTTGGGCGGAACGGAAGTCAACGTCGGCGCGAACGTCGGCATTTCGATTTTTCCCGACGACGACACCGATCCGGACAAGCTGGTGAACTACGCCGACATGGCTTTGCGCACCGCCGCCAATTCCGCGCCGAACAGCTATTTCTTCTTTTCGCAGGAAATGAACGACGAAACAGAGGACCGTCTGGCTTTGGAACGCGATTTGCGCAAGGCGCTGGTTCAAAACGAATTTGCGCTTTACTTCCAGCCTCAGCTGAACGTCCATACCGGAAAAATCAACGCGGCGGAGGCTTTGGTCCGCTGGATCCACCCGACGCGCGGCATCGTGTCGCCCGCGCGCTTTATCCCGATCGCCGAAGACACGGGGCTGATCATTCCGCTGGGCGACTGGATTTTGAAAGAAGCTCTGCGCCACCTGAAACAATGGGACGAAATGGGATTGCCGAAAATTTCGATCGCGGTCAATCTGTCCGCCATTCAGTTCCAGCAGGAGGATTTAGCCGGGACGATTGAAAAAATCCTGTCCGACAGCGGCGTTTCGCCCGACCGTTTGGAATTGGAACTGACCGAAAGCGTCGTCATGCAGGACGCGCGCAAAGCCGATAATATTCTGTCGCGCCTGTCCCGCGTCGGCATCAAGCTGGCGATCGACGATTTCGGGACGGGCTATTCGTCGCTGAGCTATCTGAAACGCTTTGCCGTCGACCGTCTGAAAATCGACCAGTCGTTCGTGCGCGACATGACGCACAACTACGACGACGCGGAAATCGCCCAAGCCATCATCAATCTGGGGCATACCTTGGGACTGGAAATCGTGTCCGAAGGCGTCGAAACCAAAGAACAGCTGGAATTGCTGAAAAAGCAGGGGTGCGACATCATTCAGGGCTATTACGTCAGTCGTCCGATGCCCGCCGCCGACATTCCCGATTTTTTGCGAAACGAACGCGAGTTTTAATTTTTTCAAAGAGGTAACGCTATGAAAACGTCCTTTGCCGTTTTGTCTTTGTTGCTGTCGGTTCAATCGGCTTTCGCCGCGGAAACGATCAATCTGCCCGCGCCGCGGACGACAGGCGGCATGCCGCTGATGGACGCTTTGAGCGCGCGCAAATCGACGCGGTCTTTCGCCGACAAACCGATCGAACCGCAGGTCTTGGCGGATATGTTGTGGGCGGCGTTCGGCGTCAACCGTCCGGACGGCAAACGCACCGCGCCGACCGCGATGAACCGGCAGGATATGGACGTTTATGTTTTGAACAAAGACGGCGCGTTTTTGTACGACGCCGCGAAAAACGTTCTGCTTCCCGTTTCGGACAAGGACTTGCGGGACGTCAACGCCCAGCCGTTTGCGAAAAAAGCGCCCGTGACGCTGCTGTATGCGGCGAAAGACGGCAAATTCGCCGGAATGCACGCGGGATCGCTGTACCAGAACGTCGGCTTGTTCTGCGCTTCCGCCGGTCTGAACAACGTCGTCCGCGGCGGCAAAGACAACGAAGAGATGACAGAGGCGCTGAACCTGCCCGACGGCAAGCGCGTCATCGTGTCGCAGGTCGTCGGCTATCCCGAATGATCACAGGGGCAGGGACAGGCACGTAAAGCCGTCCGCCGTTTCCACGTCCGCGTCAACGGTAAATCCGTTTTGTTCGAAGAACTTCCGCGCGGGGGAATTTTTTTCGACCGTAACGGCGAGCCGTTCACAGCCGTCTTTTCCGGCGCGATCGCGGGCGTCGTCCAGCAACGCTTTGCCCAGCCCTTTGCCGCGCGCACTTTCAATCACGGCGATGTTCGGAATTTCAGCCGATCCGTCTTTCATATCGCGCAGGACATAAACGCCGACGACGTTTTCGCCGTCAAAAGCGGCGAAACAACGCCCTTTGTTCAGGCTTTTTTCGATTTTTTTAACGTCGGACTGTCCCTTTAACAGCAGACCGATCGGGTAATTTTGGAAAATTTCCTTGATTTCAAAGGCGTTCATACCGATTTCCTTTCAAAAGCGATAAAAAGAAAATACAATGTTTCAAAACAGATTCATAGGTGAAAAATGAAACCGCATCAACAAGGCGCGATAGATTACTTTTGCGGCGCGAACGCCGTCATCAACGCCGCGGTAAAGCGACGCCGGTGAAAGACGGCGGCTGTTCCGGATCGCCGTGTCGCCGAAGTGATAAAAAACTTCTTGCTATTTGAGCGGATAAAAACGTATCCTGATTATACGCGTGCAAATGAACGTTTGCGCGCCAGTGCCCGAAAAAGAGGCGCGGAGCCGTCGAAAAGCTCTGACTGTTGCCGGTGCTATGATATGGCATCGAAACCGTTTCGCGTATTCGCAAAACGGAACTGTATCCCCGATTTCCTTATGGGTTCGGGGAGCTTTTGGCGTATGTTCAGAAGCGTACCCTGTATGCTTTAAAGGTCAAAAGGATCACCGCAACAGTTGATTTTTCGAACTCCCCGCGCCGCTTTTAAAAGGCGGTCTTTTTTTTGAAAAACGGGGGAAACAGTATGAAAAAGCTTCTTTTAACATTGACGGCTGTGTGTTTTTTATCCGCATGTTCTTATACGCATATGCCGACAACAAACATGATAGCCTTGTCGGAAGTGGATTTTTCAAAACAAAGAATACAGGAAGGAGAAAGTTGCAGCTACCGCATTTTTTGGTTGTTCGGACCTTTCGGTGACGCCAAATTTACTGAAGCAATCAGATATGCCGGTATCAGCAAAGTAGTGGGAATGGACGCCAATTACAAAAACTTTATCCTGTTTCAAAAAGGTTGCGTCAGAGTCTATGGCTATTGAAAAAAGATACCCACCCGCCTAGCGGGTGGTTCTTCACACTGCGGGCATAGCCCT
>ERZ808286.737-NODE-737-length-19647-cov-6.336311_pt1 | contig 19647 bp, 20 predicted proteins | sample MGYA00521276_ERZ808286 | MGnify/ENA primary metagenome ERZ808286 (study PRJEB31516, sample SAMN03275607) | gut metagenome | biome: mammalia-associated habitat; material: feces | host: Papio cynocephalus | place: Kenya | collected 2012-08-01 ... | reverse complement strand
CTTCCGTATGGTTTATATGGTTTTTGGCAGAGTTGTACATACATCACACCGATGACCTGACTTTTGTTATCTGTATTGCAGTCGGTGCAATAGCAGGTGGCATCGTGGGCGGAATTATCGGCAACCGGCAGAACAAACAGTACATCCGCGAGATGGACGAAATAATCGGTCAGATAGAGCAACAATAAAAACAAGTGGTATTATAACGAAAGAAAGAGACTGTCTTGCAAAGTGAAGGCAGTCTCTTTTTTTGTATTGATTTACGCCGGATATTACAGTTTGCGTATGCGCCACTCGTTGGGATAGAGATTATTGAGGCGCGAGCCGACGTTCTTGGCAAAACCGAGCGGGATACCCTCATACGTCAGCAGTACCACCCCGACGGGCAGATTGGAAAGATCGAAAGCGAGTGCTTCCGTGCGGAGGTACCCCAATGCCTGCTCGAGGTTGAGTGCGAGTTGCGGGAAAGCCTCTTTCCGGAAATCTTTAGCCATACTGAGGCTATGCTGCGGGACGATGCCTTTGCCCCGCTCCTCGCCCAAGCCGAAGCCTGTGGAGATACAGGTGAACTGCGCCGCAAAACAGTCTATCAAGTCCTTGTATTTGGCAGGATAAGCCGTGGTGAAACGATCGTTCTGACGTATAGCCCAATGCTCAGGGTGCTGCAGCCATGCACGCATCTCTTTTTCATACGTAACGGGTGCAGATGCAGCACGTTTGGGAGATTTCACTTTGAACGGAACAAAATCCGCTGCGTGTTTGCGCAAAGCGCAGATATAGAATCCCTCGCTCTTGGTGCGATGAGGGTAGAAATGATAGCCGAAAGTGCTTTCGGTAATTCCCCAAGCGGGGTCGTGCTGCAAAGGCAGGACTTCCGCTCCGAGTTCAGCGGCTATCCATTGTACATTCCGCTCGTTCTCCAAAGTGTTGAAAGTGCAAGTGGAATAGATGAGTATTCCGCCGGGTTTGAGCGCATCCCATACATCGGAAAGGATAGTGCGTTGCCGCTCGGCACACATCCTTACGTTCTGCAGACTCCATTCCTCGCGGGCGTTTCTGTCCTTGCGGAACATTCCTTCTCCCGAGCATGGGGCGTCCACCAATATACAATCGAACAGATTGACGCAGCGTTCGCCATATTCGGCAGGTGTGTTGTAGGTAACGACCGTATTGCCGTTGCCCCATTTCTGTATGTTCTCCGAGAGGACAAACACCCGTTGGCGCACGACCTCGTTGCTCAGGAGGAGTCCCTCGTTGCCGAGGTATTCGCTGACAAGCGTTGATTTGCCGCCCGGAGCCGCACATAAATCCAGGACGATGCTGTTGCGGCTGACATACTGTTCGAGTGCCTGCTGCACAAACATTGACGCCGCCTCCTGCACATAGTAGCAGCCCGCATGGAAGAGCGGGTCGAGGGTAAACTGCGGACGGGCGGAGAGATAGTAGCCATCCAAATGCCACGGCACCTCCTCGGTGTCGCAGTCAAACGTCAGCACGTCCATTTTGCTATTGAGCCTGATACTCGTGGGGGGTTCTGTTTCCAAGGCACGGAACAGGTCGTCCGCCTCCGTCCCCAACTGCCGGCGCATACTATCTATGAAATCGATTGGCAACATATGCATTCCTCCCAAACCAAATTGAGGTGCAAAGGTAGTTATTTTTTTGAATATACACAAGAAGGATGGCAGGAACATTGCAAGGCAATCATATCAAAGCAATGTTTATACAGTTTACACTATATTTTTATGCAGTTTATACAGTATCAAAAGTGCATAAAGTGCATAAAAGGCAGGCTTATCGTATCGAAAAAAGCCTTTTCTTTCTACGTCCTTTCTACGTCCTTTCTACGTCTTTTCTACGTAATGGGTATATGGAGGTACGGAAAGTGCATAAACTGTATATTTTTGAGGAGTTCAAATAACACATACAGACCATAAAGAAAAGAATGGCACTATCTTTGTGTTTATATTTACGAGTTACCCAAAATCTATCACTTTATCCCAAAGTATAGCACTTTATTTCAAAATCTATCACTTTATATAAAAAACAAACGGCTATGAAACAGAGACTTGCAATCCTATCAGTCTTGGCGGTTATTGCCTTTTCGGGTATATACGCACAACCGAGCGGCACACCGTCCGATAGCAAGCGTATCGACACACTGGCACACTGCCTGCGTATGCGGAATGACAGTGCGGAAGTGTATATCTATCACGGTGTGCCTTATGCCTACGCCGAGCGTTTCCGTCAGCCGGTATTGGCAGACGGCATAGAGCCGGCGGACGACTATATACACAGCCATGTGGCGTGCTACCAGCGTGTGCAACCCGCCGACAGCACCAAGAAATACAGCGAGGCAAACATCGTATTGGCAGCCGGAGCCGAGTCTCCGCTCACCGAGGACTGCCTTGTGCTGACTATCAACAGCCCCAATCCTTTGGATGCGGCACCGGAAGCCAACCTGCCGGTATTGGTCTATATCCATGGTGGTAACTACTATGCCGGTGGCGGAGAACGCGTGCCGACCCAGTTGGCGGAGTTTGCACTGCTCGAACAGGTGGTAACGGTAACGGTTACCTACCGTTTGGGTATCTTCGGCTATCTGTACCAACCCGATTCGTCATCGGTCAATCTCGGTCTGCAAGACCAGTTGACCGCCCTCAGATGGGTGCATAACAACATCGGTCGTTTTGGCGGCGATGCCGACAACATCACCCTTGCGGGGCAATCGGCAGGCGCACAGAGCGTGGTCTATTGCTTGGCAGACACGGCACGTGTACCGATTAACCGCGCAGTGGTATTCTCGGCACCTATGGGTCTGACCACATCGGAATGTTCAGGCAAGAGACGTACAAAGTGGGTGCGCAACTATCTCGGCACGCAAGACCCGTGGAGGTGCAGTGCAGATACCTTGCTGGCAGCGCAGTTGCACTATATGTCCGCCCATTCCTCCGCATGGCATTCCCTACCCTTCTCGCCCACAGGGTTGCCACAGATGCCGTGCTACGGTGAGAAAGTAAACTGGCCGAAGCAAGTGGTGGTATGCGCCCAGAAAGACGATGGCAGTATGTTCGGACCGAAACCGTTGTGGCCGCTGGTAACGAGTTATGTATTCACCGCTCCCGCCAAACGCTACACGCGCTATCTGAAGAAACAGGGCGTGGAGGCACAGTACCACCTCTACACATGGGAGCCGCGCGGGTCGGAACTGAAAGCGGCACACTGCGCCGAGTTGCCGCTGCTATTGGACGGCACCGAGGAATACTGGGTAGGTTCGTGGATAATGGGAGACGTAACTTTGGACGAGATACGTCCGCTACGCACCCGGTTTATGGATGATTTTGCCCGCTTCATGCGCACGGGCGAGTGGCAGATGCAGATGTGAGGAGTGCCCTATTTGTAGGGAAAAGACGGGATGGGGTTGCATATATCGCATTTATTGTGTACCTTTGTACGCTATGAATTTTGAAGGAATAATTTTAGGGTTGGCTGCGTTTGTGTGCATAGGTATGTTCCACCCCATTGTAATCAAAACAGAGTATTATTTCGGCACACGCTGCTGGTGGGCTTTTGCCTTTGCAGGGACAGGTGCTGCGACAGGGTCGCTGTTTGTGGAAACGACCTATCTATCGGCGGTGCTCGGTGTATTTGCCTTCTCGTGCTATTGGTCGATACTCGAACTCTTTGAGCAAAAGAAGCGTGTTGAAAAAGGCTGGTTTCCACGTAACCCGAAACGGAAATAAACGGCTCCATTAATTTTATTTTGGAGACACATATGGTCAAAAATGGTTCAAACAGGCGTTATCGGGTGTTTTCGCATCCATAAATTACCATTAAAAAGCCATTAAAGAGACTTCGTTAATTACCGTTAATTATTCCGAGCATATCCATATTTTTACAACATCACAACAAAAAGAGGATTTCCAATAAGTCTAAAAGAACAACGAAAAGCCAAACAAGTCTGACGGCTTGACCGCGGACGAGGGCGTCCGCGTCCCCGGTCAGACGGTATATTTTACGAAAAAAGCATCAAAAAAGAGGCTGTCTACACTTGTCAGACAGCCTCTTTTTGATATAGAAAAATGAAATCAGACACGCATTTGCATAGCGTTGTGGAGGCAATGTACTTCGCAGGGTCCCATAATGTTTTCGAGAATACCGTCTGCTTCAAACATCACGTGCTTACGGGTAATAACCTGTATATCCTGCCCCGTAAAAGAATGTATAAACGGGAGTTCGGTCAAACGTCCGTTGAACAGTTTGGGTATAGCTTTCATCACTTGTCTGAAAGTAGGTTTTCTGACAAAAATAGAATGGAATACCCCGTCGCTTGGGTCCGCGTCCGGGTTCTGTCGGATACCTCCTCCCGAATAAGGGCCGTTGCCTATATTCATAGTAAAAAGCAAATCATTGACGATGGTTTTTCCATCGACCACCAACTGCACTCTAAAAGGTTTCTGCGCGCATATAGCCGCCAGAAGAGCAAAGAAATAGTTGACGTGGTGGCTTCCGATATAGTATTTGAAAGTAGCCGCCCATGAGCAGCAGAGCGGGTCCACTCCGAAGCCTACTGAATTGATGAAATAACGATGATGCTCAATGCCGTTCCTCCAATAGGTAAGGCAGCCGACATCAATGGGTCGACATTTCCCGTAGAAGAAACGGTCCAATGCCGTTTTGTAGTCTTTGTCCAGTCCCCAGAATCGTCCGAAATCGTTGCCTGTCCCCCGTGGCATCAAGCCGAAACAGACCTTGCGGCGTTGCTCATCGGAGATATTGGCACGCATAATGCCATTGACAGTTTCGGAAAGCGTACCGTCTCCGCCCAAGACAAGGATTTCGTCGTAGCCTTTCTCCACCAGTTCACGACCTAATTCGATAGCATGCCCCGCATATTTGGTTACACGGTACGTAAAAGGCTTATGACGCCGGCGCAGAAGTTTCCACAGGTAGATTCGTTGCGCACGAAAGGCTCGTTTGCCGGATTTCGGGTTAATAATTATTCCTAACACTAATTCAATGCGTATGCACAATACATAATGCACGATAATCATTTTCGTGCAAATGCGGTGGCAAAGTTACAAAAAAAACGGGAGACTGCCAAATAAAAATCAGAAATCGTCGTCAGAAAGGGCAGTTTGCGCTTTGGCAGCAGCATTGGCGGCTTCCGAACAGGATTTTTGCAGCCGTTCCGTCATTTTAGGTATATATGCCGGTGCGATGTCATAGTCGCGTGCATTTCCCTCTGACAAGACCACACGCACTTTGACAATACCGATACCCTGTTGCACTTTGGCAATAAAATCTTCCGGGAGTTGGTATCGTGTATAGGTGCGGTAACAGAAAAGCGTTGCTCCGTTCACCACATTGTTACTTTTTTCCTGCTGCACCCTGTCGTCCGCCACACGGCGGAGGGTCATCTTGGTATCGTCTGCGAAGCGAATCAAGACACGTGAGGTGTTGTCATAGGTGTAGTAGTCGGTAGAAGCAGTGAGTTTGAGCACAAGATAGGATACGGTGTTTTCACCGATATTTTCTTGTGCAACAGCCATTTGCGGTTTGTATTGTGCGCCTTGGGGTTTAGCATCCGGAAAGACGACAAAAGTGCCGCGGTATTCCTCTGCCGCAAGCGTTACGGTTGCCAACAGAGCCAACAAAAAAACAGAACGTTTCATATTACTATTATTTATCGTTAAAACCATCATTTTGAAGAAAAACCAACAGTTTTTCCATATCGGTGAATACTTGGTCTGCCCCCTCGTCACGCAGGAGTGAGTCGGGGAGCGGTCCCGTATTGACCGCAATGGTGTACAAGCCGGCAGCCTTTCCAGCACGGACACCGAGCGGAGCGTTTTCGATGACGCAACATTGGTCTTTAGGAAGACCACTTCGTTCCCACGCTTTGAGGTACGGTTCCGGATTCGGTTTACCGACAGTAACATCAAAGGCGGTAATCATCTTTTCGCGCGAGAATATACCGGGGAAATTAGCCTCTATATTATCAAACAGGCTCTTTTGCCCGGAGCCGGTAACAATCCAAATCTGTGCTCCTTGCGCTTTAAGAAAGTCCAGAACGGCTTTTACCCCCCTCATCGGTTCCGCTCCTCCGCGCTGTAGGAAAGCCTGCGATTTCTCGTGGTAGATAGACCAAATCTCCTCATCGGAAGCATTGCGGTGTTCGTATTTGAGAATGGCCTCGTGTATAACGTCCTGCCCGGTGCGCCCTTCGTTGATGTAGCAGTCTTGTGCCGTAAAAGGCAGTCCGTGCCGGGACATCACCTCTTCCCAGGCAGCAGCGTGGTTGGGCATACTATCGAAGAGGACACCGTCCATATCAAAAAAGAATCCTTGTTTCATTGAGTAGTAAGAATTGTATTTTTAGAGGAAGTAGAAATTTTAGATATTATAGAAATTCTATAGGAACTATATATTCTATAATTTCCCGGATTTATCCGTATTGTCTTTCTCCGAAGATGGCACTGCCTATGCGCACCATCGTGCTGCCTGAGGCAATGGCTTGGAGATAATCTTCGCTCATGCCCATACTAAGGGTATTCCATTCCGGGTGGGTATGGTAGATAGCCGAAAGCGTATCAAAACAGCGTTGTATCTCCGCCGTGTCATCGGTGTTGGTAGCCATACCCATGATGCCCTCCACGTGTATGTAAGGCATTTGCGCAAGCACACCGCTATCCAACAGAGTTTGGAGTTCTCCGGGCAAGAAACCGCTCTTGGTCTCTTCACGGGCGACATGCACCTCCAGCAAAACATTCACCACTCTATTGATACGTGCCGCCTCGCGTTGTATAGTCTCCAACAGGCGCAGACTATCCACGCTATGAATGAGAAAGACAAACGGTACGATTGCCCTCACTTTGTTGGTTTGCAGGTGTCCGATCATATGCCAGCGAATGTCTTTGGGTAGGAGGTCGTGCTTTTTGAGAAGTTCCTGCACGTGGCTCTCCCCGAAGTCTCGTTCGCCCGCCCTGTACGCTTCGGCAATCATTTCTACGGGGTGGAATTTACTGACACACAGCAGCGTAACGCCCGCAGGAATGTGGGTGCGAATGGCAGCGATATTGTTAGCAACGGACATTTATGTTCCTATGCCGCATAGCGGCAAGAAAAATGGAAGAAAACAAACCAAAAGTTATTCTATGATAATGCGGGAAGCACTATCTCCACACTGCGGGCGAGGTGCCCGCTTCCCCGGTTAATGGATATCGTTTACAGCGCGGTAGACCTCAAGGATAGTTGAACGGGCGATGGAGACAATCTCACAGTCGAGTGTTTCGAGGTACTTGCGGAGATTGCCGAGTGCCACATCAATCGTGGTTGCGTGTACGAGGATACTGACGGCTTTTCGTTTCTCTTTACCGTCATCTTCCACGGTAATCATCTCAACCCGCGCTTTGAACCAACGGTCTCCCTCGGGGTCTTCGACCATATCATAGAGTTGGACTTTTTTGCAACTCGGTGTCTCGCAATCGCCGAAAATCAGCGGTTTGATGTCCTCCATCAGGCGGTTCTCCACATCGGCACAATTGAGTCCCTCAACGAGATAGGTCTCTTTTACATTCTTGGGATTATCCTCGCCGGTCTGGCGTTGATAGTTTACTTTAACTTCGTAAAAAAGCATATTTCAATTAAGAATTAATAATTAACAAATAACATACGTAGTATGACATTCTTTTTTCCCTATTCTGAGTCTATCCACAGGGTAAGGTCAGGGAAAGAACAGGGAGAATGCCATATTCTATCCTATAACTATCCTATAACCATCCTATAACAAATCAATAGTTGATCAACCCTTTGACATCGGTGGCAGACAATTTGCCAGTAGGCATAGCCCGCAGGGTTCCCGACCACAAGATGAGCGGTGCCGTAGGGTGAAGGTCAATCACAAAATCCATAGTCGTATTTTCATTCTCCATCAGTTGCCATCCCGGTTGCAAGGTAAAACAGACATCTCCGACGCACCGTTTGTTGATCGAGTGCATACAGGCGGGATTGGTCAGCACTTCCGCCTGCGGGAAAGCAAGTTGTACCCCTTCGAACTCCATAAGGAAATTCGCCACTTGCCGTTGTATTGTTTCCAGCGAGAGCCGTTTCTGTTCGATGAGCGTACGATTGAGGTAGATAGCATATCCGAAACCTCCGTCCACCCAGCGTTCATGTCCGTATAGAGCCATCAGGTAGGTGCTTGTCAGTGCCGCAGCCTGATCGACATTAAACTGTTGCACAGGCATTTGCGCAGACGACATCACCTCTTTGCCCATACCGAGGACAGGGCGTCCGATGAGCAGAATTTCATAGTTGTCGTGTCCAATACGTTTATCCAGTTGCTCCATAAGGTAGCCCAAATCCTGGTTGAGCCACAGATACATATCTTCCTGTTCGGCGGATTGTATATAGTCGGAAGCGGCTTGCGGAGTGATGGTATTGAGTTCCAGCATCAGCAGATCCGGTGTGATGTCCGTCCCCAGTTGCTGAGATTGCTGCAAGGCGAGTGCCAATTCGATGACCAGCGTATTCGCCGCAGGCGAGTGGCGGAGAATATCTTTCGAGAGATAGGAGAATGACTTTTCGCGTTCTGTATCCGTGGGATACATATACATAGGAATATCCATTCGCGGTGTCCACCATCGTGCTGCCAATTCACCGAAACGCCCGTTTATATTCTGTTGGTCTGCTGCTGCGGGGAGTCCTTCGGGATAGAACGAGGAGGTCGCCCAATGCTGCTCGTCGGTATCTATCCAGCAGCAGGCATTCGCCGCATGCCCAGCCAAGAGGATGGTTGTCTCTGGGTGGATACCGACAGCATATATTTTCGACTGCGTGCCGTGCAACATACGCATCTCATCGGTGATGGTAGGTGAAAGCAAAGCACGTGGCGAGAGTTGGAGCGCAGTACCAATTCCCTGCACTTGGCTGTCTTCCAACAAGATATGCGGCATACGGTCGCGCCGCGAATAGTACTTATCCATTGCATATCCGTGTTCCATAGGAGTGGTGCCGGTCATACAGGTAGCCGTGGTCTCGTTGCCTCCCAAGACCATATGCGGGAACGAGAGTGAAGTTTGGAACGCCTCTTCGCTGAGAGTACGCAGGCCTCCTTTTGCCCAATATGGCCGGAGCAAAGCGAGGTTCTGCTCTGTCATTCCGTCCACCACAGCCACCACCGTCAAACGGGGGGCAGCCCATAGCAGAGATGGAAAAAGAAGAATGATTACCGTATGATATAAATGAGTCTTGCACATAGATGAACAGCAGGAATAATCAGCAGCCGCCAGCCAAAACCGACGAGGGGATGAATAGAAAAGAATGTGAGAAAACCGACGACAAGCAACAGGGCAAGGTAGATGATACCCATCACGACCTCGACCCACCACGACCATTTGGCACGGTGCCTGTCCCACAGGCTGATTGCCACCAAGAAAAGCGCAAACAGAGCGATACCGAGATACCACGTAGCATACCATGGTACGGGCTGTATTTCAAAATGATGTATATCACCGATTTGCACTATTTGTGTGCCATCCGGCATACGGGCTTCAGACAGAAAAAACATCAGTTCCTCCGGCAAGAAAAGCCGTTGTTCTCCATACATCGGCTGATCGGCACGAGCCCCGAAAAGGAGGTTGATACCGAAATCAGCCCACGAGGCAGGACGCGTGTAATGTCGCAAAAAAGTGCGATAAGTCTGCCCCTCCGCACCGATATAGGTAGAAATGATACTGTCTTCGAGTATCTGCTTGATCAGTTGATACGGACGTGTGGCGCAATTGTCGAACACGAAATTATAGAGATAGTAACGATTCCGGGGTTCGTAATTGACTACCAATGCTTCAAAAAGCGATTGACGCTGCGGAAGAGTGAGATTAAGTACCTGTTCATAGACCGGACGTTGATGTCGAGCATAGCCGAAAAAGAAACTATCAGCGGATTCAATACCGAGTTGATAATAGGTTTCGCCCCGCATAAACTTCCAATAGAAATGGTCGGTATTGAAATCAAAGATACCATAATTGAACACGACATCCAACTGATTGACAGAATCTTGCACGCGCAAAGCCGTATGCCCGTAACGGGAATACAACTCATTTCCCGGAGCACAAGTAAGCAACGATATTCTGGATTGCTCACTCAGGTACCGCTGCCCTGCAAAGGCAGAGACAGTTCCCCATAGCACTATCAGCAATATGCCCACCCTATTGCGCATAGCAGTACACCAGATTGGGAACAAAGGTTAGCAGCAAGCCCAGCAGGAAGCCGCAGACAACTTGCAAGGAGGTATGTGCATTGAGATGCAAACGGGCGTACATTAACAGCAGTGCTGCCAAAAACATACAGACAACCAGCCATACAGACGGCATAATGCCGGTACACATACAGAAACTCATCACTCCGCCTATCAAGCCTCCTATCGCAGTCAGGTGTGCGGATATTTTCCACCACTGATTGACAATGGCAACAACAATCAGGGCTACAGTGGCACCGACAGCTGTCAGCAGCAACCATGTCGGCACTTTGAGTGTAGTAAACATAAAATAGCCCCAAAACGCAAAGCAGGCAATCGTATATATATAAGGAGTGGTGCGCTGTGCGGACTGCTCTATATAGAGGTCGCTCACATTACCCCGCTTGATAAGAATCAGTATCGCAGTCAGAGGAATGATACACGTCAGCAGCAACGTACCGACAATGCTGACCCACCAATAGACGGAAGGCAACGGCAGGAAATTGATAGAGAATGCAGCACAGAAGAACGCCATTCCGTAGGTCGGGACAAACAGCGGATAGAGCAATATGCTCATCCCTTTGGACAATATGGTGAGCAGTTGTTTCATTGTACTACAGAACGCCGCAGACGTGCAACAGGAATACCGAGTTGCTCACGATACTTGGCTATTGTCCGGCGGGCAATTTTGTAGCCGTGTTCGGCAAGCATCTCCACCAACCGGTCATCGTTTAGCGGTTCTTTTTTATCCTCATTATCAATAACTTCCTGCAATATATGCTTGATTTCCCGCGTAGAGACCTCCTCTCCTTTGTTGTTGGTCATAGACTCTGAAAAGAAATACTTAAGCGGATAGATACCGAACTGCGTCTGCACATATTTGCTGTTGCTCACACGCGAAATGGTACTCACATCGTATCCCGTTCGATCGGCAATATCCTGCAGAATCATCGGTTTGAGAGCGGTTTCATCGCCTTCCATAAAGAAATCGTGCTGAAACTGCATAATCGCGGTCATAGTACGTGTAAGTGTCTCGTTACGCTGGCGAATAGCATCAATAAACCATCGTGCCGAGTCTAATTTATTGCGGATAAAGCGCATCGCCTCTTTGGTTTCGGTTGTCTGCTTGCCTTTTGAATAATGTTCAAGCATATCGCTATATTCGCGGCTCACATGCAATTCGGGTATATCGCCGGTATTGAGTGTGAGAATCAGTTCCCCGTCACGGTTTTCGATGTAGAAATCAGGAATGATTGTGGTACGTTGTGTATCATAAGCCGTGCCGCTAAACGCATTGGCGGGCTTCTGGTTGAGGCGTAAAATCTCGTTTACCGCTTCCTTGAACTGCGGTTCTTCCACGCCCAAACGCTGCATTACCTTATCAAAGTGGTGCTTTGAGAATGCTTCAAAATGGTTTTCCAAAATCTTGATTGCCAATTCAACAGCCGGTGTCTTGGGTTTGCGATGCAACTGGGTAAGCAAGCACTCTTGCAGGTTGGCAGCCGCCACTCCCGGCGGGTCGAACTGCTTAATCTGATTGACGATATCCGCCATTTCCTCATCACTGATTGTCAAGTTTTCCTGAAAACTCAAGTCATCCACCAACTGTTCCACCGTCCGGCGCAAGTAACCGTCGTCATCAATGTTGCCAAGCACCCACTTGGCTATGTGCCGTTGCGGTTTGGTCATTTTGGTCAGATAGATTTGCGATTTCAGTTCATCGGTGAAACTAATTCCTCCCGAAAACGGAATATCGCGCGTTTCATTCTCCGCCGAACCATTGTTGGTATGGAGCATATACTCCGGTGTTTCGTCGTCGTTGACATATTGGTCGTAGTTGAAATCCTCGTTTTGCAACGGGTCTCCTCCTTCCTCGTCTTCATTCCCCTGTTGATAATCCGTTTCCTGTTCGCCAAACTCTTCCGCATTGCAATCATCAGGATGATTTGTCTGTTCCCCGCCCTCTTCCAAAGCGGGGTTCTCCTGCAACTCTTCATTGATACGCTGCGGCAGTTCTACAGAAGGCAACTCCAACATACGGATCACCTGTATCTGTGTAGGCGAAAGTTTGGTCTGGAGTTTCTGTTGCTGGGTTAAGGAGGCTGATTGCATAGTCTGTCTTCTTATGTATTTATTTCACCAACGTAAGCACGTTGGAGGTGATGTATTCGAGTTGTTCGGAGTCTAATTCGGTGTGCATAGGCAGAGACAGCACACACGATGCAAGTCGTTCCGCGACGGGGAAATCACCGGCTTGGTAACGCGGATTACGGTAGGCTTTTTGCAGGTGCAACGGCACTGGGTAGTAAATCATAGCAGGGATGCCTTTTTTCTGCAGCCCCTCCCGTATGTCATCCCTGTCCACACCTTGCAGGCGCAATGTATATTGGTGATAGACGTGAGTTGATTGCGGTTCGTGTCCGGGAATCAGGATATGCTTATTCCCCGCAAAAGCCTTGTCATAGTACGCTGCCGCACGTTGACGCGAAGCGATATAGTCATCCAAATGAGGCAATTTAACATCAAGAACCGCAGCCTGGATAGTATCCAAACGAGAGTTCACACCAATCATATCATGGTGGTAGCGCACCACCATTCCGTGGTTGGCAATTGCACGCATTCGTGCAGCCAGTTCGTCATTGTCGGTGAATATAGCCCCGCCGTCGCCATAGCAACCGAGATTTTTAGACGGGAAAAAACTTGTGCAACCGATGGTGCCTATTGTTCCCGCCTGTTTGGTTATGCCATTGGCAAATGTATATTTTGCACCGATAGCCTGGCAAGCATCTTCAATCACGTACAGATGATGCTTATGCGCTATTGCCATTATCTCCTCCATATTGGCACATTGCCCGAACAGATGTACCGGCACAATGGCTTTTGTGCGTGGTGTAATGGCTTTACGCACTGCTTCCACGGACATATTCATTGTTTCCCAATCCACGTCCACCACCACAGGCGTCAATCCAAGCAGAGCCACCACCTCGGCAGTAGCGATAAACGTAAAAGTAGGGGTAATCACTTCATCCCCTTTCTGCAAACCGAGTCCCATCAAGGCAATCTGCAAAGCATCTGTACCGTTTCCTACGGGGATTATATGTTTTGCACCCGTATATGCTTCCAAATGTTCCCGGAAATCAGTTACTTTCTTTCCTTTTACAAATGCGGCACTATCAATTACCTCCTGAATACTCAGATCAATATCCGCCTTGATATGCTGATACTGCGTCTGCAAATCCACCATCTGTATAGCCTTCATATCACTCTGATTTTCAATAATGATAATTAACAACCCCAATAGCGAGTCAAATTCACCGTTCTACAATAAACTCCACTTCATTCGGATATACACGTGCATTCAATATATAAGGATTGGTGTATTTCACATTCACCTCCAATGTCTCCTCGCCTTTTGTCGGAAAGTCGCATTGCGCCACTACATCATCGGCACTCACATCAGCAAACCGACTCATTCCCACTTGCACCGTAACTTCTGCCTCTTGCGGGAATAGCCGCACGCATTCTCCCTCCGGCACGTTCTGTACAACAATCGGCACAACAAATGCTTTCTCTGTAAACCGTTCCGTCACAACCTTTAAGGACACGCTATCCCTGCCCACTCGCACTCCTTGGGGAGTTTGCAAGGCTATTTGCACCGTGGTGGTGTCTTTCAGTTGACTTAATGCCACTAATTCAGTACGTATTATGCTGACTGTATCCACTATATCTTTCCGTCCATACACTTTCACATATTCGGGCGACAGTTCAGGTTTTCCAACGATATAGTACTCTGCTGCCGGTTGCACATTTCCTGCCCACTCTACCGGCAGCAAGCGTTCTTCCTGCCGGTAATAGTTACACACTATCTGTTCCGGTGTAACGGACTGCAACTTACTGGTTCCCTGCAATATATCCGTAATACCACGGCGTATAATATCCGATGAAATACGTATTGTACCTTTGTCTCCGTGTATCTGATTGCCTAAGTCTATGGTCAGTTGGGGGCGTTCCTTACGATAAGTGTGCAGACGATAGCCCGCATCGCGTACATCTACAAGCAGCGTATCCGGCAGGCGGTTTCTCTCCAACCCTACATTTTCAGGGACCCCTGTGTATGATACAATTACGGGGATTGTGGCATTACGCACTGACTGCAAAGCATGCCCGTACCATAATGCCGTTGCCAACAGGACGAAAAACAGAAAAGTAAGTATATCCCCCCAATGCGTTTCATTCATCAAGGCGATACATTTATCCTTTATCCGTTTCAGTACTTCCTTGCCCATAATTAACGTGCAATTGTGCCATTAAATTAACTACACGTTTGTTTGTATTTCTCTTTTGCCGGAAAATTACTTTTTTTCGTCTTTGGAAGCAGCCTGTGCATCAGTAGCGTCAGCAAACACGCTGTCTTTCGACACTTTGATGGTTACATCTTTGGCAATGGTGATGATGAAAGCATTGTCCTGCACCTCTTTGATTTCGCCATAGATACCACCTGCAGTAACCACCTTATCACCTTTTTTCATAGCCTCGCGCTGTTTCTGCAATTCTTTCTGCTTCTTGGTCTGAGGGCGGATCATAAAGAAATACATCACTACAAAGATAAGAAGCATCATTCCCCAGAAACCCCACTGGTTTCCTGCATTTGCATTTGCCGTTTCGGCTTGTAACATAATCAAATTAAGCATATTATTTTTTGTTTAGTTATTGTTTCTACTATCCACAAAGAAAGAAAAGGGAGTCCGTTATTTCAATGTAACGGCTTTGAGCAGCGTGTTGTCCTGCTTCATTTCACGCAGTATCTCGTTCAGGATACCATTGATGAATATATAACTCTTTGCACCGGAGTATTCCTTGCCCAATTCAATATATTCGTTAAGCGACACTTCCAATGCGATATTCGGGAAATTCAGTATCTCCGCCAACGCCGTTTCAAGGATAATGCGGTCCATATAGGCTATACGGTCGGCATCCCAATTTTTCAAATGAGAGTTAATCAAATTCTCGTATTCCTCATGCCCCCGTATAGCATAACCGAGCAAATCTTTGGCAAAATCCAGTTCTTCATTGCTGTCGAACTCCTTGAGCAGTTCCTGATCGGGGGAAGTATTTTCTTTGAAACGTTTGAGTGTCTTTATCACATAACTCAGCACCACATTCAAATCGGTTGTCCAATTGGTACGGTCCAGCACCACTTCCATCTCGTCCAAAGCGTCATTGAGGATTTCATTTTCAGGGAGCAATGTCTCAAAAATCTTGCGCCAAACTTTCTTGTCATCTTCGTACGTACAAGTTTCCGCAGCCATATATTCTTTATAGAAATCGCTATCTGACAGTTGCTTGTATATAGCAATAGTGGCATTCAGACCCGCATTCCAATCCAAACGGTAGTTATCCAAATGGCGGCGCAGGCTACGATTGTCAAATATCTGCCGGGCAAAACGGTTCTCCACAAAACGGCGGTTTGCCTGATAGTCTTTGTGCAACACTTTCGCACGATTCTCCGCCTGCTCTATCTGCCCCTCTGCGTATGCGGTCAATTCGTTTACAAAATCCACCAGCAACATATACAAATCGTACGTACTGTCAAAACTTTTTCTCAACTCGTCTTGTGCCGTCAGCGAGGTCTTATCCCCATCTTGATAATAGGCGAACAGCGTTTGCACTATACGGGTCCGCACCATTGTTCTGTTTATCATTATCTTACAATTACTTTCGCACCATATCCGTTTTTTGTGCATTCCGTCCTTTTGCAACACAACACACAAATTATGTGCAAAGTTACAGCAAAATTTTGATATGTGCAAAAAAAGCCGTAATTTTGCAGCGGAGATTTCCCTATACGGAATACGCACGAACACGCGGAATTCACGATGTATGACTTTTATTAATGACCCTAAATAAAAAATAGACCCAACTATGTCATCTGTAAACAAAGTAATTCTTATTGGAAATGTAGGTTCCGACCCTGAAGTACGTTACCTCGACCGCGGCGTAGCCATCGCAAACTTCAACCTTGCCACCACCGAGCGCGGTTACACTATGCAAAATGGCACGCAAGTGCCGGACAAAACGGATTGGCATGCTATCGTATTATGGCGCAACCTTGCCGAATGGGCGGAACGCTACGTACGCAAAGGAATGAAAGTATATGTAGAAGGTAAATTGCAAACCCGTACTTGGGAAAAAGACGGACAGATCCGCCGCAAAACCGAGGTGATTGCAGAGAATGTACAGATATTGTACCGCCCAGCGGAATACCAGAATATGGGGCGTAACAACGCAGATACCACACCCGCAGAGGACACGACTGCACAAGGAGATGATAACGACGGCTTCCAAGAGGAGGAAAACATCTTCTAAAAACATTTTGGTAAAGAACATTTTATTGACCACTGATTTTTCTTTTTTGCAACGTTTATCAGCATATGTTCTGACGTTAAATTTTTGAACAAATATGAGCAACAAGGAGCGTTTCATAGAATGGGCGAGAGAGCAGGAGTACATGCCGCTGACGATGCAACCATGGTGGTTGGATGCTGTATGTGCAGGAAAAGAGTGGGACGTTTTGATTGCAGAAGACACAAATGGCGAGATACTGGCAGTTCTTCCCTATCTGTTACGCAAAAGGGCGTGGATGCGGTATATTGTGATGCCGCAGCAGACACAGATAGGCGGAATATGGGTAGCCGCCGAGGTTACGGAAGACAAATGGAAGACCGCCGAGGTGTGCCGTCAGTTGAGCGAACAGTTGACCGGGTTGCACTTGTCATATTACTATCAGCAATACCCTGCGGGAAGTGTGTGTGTGGATGCGATGCGGGCGTTGGGTTTCAAGGCACGGGAACGCATAACATACCGCATAGAAGATTTGAGCGACCTGAACAATGTGATTGACGGATTTTCAAAGAACAAGAAACGCCAGTTGCAACGGGCATTGAGTCTGCACGCCGAGCGGGGAATGTTGCCTGAAGAATTTTACCGTTTCCATTCGCATTGTATGACCGAGCAACGCAAAAAACTAACCTATTCGCGCGAGTTCTTTATGGTATTGGAGCGCAAAGCACGACGCCATGGTCAATGCGAGATACTGAGTGTAAAGAATGCGGACGGGGAAACATACGCCGCAGCATTTTTGGTTTGGGACAACCGGCTGATGTATTACCTGATACCTTGCTACAGCATAGAACACAAGAACTCAGGAGCGGGGGCGTTACTGGTATTGGAAGCGATCAAGTTGGCTCGCGAGAAACAGGTTGTATTTGATTTCGAGGGCAGTATGATACGCGGGGTCGCCAATCACTACAAACAGTTCGGCAGCACACCGACCACCTATTATAGCGTAGAGAAATACTACAAACCGCTATTCCGTTTGGCGGTTTGGTGGAACAAAATCAGGGAATTGAGATACAGGTAATGCGGAATGGATATTGACAATAAAAGGAATTTTTACAAATGTTTTCGTATCCGAATCAGCAAGAACATAATGATATGATAGACCTTATGCGCGGCTTTGCAGATACAGGTCGCCCGCAGGTTGGTATCTTTTGGTACGATTATGCCCACAATACGCTCTTTGGTGTACAGAAAGACGATGCGGACAGATATATTGATGAGGGTATCGGTACCATTCACAAACTCCACAAAGACTATTGGATGAAGCAGCACTACCGTGCTGTTGCCAAAGGCGATACAGGTTCTATATTCTATACGGAAACAAACTATACGCAAATCCCACGCGGGCGTATCTTTGTACGTCCCGACGGAAGTTTATACGTAACCGTAGGACATTGGATTAACGGAGAAATCAACGGGCAACAAGTTGTAAACGCAGATGCACTCCGTGAACTGCTGATAGACGAGTTCAATCTCCCCGAAGACTTTCCCTTTGTCATAGACGAGCATTGGGACATCGGTCACGGCTGGTCAGGAGACAAGATATGATATGAAAGTACTCTTCCTTAGTGCATGGTATCCCACCCCGCGGGACGCAATGGCGGGACTCTTTGTGCAGAAGCATACCGAAGCGGTTGCCCGCCAGGGGGCTGATGTGCGTGTGCTTTTCTCCGAAGCGACAGGCTTACGCTGGCTGTGGGAGATGTTCCGCGGATGGGTGCGGCTCAAACGCGAATGGGGACTGCCCGACATCGTACAGATGAACGTTCTGGACAAGAACGGACTCCTTGCCCTTTGGCTGCGACACCATTATCACATCCCATACATTGTGGTGGAGCATTGGAGCGGATACCTGCCTGTTAATCTTGCTTTTCGTGGAGGATGGCATGGCAAAATAATGAAGTATATCGCCCGCAAAGCGTCGTGCATACTACCCGTTAGCCAGATGCTGGAGGATGCTATGAAACAATGCGGTATTCAAAATGCACATTGGGAGCGACTGCATAATGTGGTGGACGATTTCTTCTACGAGGAACCCACCCACATTATCCCGCATAAGGCTAAGTTCCGTCTCCTCCATGTCAGTTGTTTCGACGAGCGTGCCAAGAATATTCAGGGTATGCTCCGTGCAGTTCGCAAAGTGGCAGATATACGCCAAGATTTTGAATTCGTAATTGTTGGTACAGGCATTGACTTTGCCGAAGACAAGACTTATGCTGATAGTTTGCAATTCCCTCAGGGAATGCTCCGTTTCACTGGCGAGCAAACGCCTCGTGAGGTGTGCACGTGGATGCAATCCTCCGATGTCTTTGTGATGTTTTCCCGCTACGAAAATGCACCTGTAGTGCTTTCGGAGTGCATGGCAGTAGGGCTCCCTATAATTAGCAGCCGCGCAGGTGGCATACCCGAAATGGTAAACACTGACTGCGGTATTCTTGTTCCCGTCGAAGACGAACAGGCTCTCACAAACGCCATTCTCTATATGCTCGACCACCTGCAAGACTACCCCGCGCATGCTATCAGCCCTTACGGCGGAGCATACAAGTATGATACTGTAGGCAAGCAACTTATGAACCTTTACCGTTCCACAACACAGAAATAAATTTCCGGAACATTATGCCTCTCTCACACACCATACGGCGATTGGTAACTACAAAAGTACTGCAAAACTACTCTTATATGTCGGCACTGAACATATTGGGGGCTCTTATCAGTCTGCTCGTTTACCCGTATGTTATTCGTGTGGTAGGTTCAGAACAATATGGTCTGTATGTTTTCCTGTTGGCTGTTGTGATGTATTTCCAAGCCGTCTTGGACTATGGGTTTGACCAACCGGCAGCAAGAGCAATCGTACAAAACAGAGACGACATTGCTGCACAATCATGTATAATATCCACGGTCTTCATTGCTAAAATACTTCTATTGACCGGCGTTATTGTTTTAGGGGGGATTGTCATAGCCGCCATACCTTATCTTCGACAAAATGCACTTCTCATAAGCATCCTTTT
>ERZ808286.736-NODE-736-length-19651-cov-3.258828_pt1 | contig 19651 bp, 18 predicted proteins | sample MGYA00521276_ERZ808286 | MGnify/ENA primary metagenome ERZ808286 (study PRJEB31516, sample SAMN03275607) | gut metagenome | biome: mammalia-associated habitat; material: feces | host: Papio cynocephalus | place: Kenya | collected 2012-08-01 ... | reverse complement strand
GTGTCCGTAACGGTAATCTTTCCCACTCCCGATCTTGCCAGCGCTTCAGTAACGTAGCCGCCCACTCCGCCTAGGCCGAACACCGCAACGTGCTTGGTTTTAAGTTTATTTATCGCGTCGTCCCCGAGCAGCAGAGCCGTGCGTGAAAATCTGTCCGCCATTATCTTTCTCTCTTTCCCTTCTGGCTTACGTCGAACGGCAGAGGTTTGGTGTCCCACGAGCCGTCCGCGTTCACGGTTATAAGCGTGCCGCCCCTTTGCGTAACTCTCTTTTTGATGCCGATATATGCGAGGTAATCTATGCTCATTCCATACGTCAGCCTTATGCCCTTATACGTCAGCGAAAGCGTGCTTAAGTGGTCGTGCCCCATAAACATACCTTCGCAGCTGCCGAACTTCACCATTTCTTCAAAGAAGTTTCCGTGCAGGTGCTTGCTGTAGCCGAAGTAGTTGTCCTTTTCCTGAACGAAGCCGTGGTGATATTCCACCGATTTGTCGCCCAAAGTAAGCTTGGTCCAGGCCTCCTTAAACTCCTCGGGCGGTATATGGAAAAACGCCAGCGATTTGACCTTTTCCCCGCCTTCCGGCGTCATTTGGTTTATTTCTTTTTCGTACCAGCTTATCTGATCGTCGTGAATGACGTCGAAGCCCGACGTAAAGCCTTTTCCTACGTAGCTGTGGCTGTCGAGAAGCATCAACGCTTTCACGACGCCGCCTTTGCCTTTCACTTTTATAACGTAGTTTCCGCAACCCGAAACGTCCTCGTCGCCCTTTTTGAACAGGCAATACGGCAGCGTTTCAAAGTAGTCGGCCAGCCTTTCCTTTTTATATCTCGAGTGTTTTTCTTCGTCGTGGTTTCCGAACACGCACGCCCAAGGAACGTGAAAACTCTCCACGAATTCCGAAAACTTTTTCGTTTGCTTCAAGTTGTCCGTCGAACCCGAAAACGCGAAAATCGGATACACGTTGTCCCCCGTAAAAATAATGAGGTCGGGCTGCGCGTCCGCAATCGCCTTTTTTATGGCCTCGAAGGCCAGTTCGTCCTTTTTCGCGCTGAAAAGTCCCGCGCCGATGTGTGCGTCGGTAAGCTGCAAAATCCTGAAATCGCCCTCCCTTATGTCGAAAACGGTATATCCGTCCTCGTCTTTCGGCAGGTATCTCGGTTTTGCAATATTTGCGTTTTGTTGAAATTTCGTAGTCATATTATGCAAGTTCCGTCAAAAGCGCTTCTTTTTCGGCCGCTTCTTCTGCGGTCAGATCCTCGCCGCTCTTGCGTTTTTCGTTGAAATATCTCACTCTGTCGAGCTTTTGGGACGTAACCTTATATTTGAACGAAGCAAAAAGCGCAATAGCAATCAGCACGGCAACGCTCACGCCCATCAGCAGTCTTATTGCCAGAACCACGTTTTCGCTCTGCTGCACCACTTCGCCCGCCGTCGAGGAAACGTAGCCTATCGGTTTCAATATCCAACCTATGCTGCCTATGGCAAGCGCGCCGGCCACCTTTCTCATCAACGTCATCATACCCGAGAAATTGCCCGTGTTTCTTTCGCCGAGCTTAAGCTCCGCAACGTCCACCGCGTCAGGAAAAATGATCCACGGCATCATTTGTGCGCCCGCAAAGCCGACGCCCATAATCAGCGCGACGAACGGAATGACCTCCACAGGGCACCATTTCGGGTCCAGCACGGCCAGCAATATGCCGCCGAGGATATAGAGAGGCAAGCCGAGCCTGAACGCAAACGCCTTGCCTTTTTTGTTCATAAGCCGGTATATAAGCGGGAAGCTCACCACCGCCGAAACCATCAGCGGCGCAACTATAAACATCGACGAAAATTCCATAAGGCCGAACGGTTTATATCCGTGCCACACGTTGTCGGCGTAATAGGCGGCGAGCGCGCTCAGCATATCGCTGCACATCAGCACGCAGACGTACATCACCAGATGCCACCTGAAGGATTTGATTTTGAACGGTTCGGAAACGAATTTTTTGAGGTCGAATTTTTGTTGTTCCGCGCCTTCGGGGGCGGTAACCCTTTCCTTCACGAACAGCGAGCAGACGATAAGTCCGCCGCCGAAAAGGATGCCGAAGCCCAGCGCTATTATCAGCCAGAAGCTGACGTCCGAAATGCCGTTTTCCTTGGTAAACATGCCCAGAACCAGCAAAGGAACGACGTATGCAAGTCCGCTGCCCGCGGCCGAGAACACCAGTTTGACGGTATTAGCCTTATTTCTCTCCTTATAGTCCGGCGAAATATCCGACGAAAGCGAACAATACGGCACCTGCGACACGGTCGAAGCGGTGTTATACACGAGGTACATCACGAGCATCCATGCAATTTTTTGTCCGTTTCCTGTTATGCCCATGGATTCAAGCGGCGCAAACAGCAGAAGCAGCGCGATAAGCACCGAAATTCCGCCCACGAAAAGATACGGCCTTCTTCTGCCGTACTTCGAACGGGTGCGGTCGGAAATAGCCCCCATCATCGGGTCGGACACTGCGTCCCAAAGCCTCGAAACGGTATAGATAGTGGTGGCCACACCGATGGAAATGCCGAGACCGTCCGACATATACTTTGTGAGAATACAGCTCATAAGCGCCACGCCGCCGCCGTCCATAAGCGCGCCGACGCCGTAGGCAAGCTGTTCCTTAAACGGAATTTTGTCGCTTGTTTTTTCGGAAGTCATATAATCCTCGCAAGATATTTTAATACGATACAATTATATAACATATTGCCGCTCTTTTCAAGCGTTTTTTTATATTACCCGAAAATTGCACTGCCGTCCGTTTTCCGACACGAAAAAAAGCAGGATAAACCTGCTTTTATTTTCTCTACGGTTCGATAAATATCGGGAGCCTCGGCGGCACGAACGACAGCGTAACGAACATCGCGATCATCAAAACGATTATAACCGCCGAACCTATCATGCACGCCCTCACGCAGTGCGCCCGCTTATAAACGTGCAAGGCGATTATCTGCCCTATCACGGTGGCGACCACCATCAAGGCAATGTCCACCCACATCACGTCAATTCCTATGCCGAAGCCCGAGTGCAGCAGATAATATCCCGCCGAAACCGTCAGCACCTCCGTCGTAACCGCCAAAAGGCACGACGCCACGAAGTCGTTCTTTTTGAAGTCGCCCTCGTTTCTCAAAACCAACCACCCCACGAAAAACGCCGTCAGCGTCGGATAAAACGTCAGTTTCAGATGCTCCCACACGCTTTCGTTCACCGGAGCGAACGTAGCTATAAAGTTGCACGGAATCCATTCGTACAAAAAATGTTGCAGTGTCGCCGCAAGGTTGACGGCGACGATTGTCCACAGATAAAATTTTTCGGTTTTGCTCATCTTCTTCATACGACTACTATTTGCAAAACCCGAAATTCTATTCGCCGTTTACACGATAAGGCACAAAACCCCAAGCGTAACGAGCAGCGAAACGACCGACGGCGCGACGTTGTATTTCAAAAAAGTAACGAAGGTCATTTTGACGTCGTTCTTTTTCAGAATGTTCTGCCACATAATGCCCGCAAGCGCCCCTATAGGCGTAAGCGTCGCGCCAAGATTGCTGCCGACGATCGAAGCGTACACCGCTCCCGTGCCGCCGCTAGGCTTTAGCACCGACGAAAACAGCACGCTCATCGGAATGTTGTTCACGACGTTCGACGCCAAATAGCTCGTCAGCCCGTAAGTAAACACTTCCTCTCCTCCCGAAAGCGCCTCCGCGATTATTGCGGTAACGCCGCACTTTTCCAGCGACAGCACCACCGCGAACATCGACAGCACGAACGGAATTATCTCCGCCGGCACTCTTTTCAAGGTGTCCGTTTCCACCGAAAAATACTTATGCTTTTTCAACGCGTAAAGCGTTGCGCAGATAAACAGGCTTACCGCAAAACAAAGGGTTAATATCCACATTTCGATATGTATATATGCCGATATTGCCAACAGCACTATGCAAACCGACAAGTGCGCTATGCCCATTATCAAAAGCCCTTTGCTCTTTATTTGCACCTCATCCTCTTCCGCCTGCATCGGCTTTTTAAGCTCTTTTCGGAAGATAAGATAAAGCGTCAAAAACTCCGCCGCGCCGCATGCAAGCGTCGGCAGAATCATCACTTTGAGGTATTCCCAAAACGTCAGTCCCGAAAAAGCTCCCAGATAAATGTTCGTCGGATTTCCTATGATAAGCGCCATGCTAAAGCTGTTTGCCGCCACGAATTCCGCAAACAGATACGGCAACGGATTCACCTTCGCTCTCTTGCAGAATTGACATATAAACGGCGTAAAGGTCAGCACCACCACGTCGTTTGAAGTGAACACCGTCAGAAGTCCCACGGCCAGAAACAGCGTCGCAAAAAGCTTTATCTGGCTGTCCCCGCTTTTTTTGAGAGCTTCATTTGCAAGATAGGCAAAAAACCCCACCTCGTCCAAAAACACCGACAGCATAGTCATCGAAACGAACAGCGTCAGAATTTTCAGCGGGTTCATTCCGCCCGACGCGCTCACCCCTTCCCAAAACTCCGAAAAGGTAATTCTGCCCGTCGCAAACAGCAAAATCGCACCCAAAAGCGCCGCAATCCAATAGGTCGAAAGCGAAACTTTTCCGATTTTTATTCTCGGCAAAAACAAACAGCTTGCAATCAGCAAGCCGCTCGTAAATATTGTAATAATAAGGGTAAGCGTCATTTTACCAAACCTTTTTAGGCTGCTCCTCGACGGCCCTTGTCATATCGTCCAAAAAGTGTCCGTCGTAAACCTCCACGAGGCCTCTGTCGCATTCCAGCGCAAGCTGCGGATCGAACGGAATTTTGGCCACGTTTTTGATGCCGAACTCTTTTGCGATGGCGTCCACCTTGCTTTCCCCGAACAAAAGATGTTTTTTGCCGCAGTCCGGGCAGACGAAATAGCTCATATTTTCGACTATGCCGATCACCGGAACGTTCATCATTTTCGCCATATTGACGGCCTTTTTGACAATCATACCCACAAGCTCCTGCGGACTCGTAACGATGATGATGCCGTCAAGCGGCAAGCTCTGAAACGCCGTCAGCGGCACGTCGCCGGTGCCCGGAGGCATATCGACGTACATATAGTCCACGTCGCCCCACACGACGTCCGTCCAGAACTGGCGAACCGCGCCGGCAATCACCGGACCGCGCCAAACCACGGGGTCGCTGTCGTTTTCCAGCAAAAGATTTATGCTCATCACCTGAACGCCGAGGCCGGACAGCACCGGATACAGTCCCACTTCGTCCGAAACGGCTTTTCTTCTTATTCCAAACATTTTCGGGATAGACGGCCCGGTAATATCTCCGTCCAGAATGGCGGCGTTATAGCCTTTTTTCTGGCTGTTCACGGCCAAAAGCGAGGTTACGAGGGATTTTCCCACCCCGCCCTTGCCGCTGACGATGCCTATGACCTTTTTGATTTTTGAAAGCTCGTGCGGCTTATCCAGCAAACTTTTCGGATCTCTGGATTTGCAGTTTTGGCTGCAAGAACCGCAATCGTGCGTGCAATCGCTCATGTTTTTCTCCTTACGCGTTTTGAGCAGCTTGTCCGGCTTCCCCTTCTTCGCGTTGCTGTTTGATTTTTTGGGTATCTCTATACAGTCTGTTCATATAGTTGACAAGATATGCAAATCCCACCAACGGATTCGTTATATACACGAAAAGAAGCGGCGACGAAATGTATCTTAATTCGGTAATTCCGTACGATTTGGCTATTTTTTCGATCTTAACCGCCGCCCTGAACGCCCAGTAAACGTGGTAGAACGGAATAAAGGTCGACAAAAACCTCAGCACTATGTCGCAGTCGTCGTTTCGTTCGTATGCCAGCCACTTGATCATATTGTAGATGTAAATCCACCCGTACACGCCGAAGGTCAGCATCGTGAATATAACAACGCGCGCGGCGTTTTCCGTCAGCAGTTTGTCGTCGATGGAGCGTTTGACAACCGGTTTTTCGTAGATAAATTCGTAGTCCTTTGCCAGTTGTTTTTTGTTTCTTTCTTCGTCCTCCAGCTTCTTTTTAAGCTCGGCGTTGTCCTCCGGATAAGCCGACAGCATCGGCTCGACGTGGAGGCCCGCTTTTCTCTGGAAGTAGTTCTGAATGATCGAAACGGTAAGTCCCGACAATCCCACCAGGCACACGAGGTTAGGGATACACATCAAAAAGTTGAATATATCCGCCACCTGAAACGCCAGATTCGAGGTTATGACGCTTCCCAGCATAATGATGCCGACGTAAAACATTTTGAAGAAGATGACGGATTTTTTGCCCAGCATAAACTGCATGGACTCTTCGCCGTAATAGCTCCAGCTGAGGATAGTCGTAAACGCAAACAGCGGCAAAATTATGCTGTACGACACCTTGCCCACAACGCCCAACGCCTCGGAGAACGCGGATTGCGCAATTACTGCTCCGTCGGTAACGGCGGACACTCCTTCGTAAACGCCGTCCAGAACGCCCGTCGTCAGGTTCACGAGAGCCGTCAGCGTGCAAATAACCATCGTAACCACAAACACTTCCACGATACCCCACATACCCTGTCTGACAGGTTCGGTGGTGTCGGACGCGCTGTGCGCGATAACGCTGCTTCCCAGTCCCGCTTCATTGCTGAAAACGCCCTTGGAAAATCCTTGACGCATGCTTACGGCGATTCCGTAGCCGGCAAGTCCGCCTGCGCCCGCTTTGAAGTTGAACGCATATTTGAAAATCATACCGAACGCTTCCGGAACCTGCTTGATATTCATGCAGATGACGATCAGAGTCATCACGATAAAATAAACGGCCATAAACGGAACGATGTAGCTTGCCACCTTGCCTATGCGGCTTATTCCTCCTAAAATGACAAGGCCGATAACCACCGCCACCACGATGCCCGTAACCCATTTAGGGATATTGAAGCCTTGGTTCATGGTTGACGAAATCGTCGAAGCCTGCACCATGTTCATGCTTATCGAGGCCAGAACGCAGCCCACGCAGAACACGATTGCAAGCCATTTGCATTTAAGCCCGTTCTGAATATAGAACATCGGGCCGCCGTGCAAGCCTTTTCCGTCGTCGGTTTTTTTGCGGAAATATACGCCGAGCGTTTTTTCGGCGAAGCTGGTCATCATTCCGAAGAACGCGCTGATCCACATCCAGAAAACGGCGCCCGGGCCTCCCAAAACCATAGCGGTCGTAACGCCCACGACGTTGCCCGTGCCGATGGTTCCCGCAATCGCGGTGGAAAAAGCCTCGAACGGCGAAACCGATTTGACGCCCACGGCGCTTTCCGCGGCCTTCTTCTCGTCCCTGACGTCCATACGTTTTTCCAGAGGGAATTTATAATCCTTAAGCGACGCCCCTATGCTCTTGAAAGTCGGGCCGAAGGTGGATTTGAAAGCGGTCGGAAACTTCGTAATCTGCTTAAACTTGTTTCTGAAAGTCAGCAAAACGCCGGTGCCGAGCAAGCAGATAATCATCGGAAGCGCAAGCGCTTTCGAATAAATAAGCTCGCAGAACTCGCCGATACGTTCGACAAAATCTCCGAATGATGCCAGATAAAGCGTATTCATCGTAGTAAAATCTCCCGTTGCCGTAGGTCTTTTCCGACGGCAAAGCAATTATAGCAAATTAAAAAAATAAAGCAACCTTTTAATACGTAAATTTTATAAATTTATTTACATTTTTCAACTTTTTTCGAGGCGGCAAAAAAAAATGCCCCGCCGCGGTGCGGCGAGGCAAGAGAAATTTTTTATTCTCCGTCGAATTTTTCCAAAGCTCTGACGCTGATTGCGTAGCAGTTTGCCAGGCAGTCGAGGTCGAGGTTGTCGTAAGTATCTCTGCGGGTGTGATAGTAGTCCTGCAGATTGTGGTTCAAAGCGGTAATGCCTGCAGCTCTGAAGCCTGCTTGGTTGAAAGCAGCCGAGTCGGTAGCTCCGCCGAACATAGGAACCTTGCCTCTTCCGCATTTAAGTCCGAGATCTTTTGCGGCTTCCACGAACAGATCGCTTGCGGCCTTGTCGGCTTTGACGGTGTCGTTGAGGTCTCTGTCGTTGACTTGCAGATATTTTTCTTCGTGAATGGTGTCGTAGGACATGATGATGGTTTCAACGTCCTGGAACTCGCCTTTATGCTGTTCGCACCAAGCCTTAGCGCCTCTGAGGCCGGCTTCTTCGCTGCCGGAGAGAATAACGCCCACTTCGGTGTTTTCCAGTTCGATACCCTGATCTTTCATAGCTTTAAGAAGAGCGATGCCCATGTAGCAGCCGGTGAGGTTGTCGTTAGCGCCGTCGACGATAACTTTTTTATCCCACATTTTGTACATGCCCGCAAGGAACGGAGCAAACACCAAACCCACAAGGCCCAGAATCATCCAGGTGCCTTCGGTAACAGGGCTGTAGCCGATACCCATGCAAACGAGCCTTGCGACGGAAATGCCGAGGTAATAGAGCGCGCCGATAACGCTGATGACGATATGCAGAGCGTACACGATGCCGCCGAAGTGATAGTTCACAGGCCATTCCCAAGCAGCGTCAGGGTGACCGTTGAAGAATATGCGGCGTTTGACTTCGCCCGAGCAGCTCTTGATAGCGGTAACGTTGTGGCCGGTTTTTTCAGGGAAGAAGCAATCGACGAATTTTTTGTAGCAAATAAATTGCATACCCATAATCAAAAAGCCCAAAGCGATCAGCACGATGCCGACGATCGGCAGGAAGAAGTAGCTGATAATGCCAAGGAAAACGAAAGTAACCGTGAAGTAAATCCAGCCGAAGAAGCTGCCCGGATTTTCCTTGTAGCTTTCCACCGCGACTTTTTCGCAGCCGCAGTCGTTTTTCAGAACGTCCGCCATATATTCGCACGCTTTCTTTTCGCCTTCGCTGCCCGGACTACGCTTGTCGATGTTCTTGCAGATATGCTCGATTTCGGCAGACATATACTTTGCGGCATTGGCTTTGTCGTCAATAAGTTTTTGTAATTTGCCCATAATTCTCTCCTATAATCTTATTTGGTTCAAAACCATTAACTTAGTTACCATTGTACCATATACACGTGTATAATTTCAAGCGGTTTTCCAAAAATTTTTAATGAATTTCAAAATAACTTTCGACGCCGTCTTCCCTTCGCCTCACCGTCCGATTTTTCCGCGCGCCTCAAAAGTCCTTGACAAACTTTTCCAAAGTGCTATAATGTAAGCATAAAAACCGTGTGAGGATATATGAAAAACGGTCGTCTGTCAACACAAAAAATCGTTTACACCGCGCTTTTCGTCGCTTTAATTGCCGTTTGCGCCATAATACAAGTGCCGATAGGTATGGTTCCGATAAGCCTTGCCACCCTTGCCGTCATGCTTTCGGGGCTGATTTTGGGGCCGTGGCTCGGGCTTCTCGCCACTTTGTGCTACATTCTTTTGGGCCTTGTCGGCGTGCCGATATTCGCAGGCTTCAAGGGCGGCCTCTCGGTTATAGCGGGTCCCACGGGCGGCTACCTTATAGGTTACCTCGCCATAGCTTTGTTTTCAGGTCTTTTCAGGCGCAAAAACACCGGTTTGGCCGTGGCGGGCATAATATTCGGCAACTTTTTGTGCTATCTTCTCGGCACCGTATGGTTTCTTTCGGTAACCGACTACACTCTTAAAAGCGCGCTTGCCGTCTGCGTATGGCCGTTTTTGCCGGGCGACGCCATGAAAATCGCGCTTTCCTATCTGCTGTTCCTCAAACTTCAAAAACCCATCGTCGAACACGGTCTGTTGTCCGACGAACTCAAAGGAGATAAAAATGAAAAAGATTAAATCGGGCATTGCCCTCATTGCTCTCGGAGTCGCCATGTTTATCTGCTACGTCCTCTTTATGGGCGGCGACAAGTCCGACCTTCAAGATTTTTTCCACGGTCTCGTCTTCGGCCTCGCCGCGGGCGTATCGCTTCTGGGCGTCGTCCTGTCCGCTCTCGGAGTAAAAGAAATCGAAAGCAAAAAATCCGAATAATTTCAAAATGATTTCAAAAAAACGCCTCGCATACCGAGGCGTTTTTTTATTTTCCGTCAGCTTTTCTGACGGCTTTTTCAAGTTTTCTTTGCCACTTATCAATTTTTTTGAGGTCGTACTTTTTCGGCACTTTTCCGGCGATCGTCATTGCCTTCACTCCCCTCAAAACCGCGCCCAAAGCTCTCGCCACAAGCCCGGGGTTTTTCAGAAGAACGAAAACTTTTCCTATCATTTTGAAAACGGGGATTTTTTTGCCGCTGTTATCCGTCGATGCGATAAGGTCCAGATCGTCCCCCGTTATCGCCCCGCACGAAAACAGCCAGTCCACGTCCTTCGGGTTCACGAACAGCGCCCAACGCTTAACCGCGTCCACGAGCGCAAAGACCTTTCCGTCGCCCTTCTCGAACTTCACCCAGAACGGCCACATATTCTTCGCCGTAAAATCTGTTATTTTGTTTTCGTCCGCGAAATCGGCAAAAAGTTTCGCCGCCTTCATTCCCGCTTCTATGCCGCTTCCCATCATCGGCATGGTCATATACGCGCTGTCGCCGAGCGCGATATATCCGTCCGCAACGGGCACCGCCAGCGGATATCTGACGCAGACTTTCACTCTTTTTCCCAATATAAGCTCGTCCGTCAGAATCGGATGATTCTTTTTCAGGTCGGCAAGCGACCTTTCAAGCTCCTCGTCCGAAAGATTTCCCACTCTTCCTATAAGCACGTCAACCGTTCCGTCCTGCGACAAATTGCACCAGCTTACGCCCGCGCCGCCAAGATGTTTTAAGTGAAGCGTACACGCAGGCACCGGCGTTTCCGCCTCCTCGCGTCTTTTGAAAAAGGCGCGGTAAACGTCCAGTCTGTCCGAATCCTCCGGTCGCTTTTCCACCAAAAACCTATTCGGCACTTCTTCGCGAAGTTTGCTGTACATGCCCGTCGCGTCCACGACGAGATCGCCCCTATGCTCCTCGCCAGAAACAACCAGTCCCGTAACTCTGTCATTTTCAACGATAAGTCTGTCAACTTTTGCGTCAAAAATAACTTTGCCGCCCGCTCTATCGATTATTTTTGCAAAATGCGCAGACAGCGCGCGCCTTGCCACCGACACTTCTTCCATCGGCGCAAGCGGCGGAATGTTCAGGCCGTTTTTGCCGTCGGGGCTTACGAAACGCCAGCTTCCCTTTTGGACCAGCGCGCCTTCTTGCTCGGGTGCAGGCACGCCCGAACGCTCAAAAACGTCAAATCTGACGTCGTCGCGCCACGGATACCCCACTTCCGTTCTCGATTGAGCCTCGAAAACAGTAACGTCGTGTCCCGAAAGCGCCAGTCTGTATGCGGCCGTCGCGCCGCTCTGCCCGAGGCCGGCCACCAAAATTTTTGCCATATTCTCCCCCAAAAAAAGTTTTACTTTTTCATTTTATCATAAAACGCCTTTTCGGGCAACGGTTTTAGCAAAAAAAATAACGCCCGTAAAAGCAGGCGTCATTTTATCGTCAATGATTTCTTATTGCGTCAATCGGTTTTTTCCTTGCTGTTTTCATAACCGGCACGAAGCTTGCCGCGGCAGCCGTCAGCACACAGCCGAAGAAAATGATAACCAGCTGTCTGATTCCGTAATTTAAGAGGGTTATCGGCATGTTATAGCTTGAGCGCAACGAATTATTCACCGCACTCACCGAAACGCCACCCACTATCGCCGCAAGCAAAAATACTATAAGCGCGATGATTATCGCTTCGTTGAAGAACACGCCGAACACGTCCGAAGACCTTGCCCCCACGGCTCTCAGAATTCCGATCTCGCGTTTTTTGTAGGATATCGAAACGCTGATATAATTCGTGAACAATATAAGCGCGAACACGAACACGCCGATGCCGACGTACAAAAACACTTTTGCAAGCGACTTGATTATGTCGCCCACGGAGCTTTCCATGCTCGTGATGTAGTTTTGCAAACCGTATCTTTCGCCGTCCGATTCCTCGAAGCTTGCGTCCACGGCTTTTCTTATGTCCGCCTTATCTTTCGCCAGCCTGCATATTGCAAAGCGGTATTTGGTTTCGCCGTCCGACTGAAATTTTTCGTAAACGCCGTCGCCCGTCATAACGAAGTCGCTATATGTCGAAAACGCATTTGCAGGATCGACGAGCCTTTCGTCCGGCAGGAAGAAGCCCGCAATTTTTGCCGACATCTGCCTTTCCGCGCTTTCGTACGGAAGCGTAGCCGTCAAGTAGATTCTTTCCGGCAGCAATCCCGCGGCCTCTCTTGCGATTTTTTGCATGTTTTCATCCGACGTATCATCAGTGTCCCAACCAGCGATTTTTTCAAGCATGTCGCTTTGGGAGGAATAATACGACTCCAAAAGCTCCACCGTCACCGACAGCGGCAATGCGATTTCGTCCGAATTCAAAGTCGTTTTCGTGCTGCTTAAATAATAAGTTTTTGCCGCAACTTCCGACTGCTTGAATGCGTACCCGAAATAAACCGATGCGCTGACGTAGGTATCTTTGTAGTAGTTGCTGACGAACCCCGAAAGGCGCGTCGCCTCGAATTTCATACCCGGGCCTCTATATTCTTCGGTAGCCGTATATCTCTCAACGAAGCCTTTATTTGCCAAAAACAGACAGCTAAAGCCGTAGTTACGTTCTTGGCCGAGCTGCGTCATCATCAGATAATAGTCTATTCCTTCGCTTGAACCGAGGTCGGGTTTATCCAGTTTTTCATATTTTGCATAATCGTTTCCGTCGTCGAAAACGCCGACGATTTTGAATATGCCCGCCACCACGTCGCCGTTTACGACCACGTTCGGTTCACGGCTCAAAAACTCGTCGCAGGTTCCTATTTCTCCCGCCGAAAGGTTTTTGGTTTCGTCGGGGTTTCCGTCCAAGCCTACGTGCTTATAGCCGTATTTTTTGAAGCAATCGAAAACGTAATCCGAAACAACCACCTCGTCGTCCGCTTCCGAAAGTCTGCCGCCCAAAAGCTTTATGTTCTGTTTTTCGCGCGCCGCTTCGTCCACTTCGACAAGTCCGACCACGTCGCCCTTGTACACCACGCTCGACACGCTCGTCAAAAAGCTGTCTTCCATGCTCGAAACGTACGACAAATCTCCGTACACCGGCATAACGCCAAAGCCTTTTTCTGCAATTTTTTTGATGTCTTCTGCCGTCATAACGGTGGCGATTTCGTAAGAACCGAACTCACCCTGATCGATTTTTTTATATTTGACGAACCCTGCGTAGTCTATGCCGGCGTCGTACATCGAATTTGTTATTGCGTCCTTGCTGTCGTAAGCGGCAAAGCTGTCCACCATGCCGAACATAGCGAAGCACACGAAGCACAGCAAAACGGTAACTGCCAGCCTGAACGGTTTCGATTTAAGGCCGCTCGCGCCCATTTTGAAGCTTTCCTTAAACGGCATTCTGGACTTTATCAGCTTAAATCCCGCGGTTTTTGAGGAAGTTATTTTCCCTTCGTCCGTCGGGGCAAACGTTTCCATTTTGCCGTCTTTGTCTATTCTGGCCGCGCGGCCGACTTCCTCGGTCAGCTTGTCGTCAACTGCAAGCACCGCTTCTTTTTCCGAAAGATACGCGTTGATTTTGTCAACGTCTTTTTGCGTAAGCTTGTAGCCCTTCGGAAATTTAATCAGTTTTCCGCCGTAGTCCGACAAGCCGTTTTCGGTTTTTTCGGCCTCGACGCGGTGTTTTTCGATGTCGGAGATAATCTTTCCGTCCTTCAATTCGATAACTCTGTCGCCGTACTTTTCCGCAAAATCCCTGTCGTGCGAAACCACCAGCACCAGCTTATTTTCCGAAAGCTTTTTCAGCGTGTCGAAAACCTGAATACCCGTGTTGCTGTCCAGCGCGCCCGTCGGTTCGTCGGCCATAATGATTTCGGGGTTTTTCACCAAAGCTCTGGCAATCGCCACTCTCTGTTTTTGCCCGCCCGAAAGCTCGTTCGGTTTCCTTTTGCCGAAGCCCGCGAGATCGACCTCCTCCAGAATTTCGTTTATCGCCTCGTCGGTGGCCTTGCGTCCCTGAAGCTTAAGCGCCAGCGCGACGTTTGCGCCGACGTTGAAGTCCTCCAAAATGTTATATTCCTGAAAAACGAATCCGAGATAGGTATTTCTGTAGCTGTCGAAATCGCTTTGCGAAAAATCCTTCGACGATTTTCCCTTTATTATGATTTCTCCGGAGTCCGCCGTGTCCAGCCCGCCCAGAACGTTCAGAAGCGTCGATTTGCCGCTCCCGGACTTACCCAAAATAAACACAAGTCCGGTTTCCGGAAACTTAACGCTCACGTCGCTTAGGGCCACCACTTTGTCGCCCTTTTTCGGATGATAAGTTTTAACGATGTTTTTGATTTCGATCATAATTCACCTTATTTTTTACGGTTTTTTAGTCAATTATAACGACGTTTCTTAAATCCATATTAATTCCGCCCGCATTTCGTTTTTATTTCGTTTTTATTCGGAAAATGCCGCCCTTACGGTCGGCACTTATCACAAAACTTTTTTCAAAAATCCGTCGATACCTTCCGAGATATCCCGATAGGTTTCCTCAAAATTTCCCGTGTACCACGGATCGGCGACGTCTTTCCTTTTGCCGACAAATTCCATAAGCAAAAAGATTTTTCCGTCCGCCCTATCTCCCAGAATCCGCCGCATATTTCTCACGTTCGCCTCGTCCACACCGATGAAATAATCGTATTTATCGGCGTCTGCCGAGTTCAGGCGCACGGCGCGCTTTTCGCTTGAGGAAATCCCGAGGCGGTCCAGAATCCTTTTCGTGCCGTAATGCACGGGGCTTCCTATCTCTTCCGCACTCGTCGCCGAGGAAGCGACCAAAAATTCCTTCTCTTTTCCGAGTTTTTTCACGGCGTCCTTCAACAGAAACTCTGCCATCGGGCTACGGCAAATGTTCCCGTGGCAAACGAACATCACTTTGATCATATCAGTCCTTATACACGATTATGTCTTCCGCTTCCACTCCGCAGAGCTTGCAGTAAAACATAAGGTTCTCCACGTCTATAGGCGTTCTTCCCGTTTCCCAGTTCGCGACGGAGCCGGTGCTCATAACGGCGCCCAGTTCCGCTTGCGAAATGTTCTGATCCATTTCAAAAACGCAGTCCTCGCACTTATAGTCGTAGCAAAGATGCCTGTCGTCGAACTGATTTTTCGAAAGCCACCAACAGACGTAGCGGCGCAAATTCAGGTTGTCGTTTCTCAAAAGTTTCAGTTTGTAACCGGTTTTTTCCCAGTCGATTTGTCTGAGTTTGATTTCTTCCATAATTATAAGGTTTGCTCTGCGGCTTGTTTTCTTTTTTCCGAAAGGTCGGCGTGCATTTGCGCTTTGGTGACGGCGTCGATTTTATAAAACAGCATCGGAATCATGCTGAGCAGACACGCAATGCCCGGCAGTCCCACGTAAGCGACGTAGATGATATTCTGCATTTTTGGCGTGATTTCGGCCGTAGCGTTGTAGCCGGAAATGCCGACGAAAAGGATACCCACCGCAACCGACAAAGCGTTGCTGATTTTGTTTGACATCGACAAAATCGCAAAGCAGACGCCCTCGTGTCTTTCGCCGGTTTTCCACTCGTTGTAGTCGCAGATATCCGAGGTCATAACCATCGGCAGATAGCCGTGCGGTCCGAACATAAAGCCGATAAGCGCCAGCATAACCCAGTGCGCCCAAACGGCAGGAAGTCCGCCCCTAAGCGCGCTGTCGGACGGCAGAAGCACGTAGAACAGCATGCACGCGAAGCTTATCGCAAAGCCGTATATTGCAAACACGATAAAGGTTTTTTTCTCGCCCCATTTTTTGTTGATGATAGGCACCACCACGATGCTGATCATGCTGGTAACCGCGCTCGTTATACCAATAAGCCATGTGGCGTTGGAAGTCGGGTCAAGCTCTCCGCCCGCGGCGAAGATGTCCGAGAGCAGCGGGAAGTAAACCTTGCCTATCAGCGCGCCGCCCGCCTGTATGCAGATACCCATAGCCATATTTCTGGCAAAGCCCAGCATAAACGTCAGAAACACTATGCGGATCATTTTGTTGTTCTTAAGCTCAACGAACATTTCCTTGAAGCTGACCGCGTTTGAGGAAGTGGAAACCACCGCTTCCTTATTCTTGAAGTAAATGAGAAGGTAAAGCCCTGTGCCCAGCACCAAAAACAGAAGCGCCGTCAGAAGGTAATAGGTTTTGTCGGGATAGTTTCCCTGTCCCTTCACCGCGTCAAGTATCATCATAACCACGGTAACGAACACCCCGGGCGCCGCCAAAGCAATGCTCTTGAAGGTGTTTGCAAGGCCGGCCGCCACGTTTCTTTCCTCCGGGTTCGGGCTCAAAAGCGCCAGCATACCCTGCGACGGAATGTCCGCAAACGTCATCGCCACGTTCCACAAAACGGTGGTAACGGTTATGTAAACGTACATGACGTACTTATTCGAAAAGTCGATAAACACAAACATCAACGTCGTCAAAACGGCGATCGGAAATGCGCTCATCAGCACGAACGGGCGCATTTTCCCGCCCTTAAGATGACTGCGGTCTATCAGCGCGCCGAAAATCGGGTCCGCAATGCAGCTGATGATTTTCGCCACCAGAATGATGACTGCCACCACCGAGAATATGTTTGCGTCCAGTCCGGAATACATTTTGTTGTAAAATTCCGTTTGGAAGCTGTTGATGTAGCCGATAAAAAGCTGCACGCCGAATATGCCGATAGCATATATCAGCGCCGACTTGAACGGCAAAATCGGTTGTTTTTTGTCCATAATAATCCCCTTTTGCAAAAAGTAAGTTTATTATATCACACTCCGCCCCTCATTTACAACCGAATTTAAGCGCAAAAAATCCGCCCAAGCGGCGGACTTTTCAAAACCTCTTATCGAATTCTTCGAATTCTTTCGGGAAGTTTTGGCAAACGAAGTAACCTTCGGGGTCCTTATACGTCCCGTTTGCTCCCTCAAGGTAGCCTTCCTTAAGTTCCTTTGCCAAAAAATAAATCACTTCCTTGTCGTCGGGATCGGCGTCAGAGTACCTGATGCCGAACTTTGACGCAGGCACGAATCCCGATTTCCCGTAAAAGTCTATGTTTCCGGTAATGAGAGTCGCCCCGGCGCCCCACTCCTTCGCTTTTTCCAGCGAGTAGTCCAGCAGCATTTTCCCGTAGCCCATGCGCTTATAGTGGTTATCTATGCAGATAGGCCCAAACGTCAGCACCGGCAGCTTTCCGCCGTCTGAAAGCTCTATTTCCGATTTCACAAAAATCACCTGTCCTATGATTTTGCCGTCAAGCTCCATCACAAAGTCCAGTTCTTTCACAAAGTCTTTGTCGTCGCGGTATTTATGCAGCACGAAATGCTCCATCGCGCCCGGACGATACACGTCCCAAAAACTGCTTCTGACAAGCTTTTCCACCTCGAAATAATCTTCGGGTTTTTCGTTTCTTATAGTTATCATTTTTCACCTCTTTTTATTCTTTCGTAAACGTCGTCCAGCATTTCAAACACTTGTTTTTTCACCTTGTTTTTGTCGTTTGAGGAGTCCGAAAGCGAGTACCCGAGGTGCATCGTCGCCCACAGCGCATAGGCGTTTTCGACAGCCCTTTCCACTCCCGTTTCCGAAAACAAATCGCATACGTATCCAAGCGGCCCTGCGGAAAAATAATTCTCGTAAAGCTTTTGCATTTCCTCGCTCCCGAATTGTTCCATCGTCAACAGCCTTCTGAACGCCGTCGCAAATTCATCCTCCGTCCAATATTCAAACTGCCACTTTGCAAAGTCGAAAACGTCCGATAAAACCGCGTTTTCGTAGCTTTCTTCGTCTTCGGCCTTCGTCTTCGACGGCAGATTTTTGCTTTCGGAACGCTCCAAATCCTCTCTTTCCATTTCCGCCAGAATGCTGTCAAAAAGCTGTTTCTTTCCGTCAAAGTGCTTGTACATCGCGCCCTTCGACAACCCGAGTTTTTCCGCTATGTCCGCAATCGAAGTCGCCTCGTAACCCTTTTTCGCAAACAGCTTCAGTGCCGTCAGCATGATTTCTCTTTTGGTGGTTTTCATTTTCTTTCCATCCCCTCTCTAAATGTGAACGATTGTTTACTTTTTCTCTATCATACCACCTTCCTCCCCCTTTGTCAACCATTCCCAACAAAAAAATAAAAATGGGAGCAATGCCCCCATTTTCTTATTTACTGGACTTCTTTCCGTTGCACTTTGAACAAAGCACTTGCAAATTGCTCGGAATGCTTTTCCCTCCCTTTGAAATCGGTATTATGTGGTCTATATGTAGTCCAACTTCGTCCGGCATATATTTTCCGCATATACGACAAGTGTAGTTATCCCTTTTTGCAATCATTTCTCTCAATTCTTTCGTCATGAGCTTTCTTTGATTCTTGCTGACGTATTCTGCGGCCGTGCACGTGCCTCCTATTTTTTGCAAATATTCATATCTTGCGACAATTCTGTCGTAACTTGTGTAAAACGTACCTTCTTCTATTTCTACGTCATACGGTATCTTGCAATAATTCACCTGCCTATACCGTGTTTGATATCTTACCATTTTCAGCGCAAACTCATGTTCGTCGTCAAGGCATTTCTCAAATTGTTTTTTTCTGCGCTTTTTGAACAAACTTTTTTCAATTTCATGCAAGCACTCTTTTTTCCAATTTTCTACGTACTCATGGTGTTGATAAAATACTTCTATTCCGTCCTTATTCAAAGAGTTATCTATTAAATTTTCAATCTGTGGTAACCTTTTTCCGGAAGCGTCAAACACTATCGTATCTTGCGGATATTTATACGGCGACCTTAAATAATATACTAAAATACATATTCCGGCCGTTACGGCCGCAACAATTCCAAAGAAAATGCCAACCTCTTTCATTTAATCTTCCTCCTTAGTGCAATAACATTCTATCATACTTATCATTCAAAAACAACAGTTTCTAAAATTTTACAAAAAGAAAAAACGGCAGCCGTTGCTGCCGTTATTCATCTGGTGGAGCAAGTTAAACGTCCGTCGAAAATTTTAAACAATATTTAATAATTCTTTAAATTCTTTTTCGTCTATAATTTTATAATATAATTCCGCCAATGCCGTTTTCAGAAATTGCAATTTAATGTTAAGATTTTTATGGCTGGTTATAGTATATTCTTCAAAAAAGTCATCATTCATACAATTGCCCAAAGAACAAGTTAAAACGCCATCTTTTTCATAACTAATTTGTCCACCAAAAGTAGATTGATAGAATTTAACCCAATTATTTTTATCTGCAAAATGCCATTCTTTTAATAATTCTTCATTTATATAATTTTTCATGTATTTTAAAGGATGAAAATATTTTTCATATTTTTGTTTGTCTAATTTAGTTGATATTGTTAAAATTTTATCTTTTTCAACTGGTAATTGTTTATTAGTTAAAAATTTGATTTTTTTGATTATGGCTATGTTATTGTAAGAATAATTGCAAATAGGAGCTTCAACAATATCGTTAGCAGAAAAAGTTTCATCACACTTATAGATCCAAAGTTTTGATGAATAATCTTTATATTGAACGTAGGCGTATTTTTCTTTTTTCATAGATACATTATAACATATTAAATGACATATTCAAGATAAAAATCAAATTTATTGTGATATTATGCTCCTAAAAATTATTAAGGAGTAAATATAAAAAT
>ERZ808286.731-NODE-731-length-19709-cov-5.130915_pt1 | contig 19709 bp, 39 predicted proteins | sample MGYA00521276_ERZ808286 | MGnify/ENA primary metagenome ERZ808286 (study PRJEB31516, sample SAMN03275607) | gut metagenome | biome: mammalia-associated habitat; material: feces | host: Papio cynocephalus | place: Kenya | collected 2012-08-01 ... | reverse complement strand
TCTGTTAGGTTATGAATAAAGAAAAATAAGGAAATGGATAACCAGAGAAGATAGAGTAGAAACATAGTTTGTAAATTAGGTTTGTAAATTAAATGTTAATTTTTAGCTCAAAAGATTCAGGCTTAGAAACATTAGCATCATCAGAAAAATGAGTAATACAATTATCTGTAATACAGAAAGCGTTATATCCTTCATTAAGTTCTTCTGTTTTGATATAAAACTCAAAATCATTAACACCTTGTTGGAAAAAGATTTCTCCCGGTTTAATAGTTTTAAATTTTACATAATTCATTGAGGTCGTAGTTGTATAAACCATAGTTTGTAAACTCCTTAAAAGTGATTGCTGTAAAGACCAGAGAGAATATACTCATAGAAGTCGATATTTTTCTTTAAATTTTCGATTTCACAATTCGGAGTATTTGGTTTCTTTGTAGAGTTTGTATATTTAATATTAGATTTAGCAAGAAGCTTTTCAGTAATTTCGATAGCAGTTTGTTTATTCATAATTATAATTAAAATTTTTGTTTGTTAATTTTGTAAAAATTTAACAGAAAATCACTTTGTAAAAACATGTGCCGTATTACACATTAGCATCGCTCTAGTCATTAGACCTACGCCACCGATTCTAGGAGTAATGTCAAAACAATGGCTGTACTTGTCAGAACGCAACTCTTCTGAAGCATCACCGTACTGCTTACCATCTGAGCCGTAATTAATACCAACATCAATAATCAGTTCAGGACAAGACCCAGTATTTTCATAACCGTTAATAGCACTACTCCATTTACCGTCAAGCATATCAGGAGTTAGGAAATTCATGTGACCAACAGCGGTAATAACAACGTCAGAACGTAGGAGTAGTTCATTCTTAACATAAGTCTCAATCGTACTATTAACAGAGAATACATTACAATGACGCTTTAGAAGCATATCAACCATTGGCTTACCAACGATGTCAGACTGCCCAAAAACAAGTACATTCTTGCCATCAAGGTTATAGTTGATTTCATCAAAAATTTTCATTACACCAAGCGGAGTGCAAGGTTCAAATTCTGAATTTTTGTTAAATCCATCTACATCTGCCCAATCAGGGATATGGATATTTTTAACATTAATATTTTCGGGAACAGGGAGTTGAAGAATAATACCAGAACAGACATATTCAAAGCCATCTGTGATATATGTATCTTGGCAATCGTCAATTTCTTTCTGAATCTTTTCTTCTGTTGTATTATCAGGAAGTTTAATTAGTTCAGCGTGAATGCCAATCTCTTCTGAATCCTTCATTTTCCCACGAATATAGGCATTAGAGGCAGGGTTATCTCCTACTTGAATAATGTAAAGACATGGAATAATTTTTTCATTCCAGAGACGATTGACTTTGGCTTTAGCCATGTCTTTGTATTTCTGTGCAATGGATTTGCAATCAAGAATCATATTTTGTACCTCACTTTCTGTTTCTATTATATCGTAAAATTTGATTTATGTCAAGAACTATTTTGTAAATCAAAGCAGTGTCTTATCAGAACGCATACTTGTAAATTTGATTATAAACAGGCGGTTCAATTTCATAGGCTTTGTCGGTTTTCGGGTCATATCTAAACCACATCTGTTTCATTTCAGGCATGGGATAGAACCCTTCGTCAAATGCTTCGATAACTGCGTAATTATAGCAATGTTCAAAAACATCCAATTCGTTATTCTTTACGGCGTTGATAGCATCGTCAAGATTTGTAAAATAACCAGCCGTCCAATCACTATCAGCCATCCAATACATTGCTTTATGGGAAACAGGAGAACTAAAGCGAGCGTTCTTCTCGTCTTTAAATTCATCCATAAGAGTTACGGTATAAATCATCGTTACAAATTATCCTCTTCATCAGAAATTTCTTCAACTTTCTGTACACCAAATCCATCTGTCCAATGGATATCTTCGTCATAAGCATCTTCTGCAATCCTTGCTGCATTCCATTCATTACCGGCTTCAACATCCATATGCCCTATCTCATACACATAAACGCGATATTTTGACATAGTGATAAACCTCCAATTTTATCTACAATTATTATTTGCTTCGTCTTCTACATTTTTAACGTCAGTAAAAGAAAAATACCGTGTCCACTCTGGATTATTTAGAGGAATATTCTGTGCAATTTCAAGAGCCTGTTCTCCGGTCTCAGCTTTAACTCGAACATGGGCGATAAGTGTAATCTGAATACCGTAATCAAACATTTTTACACCTCGTTTCTATGATTATTATATCATACAAAATCAGATTCGTCAAGTATTATTTGAAATAATCCGCAATATCATCGCTACCAAATGTTATGAACGGAGAAGTCTTTTTAGGCTTCGTGTCAAACCAGTTACAACGATTTTTCTTTTTATTTTCCGCTTCTTCAATTTTGTTTTGAAGTTCGGATTGATATTGTTTTACTTTATTTTGTAATTCTTTGATTTGACCTTCTGTTTTTGAAATTTTATCGTCTAATTCAACTACATCAAAATTTAAATAAGGGATTCTCCAAACTTGTTTAAATCCTAAATTTAATAAGATATTTTTGTAGCTATCGGCATTATCTTTGTCGATATCCCCCAGCATGATATTATCATCAAGTTTTACACCAAAATTTACAGTATCCATCGTTCTTTCTTCTGTTGGGATACCGCACTCATCATCAATATAAAATTCTTTAACCATTTTAATGCCTCACTTTGGAATCTTTTCACCGAGTTCTTTGTACGCCGCAATAAGTTTTTCTCTGATTCTAGTCTGTTTTTCTGTATTTGCAAACTTAGTCAGGCTGCCAAGCAAACTCTGTGCAAGCTCTGCCTTTTCTCCATCACTTGTATGGATGATGTGATTGAGTTTGTTAATTAGTTTCTTGCTACCAAAATCAAAATAATTACTGCATTCTTGAATATATTTATAACACATCTCCTGACGTGCATCCGATGTATCATTATAATCTTTATATTTTGTGTCAATACCACCTTCGTCACAAAAGGCAATGAAGAAATCAGTAATGGCTTCACCAAAGAAACATACCTCACATCCGGGGCTATGTAACCAACTAACTAAATGTTCGCAGTTGTACATAAGCCCCTCTGCCGTCCAAGTACCATCCCAAGTACCGTTAATGTTTTTATTATCCATTTTTATTCCTCCACGTCATAGAAATTCCAGTGGTCAAGACTAGTTTGTTCATTCTCTTCTGAAATAATATCCACCCAAGCATTCAAAATTTCTCTGTAAACTGTCATGTTGGGGCAGAAATAACCATCCTTGAATACAGGAGAGTCATCATTGCAGAGAATACGCATAGCAGCGGCACATACAGCGGCAGAACGAGAAACGCCAGCAGAACAGTTAAAACAGAACCAATCCACCTTATTTTTGTTATCCAGAATAAACTTCACGATACTAACCGCCTGTTCTTCCGTGATTACAGTCCCTTCTTCCGGGCAAATGCAATCATCGAATTTAAGAGGGAGGAAGTCAATTTTATCATAGGACTTATCAAAATCAATATGATAACCATGCGCTTCCGTGATAGAAATGAATGCGATTCTACGATTATGCGGCTCACGGATAAATTCTTCTGCATCCTGTGCAGACATAACCATGAAATCCCAAGAACCATTGATACCGCCGTTAAACATAGTTTTAATCATTTGTTTGCCTCCATTCATTCTCTGTTTCTGATAATATTATAACACAAAAAGGACAGGCCGTCAAGACCTGTCCTAAAAATTTAACAGAAATTATTTTTTCAATTTATAAATGTCTACGATTAAATACTCATCATTTTTGAAAACTTTCTCAATGATTTTGTAGACATCACTCCATTTCGCTCCACCAAGACCACAACCAATACCATAAGGAATCGCAATAGTGCATTTATCAATAAGTCTACTTTGCTCTCTAAGACTCAGAAACGCCTGAAATAACGATTTTAAATCTGTTTGTTGTCTATCTCTGCCGTACCCCACTTGTCCAAACAGATTTGCTATATAACGTGTATTAGACTTCCTAGCATTATCATAATTTATAGTAAGTTGACATTGACCCAAAAGAAGTTCTGGTCTATACGAAAATTCATCACACAATTTTTTGTATCTATCAAAATTTTCTGGATATTTTTGTTTCATTTGTTTTGCAATTCCGGCACCCATTACGCCCATGCAATTGACTTGATGGCAAATAATAGATGAATCAGAAAGAAAGACATCTTTAAATTCAATTTTTCTAATCATGTTATTCACCTAGTTGTAACAGATTTGTATTTGTGCTTAGATAATAGCTAGGGTTACGCATAATCTTCTCATAATCGTCTTTACCCTGGAAACTATCAATAACCTGTTTTTCTTCTTCTGTCATATCATTGTAATGCTTTTGTCCATAAACAGGAGGCAACCAATTTTTCTTTCCACTTGCGTAAATATTGAAACGCTTGAGCAAATCCAAATCTTTCCAGAGCAAATGACAAGTCCCTTTACGGTAGAATGTAACATAGAAATATTTTGTTTCAATCTTTTTGTAATTGCATTCATCTCTAGCTTTTGTAATTACAACATTCAGGTTGATATCATCAGTTTTTCCACCATCAAGATAATTTAAAGCTTTTTGGATATCGGACAAAAACTCAACACAGTTATAAACATTGAGCGGGTTCTTATCCCATTTCCAGTCAGAAAAAGAACCATTGCAAGGCAGAATAACCTTCTTGTTTACCATGTGGGCTTTGTTAGTTTTCCAACCGCTGTAATAATGAATATTGTTTTCCATCTCAGGAATGTAAGAGAATTTAGAAGAAAGTTTGTCAAACAGGTCAAGAATAGTCTTCTCAATGCCATCCTGCAAACCAGCGTTCATATCATTCATTAAAGTCTGAATATTGAACATGGTAAAGTCATATTCTGCGAACTTACTAATCATTGAAGAATACTTGTCCTTCAAATTCTTAGTCAGCATACCCGTAAATTTCTCATTGTTCAGCAGAGAAGTCCAATATTTATGACGTGTTAGATTGATAAACTTATTCTTAGGAGAGTCAGTATAGCCGACAGCTTCATTGCCAACCTTCAAAGAAAGATTAGTATAACCGCCAGTGTCACCAACAACATTACGATTCAAGTAAGGAAGTAGTGCGTTAAATTCATCAATCAGAGCAAGACCAAGTTCCATCTCCTCATTATACTGAGCAATCAAATCTTCAAGAAAGTTGGTAGTTGTCAGTTTAGAAGAATTTTCTTCTGTTGCTTCTTTATATTCTTTTGCTTTCTGGAACTTTTCATAAATCTCACTATGATGTTCTGGTTCAGGAATATCAATATAAATCAGAGCAACACGAACATCTGTTTGACGTTCTGCGTCACTAAACCCATTGTCTACAAACTGAATTTTTGCGCCAAGATTGTTCAGTGTATTCATCAAGAATTTACGCTTGTTAGAATACAGATTTAATAGAGTTTCAGCGTTAAGAATACAAAGAATTTTGCCACCATTTTCCTGTTGCATCTGAATTGCTTTCATCAAATGCTCATCGCCATTTGCAAAGGGTGGATTCATAAGAATCAGGTCGTAGTGTTTCTTGCTTGCAAATGTCATGAAGTCATTATGGACAATTTTGACATGAACATAAGTAGAACGCTCTTTTACTTCCTCTTTGAGTTGTTTCAGTTCTGCAATTTGTTCATCAGTCAGACCTTCATAGTCATCTTCTTTCCAAAGATAACGGCGGTTTTGACTAATCTCATACATCTTGTTGCTAAATTCTTGAACACGTTGACCGCAAAATTCATAGTTCAGAATGCCACGAAGATTAGGGTCAAATTCAATAGCATCAACATTGCAAGACGCAACGTGAAAATCTTTCTTATTAACACTAATACCACTAAGATATTCTTGATATTTTTCGTTCTTATAACAGCCAAACGCCTTGAGCAAATCGCCCTTACCAGCAGAAGGTTCAAGAACTTCACGGATATTTTTGGTGTCAATCATATCGAGAAGCTGATACGCTACAGATTTTGGAGTAGGATAGAAGCCGTTTTGTGCTTCTGCTGTAAAAACAAGATTATTCATTTTTAGCAATCTCCTTTCCATATTTTATCCCCTCAAGGCAATTTACGACCAAAACACCTAAGCTATCCCAAGTGATATAGTGCTCTCCACTTAAAATAGATACGAGCTTATCGTCATAATAAACACCAACAATTTTTTGATATTCTGGTTCCGTGAACAAAATCCAATATAATTCTGCAACGTCTGCTTTGTCTAAATTACCATCTTCATCTGTAAAACTAACATTGTCGTCAACAGGACATTTATCAGCGCAGACTTTTGTGAAACTCATGACCACATTCCAACGGGAAATATTTAGCGAATTGATTTCAACAAACCACATTTTAATTTTAGACGGGTCAATAATCTGTGTCATCTAGGCGTACCCCCAATGAAATTTTGACCAATTTTATATGTTAAATTATAATATTTCTTATAAACTTCATTAACCAGCTCATTATATTTCTTTACCGCTTCTTCGTAAGTATCTGCGAAATAATAACTAGAGGAATATTGACGCAATTCAATTCTTTTGTAAATTGGTTTATCCTTTGGATAGAAATTTCTCCAATACCCATCGTCCTTAACAACACCAAGAGTAGGCTTACGATTTACAATAGGCTTAGTTCTACCAAAACGAAAACCAATACAATAAACTTCTTTATCAAGCGGAACAAATTGATAATTATAAACCATATCTATCACTCCTTAATATTCAAAATTGGAATAAAACCGACCTCGTTCAAAGCTCCAATGCAGTCTTTCATATAAGTGTAATTATCGTATACATTATTGTCAATAAGACGCTTATTGGGATTGTAAACATTGACAATATAATATGGCTCATCGTCAATCTTGGTGCGAAAATATTCATAATAACCAACACAATTGATATTGCCATTCATAATATAATCACCACTCCTTTCTTGTTTTATTATAACAAAAATAGAGCTAGATGTCAATACCTAGCTCTAAATAAATTTTAATTTTTAAACATTCTAAAAATTTCTAAATGTCTTTTGTAATTGTGACTTATGCGTGGTTTGTCATCGTTTGGATTTTCATTATTCCAATAGTCATGAATTAAATTATTGCTATCAGAGATACAACATTTTTGGCATTCTGGACAATGAGAATAATAAAATTCTATATCCCCACCAAGGCAATCACAATCCACTAAAACGTCCTTCCCAAAAGCTACGAAATTACATCCACATTTACAGTTAAATTTAACACCATCATTAGGCAAAATTTTCATATTGGGATATTTTGTGATTTTAACACCCATGTTATACCTCACTTAGCCCTAATTTTAGCCCTTACTTCATTAGGGGATTTTGTATGGCGTGATTTTGGTTTAAGTGTTCTAAATTGACCTAGAAAACCAAACACCAAAAGTATAATAAGACTGATAATAATTTCAGTTTGCGTCATTAATTTCACCTACAAATCCGATACACTTAGGACAACCGTATTCTTTCATATAATCTTCATTGTCTAATTTCTTGGTGCATAAATAATGGCAATTTCTCCAACCAACACGGTTATCGTCTCCAATATCATCGCCTAGTACAATATCATTTGGGTTAAGAATATTCCATCCCCAAATACTATTCCATTCATTAGCAACATATTCTTTGATTTCATCAAATGAATTAAAGGTCTTAGCTTCTGCCATTGCATCCGCTAAACTACCTCTATGTGGTCTGTAGATAAGCATTTAATCACCCGCTTTTTCGTTGTTACGAACATTATAAATTCTATCGACAGAATAATCCATGATGTCTTTGATAGTATCTGTTAAATTATCAGAAACGTTTGTCGCCGTATCGTTTACATAATCAGATACAGTCTGAATATTATTAGGGGTAATCATCTTCGCCGCAATCATTTTATAAAGCGTTTCTTGAGACGGAACTATCGCCCCAATAATTATCGCCAGAAATCCACCAATTATAATTTTCCGAAATGTTTTACTGTTATCAATCTGTCCAATGCTTGCTATAAGAGCAAAGAAGCCAGTAGCCACAAGCACATACCGAAGATTTGGAACTGTGTCTGCCAAATAAAACCATATAGGACTAATAATAGGATTATCCATACAATCACCTCACGATGAAACAGAAATTTTATTCGCACATAACAGCAAATGCGACATAGCAGGCAGCGGCAATCAAAGAGACAGCAGCAACAAACCAATCATTTCTCGTAAAACCCCTACTAATCAAAAGGCCGAGACAGAAACCAATGGCCCACCGAACAAAATAAATCATACAACACCTTCTTTCTTTGCATTATACTCTGCCCAAAGGTCTTGTGCAATCTTAATGGCATGGTTCTCATCTTTTGCCATAACACAAACGCCATATACCAACCAATCACTGTTGATAGCTTCACAAATAACATTAATATCAGCAAGATTGCACATATCAAAATCCTGCGTGGACGCTTCGTAAACACCATTCGTTCTATATCTTACAGAATAAAGAGCTTCGTCTTTTGCTTCGCCGTCAAAAAATTCCTCAATCATTAGCTTATAATAATCATTTTCGTACAGTTTCTTAATATTTTCTGCACGTTCTTTATTATCGGTAATTGCGATAATATGATAGTCTGAGTAATCACCGGCAGTAACAGCATAAAATGTTTTCATAATCCCATCCGTCCTTTCTGTTTGTATTATAGCAAAAAGAAAAGGCTCTGTCAAGAGCATTTTCTAAATTTAACATATAAAAATTATTCTGGAAATCTTACCTTTGTAACAGCAATGGGAAACTCTTCTATTTCGCTCGCCCATTTTGCAGTCCCTTTTCCATAAGTAGTTTCCCAAACAAGTGGAAATCCACCAATTCCATCAAACAGACTCCCAAGAGTAGCATTATTTGGTAAATATTTTTTCATTCTCTTTACTATCCATAACCATTGCGGGGTACAAATTGAGTTCCCTAGTGCTTTATATCTAGATGTGTCCGAACTATCTCGTTTCTTTCCAAAACTATCTCTCCATTCTCCAATATCAGTCCAATTATCCGGATAACCCTGTAAGCGTTCACACTCTGTCGGAGTTAGTCTGCGAACCAAGTGCAATAATTGTGGTGTCGTGGTGATTATTTGTGGCCCAGAATGGCTTCCGTCATTCTTGTTTGTCAATGTGGCACAGGTGTCTCCGGTTACAGCAAAATTATAGCAACCAATAGCAACAAGAGGGGTGTTCCTTCCGGAGGCATTAGCATTTGTAGATAGCGTATAAACCGAATTATCGGAAAAGCTTATTTCTCCACTCGCATTTTGATGTAGAGCAATAACGCATGGCTGGTGTCCATGCTCTTGCGACCTTAAAGTATTACAGAAATTTTCAGAATAGGAAATGCTGGAACCACCTTGGTCATTTAAGACTAAGACTTTTGATTCCTCCGCCACTCGATTGTTTCTGTTAATGCTACACGAATTGCTTCCGGAAGCACCTTCCCAGCTTTCTCTGCTCGTCTTAAAATTCCTAGGCAAGCTTTCTCGCTCAAATAGTATTTTTGGGGCACTTTGTCCTCTAAAATCTGTGACAAGGGCAATACGTTCTCTCCGTTGTGGAATTCCCCAACCTCTAGCGTCCATGAGTCTCCAAGCAATAGACCAGTTGTCTCCAATAATTGCTCCTGATTTTGCCCATTTGTTGTTAGGTCTAGGAATTGAAACGTTTGGTTGTGCGATGCGGGCAAAGTTTTCCAAGACACATCTAAAATCTTCTCCATTATTAGAAGAGAAGGCCCCGCAGTTGTGGACGAATACGTCATTTGCTCCATATGTGTTGTCCTCCATAACACTCAAATTGTAAACATCTGCCTTGCCGTTTTTTGCAACACCTTTCACTGGTTGCCACATTATATTGTCTTCGTATATACTTAACGTCACCTTTGTTGTAAGACAAGCATTTATAACATAATTTGGATAATTTGCCTTTAAAATTCTTCCGTTAATACAACCATTCTTAGGAGGATACACAGAAATATTCGCAGCAATATGATATACATTTCTAATCAGCCTTGCCACACCATATGCAAGAACTCTACTTGCCGTAGAAGCTGTTAGTTCTTTTGTATTTCCACGATTTCTAATATATCCATCACCACAACAATACCCGTTTAAAACTTCTTTCTGTAAAGAGATTGGAAGTTCAAAAACAAACGGAGGAATTTGTTTGTTTCCAGCACCAATACCAACTTTAGAAACTAAAGAGTAAAATTGAGATGACGAGAATACAAAATTTGTTGCTGTCGAATGTGGCTTGTTTTCATAAATATCATATGGAAGTTTGTACAAATGTTCTCTTGCTTCATCAATTTTATAATCGCCAACGCTTATAAAAATTCTCGGAGTGTTCTTTTTTAAATCAACGCTTCCATCTGCTATGTATCGACCAAGAGCCCATGCTTCTTCTTTTGAAATGAAGTTTTCTGGAAGGCTTGGTTCATCAAGCCTATATGCGACCAAATGATTCTTTGTAAGCTCTCCCGCACAAACCCATTTAGGTTCAGAAATACTTCTAATATTTCCAGTATATATTTTTTCTCTTACATAGAAAGGATGATTTTCCGTGCACACAATATCTTCTCCACCACTCACGTGAACCTTAATTGTGTCAACAGAGTCTGTCCTGTATGTTTTAACTACAGGAAGAAATTTTCCAGATAAAGTTTTTACCTTATCGCCAATACAAACATCCTTGATGTTTTTATACCCAGATTCGCACGTGATTAACGTGTTTCCTTCAAAACAAACATTTTCCCATACAGCGAATTTCGGATACTCCCCATTGGTAGCTGTCCTCATTTCAGCAATCACTCTAATCATTTCGATAAATAACCCGGACTTATCTCCGGCAAGACCAGCACGTTTACCAGCGATACTAAGGTCTTGACTAACAAGGTGAACCACCAATGATGCAAGACACAGGCTTAATTTCACCACCTTTAATCTTACAAATATCTCCATAATGCTTCACCTCAACCACCTCCTTTAAATAGTAAAAATTTTTTATTCTTTCTTGCCGTCATACCCATTCTGGATAATATCTTCAATTTCTTCAATAACACCGTTAATCTTATCTACAGTATCAGGGTATTTAATACTACGGTCAACATCAAGAAAAGTATAACCATAATGGTTTGCCCACTTCTCAAACTCTGCAATCATTGCAGTAGAAATCTGAATTGAGAAATGTTGAATTAGAATAACAACAGCAAGAATAACAATAATACAAATTAGAACGCCATAAATCATTACAAAACCCTCCCTGTTTTAATTAGAAAATCTTCTTCTAGTGCTTTATTAAATTGCTGCTCATCCATCACTTTTATATGAGGATAAATGTTGCGATAATATTTAGCAGAACTACTCGCATTTTCTTCGTTTGTAGAATACACACTACGAATAATCGTTGCGGTATCAAAACATACGACCCATCTACAATCATTCATTGTTACATCTCCTAGCTGAAAGAATCTGTTTTGCGAAATATACTCTGTCATCCTCAAGACAAGAACGATATCCATTAAATTTAAGAGCAAGAGCTGCTAACATTGCATCTTCAAAAGTATTATACTCTGTAAATATTGCTGGATAACCCTCAACATAGGGGTGATAAGCGAAAGTCCAACCGTTTTCAGAAATCTTATGTGTTTCTTCGACTACGAACAAAGAACCATCTTCGCTAATATCGTGAGGAATAAAGCCATATTCAGAAAGACTCGCATTCCCTCTAGCTTTACGATAAAGGTCACAAACTTCAACGCAACACATTATAAAATTCCTCCACAACAATCGGTTCGATAATTTCAAGATTCATTTTCCCACCATTGTCTGCTGGAATATAAATACACTTTCCATAAGAGTCTATACTAAATTCGTTATCTCCGTACCACATAGAATAATCAGGAACGATGCAAGGCATTCCATAATTTAACAGGAACCTTCCCGTATAATCCCCATAACGAATCTTATCACCAATATGAAGAGGGAACCCATTTTTATCCTGAATCTTCGTGATATCTCCAATGTGAAACTTTTGCTTTGGAGTTTTACGTTCTCGCTTTGCCATGTTTATCTTCCTTCCTGTAATCTTGTTTCTACAAGTATTATAGCACAAAAAGAGCTAGGATGTCAATACCCTAGCTCAAATTTTCTGTTAAATTTTCAGATTAGCATTCAGACCACAATTCATAATACTGTGAATTACTAGCTTTCCATAAAGTCTCAACAAGTTGCTCTGCCTGTTCGATAGAATCAAAACCCATCTGCAACCAAATAGTATTATGGAGTTTATCTGGTGCATCACCATCATTATTGAAAGTTGTCTCAAGAGCTACCCTAATACCTTCGCTTGGGTAAGCTGTTTTAGTATAGTCGTAAAATTCAAAGTCAATATAGTATTTCTTTCCTAAATCGTCCTTAAATAGCTTTTGAAAAACATAGTCAAAACGGTTTATATCGCTATTATTCTCCCATTTAGAGTAACCACGTTTATAGAGTTCATCCTGAAATTTAACAAGCTCGTCTTGCGAATGAAATACCAATTTTATCACCGCCCATCACGACTTAATATCGTCATTCCACCAGTTACAGAGATTTTTCTTCTTCTCTTCGAGATTCTGTTTTCTTGAATCAAGCCCTCTTTTTAAATCTCTAACTATTTGTTCTTCTGCTAACACTTTATTTTCTGCATTTCTTACTTCGTTTACCCAGTAATCATAATACCAAACCTCTTTATAACCAAGGTTCTCCATAAGAAGTACAAACTTATAAGGTTCCCCAAAAAGAATTTCTGTGCTAACAATATTTCCATTATCATTAATTTTTGCCACGAAATATTTTTCTCCATACATTTCTTCAGGAGTATAATCAATACAAAATTCTTTAGTCATCACTTACCACCTTTAACAATACATTCTAAAACTTCTCGATTGGGATATTTGCCGCAACCACCACGAGCTTCCGGGCAATACAGTAGGCGGTCACATTGAGGAACTAAATATTCTGATAGTCCGGGCATAACTTCAAGAACTGCGTCACGCATCTTAATAGCAAGTTGACGGTGAACATCTTCTGTACGAGTACACAGACGCATATTCATATAGTGAATTAGTGCTTCAATAGTAAAACCAATACAAACAGCGCTATGAGTTGCCATAGGAAGAACATAACGCGCCTGTTCGTTTGCACGTTCCTTAGACTTGCCAGAATCAATAACATAATTCTGAATTTCATCATAAAGAGCAACAGTATCTTCCATGTGCTTCTTGTACTTATTTAAAAGTTCCTCATTGTTCTTGATTTCAGCAGGAATTTCATAACCGAAAGAATCTTTATTGACGTATCTAAATGATTGTACGTTCTTAAAATCACCATTCATGACATTGGTTCCTGTTTCATGGCGAACCAACTGGTCTACAACAAAACGTGGACAATCTGTAATCTTAAAAATAAAATAAGTTCCACGACTACCAGAAAAGTGACCAGATTTCATGCAATGTTTTCCGATTGCTTCTGGATTCTTAATTGTACTATCATAACATACAGAAGCCACTTTGCTCCATGTCGTAAATAGATTCTTTGCTTCATCTTTATTAATTAGTTCAACATTCATTGTTAAATCACCTCTTCGTTAATTATATACGGCATTTCCACAATGGTTCTAAGTGTCATCCAAGATTTATCATCTGTTCCTTCACAATCCTCGTGAGAGATTTTCATTTGCCCAATAGTAACAGATTTTGAACTTATAGCAGATAAGCCAACAGCGGTCTGAAAAACCTTCGTCATTGATTCCATCTCAAACCACAAAGTACCATCGCTTTTAAAGCTATCCCTAATCGGATTATCCGATTCTTTTAAATCTTTGTTGTAAATAATTTTATATGACAGCCCTATCTTATCTTGTACATCGCAAGTTCCAGATAAAGACAGACTATCATTGAACAAATCTTTGTCTTGAAACATGATAGACATAGCATCAATAGGAGATATGTAATAACTATCCATTTGCTCTCCTCCTTATTTTGAGTTGTACTGAGATAAACAATAATCCCATAAAGCTTGATACGACTTTACAGAATAATTCCCATCAGTAACAATCGCTGTAAAATCATTGGCGCTATTGCGAGTAACGCCAAGAGATATTAACAATTTAATAAAACGCTTTCTAGTCATTCTTTACTCTCCCAATAATCCAGAGCCTTGCCGATGATATATAGCTTCTCAGTAGAATAACTCTTATCAGTAGCCTTGATACTACGGCTTACAGGCTTCTCCCAAATTTCAAAAAAATCACCCGGCATACTCTCTTCACTGACAATTACGATATTGTTCTGAGAAAGTTTGCGGCAAACATCGTAAAATTTACCATAAGGGAAATCCTTTGAAATACCATACTGCTTTGTGTTACGATAAGGCGGGTCGAAATAGAACACAGCATTCTTGAAGTTATCCAGACCGTCCCAATCCCAATCGTTAATATCAGAAACAAAGAAATCAATACCCTTTAGGTTCTTCGCCTGTTCCTCAAGATTTCTTTTATACTCCTGATAGTAGTCTCGATAGCGTTCTCCGTTCTTAGTCTTTTCAAAGCCCGGCTTGGCATAGCCGCCATCAAAGAAACGACCATTATAAGACGCTAGAAACCCGATATTGCCAATGTACCAATCAGAAAACTTCTTTTCACCTTTGTCGTTATAGAAGTCTCGCACCTTATCATACTCTTCTTTTGTAACTTCGTCAGCAAGCAGACCTTCACACTTGACGTGATTCAACAGAGCGATAAGATATTTATTTGCGTCAGAGCCAATCCGATTTTCGCACTTAATCTTGTCGATAATGTTTGCCCCACCGCAAAAACTTTCGTAGTATTCAGTAGCGCCAGACTTATCAATAAATGACTGGATAATTGGAACAATATATTTTGCAATACGAGATTTTGAACCCATATATTTCATCAGAAATCATCCTCGTCATCATCTTCGTGTTCAAGTTCGTAATCATCAATCTGGCTTTGAATTTCATCCTGCATTTCTGATTGTAGCGCACGAACATAGTCATCACCTAGAACCGCTCTTGCTTCATCTAATAACTCATCGAGCGTATAATAGTAATGCGGGAATCCATCTTTATCGTAAAAATACCCAATCATTTAATCACCACCTTTAATATCTAAAATTAACATTTGATTGACATAAGCCAATCGCTTCTTTCTATAAGTAATTATATCAAAAAAGAACAGGGTTGTCAAGACCTGTTCTCAAATTTAAAAGAAAAAATTATTCCTTAACCATGTCTTTGAAATGCAACCATTCCTCTGCTTTCCAATCATACAATTTACAAGAGATTTCTGGATGATTAGGAATACAGTATTTCAGTCCATCCATCTGAAAAACATTAGCAGAGATAATCTCAGCGATATTTTCACACAAAACTTTATCAGGTTCTTTACCAAATCTATTTACATAATATTCAACGAATGTCAAAAACAGATTTGTTCTTGCAAGAAGTAGATTGTCGCCTTGAAACTCAAACCCATAGACAGACTTAAAAGCTCTCATAACCCAGATACACCATTCAGTCGACTCTTTTGTATTTTCATTAACGATTCTTAATTTTCTATCAAGAAGCCCGATTCTGTTATCAACAGGAATCTCTTCACCAGAGCTAGTATCATATCTACTTACAAGAAATGGTGCTTCACCACAAGTAACTTCAAGTCTTGTTGACGTAACATAATCCTGCCAAGAACCACTCTTTTTAGTGAAACGAATTTTCTTCTTGTTAGTAATCCATGACTTATCCGTTTCTGTGTTAAATACGTTTTCCTTCTTAAACCATTCATTGTCAACGTTATTATTCATTTTGTTGCAAATCCAAGTTGGCGTAAATACTTCTGCCTTATTATGAGTACGCTTCTTTTGGTCTGCAATACGCTTTAGACAACGTGGTTTAATATCTGTTTCAAAAATCTTATCAATGGTGATTTCATCATCAGCAGAGTACATTCCTGTTAAATTTTCAGGCGGTTCAGTTGCCCAAATGATATTTTTGCCTGTCGTATGGTCTTGCGACAGAATAGGTAGAACCAATTTAACAAGAGGATTATTGAAATCAACTAAGGCACTATTTGTTATGCTTTTTGCTTTTTCTCCCATTCCATTTCCCTCCAAAATAAATTGATTTTCTTCGCATATTCTTTTTGATTTTTCTTTGCACCCTCTGACTGGTTCATTTTTTCAGCGGTTGCTTTTAAAATCTCATAATGTTTTTTACAGGTGCGTTTCCCATAAACTCGTGGCTCGTCGCAATAAGCACAAGTACCCATCGTTCTACGATACTCTTTATTGCCTCTTCTGTATTTATTCAGAGTTCTAGTTCTACATTCAACACATAATTTGCGTCCACTGACGGCAGGACGTTTGCCGCATTCCGTACAAATACCATCTGCCGCCCATTTACGGCGACGCTCTTTCGCCCATTCAGAGTGTTTCTTGCCCTGTTCCACACGTTGCTCTTCGGACAGATTTGCTCTGTATTTGAGCAGTCTATCATAGTTTTTTGCAGAACATACTTCACAAAGAGTTCCACCGGGTTTTGCTCTATACTTTCCACATCTTGTGCAAATGTGGTGCTCTTTATGAAAATAGTAATCGCCCTTTTTTCTTTCTCTTTGTTTATCTGTCATACTGTTCACCTCTGTTTATATTATAGCAAAAAACTCTAGTCAAATCAATGGCTAGAGTAAAAATAAATTATAGAATTTTCAGAACACGATTATATAGTCCATGAACATGGTTAACATCTTTATCTATATGATAATGTCCGTGATACCAGTCTTTGTAATCTACCTTATAGTCAACTTCTTCCAGATAATCAGTTAAAGCATCTGCCTCATAGAACCCATAAGGGTCATAATGTGCCATAATGCTTGTTGGAGCACAATGAGTTATGATATAATCTACTTTGTTTCCGTTCTTCTCAAGATTATCCAAACCATGTTCCATCATCTTTACAGATGGAATTTCCTCTTTCCACCAAGAAATATGTTCTTTTCTGCACCATTTATCATGTGAGGTAGCACCACCCATTACAAAAAATTTCTTACCTTGTAGGTTATAAATATCACCATTATTAAGATAATAAATACTGTCTGCAACTTGACGAGCTTGACCACCATGAAAATCAATCAGACCATAATTGCCATAAATATTATCATAGTTGGAGTGGTTGCCCGCCACACATAATGTAGTCCAAGGACGTTCATTATACCAGTTGACCCACCATTTTGTTTCTTTGGAATAATCCCACCAAAAACCACAGTCCCCACAGATAATTACATAATCGTTCTTTGTTAAATTTTTACCTTCCGGAAAGAATGTAATATTCAATTTCGCAGAGTCATGGTTCAGGTGGATATCACCTGTTACATAAATTGCCATTACAGATACCTCTCAACTACATACGACATATTACCGGTATAGCGGACTTCTTTGATGCCTAAATCTCTAATAGCCTTATTGCAAGCGCCACAAGGTTTACTCAAAGCAATTTCGCCTTTTTTGGTTTCCCTGTAAATATAGAACGTAACCTTACTAAAATCAATATCCAAATCCTTAATCTTATTGATACAACTAATTTCAGCATGAGTGCCATGCTTATTAGGAAGAATAGGATAACCACGATATTTATTATAAGACTCTTGTAGAGGGGACGTTTTCGTAGTATTCCAGCTAATTGCAATTACTTTATTCTTGTAGACTGCGCAACAGCCTAAGTGAAAAGTAGGATAGTCGCTAAATTCACTAGCTTTCTTTGCAAAATCAAACCCTCTACTGTCATTCATAATATTACAAGAACTCCTTCAAAATCATATCTACAAGTTCCAATTGTTCTAATAATTATTTCCTTTTGTTCGTCTGTCGGAAATATTTCAGTTTTATACGCTGTTAAAATTTTCATTCACCTCTTAAATATTCAAGACAAGATTTCATAGTTTCTTCTTTTAAGATATCATCGAAATCATTTGTAGTGTATTTAACAGTAACAGAACCAACTTTAAAATCCATTGGCTCTAAATAGCGTTGCTCAAACAGAATATCCCTAACGGTATCCATATCGTCATAAAACTTTGACTTCTCACTAGAAAAACTATAATTTAAGAACTCAATATATCCATCAATATATTGGTTAATGTCTTCAATATTACTATCTTCTGTTACTCCGTGTTCAAAACACCAATAATATTCAAATCCATTAACATTTGTTTGAAGTTCAGGTGGAATAATTTTCCAACCAGCCTCAGAGCCAAAATTAAAACCAATTTCAAACTTAACACTTGCCATACTATCACCTCAAATCTTTTAATATAGGAGTCATAAATCCTAATCTCAAACCAAGTTTATTCCAGACATTTAAAATCATACTCTCTGAAATCACTTCGCCACTAAGAACGTTCCAAGCCTCAATACCTGTTAAATTCTTATAATTTGTTAATTCAACAACAATATTTTTAATTTTTCTCTCTTCTTTGAAAAGTTTGCTAAACATTCCACGGATATATAAATCTTCACCAATTGGATAGAAACAACAATATTTGCCATAACCAAACCCAATACCGTAAGGACTTGGCTCTTTAATTACATCCGAGTCAGTCCATTTATGTCCTTTTGGCAATTTACATTCAACAATAACGCTTTGCATTTTTACCCATTACCTCAATGTCCTTATCAGAGTAGAATTTAACAGAAGGATTTTTCTTAATCTCTTTGAAATAATGACTCTTGAAATGCTTCATACTTTCCAAAAGCATAGAAGCACCCATCATAAGGTCTTCATCATCTGTAAAGTTTAAAATATTATTTGCATACTTCTCCATATTCTCAATGCTTTTCAAATCCATTTTTCTTAACCTCCCTAGCCATAAAGACAAGACTGATTTCTCCCTTTAAGTAGTCTCTGTTTGCCATTGGTCTAATATCATCCAAATGTTTAACAAGTTTTTTATAGCAGTCTAAGCAATATTGTTTGTCCTTATATTTTTCTTTACCACACCATAAACAACCAGTCTTGATAGTTCTGTGTTTCTCCTTATATCTTTTATTATTTCTTCTTGATTTCAGCAAACACTCAACACAATATTTTGTTCTGTTATACGTTCTTTTCTTCCCACATTTTGAGCATAATTTAACAGAAAGATATTTTTCTCTTAAATCTTTAGCTGTCTCTCTGATTTTTTCATTGTCTTGCTTATGCAGTCGCTTATATTCGGATTCCTTTTCCAAACAGTCATCACATCTTACTCGATTTGGGGCGGCTCTATTCTTCCGACACTGAATGCAGATATTGTGTTCGATAAACCATTTTCTATCTTCTAAGCTCTGTTCATTTTTCCTCTTTGCACAAGATTCACAAGTTGTTTTATTTTCTCTTGCTTTGTTTTTACCACATCTAGTGCAGATACTATGCTGTTTACACCAGTCACGTTTCTCCTTTGTCATATTGTTCACCTCATCTTGTTTTCTGAGCGTATTATATCACGTCATTGGACTCATGTCAATACCTAAAATGAAATTTTTATTTAAGAATAATTACTATATATTTATTACTAGTATATATA
>ERZ808286.729-NODE-729-length-19745-cov-7.614982_pt1 | contig 19745 bp, 11 predicted proteins | sample MGYA00521276_ERZ808286 | MGnify/ENA primary metagenome ERZ808286 (study PRJEB31516, sample SAMN03275607) | gut metagenome | biome: mammalia-associated habitat; material: feces | host: Papio cynocephalus | place: Kenya | collected 2012-08-01 ... | reverse complement strand
GATAGGGGACAGTGTTTTAAGGTTGTTCCAATCAAGATCGTAGATGTTCGTGCCGTTGAAGGCATCCGAAAAGTTGAGAAGAAGATGATCCGGCTTTTGGGGATTCGATGTGGCAGATAATATCCTGCCCGTCTTGCACGTGTAGATGGCTTGGGACATTTCTCCGGTCTTGGCATTGACTGGGCGGAACAGGCTCGGGCCGTCCTCATAAGTGACAATGTAGCCGGCGTCTTCGCCTGCCCTGAACGGAATCACGGCCGCGGCTTCGATGTCCTCCACTTTGCGGAATCCGTCCTTATCCAGCACAACCGTGGCCCAATTGCCGTCACCTTTGTTCGCGGACAGCAGGTATGAGCAAGATTCGGCGCTGCCTATGAATATTCCAGGATAATCACCGAAACATTCAGTCCTCAATCCTTCGGGAAGTGTGAATGTCGGCTGCGTAGGATGCGGAGTATCAGACTTTGTCATATAGTCGGCACCTACTTCAATCGGCAAAGTCAGCAAAGTGCAGACGCCATCCTTGCCTGTGATTGCCACCACTGCATTGGCAGGAGTCATGACCAAAGCGATGACGTAGGTGGCCAGAGTTTCGGCCTTGCCCGTGAAGAAGTCGACATATTCAGCGGTCTTGACATTGCCTTCCCCGGCAATTCCGCAAAGACCGAACGACCTTGGAGCATTGATGACAGAGTGGAAATACTCAGGCAGAGCGATGTCAAGAGATTTCCGGCCGACATTGTTCACATCGAGGATGAAACCGTCGATGCTCTTTCCCGCGTTGTCTATGCCGTAAAGCCTAAGCTCTTCAGGCGACTGTCCGTCAGTGATTTTCAATGAACCTATCTTCTGGAGCTTGCCTTCGCGCATCACGTTGACTTCCACATCCGCCGCCGGGTATCTGTATGGAAGCATTGCGGTTATGCCATCGGAATCCGTCTCCTGCTTTTTCGCATAAATGCCGGATGCCTTGCCGACAGGAATCATATTGTCACCGGTCTCCCAAGTGAAGGTGAACATGACATTGTCAGTCTGCTGATAGCCAGTACCGTTCAAGTGTATCGCATCACCGGGAGCGCGAGTCAGCCCTTCTTCCTCAAGCCTCGCATCCTGGATGAAAACGACCTCTTCAACAGGCTCGAAAGCCTTCTTGTTGCATGAATATATTGCCGTCGCCACCGTCGCCAAGACAAGCAGCGCTCCGATTGCTCTGTTCCGGTTCATAAACTTCGCGTTTTTCAGAGGCCTCTCCGCTTCAAAAAATGTGCGCACAGAAAGTATCAAGCACGCAGGATCTTAGAGGCTGTTCCTAGCCAATTTGCCACGAGTCGATTGTACGGGTTTGGGTGGAGATGTTCACTCCGACTTTGACGATCTGTCTGCCGGCCGCTGAGCCTGCGGTGTACTGAGCTTGCCGAAGTGCCGAAGCGTTACGGTCGGTCGCTTCGACAGGCTCAGCGACCAGTTTCGTAACTGATGAGGTCTCATGGTTTTCCGAACCTTCAAACTTGTACGGAATCAGATACCCTTTTTCGTCTATCTGCTTGAGGGCTTCCTCAGCGGATCCGTCCACCTTGAATTCAAAGACATAGATCCGATCCTTGGTTCTGTACACAGCATCGGCTCGGCCTATCGCGGACTTCACCTCGGCATGAGTGTAGTACCCAAGCAGCGAGAAGATCAGGTAGATTATCGTCTGAAAATGCTTCTCGGACTTGTTCTCCAGATCGTACGGGATTCCGGCAAGGAAAGACTGCATCCTTTCCAAGGCCCCATCGATGTTATTGTTTTTCAGGGCCTTGTTGAACTGGAGCACGAATGAGGCGCTCATCCCTTCCGCACTCTTATAGTTTGCGAGAAGACCTTTCAAGAATCCTTCCCTTACTTCCTTGTTCGGATAGCCCAGAGTGTATGATCCGTCTTCTTGATCATAGCTTTTAATAGTCAGATAACCAGCTTGATAGAGCAATGGCAGGACGCTGTCGGTGACTTCCGGAGAAATGTCAAAATCACTTTCCGAGATCTCACTCATCCTGTCAAGTTGCGTCTCGTCCATCCGTTCCTCCCGCATCCTCTCCATCAGGAAAGTCGGCGTGCCGCTCTCAAACCAGTAGCTTCCTATCTTCTTGGCGGCAAGCGCCTTCATCAGGCTGAACGGGTTGTAGATGTCCTCGGACTCTTCGCTGAAATGATACCCGTCGTAGTTGTCTTTCAGCAGCTCGCGTGCCTCATCGAACGAAACGCCCAGTCTGTCGGCCAAAGTCTGGACAGGCTCCCGCATCTCGCGGTCAATCTCGCTCTTCGATATTCCGCAGATAGCGGAATATTCCGGCAGCATCGAGATGTTCATCAGATTGTTCAGTTCACTGAATATGCTGAGCTGCGCGAACTTGGTGATCCCCGTGATGAAAACGAACCTAAGGTAAGGATCCAGACTCTTGATCGGGCTGTAGAAATTCCTCATTATCTGACGCATAGGCGCAAGCCGCTCCTTGTCGTTCATCACGTCCAGCAGGGGTGCGTCATATTCATCGATGATTATGACGGCCTTTTCGCCCGTCTGCTCCACAGCAACTTTTATTAGCCTCTCAAAACGTGCATGTATGTCGTTTTCTGAGAGGTTATTATCCTTGCCGAATGTGCTTTCATATTCCTCAAGTTTGTAACTTAAAGTACGAAGCAACTGCTCCTCGTCAAGGTGCTTCGCCGTGGACATGTCAAAGTGGAACACCGGGTGCCTGGTCCACTCTTTCTTGAGTTCCCCGGCCCTCAGCCCGTTGAACAGTTCCTTCTCCCCCTCAAAGTAACTATGGATTGTGGATGACAGCAGCGACTTCCCGAACCTCCGTGGCCTGCTGAGGAACACATATTTGTAATTCTCGTCCAAGTCGTGCACGAACCCTGTCTTGTCGATGTAGAGATATCCACCTTCGACAATATTCCTAAACGTCTGAATTCCGATCGGGTACTTTATCCTTTTCGCCTCCATAACTACTATTCAGTTAATGTCCAACGTCAAAGATAATGAATATTTTCCAATTCATGCCAATACCCGCCTTGTTTGGAATTCTTGGAATTCTGTCATTATATGCCTCTGGGGTGCAAACCTACATATTACGCCCCCGAAGTACTGATTATCGCTGGTGGCGGGTGCAAAAATTGTCATTTTGCACCCGAAATAGATTTATTCAGGCACGTAAAATGGATCGAACGATTACCGAAAGTTTGAATATAGTTCAACGCTACAAATTCCATCCTGTCGCTTTTGTGGCATCGGATAACATTCGTTTTGCGTAGTAAAAACATAAGTCAATGCCATCCTAATGAGTTATTCGCAGATGTTATTGAAATTCCGCATTATCCTTCCATGACACGGTACGCCTTAAGCCAGCCTTTGGCAACAACGGCAGCGACAGCGCAATGAGAATGGCGCTGCTCACCACCATAAGCAGACGGAGCGACACATGGTCCGCAAGAGGACCGAACAGAGCCATGCCTATTGGAAGGAAGCCGGAGTACATTGAATTAAGAAACCCGAAAATACGTCCCTGCATATTCTCCGCCACATTTTCCTGTAAGAAGGTAGTCGTAGCGGTCTGGAATGCGGTCAGAGGAACACCATAGCATAGCATGAATGTCAGATACAGGATGAAATTATGCGACAGACCCATAAGAATGCTGAATATGCCGAATAAAGCCAAGGCAGCGGCCATCGTCCGGAAACGGTTTTTGAAACCTCCCCAGGTGCTCATCAACAAACCACCGGCAAGCATCCCGCCAAAGCCAACAATCTCAATCCACATAAGATTCGTGTATGTGCCTCCAAAGTAACGGCTTACGAATAGGTTGGCCAGAAATCCGGCTGGAATGGACAGGAAAATAAACAATCCGTACAGAAGCAGGATGCCTCCTATGGATCTATTCTTAATGGAATAGCGTATCCCGTCCCTGACATCAGCCTTGAAGTCCGATGCAGCGGTGTTTCCACTGGAAAGTTGATGCGGAATGAATGTGAAGGAGAGGATGGCGATGCCTATAACTGCGGTCGCCACATCGATAAGCATGGAGGCGCGGAGGGTCATGATATTCATCACCACTCCAGCTGCGGCCGGAGCGGCAAAGTTGGCAACGGACTGCATGGTTGAGTTGATGCCGTTAGCCTTCATGAGCAGGTCTTCACTGACAATCTGGGGAATGGCGGAGTTTACGGCCGGAATCTGGACACCCGTCGCAATGGACCTGAGTGATACCAGCACCAGCAGAGCAACCCGAAGCGAAGTGCCATCGTTGAACTTTGGAAGAAGCAGTACCATTCCAAGGGTAAGCAGCGCGATCAAGGCATCTGCCCCAATGATCAGCGTTTTCTTTGAATGACGGTCAGCCCAGACACCGCCCACAAAGGACATAAAGAACTGCGGGACGAACGAGCATATTGAGAACATCGCCACCCAGAACCCCGATGAAGTCTCCAAGGTAATGTACCAAACAATAGCGAAGGCCACTATCTGCGAACCGAAAAGGGTAATGGCCTGACTAAGAAAGAAAGGGATAGCTTTTTTCATCACTGAATCCTGATTTGAAGATTAAGAAGCTGTTTTGATTTGTTTGAAATGTTCTTTGAGGTGAAATAATCTTCATTTTCATCCCGCTTCTTCAGTCAGATAGCACCGCTATCTTCCTTGGAAGAAGCGGTCGAACCTGAAGTTTTTCACTCTCAACCCAGCGCCCGAACCGAGTGCAATCGAACTTGTTCGGATTGTCGAGGTGAGTAGCAGGGAAAGAGCTTGCTCTTAACCTTCAAACAAACAAATCAAAACAGCTTCTAAAGTCATGCGATTTCTACCGGTGCCTGGATGATGGTGAGCCACATATTGGCGTCCTCTTGGTTCCATATTCCGTCAATGAAGTTTGCACGCGGATGGCCTGTGATCTTGTAGCCTCCCTTTTCCAGCATTGCAAACAGGTCGATTTGACTCTGGCGGAGGTTCTCGTAGGGCCCGAACACCTTCAGGCAGGCCGCCATTGGAACGGCGGGGATTTCCTTGAACTTGATGATGGCGGAATCCGTCCCCTTTTCCTTTACCTGTTCGCAGTACTCAATGTCAATGCCCTGTGGCTTGTACCCACCGTGTTCAATGGTGTAGCAGTAGCCTGGTTCAATACATTCGCATCCAAGACGTGCCATTTCTGGTCCGATGACTTCACAGCACAGATTACCAAGCTCAGCATAAGAAGGGATGACGGCTCTGTGACTCGCAACGATGATTGCGGGCAATGATTCAAAATACAGTTTTTCCATTTTGTGATTCTTTTTGTGGGAAGCGACAAACGCCTTGAGCAATCGGCGGCGTTCCTTGAGAACATCCAACTCCTGCTCACACCGGACTATCTTCTCCTCAAGAGATTCGACAGAAGGGAAATGACTTTCGTCTTCCATCATGTCCCGGATCTCTTCAAGAGAGTAGCCAAGGGTCTTCAGGGTGCAGATGTTCTGGATTTTCTGGAACTGCCCCACTGTGTAGTAGCGATACCCTGTCCACCGGTCCACGATTTCGGGAACCAGAAGTCCAATCTGTTCGTAATGCCGCAACGCGCGCACCGTAACCTTGCTCAGGCGGGAAAACTCCCCGATTTTTAACTTGATTTCACTCATAACAACTGTGCACTTTTGTTATTTGCCTGCAAATATATATCGTGACGTAGGGTACGAGTCAAGAAAATATTGATTTTTTTCGCCAAGGCCGCTGCGATGCGACTCATCGACGAAGTTTTGTGAATATAGAAATGGCAGCTTTGTTACGGTCAAGTTCATGATTATGTACTAAAAATTGTATAGTTGAATCCACAGTAAACTGATAAGGTTTTACAAACATAGACGAACAAAATGTGTTTGTAAATCTGTTTGTAAAACCTCTAAATCGCTGATATTTAATCAATATTGTGGAGATGGGCGGAGTCGAACCGCCGTCCAAACAAAGTACCAAGAGGCTTTCTACACGTTTAGTCGTCCTTTGGTTGTCGGCTGCGGTCTGCCGGAAGACGGGCTAACCGAGGCTTATCCTTTGGGACTTGGCCGGATTTAAAGGAGTCCTCCGGTGCGTCCTTCTTGAATGATACCCCGAACTCGGAACAGAGAAGGCGTAAAGTCCGCGGGATACTCGTCGGAACCGCATCCTAGGCGGCTCGGATTAAGCTAATGCGACTTGGTCGATTAGGCAGCGAGTGCGTAGTTGTTATCAGCAACTAAATTTTTGGAGAACCAGTTTGGCGGGCCGGCCCTCCAGGAGCCCGACGTGCTTACCGCCCGGAATCATTGCTGTCAAAACCAGAACATCCCCAAGCGATTGTTATAAAGATACGATGAATATTCGGGACTTGTTTCAAATCATCGAGAAAATTTGATGTGGAGACACGGCTCTTTCATTTAAAACCAAAATCGAAGCGCTCTCCAAATGATTGTGATGTTTCAACCAAATGGCTATATTTGCATATTCATAAAATTCTATTGTCATGCGTAAGATTTTAATCCTGTTTGCGGCCGCTATGCTTTGCGTCTCTTGCTCAGAACAGTTCAATGCCGCCTATCTCCTTTCCGGTGGAGCGAAGGTGGCTCAGGCCGCTGTTCTGTCTGACGCTCAGATCCAGTCTTATGTAGGGCAATATGTGCAGAAGCTGGATTCGGAGAACACCGTCCTTCCTGAGACCAGCCCGTACGTGAAGAGGGTACGCAAGATGACTTCCGGGATCACGTCCGTGAATGGCATTCCACTCAATTTCAAGGTCTATAAGACTAATGAGGTCAATGCGTTCGCATGTGCGGATGGCAGTGTCAGGATATATTCGGGTCTTCTGGACGCGATGACGGATGAGGAGGCTTTGGGTGTGGTTGGCCATGAGATTGGACATGTCGCCCTGAAGCATTCCAAAAAACAATTTCAGCAGGCTCTCCTTACTTCAGCGGTAAGAGACGCGGTGGTTTCCACCGGTGGAACTGTCGCGGTGCTGACCGCATCCCAGCTTGGCGACATTGGAGAGGCCTTGATGAGCGCCGGCTTCTCAAGAAAGCAGGAATCCGCGGCGGATGACTATGGCTATGATTTTCTCAAGAGTGCGGGAAAGAATCCATGGGCCATGGCTATGGCTTTTGAGGAACTGCAAAGATTGTCAAGCGGTAGCACGGCTTCCGGGACTCAGGCGGCGGCAGGCTCATCGGTCGGACAGTTATTCTCTACGCATCCGGCCACAGCCGACAGAATCTCAAGGATGGCGGATAGGGCCACAAAAGATGGATTCAAGAGACCTTACAAGTAGCGGATCTATCTGCCGTCGCAGACTGTGAATCCGACGGATATTGTGTTTCCGGACTCATCGACAACGGTGACATTGTGTCTGCCGATTGCAGGGTTCAGTGTCATCTGATGGATGATTCTGGTCTGCCCCGCATATTCATTGTCAATATGCCAGAAGACCGTTTTCATAGGGTCTCTGTGTGCCAGATTGAATGTGATTCCTTGGATGGAACCGTCTAATTGGCGCGGAATGTAAATCATCGCTCCGTTTTCAGGGTAGATGAATTCCATCTGCGAGTCGCTTTTCTCTTTCGGAAGCGAATATGAATATTCAGGGTGATGTTGGCGATAGTACCATTCCATGGAAGGCGGCAGGACAAAATATCGCTCGCCGTCAATTACCTTATGATATGGGCAAGGCTCACTCCTTACGGATTTGCGTGGGAGGGCGAGAGTGTCTACGCGCCCGCAGGAAATGCTCTTCAGGTGACCGGATTCCTTGCAGACTTCGGCAAGGACGTAATCTCCGTAGTCAGGCTCCTTGAACCACCCATTCCTTGAATATTCACGGTCATATTCATTTGCGGGAAGCAGGTTGAACACGTCAAACATCACCGGTCCGGCCGTTCTGGCTCCGGTCAGCCCCGGCACACCCTGCCCCTGGGCGTTGCCGGCCCAGACCCCTACCGCATAGTCGGGAGTGACCCCTACCGCCCATGCGTCCCTAAAACCGTAGCTTGTGCCTGTCTTCCATGCCACTTTCTTCACGGAAGTGACTAATCTCCAGTCAATCTCGTCAGGACGGTTTACTTCTTTCAGCGCTTCGAACGTCCACCAAAGGGCACTCTTGTCGGTCAATGGAAATCCGTGAAGCCTGTCGCCTTTGCCGATTCGCGAGGTGTCTGTGTTCTGGTAGGACTCGGACAGTCGGGCGTACATGGCCGTCACGTCCCCGAGGGTTCCTTCCGCTCCGCCAAGAATAAGTGAGAGTCCATAGTGTGAGGCGCTTTTGTGCAGCGTTGTCATGCCGCATTTTCGGAGCAGGTCAAGGAATTTCGGAACCCCGAAACGTCTCAACATGTGGACGGACGGTACATTCAGTGATCGAGCCAAGGCCTCGGACGCTGGAACCGCACCGTTGAACTGCCGGTTGAAGTTCTGTGGAGAGAATCCGTTGATGTTGATCGGAACATCCGGAAGCAAGGTGTTAGGCAGAATGTCCCCATCCTGCAAAAGCGCACAGTAAAGCAGTGGCTTCAGGATGCTTCCGGTGCTTCTGGGAGAGCGTATGATGTCGACCTCGCTTCCGGGACGTTTTCGCCCAGGGTTCGCATTGCCGACATAGGCGAGTGTCTCTTCTGTCCGTACATCTTTCACCACTACAGCGAGATCATTCACTCCTATGGATGTCAGCTCATCATTCCATTGATCGGCTATGGACTGGACACGTCTTTGGAGGTTAACGTCGATTGAGGTTCGGATCCGTCGGCCTGGAGAAGTCTTCCAGTAATATTCAGTAAGATGGTGGGCTTCCTGCGGCAATGCGACGGGCTTGAGTGGGAGAGGTTCGTCACAGGCCAGATCAAGATCGAGGGAGTCAATGTGCCCGCGCTCGTGGAGAGTCTTCAGAAGCCGGTTTCTCTTCGCGAGAAGTCTGTCCCTGTTCTTCCCGGGGTGGATTTCCGCCGGGGAGTTAGGGAGAACCGCCAACGTGGCCGCCTCTCCCCAGGTGAGTTCTTCCGGCGGACGCCCGAAATAGCGCCAGGATGCGGCTTCCAGACCTACGACATTGCCTCCGAACGGGGCGTGAGAGGCGTACATGGCCAGAATTTCCTTTTTGTCGCATCTCCACTCCAACCGTGTCGCAAGGATGGATTCGATAAGTTTCTGTCCGATGGTCCGGTCCTTTCCTCTGGACATTCTGATGACCTGCATCGTTATGGTGCTTCCACCGCTTGTCACTCTGCCCGCACGGATGTTTCCTACCGCGGCCCTGACTATGGCCACTGGGTTGACTCCATGGTGAAACGCGAACCACCTGTCCTCGAATTCGATAAGGGCTGTCTGGAACTTTTGTGGCACTGTGTCTGACGGAGGAAACCTCCACTGCCCGTCACTTGCGATTCTGGCGCCGAGAAGTTCTCCGTTACGGTCTGTCACGACAGTGGAATATGCGGTGTCTTTGAATAAGTTACCGGGTAGGCACAGGCAATATGCGATCAAAAGGGCGGCTATGATGCCGCCCGTTATCCATGAAAGCGTTCTTTTTCGCATAGCCTTTATTCGGAGACCTTCGCTTTGCCAGACGCGGTGTTGGCCGCTATGTGAGGATCATACATGGCCTCGCACTTCACCGCCGGAAGGATGAACTCGCCTTGATAAGATGCGTGCATCTTGATTCTGAAAGTCTTGCTTGAGCCCTTTGCCAGATCGAAGAACCATGACACCCGATCGTCCCTGATGTCACGATAACTGTATGTCGCGGTGGAAATCTCTCCTCCGAACAATCGGTCATTGACAATTTCCCACCCGGACGGTATCATCTCGGTCAAGGCCAGATTCGTGTAGTCCTTGGAGCCATTCGTGTTGCCCACACTGACAGTGACAGTGAAGTCGGTACCTTGAGGAATATCATGTGGGTTCAGAATCCTGCCGCTTTCCGTTGAGTAGACGACCTTGAGACTGAGACCACTGGACTTAGCCTCGACCCTGTCCCCGACTTCCGGCCTTACCGAGGTTATGAGTGTGGCATAGATGGTGCCGTCGGTCGTATTGGTGACCTCAATGTCGCCATCCTGTGTGTCAACAGACATGCTATGGATAGACTTCGCTGTTTTGACCGTGGTAGTGTTTCCGCCTTGTCTGACTTCCGCCGAAAGCGATCCTGAGCCGACTTTCATTGCCAACCTTCTCATCGCGGTTGTGGTGAACGCCAGTTCTTGCGTCATGTGGCAACCTCCGGATATGGCTTCGGCCAGTTCCTGGGCAAGGTCCATCGCGTTTGGAAGGTCATCCACGAGCACCATCGCCTCAAGTGCTATGGCCTTGTCCCTGACAGGTGAACCGAATGTCCCGATGGCCTCATGATGATTCTGGAAATCCGTCTTGAGTTTTGAGATGATCTCTTTCGCCACTGTCTTCTTTCCTGTCAATGAATATGTTGACGCAAGCATCCATCCAGCCTGACCGGACAGGGACTCGCTTTCCTTGAGTCTGTTCATCGCACCGCTCTCAGCCTCTCCATTCAAGGCCAGAGTGTAGAGCCTGTAAGCCTGGTTGAGGTCTCCTTGGCCAACATTGTCGGAATTACGATAATCCTGAACACTGCTCTTTTGGAATCTTGACCAACTTGCAAGTACTCCCTTGCTGACATTGAACCCGTTCTGCGCTGCGCTGATCATGAACTCTCCGGCCATCGAGCTGACCCATCCGTTGGCGTCGGCGGAACCTGGCCAATAGACAAAACCTCCGTTGCCCAGCTGCCGTTGGTAAAGCTGTTGGAGCAGATCTGGAATCATGGAGTCAATCTCTTTTTGCTTGTCTTTCGGGAGCATGTTTCTGATTGCCAACAAGGTGATTCCCTTTGATGAGATCTGCTCGGTGCAATTGTAGCTGTAGTCAGAGAGGAACGAGAATATTCCTCCACAGTCCACGGACGGGAATCCGGTCAGTTCCAAAGTGGCCCACTGGTTCTCGTCGGAGGTGAAAGGAATGAAATTCAAATGCTTGTCCGCACCTTTTCCGATTATGGCCCTACTGACGGTAATCACCGGTGGATTCGAATTCCGGACCTGGAGGGTGATTTTGTCGTTGGCCTTGTGCCCGTCTCCCGCGGCTGCAACATAGATGACAGCCGTGCCTGTTCCGGTGGCCTCGAGATTGAAATTGACAATCTTGTCTCCTGGCTTTGCGAACTTGACGAGAGCCTTGGCCCCTCCGACAAGTTTCAAAGGCCCATCGATTTTCACACTGACCTCGGCTTCCTTCACTCCGTCCTCAAGGGCGAACACGTTGACCGGCATAGAGACTTTCTCACCCGTGCCGATCACCCTCGGCAGGGAAGGCAGCACCATGAGCGGAGATCTAACCGGTACGGTCTTCTCGGCATTGCCGTATGTCCCGTCTTTTGCGGCCACAAGCATAATCCTCACGCTGCCCACGTACATAGGCAGTCTCATCTTGTGAGTGGCTGAACCATTCTGGAGGGTGAACGGTCCGATAAACTTGACGACCGGGTTGAACCTGTTGTCCTTTTTGGCGCCGACGATCACATTCTCGTCGCCACCAATGCTGAACATCGGGGAGAACCTTCCGCTGTAGGCTCCGATGACATCATCGTAGAGATCCCAAGTGCTGACGCCGAGCGCCTCTCTTGCGTACATCACGCTCCAAGGGTCTGGAGTCTTGAACGCGGTTAGGTCAAGAAGCCCCTCGTCCACGACTGCGAGCGTGTAGGTCATCGGCCTGCCGTTTCTCTCCTTGACCTTGATTGTGAAGTTCTCGTCAGGGCGCAGCACATCAGGCATGGTGATGACAGGCTCAAGATGCGAGCCCTTATCGTTGACCATAATCGGACGCACGCCATAGAGCCTGATAGGCAAATCGTTGCCGGATTTCTCATGAGGCTGGACGAGAGTCACGTGTATGTAGAAATTTGGCGCCATGTCAGCGGTCACCTTGAATGAATATGTGGCGTCATCCTCCGCGGAAGTCTTCACCCAGACCCGGGAGAGGACTTTTCTGGAATTCTCCAAAGAGACGAGTGCCTGTCCCTTGGTCGCCGCCGGTATGTACACAGTCACGGTCTCTCCCACGTCGTAGGAGTCCTTGTCCGTCGAGAAAGAAAGCATCGTGAGCGCGTCCGGATCGGTTTTGGATGACCTTCCTCTGTAAGAAGGCCAATCGACATAGATGATGTCCCCCGAGACGTGCCCGCTTTCCGTGTCGGTCACGATCACGAGATAGCGACCCCAGTCCGGGTATTCCACCTTGAACGGAATGAAGATGTCTTCACTGCCAGACTTCACCGATCCTGTGGCCACTACATTGGCTGAAGGGCCGTTGACATAGGAATCAAGACTCTCGGAGCGGCTCTCCCACCACCAACTCCATTTCATTTTGTAGATTGAATATCTCAGGTTGTGCCCGGTTACCCTCTTCCCGTCTTTGTCGACCACCGCAACCTTGATCTTGTAGTCCTTGTCTGTCTCAAGATACCTGCTGTCGCCCTCTCTCGGAACCTTCACTCCGACGTAGGATGAATATGGTGAATATGGAACCGACATTGAGTTGAAGCTGACATCCCCGCCTTGCTCCTCGACCGATGCCAAGATGTCAGCCCTCAGCATTCCGGGAGCGCCGGCTGCCTCTGGCATCTCGACGTCCTGTCTCGTGTGTCCGTTCTGGTCGAGCCGTGTGTCGATCAAGGCATGTTCGCTGAAGGAGAACTCGGACAGCGGGCTTGTGAAGGTGTAGCCCTCGAATCCCTTGAATGTCGAGGAACCTTTCTTAAGAATCATGCTGACCTTGGCTCTCAGGCCGGCGGCTGGCGGGCCTGTAAGCCAGCTGGAGGCAATGTCCACAGGAAGCGTCCGTCCACCATCGATCACCTCTTTGCCGAAATTCAGGTTTATTTTCAATCTGTTAGGCTTGATGCTCTCGATTCTCAGGGCCTTGTGGAAAGAGGCCCCGCCAATTTTGAAATAGGCATGCCATGTCCCCGTAGGATCCTCGGCCTTGGTTGGAATGTTGAAGACATAGAAACCGTTTTTCCCATTGCTGTTGATCTGCTTCGTGTAGAACTGCCCTTCCGGTGTGTAAACCTCCAGGACTGTCGGATGGCTGTCAGGAATATTATTCTCTTTGTCCTCCAGAATCATCGTGACATGGAGCGTGTCTCCTGGCCTCCAGACGCCTCTCTCTCCGTAGATGAAAGCCTTCAGCCCCTTTTCCAAGGTCTTTCCGCCGACATCGAACCGGCTCAGGGATTTCTGCTCACCTTCGGTCACTTTCAGGTAGCTGGTGGCCCCGCCTCTTTTCGCCACCACGACGAACGGCTTGCCGGAAAGGGCGATCTCTGCCATTCCGTCAGTGCCTGTCTTGGCGTAGCCGATCTCTTTCAGCTGGTAGCTGTAGACATAGAGCTCCGCGTTGAAGACGGGATCTGTCGAAAGGATGTCGCTCACGCTGACCCAGATTCTGTCACCGCCGGAGAATTTGGCGATGACTCCGAGATTTGATGTAAGAAGATTGATCGACGGAAATCTGTCGTCCTCCATGTAGTAGGTAGGTTTGAGAGGGTTGTCCCTGTCCTTCCAAGAGTAACTGTTCCAGTCGTAGAAGCTGTCGTAATAGTCTGGGTAAGGCCTGTCCCACTCCTCATCATCCTTTTCCGTGATGCTCTCGGACGAGATGATGACCATCTTGTCGGTAGGTGCGCCGCTCTTGAAGGAGTCATTTTTCCCATAGAGTGAATATTCCTGTTTGAATGACAGCCTTATGCGATAGATGGCGCCTGGCTCCTGCTTGAACAGCCCCGAGAGATCAACCGAATAATCCTGCCATTTGTGCAGATTCTTCGACGGATCGGAGTCCAGACGTACACACCTTTTGTAGACCAGCCTTCCGCATCGGCGCAGAGAGTTTGCTCCGGAAAGGTCATTGTCCTGAAGGAATGTCAGCACATTCTCTTCATAGATTTGGATTACCCTGATGTCCACAGCGTTGAGGTTCACCGCCTTGAAAGGCAGGATGAGCTCTTTGGAATTTGGAAGTATCGTTCCGGAGACAGGAATCTCAACCGCGGGCTTTTCTTCGGTCGCCGAGAATTTTTGTGAATATTCCTGGCCGAGCCTTGCCCCGTCATGACTTTTGACCGCATCTGAAATCCTCAGCGTGACTGGGCCGTCCGTCGGATTTTCGTAGAATACTTTCACGTGAGCGTTTTCTGACTGGATGTAGCTGCGTCCGACACCCTCAAGGGTGAACAGGCCGGAATTGTCATCGATGTCGGCCAGGGCTTCGGTGAAGTAGATGTCTATGTAAGGATCGTCATCATCCACCCTTTCCGCGCTCAGCACCTTGAAATCATTCATCGCCGGAATTTTGATCTCCAGTCTGGAATCGGTGACGAAACCGGTGTCGCCGGACTTCAGGCTGATCTTCAGAGTCCTGTCCTTTGAGTCTCTGGGAAGTGAGATGATCTCGAAATGAAAATTAAGCGGATTTGTCCCGGCTGTCACATTGACTTCCGCGCTTTTGGACGGGTAGTCATATTCAAGCATCTTCTGGACTTTCTCGAGAGGAAGTTCTTCTGTAAGGGAGATCGTGCCTTCAACGCTGGCCTTGTCCGGCGATGCCGCGGTGATGGTGATCTCGCTCATTGAAAGTACGGCTTCCTTTATGGCGACCAGAAACTTGAATGAGAACTTCTTGAATTTCCTGTTCCCGACTTTCTGGAGTTTGTCCAGCCGGAGTTTTCCGGTGTATGCCTGTCCCGGTTTCAATGCCCCGTTTTGGGGAATGAACTCGATCGTGTTGGCTGAGAGCCATCTGGCCGTTCCTTTTACCGATGGGGTGAACGTGAGTATCCCGTCTTTCAAGTCGGCCCCGGGAGTGGCTTCGGCAATGTCGGAAGCAAGCTCCACACGTATGGTTGACTTGTCCGAGATTATTCCGCCTGTGTAGGCTTTGATGAAAGTAGCGAATTCGATGCTCTGTCCCTTGCTTTTGCCAAAACGGCTGCATGAAGAGTATGTCGCGGCCAGCAGCAACACTGACAGGATGACGATGAGATTTCTTGCCGATGATTTCATTTTATACCTTAATATATAAGTATTCTTGCAATCCTCAAATTTAGGAATTCTTTTCCGTATAATCAAAGGTGAGTTGTGAATATACCTGTGGTGACAAAATGTCAGTCTTCCGCCGCTGGCACATCCTTTGATTTTGTCTGCATGTCTCCGGAGTGAGCCGGAGCGTAGATTTAAAAACATTTAAAAACTTTATATCATGATTAAACCATTGGCAGACAGAGTCTTGGTTGAGCCTAAAGAGGCTGAGACGAAGACAGCTTCAGGTCTTTATATTCCTGACACAGCAAAAGAGAAACCTCAGGAAGGCAAAGTGATCGCCGCAGGTCCCGGAAAGAAGGACGAACCTATGGAGGTCAATGTAGGTGACGAGGTCATCTATGGCAAGTACGCCGGAACAGAGGTTACTGTCGAAGGTAAGAAATATCTTATCGTAAAGCAGTCAGACATTCTGGCTATTCTGTAATTATTAATAGGAGGAAATTATTATGGCAAAAGAAATAAAATTTGATGTTGATGTCCGCTCGAAGATGAAGGAAGGAGCTGACGCTCTTGCGGACGCTGTAAAGGTCACTCTTGGTCCTAAGGGACGTAATGTTGTGATCGATAAGAAATTCGGTGCGCCTCAGGTCACAAAGGACGGTGTTACTGTCGCAAAGGAGGTAGAACTCGCTGACAGGTACGCCAACATGGGCGCCCAGATGGTCAAGGAAGTCGCTTCCAAGACCAACGAGCAGGCAGGTGACGGCACCACCACTGCGACCGTTCTTGCGCAGGCCATCATCAATGTGGGTCTGAAGAACGTCACCGCCGGCGCGAACCCTATGGATTTGAAGAGAGGTATCGACAAGGCGGTCGCCGCCGTTGTCGCCGAACTCAAGAAGAACAGCAAGAAGGTGGGCACAGACTACTCTAAGGTTGAGCAGGTCGGCACTATCTCCGCCAACAATGACGCCGCCATCGGCAAGCTCATCGCTGACGCCATGTCAAAGGTGAAGGGCGACGGCGTGATCACAGTCGAGGAGGCCAAGGGCACCGAGACCGAGGTCAAGGTTGTCGAGGGCATGCAGTTCGACAGAGGCTACATCTCTCCTTACTTCATGACCAACTCCGACAAGATGGAGGCTGTTCTGGATGACGCTTCCGTCCTTATCTGTGACAAGAAGATCTCCACGATGAAGGATCTGCTCCCTATTCTTGAGCCTATCGCCCGTGAGGGAAGGTCACTTCTCATCATCGCCGAGGATGTGGATGGCGAGGCGCTGACGACTCTTGTTGTCAACAAGCTTCGTGGCACATTGAAGATTGCCGCGGTCAAGGCTCCTGGTTTCGGAGACCGCCGCAAGGAGATGCTCCAGGACATCGCCACCCTTACCGGCGCGATTGTCGTGTCCGAGGAAAGAGGCTTCACTCTTGAGAACACAACTCCTGACATGCTTGGTAAGGCGGAGAAAGTCACTATCACAAAGGACAACACTACCATCGTAGGTGGCGCCGGAGACAAGGATGCCATCGCCGACAGAGTCGCCCAGATCCGTAAGCAGATCGAGAACACGACTTCTGACTACGACAAGGAGAAGCTTCAGGAAAGACTTGGCAAACTTGCAGGTGGAGTCGCTGTGCTTTACGTAGGTGCCGGCTCGGAGATTGAGATGAAGGAGAAGAAGGACAGGGTTGAGGACGCTCTCAACGCCACACGTGCCGCTGTTGAGGAAGGCTATCTTCCAGGTGGTGGAGTCTCCTACATCCGCGCCGCCGAGGCTTTGAAGACACTGAAAGGCGAGAACGATGACGAGACCACCGGCATCCATATCATCGCGCGTGCCATCGAGGAGCCTCTCCGTCAGATTGCCCAGAACGCTGGTGTTGACGGCAGCGTCATCATCCAGAAGATCCGTGAGAACAAGGGGGACTACGGCTACAATGCCCGTACTGATGAATATGTCAACATGCTGGAGGCCGGTGTCATTGATCCTACCAAAGTCGCCCGTGTGGCCCTTGAGAACGCCGCTTCTGTAGCCGGAATGTTCCTTACCACTGAGTGTGGTATTGTTGACATCCCTGAGAAGGAGCCAGCCGCTCCTGCGATGCCTGCGGGCGGAATGATGTAATCTTGGCTTTACTTTCAACTAAGTCATATATGAATGCGGGAATCACCTTATGGTGGTCCCCGCATTTTTTTTGTCCTTTCATATAAGGATTGTGACGTTTTTTATCTATCTTTGACCTTTGATATAATTTTGCGCTAACGTTTTAGCACTGGATTTATAACCATAGAGTAATTAATTAATCAAAGAAATGAAGAAAATACTGATTTTGGGGAGCAGCAACACGGACATGACCGTCAAGACCCCGACATTACCGGCTCCTGGAGAGACTGTCTTAGGAGGAGTGTTTACCATGAGTGCCGGAGGAAAAGGTGCCAATCAAGCAGTCGCGGCTAAGAGGGTAGGGGGTGACGTTTCCTTTATCTGCAAAGTCGGGAACGATGTTTTTGGAGACAATTCCATTAAGCATTATCAAGAAGAGGGGATTGACGTAAGTGGAATCATCCGTTCGGACAAGCCTTCCGGTGTGGCGTTGATCACCGTTGACAAAGACGCTGAAAACTGCATTGTGGTGGCTTCCGGCGCGAATCTGGATTTTACGGACGGGGACATCACCGCCTCAGAGGCGGCGCTCAAGTCCTGTGACATCCTGCTGATGCAGCTGGAGATCCCTGTGCCGACAGTCCTCAAGGCCGCGAAGATCGCCCATGATGCCGGCGCTTTTGTGGTTCTGAATCCGGCACCATACGCCGAACTCCCTGAGGAGATATTCAAATACATCTCATTGTTCATTCCTAACGAGACGGAACTTGCCTCATTCTCAAGGATGCCTGTCACTGACAAGGAAACCGCGGCCGCGGCAGCCAAGGTCCTGTTTGGCAAGGGTGTCGGGAATATGATTGTGACGATGGGAAGCAAGGGATCCCTTATCCTCGACGGTGCCGAGCCTCAGTTTGTCCAGGCGCGCAAGGTTAAGGCTGTGGACACGACAGGAGCCGGTGACACCTATTGCGGATCTATCTGCGTGGCTTTGTCAGAAGGCAAGACCCTCAAGGAGGCCGCGGAGTTCGCCTCAGCCGTGTCTGCGCTTTCAGTGACAAAGATGGGGGCTCAGACCGCCATACCTACAAGAGCTGAGGCGGAAGCTTTCATCGCTCTGTAATCATGAATATTCAATCTTAAATAACACTAATATTATGTTCATCGTAAACAGTTATGGTCTGGCAGTGTTCTTCTGCTTCATCATCATGCTTTGCTGGGGCTCATGGGGCAACACTCAGAAACTCGCCGCCAAAAGTTGGAGGTACGAACTCTTCTATTGGGACTATGTGATCGGAATGGTCATATTCTCCCTGCTTCTTGCCCTTACTCTCGGTACATTCGGTCCGGAAGGTCGTCCTTTCTTTCAGGACATCGCGCAGGCTGACTTCTCCGCCATTCTAAGCATCATTATCGGAGGAGTGATATTCAATCTCTCGAACATCTGCCTGAGCGCGTCCACCTCGATCGCCGGCATGTCGGTGGCTTTCCCTGTGGGATGCGGTCTCGCGCTTGTGCTCGGTGTCATCAACAACCTCCGTGTGGAGATGTCCCAGGGGGCGCTCAAGAGTAACCTTACTCTTTTGGGAATCGGTGTGGCTCTTGTGGTTGTGGCAGTGATCCTTAACGGCATCGCATCCGGTAAGAAGGCCGGCAACGCCGAAATCACCAAGGCGGACCAGCGCAAGGGAATCATTCTCGCCGTTGTCGCCGGTGTTGTGATGTCATTCTTCTCATCATTCGTGATGAAGGCGATGGACCTCAAGGATTTCGCGAATATGGAACCTGGCAAGGTCGGCCCTTACACGGCTATCGTAGTGTTCAGCCTTGCGGTTCTTGCCAGTCACTTTGTGTTCGGTCCGATCTTTATGAGGTGGCCTTTCCAGGGCGCGCCTGTCAAGATGAGTGAATATTTCAAAGGCAATTCCAAGACCCACCTCGTGGGAATGCTTGGTGGCTGCATCTGGTGCCTTGGTACCGCTCTCAGCTACATTGCGGCCGGCAAGGCTGGCGCATCCGTATCCTATGCCCTTGGTCAGGGCGCTCCGATGGTCGCCGCCATCTGGGGTGTTTTTGTCTGGAAGGAATTCAAGGGTTCCAACAAGACTGTCTACAGCCTTCTTGGAGCGATGTTCTGTTTCTTCCTCGTAGGTCTGGGTATGATCGTTGCCGCTGGAATGTAGGTCTTTGACCCTGCATCGTAAATTATCCGGCTCCTGACACGTTCAGGAGCCATTTTTTTTGCTTTCTGCCTAATTCTCCATGTATCGGAGATTTACATCGGTTTAGGGTGGGTTTTAACAGACGATTGTTGAAAACTACTATCGAAAAAATGTCAAAAAAAGTTTGGAGGAAAAGAAAAAAGTACTACCTTTGCACCCGCTTTCAGGAACGGAACGAAAGTTCAACCTGAGAACAACAAACAAGTTCATTGAAAAGACTGAAGGAAGTACAACAAGTACCGAGAACGAAAATGAAGAGCGTTGATTCTTTTTTTTAAGTGGAAGAATGAAGTTGTCGGGGTCGAACTTGAGATATAAGTGTATATACAAAGAAGA
>ERZ808286.728-NODE-728-length-19756-cov-15.414040_pt1 | contig 19756 bp, 26 predicted proteins | sample MGYA00521276_ERZ808286 | MGnify/ENA primary metagenome ERZ808286 (study PRJEB31516, sample SAMN03275607) | gut metagenome | biome: mammalia-associated habitat; material: feces | host: Papio cynocephalus | place: Kenya | collected 2012-08-01 ... | reverse complement strand
TTAAATATATATTTATAAATAGTTTTCTAATGATTTTGTGAATTTATTTAAAGCCATCTTCCATTTTGTAACTTTTTTTTCTTTCTTGCAAATATAAGCCAAATAATCCGAATTAACAAATAATTCTGCACTATTTATTGAATATACAATGAACTTTTTAGAATATGGAAAAGATGTGTACAGTATCCGAAATCAGAAATAACGGATATACATATGGGTCATTACCTCCTTGGGATATAACTGGGGGGGGGGGGTAAGTGCTTGACTGCCAGTGAGTTCACTACTTATTTTCAAAAAGCCCCTTATGAAATATCGGTCCCGAATAGAGAAGATAATCAGTTATTTCCGATATCAGCAATCAAAGAATATTACACTCCATCTATAATATTCAAAAATTCTTCCTATACTCTTGATGATTCTGTTTCTCAAATAGCCAATCCTTATTCAGGAATGAATGTCCAATTCTTGACTGTTGCAGCATCCGACAGCAATGTAATTGAATCGGCAGCCATTAACAACTCATCATCATCCACATTAACCGACGGAACAAAACAAGAAACTGGAGATGTCATCGTCAATATCATCAAGAATACTTCAACCGGATTGACCAAATTAGCAACGGTCACGATAACTGGTACAAGAACTGATTATAAAGGCAAGATATCAAAATCATTCTTAATAACTTTGGAAAGAGTAAAAACTTATGCCGAAATCAGAGGCGTTGATATTCCTATCAATATTCCTTATAATGGTTCTCTCCAAGTTTTTCTACATTCTAATACTACATGGAGAGCATACTTAACTACTGGCAGCAATTTTTCTTTTAGCTCCACATCAAATACTTATTTGAAAAGTGGCGGAGGAACAACCTCATTCTATATATACAACACTGGAGGAAGCCAAACTGCAAGCAATAGGTCTACTTTGGTAATTGAATTCAGCAATAATGACGGAACGACTAATTCCAATTCTTATATTGTCAAAATCAGAAACACATAGCAAGAAAATCCGTGGATTTCTTTTCCACGGATTTTCTTTTCTTATATTGTCTCTACATATTGATTAATTGTCTCAATATCTCTCGACAATATTGTCTCAAATATCTGGTTAAGAGAATTGATACAATCTATCAAACAAGTTTCATATTCTCTTGACTTGATATCAATCTGTTCCTCAATGAACTTATTACATACAGTCAAATTCAAGTATTTAGGATCATCATAATCATTATCATTAAGAATCTCGTACAATATTTTTCGTCTTGTATCTATGGAGTCATTTCCTTTCAAGGAAAATCTCGCCATTGTGTACATATGTCCACGAACTTTTCCTTTCCAATGCTTTTTGTATTGTTCAGTTCCAGTGATAGTCCTATATCTAACCAAGCACCAATTTGTCAATACTTGAGGCAATTCAGCATCCATCTTCTCCTTGTAGACATTTCTCGGATAAGGCATCTCCATCAATAATCCTTTCTCCTGTTCTTCAAGAGCCTTTTGAACTGATTCTCGGATTATTGCCCTCAATTGTTCCTCATTTATCTTAACCATTGTTATCCTCCTCCACTCTTGTCCAAATCTTCTCGATTGACTTGCACTTGTATGTCCCCGGTTTAAGACCACCTTTAGATGAATAAAACAACACCAAACTAATTATATATTCTATGTTTCCCCAAATATAGTCATATAACTCCCATAGATGATTCTTCAGGTCAGCAGGAAAATCTACCCCCAATGGGTCCTCTTCTGTTCCCGGTATATGCTGATCATAACAACCCAATATCCTTGATGCATCCTCAAGAAAATATGTCCCGCCAAATAATGAGTATTGATCAATACCCCATCCGAACCTTGAATTCATTGATGATGGCTCAAACTCAAAAGCCTCAAACCGGATATTCTCTATAAGAGCTAAATGCTCTTCTGTCAATGTAATTTTCTTTATCATAATTTATTTTTTTTATTTGACTACGGCAAGAAGACCCTTTCCTTTAGGTGAGGGATGAATTGCCGTTCATTATTTTTTTTCTAAAAACATTTGCTATTTACAAATATATTAATTACTTTTGTAATCAAATTACAGTTCTTTGATGTATTGGTACATGGTTGCAAGGCGAAACCTTGCCTTGCGTAAAACCAAAAAAGTTGACAATTAAACAAGTAAATCGAATGCCCTACGGGCTTACGATGTAAGAGTCCCTGTCAACGGATCGGTATCGGAACTTGACCCCTTGGGTCTTGTTCGGGTGCAAGCCCCCCAACTTTAGGTGGGGGTAGTTGACTGAATCTTTAGTTTATTGCAAATCAATCCAACCACTTCCTTCTTCAACATGCTCAATATCATAGCATGTGGTAGGAACCGTGAATGAGACTTCGTATTCACCTTTTCCTGCGGCTTCAAGCGCTAACAACTTATCTATTAACTCTGTTACTGTCATCTCTATTTTGTCTTTAACTCAATCAGCACCAATAGCGAATCCGGCACATTGTAATAATAAGAAAAATTACCATATATCTCTTTTGAAATCTTGATTTTTGCAATCTCTCTATTTGCATCCACTACCTTATGCAATAATGCTACTTCAATCGTACCATTACTTTGCTCAAATGCATTTTGAAAAATGGCTTGCTGCTCTTGCAAATAAATTGTATTTCTGTTATGGTCAAAATGTTGACAAACTACTGCCAGACCACTAACAAAAGTCATAACACCAGCAATAAAGGCAAAAATTACAAAGCATAGCTCCCAACCAGAACCAGGCTTAACTTTGTTCATTAATATAAATGCAACTATTGCCACAACAAAGCAACAAATCATCACAATACTCCATCCATACATAACTTTCTTATTTTAAAATGTTTAACAAATTATTTCTGTAATTTTTTCCTATAAACAGTATCACCCACACCACCGAGCACAATTACCTCGGCATTTTCATTGATATCCTTGATGGTCATACAATTGATATATGTCATATTACTTCTAAGATAAGAGTCCATCCTATGGATCCACTCGTCAATATGATACTCAACCTCCACATAACGGCTAATCCCCTCGGTTGTCTTCTGACCGGTCCCTCCACATAGTTTCTGCGCCTCTGGAGTACTCATGCCATAATAGTTCCTATACATATGGTACACCGCCGGTTTATATTTGATATATGGATTTTCACAAAGGACAACCCTACTTTCAAAATACTCCTTCTCATTCAAGCAAATCCCGTTAACAACATTATCCATCGACTCACTGTAAAGTATCTCTCCGCAAGCCTCATTTGATTTGGCGAACACCTCGCCACACATCACGGCGTCGGCGCCCAAAGCCAAAGCCTTCTGGATATCGTCAAAATCAGCGATGCCACCGTCAGCAATCACCTTTGTCTTTATCTCCTTACCCTCATTCCTCAACCTCTGTTTCTCGCAATAAATATCATCAAGCAATGTAGCCATCGGATAATAAACCCCCACCGCACAGGCTGTTGTACAGCAACTCCCGGAACCAACTGAGGCACGCATATAATCTATCCCAATTGTATTATACATCTCATATGCCTTAGGATTCGCCACATTCCCGGTCATAATTACAATATTCCTACCATGCTTGTTCTTCAAATCAGCGCAAACCTCATAAAGCGAATTCAAAGTTCCATTGGCAATGTCAATACAAATATAATGAGGTTCCTGAAAACCTTTCATATCTCCTAGCCATTCTATTTCCGCAGCCTCCTCCAATGACACTGACACAAAGGTTTCCTTCGACAATTCTATCCTTTCCTCAAAGGTAATGCCATCCAGATTATACTCTGATTTGGCTACACTTCTCGGAATAACCGGGGTAACCTTATTGTCAATCCATATCTTATAATTCTTCTGATTGGTGACCGTTGACATCGGGGCGACAAATATAGGATATACTTCACGATCACAGATATTGATGAACGGGTTTACATCAGCCCTATGGTTGATATATCCTACCGGTGCCTGAATCACAGCCACATCCTTCAAAGAGTATCCCTCTTTCTTGATTTTTGAATTAATAATATTCATTGCAAAATTAATTATATTCTCTTTTCTATGGCAAATATAAGCATAATTTTGCTTATATGCAAAAAAAAATCCTCAAGAAATGTTAGTTTCCTGAGGATTTTTCAGACCACCAACAGGGCATAACTGCCCCGAAGCCATCGAGTTTAACGTGCTTACGGCTAACGCATTCCTACATATAACCTTTTTGCCTCGGTTAATTTGGCTGGTCTTAATTATAGAAATCCTTATTTTGCTAAAAATAATCAAGCATAATTGCTGCTGGATTTCTTATTGGCGGAAGGTGGAAGATTCGAACTTCCGGGGCACAGATAGCGCCCGTCTCCTTAGCGGGGAGATCGTTTGAGCCACTCACGCAACCTTCCTTATCAAGAGCCTTCTTACAGAATCGAACTGTAATCTACTGATTACAAGTCAGTTATAATACCTTTATACTAAGAAGGCGTTAATACCAGAATTACGGCATCCGACAAGCCAGTCAACCGCTCTACGAGTGGTATCTTTCTATAACTAGTCGTTCAGAATCATTTTGTTATTGTTAAGATGATCGAAATAACCTTGATTATATTTGTTATCAAAATCACGATCGTCCATAACAAACAACTTTATAGCATCAATCAACGCCAAGATACTGATCACCAACATAGGAATTAGTCCAATGAGTAACCAACAAGTCAATAATCCTACCAAATAGCAAACCAAATACACTACACCTGGCTTAGTCTCATTCAAGTAGAATTTATGGATCCCTAATGTGCCAAGGAACAATGCCAATAATCCAGCAACAATCTTATTCTTCATATTCTTTCTTATGTTTTTCTTTTTTCTTCTTATTCTTTTTCTTCGCTTGTTGTTTCCTTTTTTCAGATAATCTATCAGCATATTTCAAAAAATCTTTCGCCTTGATACCAACTTCTTCAAAAGGAAAACTAATCTCCTTAACACGGTGCCACACGGCATGCAAAATATCATACTCATCCTCACCATCTTTCCATCCATAGAATTGAATATAATCAATGTCATCATTCATTCTCTTATATTCCTCCGGATTATTCTTGATATATTCTTCGATTTTATCCATAATCCGATTATCTCTATCCATCTTTTCCTGAGTAGGATGCTTGTAGTTATAGGCAGCATACGCCTTTTGCATTGTTTTGTAGCCCCATCCCTGAGCATCGTCAAGAATCTCGCCTGTCAATTCATCTATACAGACAAATCTTTCCTCAAATGGTTTTGATAACTTTTCTGATTTTATAACTTTCATTATTTCAAATTTTTGATAACTATTATTTTCAATACAAAAAAAGTAGATCCTCGCTTTTGATTCAAACAGCTAGAAAACCTGGCATTGCAATTCTTTTCCAATACTGAAAACCTTTCTACAAGAATCTTCTTTATTATATAAGCAAAAAGCATTTTTCCGTGATAAAAGTGGTACATAATTATTTGATTTGCTGTATGCTTTTCTAAAAATTTGTTGAGATATTAAGATTCGAACTTAAACTGACAGAACCAAAATCTGTAGTGCTGCCATTACACCATATCTCAAAATATTTGCGGGAATAACAAGGTTCGAACTTGTAACCTCTTGATTAACAGTCAATTGCGCTACCTATTGCGCCATATTCCCAAAACAGTTTCCTAACTTTCCTCGTTGTTTCCACCGGTTTATCCTAGGTTACCGGTTTCTCTAAGGTGCCAACACTCTTTGTTGTTACAGTACTGCTAAACATTCCTTCTGAACAAGCACCTATATGGGTCGAACCGCTGTATCATTCATTATGGCTTTACGCCACTATACCTCTGACATCAACTACAACTGTAGCATCTTTCAGTAGCAGCCACTCACTAACTACATCATTGGTTTCCCTCTACCTATTGCCAATCTGTTGTTTTTATTCCTCAACCGGATTTGGAATATATTGTGGTCCCGGCAGGGCTTGAACCTGCGACCCCCTGATTATTTGACTTGCCATTTTGGGACTTAGTGGAGAGAAAAGGAATCGAACCCTAATCTCAATAACTATTGAGTACCTCCCATGAGGTGTTCTCCCCGAGTCAGATGCTCTGACCAACTGAGCTACAGGACCTTATAAAAAAGCAACTATATTGACGAAAAGACTCGCACGCAACCTTGAAAAGGTTTACTGTGGATAGGCGCTCCACTTATCTTAGTTTTACACATGTGGTGGTCTTCCCCGTATGGCTCCTCACGGAATCAGCCGCTGTTCACCTCTTAGACTTAATGCCTAACCAACACGTTCAAAACGACAGCCCGTACCCTATGCCGGTCTCATATATACGCAGCCTTATCTAGAATATTTCTGCGATTACTCGTTCCTAATAGTGGTCTATAGTTGCTACAAAAACAAGAAGCGCATACGGAAATACGCCTCCGTGACCTCTTTCAACAACTTGGTTGACGAAATAAGAAAAACTCCTATGATTGGATTCGAACCAATAAATATAATCAATGTTTGAAAACTTTTGCTGTTAGTTTTTATTTTTGGAATGTCCGAAACCGTCCAAATGACCCGATGTCAAGCCGGTATCTCGGCGATGCCACCAAACTAAAAACCCGAAAAACCAATTCCTCTCAAAGAGGTTCATAGGAGTTTATATTTCAAAAAAAGTGGCTCCTAATCGGCAGGATTTAATTGCAACCGGATTTTAACCGATATCTCTCTTTTACAAAAAGAAGAATGTAATAGAATTGCCGTTCGTTTTCTTCGCCGTCTAACAGAAAACAAATACAGTGTTCTAACCAATTGAACTATGCAAATTACCACTTTTTATATTTCAAAAGAATAAACAGAAAACGCTAGAAACTATTGATAACTAATCAAGATATAACTATAAAAAAGATTGCTGTTCGTTTTCTTACTATTCGTTTTTTTTTCGAGTCAAATACGTGATCCCGGCGGGGCTCGAACCCGCGACCCCAACATTAACCTGCTACACCTGCTTTTGCACAGGCAAACTCTTTACGAGTCTTTGTAGTCTGGAATAATTCTTTGCCTTATCAAATCCGCATGCGATACCTGGCTTTCAATCTAAAGAACAAATTTGCACTAGTATGCTCTTTTCAAACGATTTACAACTCTTCTTCAGGTTAATTTGACTTAGGCATCTCCTGTATATTCTCTACGCCATTTATGGATATCCAAAGCATTTTTTTACCGGAGTCCGATATGCTTAGCAAACCTCTCGAAAAACCGAGAAATTCTAATCCAATTTAGTTCGCCGTCACCAAAGGAAAAGTCACCAATTCCGAGGCTTCCGTTGAATTAGGGAAATTCTACATTCGGAGTTTCCCCCGATGCACTCTTATTTTACAGCCCAAGTGTTGTGCTCATACCGACTGAGCTACGAGATCTTATAAAAGAAAAATAAACGGAAAACACTAACAAAACTCCAAAGTTGTATAAAGATTGCTGAAGGTTTTCCTACTATCTTTCTTTTTACCATATGGCAATATTTCTCAACACTGCCACATATCTTCCGTATGTCTAAAATCACTTTTTATGCGAAGTCCATATTTTCAAAGAACTGATGCAAAGATATACTGAATTTTTTAATTATCCAAATATTTCTTTACTTTTTTTGCGCCTTGAGATGGACTTGCACCACCGACACAGGGATTTTCAGTCCCTTGCTCTACTACCTGAGCTACCAAGGCATTTATGATTTATAAATAGTCCTCCAGGCGGGATTCGAACCCGCACGGGCATTGCTGCCCAAGGGATTGGCAACAATATTGGATTCGAACCAATCAAAGTTACATATATTATTGTTGCATAATTTTCTAAAGCCGGTTTATTCCGCTCGTTAAGTCCCTCATGTCTCTCCAATTCCATCACCAGAGGAGTATAAAAAAATGCAGAAGCCAATAATTGACAAAATTTTCGCCTGTGCAGTTTGGAACAAACCATTTTTCCGCACATTTATAACCTTCCTTAGAGGTTGCCGTGCCAGCTCTGCAACAAATCCGCCAAAATACCATAGTGCCAAGCAAGACTCCTTTCTATGGAGTAATAAAAAAATGAATGTTTCTTGCAAGATTACCTCCAAAAGTATCCCTACATTAAGCAACCTCTTTTTCACGCCGTCCATCATAACGGCAACTCCTCACGGAGATGAGTTCGTAACTCTCGAAGATAAAAACATTCTCAAAACTAAAGCACCATCCAAAAAAAAATAGTAACTCAACAACTACTGTACCTAAAGACAGTCGATTTTTTTATCGGATATGAAGTCCGCCTATGTTTCCCAACATTTCGAAAACGTCATAAGCACATATTGGCTTCTGCATTATCTTTTCTCTATTTCAAAGAACTATCTTTTTCTTAGTAGCGGGAGGAGGAATCGAACCTCCGACCTCCGGGTTATGAGCCCGACGAGCTACCAACTGCTCTACCCCGCAATGTCTTTTTAATGATGCAAAGATATACTGAATTTTTTAATTATCCAAATATTTCTTTACTTTTTTTAAAAAATTTCTAGTCGGGTTCAAAAAACCTCATCAGAAGTCTTTCTAATTACAAATATACGGCATATTTTTGAATTAGCAAATATTTTTCAAACTTTTTTCTCATCATCTTTCTTTTTGTATTTCTCAATCAATTTCTTGATTTCCTCCGGATAATGTTCTAATATTGCCTGTTCGATTTTCGGCAAGGTGGAATTCTTTATTCCGTCCCACTCTTTTGTATATATCGGCAAATCGTCAACGTCTTTACTATCAAACGAATTATGAAACGATATCTGTTTACAATCCGGCAATTCAAAATAAATCACATGACTAGTATCTCGTACATCAGAATCCTGAATTCCATATTCTATATTACTCTCCTCGCACAAATCAATAAGCCGGTTTATCAATTCTCTTTTCTTATTATAATGAGCATCGGCGTAATACCAATTATCTTTTGCCTTGATATTCTCATCTTCAGTCTCCAAAGCAATTCTGTACATCTCGGCGACCTTATCTCCCTGTTTGACAAGTTTATTAAGGAATAGTTTAATCCGCCGAGTCCCTAATCCGCAGAATGTCACTCTCTTCTGAGATAGTTGCCATGCTAACTCCTCATTCTTCATCAATGCCAAATCCCTCGCGTCTCTTTCCGCCTTGCATTCCTCGATTTTCTCTGGATTATTCAAGATTTCCCTGACGTTCATGCCGCCATAACAATAATCTCGGATTTTATTCAATATTTTTCCTTTTTTCAAGTTGAAATGATCAAGCAGTTTTCGCGTAATTCCGTGGCAATTAATATAATGACGAAGCATCGAAACCGTTTTGACCGGTTTCGGATCATCATTGTATGTTATGTTATCGAAAACATTGTTGTAGCAATCATTGTAATCTTCCTCAAAACTTTTCATTTTCTTTCTATTTATATTTATAAAACAAACATCAGACTATGGCTTGTGCATGCAAAAAATCTTCCGGTCAGGTAACCAGTGTGAAACAGGTTGTAAAAAAGACCCCTTCCCAAACTAGCACCCAGACTACAGAGTCTAAGACTCCAGAATCAAAACCAATAGTGAAACATATTATTTACAAGAGGCATATCTAAGAAAGAGCTGCCTCTTTCTTTTTTTTCTTCAAAGTTAACAATTCCTCGACCGGGTGCAATTGTTCATAAGGTATCTCAAAATTGAAATGATCTGATTTCTTTGACTTTGATGGATGTAGTTCGGAAAACTCATCCAATATCCTTTTTCTTGAAATAATTCCCTGTATTGTTACCGGAATAGGTTTGTTCTCCATCACATAATTTCCTTTCTCTATGGTGCAAAACACATATATGTTGGATTTCAGTTCATGGACGAATCCAGATTTCTCCTTTCTTTTCAATAATCCGGATCCATAATTGCCATAACTGGTTTTCACCTCTATATTATATCCCTTATATATGAAGTCCTCTGGAACGCCTTTCTCCTTATAATCCAAATCTGGTCTATCCCCTATGATTTTTCCCACGGCACATTCTCCGCATAATCCGTAAAAAGTTCCATCCTTATTCAAGCCCTCAGCCCAAGACGAACCAGTTTTATGCTGCGACCATCTTTTGGGGACATTCTCCTTAATGATTTTCCATTCATCCGGCTCTATTATGACTTCTTTGGGCATATCAAAATCTCGTCTTTTTTCCCTTTATTGTTGATGGTGTAATTCGCATTTATGATTTCAATAGTGCAATCAGAATACAAATTACGGATAAATTGACAATCATCATATGAGATAAACCAATTAGCATTATTGAATGATTTCAATTTTTTTGATAATTCAACATGTTCGTTTTCGGTCATTCCTTCCTGATATAAGGTGTTTCCTATTTGATAATAAGGTGGATCAAGGTATATCAATGTATTTTCATTATCAATATCTTTCCCATCATCCAATATCTCCAGACAATCCGCATTAGACACCGCAATCTGAGGAATCTTTATCAACAGATTAATGATATCTTTAATTTTCTGAGTCATTGTATCCGGATTATACCTACAATCTATTTTGTATTTTCCTTTCTGCTCGAATCCTCCAATGGGTGATCCCGATTTCAATCCTAATCCGGAATATGACATCTGATGCAAAGCGATTTTCTCAAATGCTATCTCCACAATAGGATATCTATCCAATATATCTATCTCATTCAATCTCAAACCGAAATCAATAAAAGAATCAACTGTAGGCTTATACTCCCTGATTTTCTTAATCAACTCATCCGGATTGCTCAATAATGATTCCCAAATGGAATATATACCATTGTCCTTGTCATTGATAACACAAGACTGCAAATTCTTCAATCTTTGAACCATATACAAGAACATGGAGCCACCGCCAATGAATGGCTCCACATATCTGTCAATAACATTCAAATCAACCTTGTCCTCAATGATATTGAATATCTGCTTGGCAAGTCTTGATTTTCCACCTGGATACCTGAAAAATGATCTTATTTCTTTAGACATTTTGTTTCTTTTTCAAAAAATCATCAAACCATGTATTAACTGCCTTAATGGCAGTCTCATTGGTATTTCCATCTTCAAGATCTAGTTCCATCTTTCCAATATATACATAACGGACATGTCCATCAGGTCTTTTCTTTTGCTGAGTTATATCAAATAGCATTTTCTTTTCTGATATAGCAAATCCTACAAATGCTACCCAACATTTAGAATTGGAATATTCTTTTTTGAATTTCGAATTATCAGACAAAGTATTTCTAATCAACATTGTTATCTCTTCAATACGAGAATCAACTCCATTACAGAGAAATACTTTTTGGCTGAATGGAATTGCTATTTCGATAGTTTTATTCTCATCCATTGCTTTCTATTTTCTCATTTTCTATTGTTAATTCCTTTTCCAAAAAATCGGCAAACCAAGCATTGATTTCTTTTGTTAATTCTTCGTCATTATCAATATTATCATTATTAAGATTCAACTTACCTATAGGTATAAAAAAAGATTCACCATTTGTGATCATTTCCTCAGCCATAACAAGAAAAACAAGTTCTTTTTTAACCACATCAAACTTAATAAATCCTACCCAGCACTTGCTATTTGGATACTTATTTTTGAATCTGGAATTATTTGACAATATCTCCTCAATCAACATTGTAACGTCATGTATGCGCTCATCTACCTCCTTAGAATACTCAAAATTGCATACAAATTTCTGAGAAAGTGATAATTCTTTATTTTCCATTATTTTCTTCTTTTTTGATATACAATGTACAACAGCAATAGTCTTCCTCCCTATATGCCTTACACGGGCAAATATCATCATCCGTACCAGCATACTTATTATGACACGGGCAATGACCATCGCATCTTTTCAATCCCTTCAAAATGCCATTAACTATTTTTTCGTTCGGGTTCAACATAAAACCCGGTTTAATAAATGGCTTAAATTCAGTATTTTCCATTTTTTATTCCTTTTCTTATCTCTTTATACTTTCAAAAAACTTTGACACTTCTTCTAGTACGTCCTTATCATCATCAAGTTGATTCAGTTCCAAAAATATGCTGCCAATAAAGACAACATTACTTTTTGGCTTATATCGCCCAAAAATATCATAAGTTATATAATCATCAGTTATTTGAAAAATAGAACCAGGTTTCAAGCATTCAACACTATAATTGTAATATTGATCATTGAATTGTTTATTTTCTTCCAATGCTTTGTATATTATATCTCTGATATCTTCCAAACGCTTTATTATTGACTTTAATTTTTCCTCAATTGTCATTTTTTCTTCCATACTTAACATTAATATAATTCAGAATTCCTTGCCTGATAACTTTTTCAATATAATCAGCATCAGATAATTTGGACTCTTCAAATTCCAATTCCAATGACGGAAAATAGGAAATACGAAAGTTAACAAAATATTGGATCACACCATCTTGAAATCCGTCAAAATGAACATCAACATTATGGCAATCAGGACTAATCCGTACCAAAGTTTCCTTAATCAATTTCCTAACTTTCTCTGTGCTCATTGCTAAGAAATTTGCTCAATGCTTTTAGTACAATTTCTTTGATATACTGACCATCATCGACTTTATCAAATTTAATATCGATCTGGCACAATCTATTTTTCAAGCATATCAAACTTTGGGGAAAATGAACCAGATAAGAAATATTTTTTCCGTCGAACTCATCAAATGTAACGTATGCATTTTCAAAATCATCATTATAAGCAACCAAATATTCCTTAATCAAATCAGTCAATTCCATCGTTTTCTCCATGAAATGAAGAATCAATTCATTTTTTTCTTTTGTATTCATTTGATTTTTTGTTTTTTCTCAACTGTCTCCAATCCAACGTTCAACTTATATTTGATAGGTTCATCCGGATTATAGTTAATAATCTCAAAATCCTCATAGTTAAAATCATTGATATCCTTGATATACCTCTTGAATCTCAATTTAGGAATCACTCCGGATCCTTTCCTCTTTAACTGCTCCTTCGCCGTCTCCACATGATTCTCATATACATGCACGTCCATGCCATGATATACCAACTCTCCTGGAGCCAAATTGCATACCTTGCAAAACATATATACCAATATAGCATATTGTACGATGTTATACGGATTCCCAGCGCAGAAATCGTTCGAACGCATAACAAACGAACAATTCAATACCCTTTTAGGAAAATTCACCCCATCAAGCCATCTTTCATCTGGAACTACAGCAGGAATTATGCACCCTTCATTATACTTGTAATACCAATTCCTCCTCTCCTCCTCGGTCATCTCCCTCGTATTGAAAATTGCCATCATATGGCATGGGGGCAATGCCATCTTATCCAAATCATCTACATTCCACGCTGAGAGAACAATTCTTCTATCATCAGGATGATTCTTCAGTTTGTCTATGATATCCGCGATTTGGTCATGACCATTCCAATTCCTCCATTGCTGCCCATAAACTGGTCCCAACTCGCCAAAGCAGTATTTCTGATTTGCCGAATTAATAAATACCACTTCTTTTTTTACGTATTCTATGAATTCATCTTTTGAGCATGGTTTTCCGGTCGGGCTTCCCCATTTATGCCAATTCTCCAAATAGTACCTATAAGCGTCATCATCCCAAATATGAACATTATTATCTATAAGATACTTTATATTGGTATCACCTTTCAAGAACCACAACAATTCGTGAATAATGCCCTTATAAAAGACTTTTTTCGTTGTGATGAGCGGTAACCCGTCCTGAAGGCTAAAACGCATTGTACGGTCAAATAATGACCTTGTGGCACCACTTCTCGTTTGCTTTTTCACTCCCTTCTCGATTATTTCCTCCAAAAGGTCGTGATATTGCTTATCAACCAGGTTCATCTCTATTTTTTTTGACCATTTGATTGCATAGGCTTTCTTAGCCTCAACCATTACAGTCGAATCATTTGTCTCGAATTTGGTCGCATCAAAATCGAAGAACGCATCAGCATCCTCGCATTTTTCAGACAACATATCCATATAGATATTATCGACCAAATCCTTATCCAATGCTTTCTTGAATATGGTTGATCCACCAATGATAAAAATATTCTCATTGGATTTCTCCTTGGCTAAAGCGATTGCATTCTCAAGACAATTGACATATACCAGATTATCTTTAGTTATTCCAATAAGGTTCCTATTTCTGGTAATAACAATATTAAGTCTATCTGATAGTGGCTTTCCTATCGAATCATATGTTTTCCTACCCATAATGACCGGATGGTTCAAAGTTGTTTCCTTGAACCATCTCAGATCATTTGAGTTATGCCACGGCAAATTGCCACTCTTTCCTATGGGATATCCTTTTTGAGGAATGTAATTGCCTACTGCAACTATAATGTTAATCTTTTGCATTCTTCTTGTTTGTTTTTTCAAATAAGGCGGCATGATCGCCTCCTTTGTATTGGCTATGACTTTGCTATGGAGAATCCTAAGCAAAAACCGAGCGAACTGGGAGCCCAATGCACCGACCGCTGCTGCCCAGTACGGCTCCATCACTATCGAAGTTCAAGCCCTGGGCGCCGCCCTCATGACCCGACAAAAGGGCACAGGACCAAACATAACCGAGCTCTCCAACGTCGTAAAGCGAGCCTTCACCACAGTAACCAGCAGTAGGGACGAATAGTTTATTTTCAGTCCTAACAGAAGTGAACAATACGCCGTTGACTCCTGAACCATTATAATCAGTCACCCATTCATTGGTACAATTATCTGTATCAAGTAACTCATTAATCTGTTCAACTGTAGGCATTCTCCATTTCCCTCCCCAATTCACAGTTGCAGCATCATCAGATGGCTCCAATGTGGTCAAGCCATCAGTTGAGTTATACTTCGTCAGATTGGTTCTCGTCCCGTATTTGTAGTCATCCCAACTGAATTTTTTCTCATCAGTTATACCACTATATCCTTGGGTCTCTCCCCAAGCGAAATACAAGCCATAATCGGTTTCCTTCTCGGCTCCGATGTTCATCGTCGCCCATTTCGTACCACTTGGCAAACCCAAATCTACATAGGTATGAGAATTATATCTTTTCTCACCATCAATTTCTATACCGCATAGAGTCCCATCTGACCATATAGCATTTTCCAAAAGTTCATCATACGAAATTCCAACAGCATTCACCATAAAAGTCTTCTCCTCTTCGTCAACTTTAGTCAAAAAGCAACTGACTCTATGGTCAAAAAATGCCGAAACTGAACAATATCCAGCCGGATTACATTTGCCATCGCATTTTGTAATTTTGAAAAAAGGTCCATGTTCTTTCCATGCTTGCAGAAACTCCTCTGCATTCTTGTATGATCTATAATTTTTCATGATTATTTATTTTTTAAACTGTTAATGTATTCTGTAATCATCGGGTCATTTCCGATAAATTCCCCTTGATTCTTAAGACAATGCTTATGACAATATTCTGATGATTCCAATTCGATTGTCTTTATCCAAAGGATCCAATTTTTGTCAATCTCCCGAATATCATTTTGATTCCTTCTTCCTATAACAAAATTTTTCAGAAACTCCAATCGTCTTGACAAATCTGGATAAAACAAATCATAATCAATCTCGGCATCAGCCATAATTCTCATAACACCCTGTTTAAACGGAATAAACACTACATCGTAATTATCCATCTTTTCATTGACCAATCGGATAAAATCCTCCTCAAAATTATTGGGATTGCAATCCTTAGGGTCAACAGTTGTCATTGCTGCTTTTGGGGGTAATGACTCATATGCATTGTTATAAAATGTCTGTTTTCCACATCCAGGAAATCCCATAATTATTATGCCAGCCATATTATCTAACAACATTTATATTATTTATTTTCTTTGATATACAGACTTTCAAATACCATTGCATCCTTTGCAACTTCTTTTATCCTTTTGAAACTTGAATTACCGCTTCTCAAATAGACATGCTCATCAAACAAATCTTTCGGAACATCCTCGGTATTGTCCTTATCACCGCTTTTGCCATCATACGAGAAAGCATATCCACACGGCAACGTCCTCAGCCAATCAAGAAATCCATTATTATCAAATCCTCCGAAATACATTCCCTTTGTATTTGCGTAAGGTGGATCCAAATAAAGAAAATCATTCTCATCTGGTTTTATATCAGAATAAGAGCAGCATCTAAATTCAACATTATTCTTATTAAGCAAATCGCTCCAATCAAATATGATTTTCCTTAGTCTATCCGGATTAATTCCGTCCCTCGTTATATGAAATGAGTTATTGAATTCTCCTTTAGAATTATACCGGGGCATTCCATTCGTTGTAGTACGCATGATGAACATAAAATCAAAAGGATTTCTTTCCTTGTTATATCTCTTTCTAACGAATTCAAAATAGTCCCTCTTGATTCCCTTATCCTTGCTTCTGTTCAACTCAGTCCACAACGCCTTATAATTATCGGCAACTCCTTCCGGATTATCCTTTACGGCATTCCACAGATTGATCAAATCCCGATTAAGATCTGAGCAAACATAATGATTAACATTATGCTCCTTGCTTTCGATCAAGGCTCTGCAAACCGATGCCCCTCCACACAACGGCTCATAGTAAGTATCAATGCTCTGAGGAAAATGATTGACAATCTCAGAGCACTGGCTCCTTTTAGAACCGCTCCATTTGATAACTGGTTGAAACATTACTTTTTAGAAACTTTATCAACTACATCAAGCATCATTTTCAAACCTACGGCATCCATAGATGAACCATTTGAACCACTACCTGAATACATGACTGTAGGCACCCATGATACATTTGACTTTGCCAATGCCTCAGCCACGCCTACCTTGGTCTTATACTCCCATTCAGCTTTCTCGCTCGGAGACAATCCAGCTGCGACCTTCAATCTTGCTGCCTCGGCTTCCGCCTGCCCCTCGGCAATAATCTTCGCTTTTTCATAATTGGCTTTTTCTGCCGCGAGCCTTGCCACCTCTTTTTCCTGCTCAGCCTTGGTTACCTCCACAGCTTTGATTTTTTCCTGCTCCCAACGAGCCTTTGCTGCTACAGCCTTACCTTCCTCCTCAGCCCTAATAGCTTCTTGCTGAGCCGCCGCTGACTTGGCTTTGCTTGTCTGAATCAACATATTGGCTTCCTGCTGCTGGGCAATCTGCTGGTTGACCTTATCTGAATAGGCAATTTTGGAAATTGATACCTGTCCGATTTCAATGCCGTAATATTTAAACGGTGATGACTCACTTCGCTTATATCCACCCGGGGCATTAGAATCAGCAATCAATGCCGCCATCTTGACTACCTTAACCTCACCCGTAACTGGATCAATTGTCTCAACTTTATTGACCGTTGTTTTATATACGCCGTTTGATAATTGATCCATAATATATTCAATAAGATCATTCTTTTTCTCGGCATATGATTCAAACGCCGACATCAATGGTCCCGACGCATAAACTACCTTGGTGACTGTCTGCTTGACCAAATCATTCATCAATCTACCCATACCATTGTAATCAGTCTGGATTCTTGATAAATGTTCCTCATCAGTAGGTAACTTAACCCTCAATGACCCATAAATCATACCGTCTGATGCATCATTGAAAATAACCGGAATAGGACTACCCTGCTGGTCACCGTCATCATCTGATGAGCCAAACCACAACTGCTGGGTTTTGTAATAAGATGTAGTTGTTCCGAACCACTGCCAATGGAAACCCGGCTCTGTCCAATAGGACATTCTTCCAGTAAACGGAGCCTGATTGACTACAATCTGTTCATTCTTCACATCCTCGCCAATCTTTGGCAAGCAAAACAAAAACAGCAATGCCACAAAGGCAAACACAACTCCTAGAATTGTCTTTTTTGAAATGTTTAAATTATCCATATTTTTATTGTTTTTTCAAAATCTCATCAAATATCTTTTTCTTCACTTTCTTCGGCTTCTCATTTGTCGGTGCAATCCAAAAATAAAACAGATACAATGCAACTACTATGAATATAATAAATCGCCACATATCTTAGTAAATAAAATAGTCATTATAATCCTTAATCTTTTGAATATCACTATCATCCGCATGGATTTCCGGCTGATTATAAACATGATGTTCAAAGAATATCACATAATCATTATCCTTAACCTTATGAATAACATTGATATTTTCGAGGTTAATTAAACCTCCATCTTTTGTTTGATAGAATCTCATATATCTCAAAATTATAACTAAAAATCAGCATTTTTTGCATAAATAATCGCGCCGTCACACTCCTCTGGCGTAGGCTCCATGATGGAATTATATATCCTTTCAATCACCTCTGGTTTAATCTGTCCCGTTCTTCTTTTCTGGCATATTTCAAGTGGCGTATTTATCCTAACCATCACAATCTTATAATTGTTCCTCCTCAAGAAATCCACCAATTGCTTACGGTATTTACCGGTATTGATGTCATCTATTGCAAAACTAATGCCAGAATCACACAACTCCTGCATTTTTTGATATTCTTTTTCAGTTACCTGCTGTTCCTGAAATCTGTCACCGACGATTTTATCCCCCATCTCACATAGCCCCATCTCGGCACGGATTATATCTCTCGATACTACAGATACATCAGGCAAGTTTTCCTTAATCCAAGTGGACTTACCTGAACCCGGAACACCTATCATTACATATGCAGTTGGTTTTTCTGTAAACATATACTTAAAATTTTTCTCTTATTGGCAAAGATATTACAAAAATTAATAATATCCAAATTTTTTTTCTTTTATGGATTTATCAATTCCTCTTTATTTTCCTCAATATCTTTCAAATTATTGATAGAAAACTTATAATATCCTCTGTTTTCATTAGGGATATCCTTGAACTCATAATCAATCTCATCCGGATCACTCACATCCCAGAGCACATAACCATGACCGTTCACTGACTCCCCGAAATCCCTCTGTTCCATGCTTGAGCAATAGACAATCCTCACTCCGTTTTTCTTTATCTCCTGTCTTTTGTGAATATGCCCCGCCATCACAAAATCGCAATCCTTGAATATTGCTGCGTCAAGCCCGTTCTTACTTTCAAAACCAGTAGGGGATACTGCTCCATTCACATCAGCGTGAATCAGTCCTGCAAAAATGCAATCCGGATATTTCACCCTTTCAGCGGTGACCAGAGGATCAGAAAACCCATCAAATGACGAATACAATGCCCATACAATGTTATTATCCTTATAGCATCCTGATTTATATCCCAATTCCCTGTCAAGATATATGATATTGGAATATTTTCCTATCTCGAATAATGATGACAGACTGTCAACCCTATCCAGATTATTCATCAGCATATCATGATTACCAGCTATGACTATTGTTTTGCATATGTCATTCAACTGGCTGAAAAACCAATTGGCACACATTATGCTTTCGTTTGTCACCGTGATTTTGTTATGAAAGATATCACCTAATACAACTATTCGTACTTTTTCTTGATCACCTTCCTCATTAACGATTTTCTTGCAATCGTCAATGAATTTGAATAATGTTTCTTTAATTTCCGCAATACCGTTCAATGACGGGATATGGATATCAGCACAACTGATTATCTTTGTTATGTTTTTACTCATATTATTGATTTTTAGGGAGTTGTTGTATTCTTTCTTCTTGATATTCATTTTTATCCTCATAGTCAACTACCCCCACCTAAAGTTGGGGGCTTGCACCCGAACAAGACCCAAGGGG
>ERZ808286.725-NODE-725-length-19808-cov-3.868020_pt1 | contig 19808 bp, 35 predicted proteins | sample MGYA00521276_ERZ808286 | MGnify/ENA primary metagenome ERZ808286 (study PRJEB31516, sample SAMN03275607) | gut metagenome | biome: mammalia-associated habitat; material: feces | host: Papio cynocephalus | place: Kenya | collected 2012-08-01 ... | reverse complement strand
ACTTTGTTTTACCTTCATAGTCCACGTTGTATGGTGGGTCGGTAACAATCATGTCGGCTTTGTCATCGCCTAATAATGCCTGATAGGTTTTTATTTTTGAACTATCGCCACAGATAAGTCTATGTTTGCCAATTTCCCAAATGTCACCATTTTTTGTAAATGCAACCTTTGGTGGTGCGATAACTGTATCAACGTCGGCGACCTCTTCAACTTCGTCTATTGCACTCATTAACTCGTCGTAATCTTCTTGAGAATAGCCTGTCAATTCGCCAAATTCTGAAAAATTAAAATCTTCAAACATTTCTGAAAGGATTTTATTATCAATTTCAGAAAGTTCAGCGATTCTGTTGTCTGCCAATAGGGCCGCACGTTCTTCATCTTCGTTTTTAAAGTGCTGATATTCTACAGGAACTTTTTTAAATCCTGCTTGCTTTGCAGCCTGCAAGCGACCGTGTCCTTTTACAATAAACCCTGAAAGAGTTGAGACCGTAATTGGCGCTCGCCATCCTGTTTTTTCAATTATTTCAGCAAGCATTGTTATTTGTTGCTTAGGGTGGGTATTTGGATTTAAAGGATTTGGCTTTAAATCTTCGATATCCAACACCTCATCGTATGCGCAATATACTTTAACACCTTCTATTTCGGTGCGTTCTTTTGTTTTTGTTGCCATTTTCTTTGTTCCTCTTTGTAAGAAAGAGCACCTCAAAAGGTGCTCTAACGACTTTATGACTCTATTTATACATTTGAGTCATTAGTAATTATTTTATTGCTTTATCAAGAAATCTGTCCATGTGGTGGTTAAATCTTGTTTGCAGCAATTCGCCAAGTTGCGTATTTATATCTTCTCTAACCACTTTATTATCAACCATTTGTGGCAAAGATACTGTTTTCATTGGGTTAATTGTTCCGTCAGGCTCACGCAACCACGGGAGAATTGTGGAACTTCCGGATTTTGCAGGAGCAACAAACGGAACTTGTCCTTCTTTTGTAGGCGAAGATACTGTTCTTCTTTCTTTTTTTACTTTTAATTTAACCTTGTATTTCTTGCCGTGTGGCTGTAATTTTTTAGGAGTTACTCCAAAGTGTAATGGAGTAAGAACTCTGCCTTCATAGTACAAATTAAAAGTTTCAACCGTCTCGCCTTTAACCTTAATTGTGCCGGCTTTTTTTAAAGAGCCTTCTTTTTTTTGTTTAGTAGGCATCACATCTGCTTTTTTTATGCTGTATTGCGAACGTACTGCATCAGCAACCTTTCCGGGTGCTCTACTTTTCATATCTGACATTGTCTTAGTAAAAACTCCCGATGGATCATCGAGAGTTTTTTTAAATTTATCAAACTTGTTGTAAAGGTCTTTTAAATCAACTTGAATAGAGTTGTTTGACATTTAAACCTCCGTTCAAGATTTTTCACATTTTAAATATACAAAATTTTTCAGATGATATTCAATGACATTTACTCTCATTTACTCACATTTTGTATAATTTACTCTTATTTACTTTGCTCATAGAAACAATGGGAATAATTGCCACCATTATTTTTGAACAGTTTTAATAAAATCAGAATTTCCGTTTTTCTTAATATATCTTGATTAAGTTTTTGCAACAAAAATTGAAAACATTGTGACAATGGTCGGGTAATTGTTGACAACATCCCTGAAATTTACCGATTTGCAAAAATAACCCCCACCCGATAAGGGTGAGGGTTGGAGGAATAAGTATTTATAGTTTACAAAATGCCGTCGTGTTAAATGGTTTTATTCTGTTGAGCCTTTCAAGAACCCAAGCAGGCCTATTGGTAAGAATAGCAACCATAACCCCTACGGACGGAATCGGTTGTTCGTTTTCTTGGCCCGGTATTATAAACCCACGCTTGCCCGGAAGAATCATCCACACGCAATTAGGATTGTTTATTATGTGCTCTTGCATGTAGAGCGTTTCTAATCGATTTGAAGGTATTACATAAACAACCTCGCAAGCAGGCTTTATTGCATTAAGAGTTTTTTGAACTTCAACAACTCCTTTTTTAAGCCACTTTGCAGTAGGTTTCCACGGTGGATTACAAAAACAAAGACCGCTCCAATTTTGAAGCAGTCCGTTTTCGTTTTTTGTGTAATTTATATTTGCCGGAATATTCGGAACTGTGCAACATACGTCTATGTCGAACCTCTGCTTGCCGAATATATCAAGCAAAGGTTTATAAATATCTTCAGGTGTCATATAATCATCCCGAATTGAATTATATTTTTCATTATTTCCGTATCTTGACATTTTAGTTGCCTCCGCATATTGCAAAGGCAGTATTATAGAAATTATCCCATCTTAAACAAGGGATTTTTTCTTTTTGATACATTTGGCAGTTTTGATTTTCGTTATCAATCGCAACTTTAATATTGTAGTTTTTAAGAATTTCTACCAAATGCTCTTTTTTAACTTCGTCGGAAGTTGAAACACAATCTGCAGGTCGCATAAATAATAAAAATTCTCTATCCGGGAATATCTTATGCAACATCGCTCTTGTTTCAGTTCTTATCTCTTCACTGCGAGCAGTTGAGAATATCAACTCATTTTTATTCGATACTCCATAGCCATTGAGCAACATAATCATTTCAGGATTGATTTTTGATTTTTCAAGGTTGCAGGAGTTCTTATTGAAGAACTCCCATTTTTCCAAACCTTCAAGTTTTTGTTTTTCAATTTCGCTCCAAATCCAATCGGTATCAACAACACATCCGTCAATATCGCAAATTATAGCATCTTTCATTTATTCCTCCTTTTATGAATTTTTAATCTTTTCAAATAGTTCAGGGTTCTGATAAATATTACCAACAACCTCTAACTTTTCTTTATCCCAATTAATAGAATCAAAGAATGTAATATTGTTTTCTTTATTGCGTTTCATAACATAGCCTGCAAAAAATGGGTCATATTCCACATAGGTATAGTCAAACAAAGTTTTATCATCCTCTGAAGATTTGTAAGTATTTTTCAAAATATCGCCTTCAAATATTTCTTTTTTGTTTGAGTCTGTTATTCCTATATACTGCATAAACTCCCAGTCACTTTTATTTTGCACAGTATATAAAGTCTTAAATGAATGAAAACAAAATTTTATACCATCATCGCCTTCTATATTGGAATAATCTCTAATCCCATTTGCATTTTCCACAAACTCCTTAGTTATTTTATTAAATGCCCTGAATTTTAGCCTGTTTATTTTATCTAATAAGTTCATTATTCCTCCTTTTAATTATCAAAGCAAAAAACAATCCTGATATTTTCAAAATTATCAATATTATTTTTCTTTGCAATTTCTTTTAATGCTTCAATTCCTTCAAATACAGGGGTTTCTTTTTTTACATCTTCTGACACATCCCATTTAACGATTACGTCAGGACAAATTGCCTGACCGATAATTTCAAAAATAGAGTTGCTAATAACTTTTTCCTCAACTTTCATTCCTTTTGGTAAGACTCCGCCAAGCTCTTTAAACTTTTCATAAAAATCACCAACAACCCTGCATTTTGCTGAATAATAATCCGATTTATCAAACTCGTCTAATTCTTTCAAAGTCAAGAATGACTCAGAATGTGAATCGCCGTCCCATTTTTCTTTTAATTGCTTTGTTATTTCGGACATATCTTCGGGCCAACCTTTAGGTTTAAAACCTTTAGTGTTAAATCTATTTCTTACATCTGCTAAAAACGCAAAAGTGCTGTAATTCCTATCATTGAATTGTTTAGGAACCTCGTCTAAACCAATCCAATTCCCATCTGCATTTTTAATTTCTACTACTGTATGAATATCGCATCCCATTTTATTTTTTCCTTTCATTTTTTGATTATTCTAATTCTATACATCCGTCATCCCAAGAAACTCTAACACTACGTCTGCCACTTTCTATATCGAAATCAGTTAGTTTTAAAATTTTGTCAGGCTTTCTTTTGTCCATTAACACATACCCTTTATCTATCAAAAACTTTGCCATCGCACGGCTCATGAGTGGCGGAACGTCTGAATAATAAAAACCTTTTCCTGCACGCTCTTTAATATTTTTCATTATTGTAATCATTTTTGTTGTATCAGTATCTCTCCGGGCCCTAAGATTCGTTTTTGTTATTGTCCGAATTTCATCGGCACTTAAGAATTTATCATCTTTCATTTTTGCTTCCTTTCGCTTCATCTATAATTTGTAAAATTATCGAATAGTTACACTCATCACAGGAACGGTTGCACTCCTCGCAAGGAACATCTTCTGATTCTTTGCAGCATTCACACATATCGCTTTTGATAAATTTTTCAATCTCATCAAGTGCACGTTCTTTAACTTGAGCCTGTTTAAAATAGCACCAATCAATCGGCACTTTTTCGCATTTAGTATGACTCTTGTTTATTGGACTTGTACAATCGCCTGAGTCATTTGAAAGTCTACATTTGCTAACATCAATTTCCATTTTCTTTCCTTTCAATTATTTCAATAATTCCTTCAACATCTACCCAACCTGCAACTTTATTTTTTAAACAATAGTCTTTTATTTTTTGTAGTTTCTGCTCTATTCGTCGAGGTCTTCCAAAGTATATGTCTAAATAACCTTCACACTCTTCAGTATCAACACCGTCTGTGTCCACGATTATTTCTTTATCTGCCATCATTCGCCGTCCTTTGCTTTGTGAAGGACATTTATGTCCGCCGCACGATTGATAATTTCTTGAATTTCATAAATTGAACAACTATCTTTAATATTAAATTCGGTTGTGCATTCACAACAGTTTTCGCAGTCATTTTTTGCGATTTCTTTAATCTCATTAAGTGCATTTTTGTGTTTTTGCCACTCGGTTACAGAAGATCGAATGCATAGTTGCAATTTATCTATATCGTCTAATTGTCTGTTGGCATATTTACACAAACATTTATTATCAGTTATAGAGCCGTCTATAATTTCTTTCATGCTTTTTAATGCTTTCTTTAATTCTTCGCCCTCCTGCTTTTTGTCTTGAAGTTGTTTATAGTCCTCATAAACTTGGCAATTCTCATCACAAACAAAAGCAATATCCTCGCATAATTTATTGAGACAAGCGCAGTAGGGTTTACCGTTAAATTTTTCCTTGTTTTGGTATTTATACTTGCATTCAACCATTTTCCATTACCTCCATAATTCTATAAGTACAAAAGTTTTCGTAACCTCCTGTAGCACAAATTAACTCACTTTCTAAAGGACATCCGTCGCAAGCAGTGCCATCCATGTATATACGAGTAAGCTTTTTTATTAGTTCGGTTTTGCTCTCGCCTGTCGTTAAATCTTCAGGGGACTTATTCAAAACCTTTAGTAAAACTGCTCCCCACAAAAAGCCAATCAGGAAGATTAAAAACGATTTAATCATTTCTGAACCCTCCTCTGTTTTCAATAAGTTTAAATTCCACGTCATAAACCTTGCCGTTGTATTGCGGGTCTATTTTTTGAAAATCTGTGCCTTTGGCATCAACGACTCTACAACTAACCATTTGTGCAAATATCTGCTTTTTGGTTTCTGTAATTTTTGCGTAGCCAAGATCTAAACGAATAATCGGCGCCTCCACTTTTGTGAAATCTGCGCCGACATAGTTGTTTAGATATTTGTATTTGTTTGACCACCTGCGGTATTCGTGAGTCTTTTTACCTTGTTTAACCTTTTCAAAAAATTCTCTTTTAAGATGAAATACTAACACTTTTGCCTCCTTCCAAAAGTTCAGGGTTTTGATAAGTATTGCCAATCACAACAAGTGGACAGTCTAAATTGTCTGCACAAAATTCATCTAATGTAACATAGTCATCAGCTTGCAATATTAACCCCATTAAGGATTTTGTAGCATCAAGCCATTTGATAACGGCTCTCATGCCTGTTTCTTTGTCTTGGATAATATCCCCCTCGTAGATTAATGTTTTATTTTTATCTCGTAACCCTGAACACTGCATTACAATACAATTTTTATCAGGCTCAAGGTCGGTCTGATTTATGATAAAACAACCGTCATTCAATTTAACGTTTTTTGCTTCAATGTTCACCTGAAGTTTTGCAACATAACCTGTTGAGGTTATGACAAAGTCGTCATAGTGCATCACCTTTTGAGTTTTGTCCCAAACTCTGCTTTTTAATCTGTCTTGCATTTTTTATTCCTCCATTTTTACTTTTAATTATCGCCATTTTTGTTTTCACTTTCTGTCTGTTTCAACCTTTCGTAAAATTGTCGTCCGTACCATTCCTTGATTTCAGGAAGGTCAAAGACGTTTTTGCACTTAGGGCAAACAGGAAGCATACCGTTGCGATAATATTCAATTATGTTTTTCAGAGCAATCGGCTCTTTGTGATTTTTAAACCATTTGTTTAGTTCTTCAGCATAAAGGTTTCTGCTTCTTAAATAACTATCATCTCTGTCGAAACTTTCAGAAAGTTCGCAAAGTGCATCAAAAGGGTCAATGAACTGCCCACAAACCGAGCATTCAACCGTCCGATTTGTTATATCAATAAGGAGCCTTCTATTTTTACAACTACAGGCTTTTTTCTTTCGTTCTCGCACTAAATTTGAAATATAAGTTATTTTAGGAACCTCGCCCTTTGACAAATTACTCATTTTCCATCTCCTGAATTATTTGCAAAATTTTTTCAGCCTCAACGCACCTTCCCCCTGAATAAGCACTGTCCCCACTGCTGCAATTCATTACATAAATAGTTTCACAGCAAGCAGATTTAATCTTTTTTAATTTCTGCTCACTTGCAAGGAGTTTTTTGTTTAATTCAGAACACTCCATGAACAATTTATTTTTTTCTGCTTGAACCGTTTTAAATTTTTTAAGTAATTCTTCGGACTTTTCCATTAAGTCGGCGATTGCTTCAACTTTTCCGTTAAAGTTTGATATCCATCGGGTTTTGTCACTTTCTAATGCTTTAATTTGTTTTGAAAGTTCTTTTACATATTCCTCCGAATACCATTTACTGTTATCCTTTGTAACTTCGTAAAAAGTTCTAAACATTGTCATCATTTTTGCAACCACCTCGTTCGTATTCTTCTAATTTCTTTTTTAAGGCATCATTTTTCAAGTTTTAATGCTTGGTTTTCGTGCTTTAAGGTATCCATAGAAGTGTAATCTTCAGGAAGTCCGAAAAACTCACAAATGACTTTTTTATAAAATTTTTCTCTGAATATTTCAACTTCATCGTTGTCCAACTCTCTGCCAATTTCACTCTCTACACCTTCTATGTCGCAACTGTCGTCGTAATTTATAGAAAGATCGGTTTCGAGTTTATCGACCGTATAGCCTATATAACGATCTTTGTGCGCCTCTATATGGTTTATGGCCATATCTTCTATATTTTTGTCAAGATACTCTTGCAAATCTTCAGCAATTTTCATTTTGTTTCCTCCTAATAAAAAAAGCCCTGAGCAAAACTTACTTACTTGGTCGGAAACTCAGGGCAGAATCAAATTATTTAGTTTTTATGAACAACTTTGTATTTAGAGGGCATTACTTGCACCCTCGCATAAGCACCTCCTTTCAGTATTCGCTTTAATTATTCGACTAATCATAAAAATTAAGCCATTATATGAACCTAAAATTTTGTCTTGAATATTTTTATCAAAATCTCTCTCACTTAAATTGTCGGATACAATTTTTAATGAGAATATTTGACGGTTTGCATGCCTGCAGATTTCAAACAACTCCATATCAAACAAACAAGGTTCTATTATATTTGTATGTTCTACAAACTCATCTGAGGTGTAGCAGGTGATTTTGCTTTTTTCACACCACCAAGGCATCCAAATTGGAGGTTTGTTTAGTACAAAACCGTTTGTCTTTGGATATCCGTGTTGTCTGCAAGTTGTAACAAAGTGAATATTGCCAACTTTTAATTTGTTGCTTCCGGCATAGCCAAAATTTAAAACATCATCATTTTTTGTAAGCAGTCCGTCCTTTTCTGCTCTTGATAAGACTTCATTTACTTGTTGACGACCTATACCCGTAACAAATAATCGAGCATTTTCATGTTCCCAATAATAATCCTTTTTATTAAAGCCAAGCTGACTTATTAGCAACTTGCTCTCTTCAGGCATCGCACAAACTAATATTAACATCTGACCTCCTTGAAATAATTATGTCTTTCTAATAAGCCATTTATGGCAAGTGCTGACCTTTCTATAAATTCAGCAATAACGCACGATTTATACCCTTTTAAATACAAGTCCTTTACTTTTTCGATTTCGTCTGCGCTCCAAGGGGTATGATTATCTGCTCGGAGAGGTCTAAGTTTTATATTTAGATCGCACATTCTTCTTTTTATTGCGCCTTCTGTTCTTTTTAACTTGATACTTATTTCTCGATAACCATATTTAAACTCTTTTAATAGGGCCAATAAACGAGCGTCCTCATCTTTCGTCCAAGGAGTCTTTTTATATTGCGCCGCCATTTTGTCAGCTTTTCTTTTTTCGGTTACCCATTCAGGCTCGCAACAAAAATCACCTTTTTGTGTATTGCTAAGGTCAATCAGATTTTTATTTTTTTTGAACCATCGCCAAAACTCGTCCATATAAACAACTCTTATTTTTTTTGAAACTATTGTTTGATAGTGGCAAGGAAAGCCGGCTTTTTCAAATTTTTTATAATCCGTCCCACCGACACGACCGTTACCGTTTATTATTTGAACCAACTGATTAAAGGTTATATAGTCGCCCCACTCAGTCATTCGGGTTAAACCTAATCTTTGAGCCTTTTGTTTTATAGAAGATATACTTCTGTGTAATTTTAAGGCGATGCTCTTTATCGAAACATCGCCCCATTTGTCTTTTAAATAATTGACTTCACTATAAGTCCATCGTCTATTCTTCATCAGAACCTCTCTCTGCAGTATTTGCGCTGTTGATTATTAAAACCTCTCTGCGTAACAAAAAGAACTCTTGCTCATATTCTTTTTTCATAGGTTCATCTTTTATGTACTTGATTAAATTCGTAATAATATAGCAAAATCGAGTATAAATTCTTTGAGGCACCTTGAATATTCTTTCTTGCTGTTTTTCTGAATGCTTTTTAAATCTAAAAAGCGAAAAAAACAAATAAAAAACTTTCGCAAATAAAAAACTTGAGCAAAATATGCAGATTGCAACTGCTAAAACTTGTGAGAATGCCCATATTGCCAATGAAATAAAATGCGTAAAATTAGATAACATAATTTGCCTCCTTTTCAAATATTATCTTCGTAATTTTCGAGGTTATGCAGCATTGATTCGGTTGGTGCTCCATATTTTCTTACCAGACAAAAGACAGCCTCTTTCATTTTGCATTTATATACCGAAGTCCTGAAGAATTCCTCATATTGACAACCTCTACATTTACAGCCTCTTAAATAGCACTCAATAGCAGAGCGTGTCCATCTATAAAACTCTGCCATCGTTTACCTCTTTTAATTTTTTCTTTAAATCTTTGATTTCTGATTGTAAACTTCTATTTTGCGCAACTACTGCGTTGTATTGTTGCACTGCTCGATTCAATTCAGCCTCTAACTGAAGTTCTTTTTCTGTTTTATAACCGTCCTTGCCGCAATCTATGTTTACCATTCCGCAATTATCACACACAAAATTTGCCATCACACACCTCCGTTATTTTAAATGCTCTCTATAAAATGACTCCTTATCAGGGGCTTGCATCCACAATAAATATGCCGAAGTCCTACAAGGAAAGCCTTTTAATAATTTTTGCTTGTTGCTCATATCGGCTTTGCTCATAAGTTCAAACAGTTTTGCAGAAAAATTTGAAGCCTCACGGTTGTAATCCCAATTTTTTAATTCAGCAACGGCCCGGTCGAACGCTTCTTTTTCAACGTCTATTCTTGAATTCGTTGTCATTTCTCTAAAAACAAGAAACGACTTTGATTCGGTTTCTTTTTGTATATACATTTTTACTCCTCGTTTTGTAGCAGAACCCACTCCAAAAGACCGATTTGTCGGTCGATTAAGTTCTTGCCTGACTCCGTTAGTTTTTCGTAATTTTTCTTTTTATAAGCCTTATATCCGAATAGCCTTGCTTCAATTTCTGAAAAAGACCGAATTCGGGACTCTTTTTTTGTTTCAAAAACAGTCTTTTTTGTTTCCGTTTCCATGCCCGTCTTTCCTGAAATTGCGTTTAATATTTTTTCACTCTTATGTAGTCCCAAATTATAGAACTTTGTTTTTGATATTTTTAAGGCTTTATAAAGTTTAGAAAATTGCTTGACTCCTTTTGCCTGAACAAGTCTTAAACACTTGTTTTCAAACCTTTCAAACTCGTTCACAAATCCGTCCTCCTAAAATTTTAAATGCGTGTTTTTCCGTAAAACACGCAAACCGTCAGAAGTTGCTCGAGTTGTTTCTTTCTGACCCCGACTCAAGAACGGTCGGGGGATTTCTTTTTAGTAGTGCGCTTCTTTTTCTTGGTTGCTTTCGGTTTTGTCGCCCTAATATCAACCTCTTTATGAAATGCATCCATCGGTATAAAATACTGCAAACCGTGCTCGCCAAAATGTTTAAAATCGCCAACCTTGGCAGCCTTATATTTTTTGATTTTATAAATCATTGGCACGGTGTTGCCGTCTTTATCCTTGGTGTTCGCATAAATTTGAATAATGTCGTGGTCTCTAAGGTTCTTAAAAATATCGTAAGAAATAGCCAACGCTTCACCTGTATGAAACTCGTGTTTTTCTGTATCAACCTGAGTTTTTCTTAAAACCACTGTGTCGGTTTCAGGATACCAAATAAGCCAACCTAAACATTTTGCATTTTTTTCTATAACACAATGCTCGTCGTCTTTATTATACCAACAGGTCACCGTTTTTTTTGAATGCATAAAAATCTTGGAGACAAATCCTGAATTTTCACATTTAAGAACATACCCATCGTGATGTTCTTTGCAAATCAAGCTCGCAATATACCAAGAGTCAGGATAGCATACGTCATACTCCTGACCTCTGATAATTTGTTTAATATTCATAAAATACCCCCAATAAAAAAGCGACCCTCTTTTGGTCGCTTAGTAAATTTTTCTGAAATCAATAAATGCATTTCCGTGATACCTGAAAACTTTTCTTTGAAAGTCCTCTTTTTTCTCTTCGAAATCAGGCTCTCCTGAATAGATCGTCTCGTTAATCTCTTCCCAAGAGAACATACATAGATAACGAAGTCTTAAAATGCTCGCTTCTGTTACTAATATTTTTTTATCCCGTGAAAACCTTGCTGAATTTTCAGGGTTTTCTAAGGTGAAAATCGCTGAACTCAATTCTTTTCTCTCGGCCTCACGGTATTTATTGAGAACATCTAAATCGTTCTCAATTTCCATTTTTTCTTGAATTAAAAAGTCAATTTTATTATTTTTTTTGTTTGGTGACTTTGGCAGGTCGCTCAATTTAGGACTTGCGGGATTTGTAAGTTTTGATTGCAAAATTTTCAGTTCTTCATTTTTGCGAGCAATCTTATACAATAAAGCCAAGTAATTTTCAAACCTTGCTTTATCTATAAGTCCTGTTGTTACTCCTGCCGAACTTCTCATTTTTTCTTGCACCCTTTCTGCCCGTAATTCGGGCAAACCATAGAACAATCGCATTCGATATCCTCCTCTTTGATTTTTTCTTTTGGTAACTCATCGAACATCGAGGCGAGTTCTTGGTAATCCTCCTCCGTATATCCGCTCAATATAAAAGGAACCTCCCCTGTGTCAAAACTTTCAAAGCACTCCATCAAGGCTTTTTTATCTCGCTCCGCCAATTCGGCGATTCTGTTATCCGCCATCAGGTCGGCTAATTCTTCAGACTGGTTTGTGTATTCTTGATAATCAACCGGAACTTCTTTTAAATTCGCAAGTTGGGCCGCCATTAACCTTCCGTGACCTTTCACGATAAATCCTGAAAGAGTTGAAACCGTAATTGGTGCTCGCCATCCTGTGGTTTTAATTATTTCTGACAATAATTTTATTTGGGCCGCAGGGTGCTTGTTTGGATTTTGTGGGTTCGGTTTTACTGTTTCAATTTTTTCAATTTTATCGAACGCACAAAAAACAGGAACTCCATCAGCCGTTGCCTTGTGTTTTGCGTTAGTTTTGTAAACTTCCAATTTCATCCTCCAAAAAATCAATTCTCATGCCGGAAGTTGGAACTTTGAAGTCATCCAACTCGTTAAATAGCACATATCTTCGCCCAAAATACTGCTTCATATCCGCCCATATTTTTGTCGGTATTTTAAAGCAGCAATTGTAGTTCATAAAGTAGATTAAAATAAAGGTTTTAGCACCGAGTGCTTCGTGTTTTTGTAGGGCCTCAAGTTGCCATTCGGTAACTCGGCTTTGTAGCATTTTTATATCGGTTGTCATTTTTGCTTCAAATACCACCGAACGTCCACCTTTTAATGTCCCTTTATAATCGGGTTGAGCGTGCTTTGTAAAACAAGCAACAAACTTACCTTTGCCGATAGGTTTAAGAGGTTTCATAGGTTCAGGAGTTTTATCTATGAGTGCAACCCCACCGTTTGCGTATCTTTCGCAAGCGTCGTCAATCATTCTTTCAAAAAAATCGCCATCCGATTTTGATTGTTTGCCGATTAAAATCGCTTGCTTTATATCATAACCATCACGCACCTTATTCTCTCCTTTTTCTGTAATCTTCACCTTTAAGTTCTATAAACCTGAAATCTTCTGACATTCGGCTTAAAATTGCCTTACCTTTATCACCGTAATGTTCGGTCATTGTTTCAATTGTTTTTTCTGTCGTTATTACGGTTGGAAGCATCTGCTCGTATCGGCGATTTATTATCGAATAAATCGTTTCACACACCCATTCGGTGCCGTTTTCTTTACCCAAGTCGTCAATTATTAGTAACTCAATATTGCAGAATTTTGAAACATCAAATTTTTCTTTTGTTTTGATTTCAGAAATCAGCGAACATACGTTTATAAACTGAGCCGGGAAGCCTAATGTCATAACCTTTTGTGCAACTGCGCAAGCAAGGTGCGTTTTACCTGTGCCAACGCAATTTGAACCTGCAATTATAAGGTTTTTGCCTGTTTTAATGTGGCTTTCGATATTTTCTGCATAGTCAAGGGCGGCCGCTTTGGCTTGCTTTGTGATTTCGTTGTACGTGTTAAAGGTTTCAAAAGTTCTCAATGAAAACCTTTTATTTATCCTTGATTTAGCAAGAAGTGCCTTTGCTCTTTTTGCTAATGCGTGCTTTTTGCAGAATTCTTCCACCTCTTTTAAATTGCCGTTTTTTTCGAACATTGCTTCCGCTTGATATCGAATATCCGAGTCTTCGTATATTTGTCTGAAGCCTTCAGATAATACAAACAAATCTTTTTCTTCGTTCATCGGCTTATGCTCCTATAAAAATCGGTCGTTTCTGAGGTTTTTTGAGTCGGCAAGGTCGCAATTTTTGAATTTTTGCGGCCGCCATTTTGCTCCCAAGTTCTAACTGCGGCTTTCCAATCTTTCATTTTGTTTTTTCCAACATACCAGCCTTTAGAAGAATAAAAATCGTGGAATGCTTCAGCGCTAACCGAGTTGCCTCTTTCTTTGCAATAAGCATCAATCTCTTCTATTGAAGGAATTACAAATTTTTTCTTTTTTGTTTTTTCCCTATTATTTACTTCAGTAAATAATACATATTCATCTGTATTATTCTCTTGCTGTTTTTGTCGTATAGGGTCGTCGGTTTTTACCGCATAGGGTATGTGGTTTTTATCGCATAGGGGTAAGGCTTCAACTAACCTTAAAACCCTCTTATCTATCTCTTGAGAACCTTCTTTTCTGATAATTTCTCGTGCTAAAAAATTATGCTTTACAAGAAGAGAAACCCAATCGCTTATTGTATGCTTTTTAACTCCATACAGGCTCGCAAAATAATCATTGCTTGCCCAGCAATAGCCTTTTTCATTACAAAGTGCTGTAATTTCACCGTAAAGCAACTTTGCGCTTGCCGGCAAATCTTGAGAATAACGAACTCTCGCCGGTATAATCGCAAAATATGCAGGTTGCACCTTGGTTGGCAGTATATTTTCACTCATATTTTTACTCCTTCAGCAGATTTTCAAAAATTCTCTCTAACACTTTAACGACAATTGAATTACCTGCCTGTCGATAAAGTTGGGTGTTTGAAACTCCGCTATTTTTAGCCTTGTAAAAGTCCTCGTCATCAAAACCCATCAGTCGCCAACACTCAAGAGGTGTTAACCTTCGGATTCTAATGTTTTCAAAAACCTTTAACCCACTTCTATTGGCTCTCAAGGTTGGGGTAACGTCATTATAAACACGAACGCCATCAAACCCTTGAGTATCGTCAATAATTTGTGGCGAAGGTTTATGCTCTGCCCCCCCCCTCAATTAAAACTTTAGGTTGTCGATTGCCACCCTGCATAGTGTCAAGAGTAGGACATATCCCTTCGGGATTATACACACGCCCTGCTTGAGGGTTGTTTTTGTATAAATTGCCGGGCAGTTGTTTGATTGAACCTTCTATCAACAGGTTGTTCTGTTCATAAAAATGACTTGTGACGGTTGGTGCAATTTCCTTGATTCCGCCTTTGTTATTGCCACGAGGTCGTTGATAAATTACAAGATTATCCTTTTGAACGGTTGTAATCGTGTTTGTATAATCAGAACTGTTTATCTCTAATTTTTGCTCTGTTGTGGAGTCGTCTTTGTATCGCCCACGACACGCAGCAATAACAACCTGCTGAGGTGAGGTTGTAAGAGTTTGTGCACAACCTTTACCAACTCGACCACGTCTTGTCTTAGAGTTTGGTTGCTCAATGTTTATGCTATCGCCAAATCCTGCTGTGGCATAACCTTTTTCAGTCGCTTCTTTTACTGCCACCAAGTCCCATGTGTGTCTATCAATAGACCCTCTGCCACCTGTTCGCACGGTGTTTGAGATTTCTTTTTCTGAGATTTGCTTGAAAAGTTTTTGCGCTTTTTCGTCTGAAACATAATAACTTTCATCAACTTCAGACTCTAAAATATCCAAAAGTCGCACTTTCAACTCTTGCTCTTCAGGGAATTGAAAGGCTTTTAAGATATCCTTTCTTATACTAACCCCAAATACTCGTTCTCGATTTTGAGGGATTCCGTAATTTTTAGCATTTAAAACTTTCCAATATGTGTTATAACCCAATTCGTCTAAATAAGAGATCCAATCATCGAATTGAGGTTTAAACTTCTTTCCAACAAGATTTTTAACATTTTCCAATAAGAGATATTTTGGAAGATTATCTTCAGTCTTTGCAACTTCGAGAAGTCTTTGCACTTCGTACAGCAACCCCGAACGAGTATGTTCGTTGATTCCCTTTTGGTTGCCTGCGACTGAAATATCCTGACAAGGGAATGAATATGTCCACAGGTCGGCATAATCAAGTCGTTCAATTTTGGTTATATCGCCATACTGACGGGTGTCGCCATATATTGCGCTGTAACTTTGGTTTGCGTACTTATCAATGTCTGAAATACCAACGACCTCATGCTCAACTCCGATATTTTCAAGTGCTTTTCTTTGAGCGCCAATACCTGAAAAAAGTTCATTTACGGTTATTCTTTCCATTTATACCCCTCATCTCTTTTAGGTGCTGTTGCAGATTTCTGTAGCACTCGTTAACTCTTTTATCTTTTATAACCTCAATTAAGGCTTCCATAGAAAGTTGATAAGCCAAAGAGCAAATGGTGTAACCTTGTTTATATAAAGCAGGGTGAATATCAACAACTTTGTTTATTTCAACCCCCGTCAAATACAAATCCAAATAATGGTTATATGTCGCATTCAATAATGCTTCAATTTTTTTTCTTTCAGCAATTTGTTTTAATTGCTGACACTTAACAAAATTTTGTTTAACCCAAGCAAGTGGCATAAGTATATGCCTTGGTTCAGGTTTGTAGTCAGATAGTTCGACAACATTACTTTTTCTCATTTTAAATTCCTCCATATAAGACAACATTTTGCTCTTACGGTAAGGGTGGTTTTAAAACCACCCTTGCGCCTGAGCCTAAATCGTTTACTTCGTGATTTTGCATTATGAAGTTGGACTCTTTGCCGTTTTGTCAGCTGTTTTTATGTTATTTATCAATGGTCTTTAAAAACGCACCTAAAAACTTTAGACCAAACTTTAAAAGTGCCACGATCGCCCATTTTTTTACGAGGTTAGTTCCGTGGCAGAGGTTTTTCCTGACCTGTTGAGCCTTTTTGATATTGCAGTCCATTCAACTTACGGCAACTCTGCACCATATTTTCTTAAATATAGAAACGCCGAACTTTCTCGGAGTCTGTTGCAACCGTAACCCTGCTGCAAAAGGGGGCAGTTCGTATTCTTGAACTTACCGGTATCTGCCAACCTCCTCCACCTGTTGTTTTTCCGGTTCCTGTGGATTTAAGGAGTCCCGACAATCCTAAAAATTTTAAATGCCCGTCTTTTCCGGGCCGTCAAATATTTTACTTTCACGATAACCAACGATACAATATTAAAATCGCCGCTTTACGGTTCTGTCCGCCCTTTTCTTTGCATTTGTAGGGTTCTCAGAAAAGAGTTAAGAATGGCCCCTTCTTTTGTAAATCCCTTTAGGGATTATGCTCTTATGGATGCCGAGCAATTTCTCACTCGGCAAATATAAAAACACAATATTTTGTGATTTACACATCGTTTTTCCTGCGCCGTTTACAGCTTTCACAGTAGGTACTTCGTTTGCTAAACTTTTCATGCCTGTTACTACGCATCGGTCGTCTTCCGGTATTCAGTTGTCAATGTACAAAAAATTATTTTTTTAAGAAGCCTTTGCTTCTTGATTTGGTGTATCTTCGCCAAAATCCCACTTCGAAATAAGCATCACCATTTCGGTGCAGGCTTTGACTACTTCATCGAAGGTTGCCTCACCCTCTTCAAACTTTATTTCAACGATTGGTGGTTTATTTGCCATCGTTTTTTCCTTCCGTCCATTCAAATAAATATTCAATTGGAAGTTCGTTTAAAAACTTTTTAATTCTCATAGCCTCGGGCAGCGTAAAATCAACATTACCTCTGTACTTTTGGGCGAATGTTGATTGTTTCATACCTACGGCTCCGGCAAAATCCTTAACCGTCATTCCTTTTCTTGCAATTTCTGCTTTTAGATTGTTGTACATTTTTCTTACCTCCGTTAGAAAACATAACTGTAATATCTCTTCATAATCTTTTACATGTATGTTTTCATAACTGTTCGCTTGTTTAAAACATTACATCAGGTATGTTTTTATGTCAATAAGTTCTGAAAAAATACATTATAAAGTTATGATATAGTTCTAAAAATACAGAAAAATAGCACTTTGTGTTGAGTTTACAAAATTTACATTTATAATGGAGTAAGGAGGAATGCCCATGAACGAACTACAAATGAGAATGTATCAGTACAAAACCAAGTTAAAACTGACAAACAAAGAAATCGCAAAACGTACAGGGTACTCTGTAGCAACAATTGACAGAATTGCCGCAGGCAAGATTAAGGCCCCAAAATTATCAACTATTAGAAGAATCGCCGAGGTGTTTGATTGCTCGGTTGAAGATTTAGCAGGACAAGAAAAAGCCGTTGAACCTTGTTTTTTCGATAAGGAGACCGCTTCTATTGCACAAGAAATCAAAAACAATCCCGTATTTATTGAACTATTCGGATTGTGTAAAAATTTACAAAAAGACGAATTACAGACTCTTATTGGAGTAATTAAAATGATTCAGAAGAAAGGGGTTTAATTTGGCAACATACTTAAGAAAATCTTTCACATTTGGCCCGTTTAGAATAAATTTATCAAAGTCAGGACTTGGCATTTCTTTTGGTGTTACAGGCTTTAGAGTCGGAACGGGGCCACGTGGGCCATACGTTCATGCCGGACGTGGTGGACTATACTTTAGAAAATCATTAAAGCAAAAAAATGAAGATTTTGAGAACGAAAATATGAACGAATTTGTGGAAGGTGAAAACGGTTCACAAAATAGTTCAGATGAATTGTCTGAAAATATAGAAGCCGAACCATTAACAACCCGTCAGAAAGTTGTAAAATTTTTATTAAATTTTACCGTCGGATTTTTGATATTTTGCTTGTTTGTATCTTTTGTTTGGATATACATTTTTTATTTGATTATAAAAGTTGCAGGAACGACAAGTTCAAAAAGCAGACGTAAACGAAAAAGAAGAGGTTAAAAAGTGGTTCACAAAAGAGTTCTTTTTTTAGTTTTATTTTTGATATTTGGATCGTGTCAAGCAAATGCGGCCCGGATTTTTAACGAGGCATATTATCAAAACGAATGGTGCGGTCGCTGGAATGGTTCTGCTGAAGTTGAACTTTCGGATAAAACCCGTGTGGATTGCGTAACAAAAAATTATGCAGCCGAGTTCGATTTTGCACCAAAATGGGCGGAGGCTATCGGACAGAGTTTGCATTATTCTCGAATGACAGGCAAAAAACCTGCAATAATTCTGATTATCGAAAAGCCGAGCGATTTCAAATATTACGACAGAACCAAGCCGCTCGCAGATAAATACGGAATAAAACTGTGGTATATGAAGGGCGTGTTCTACCATACGAATGGCAGAGCCTTAGTTGATTTTATAAAAAGATATGAGGTGAAATAATGGCTGAAGATTTAACGGCAGTTATGTATGTAAGGGTGTCGAGCAAAGAGCAGGAAGTTGGACACTTTTCTATTCCGGCACAAATTGATTTTTTGCAGCAGTATGCAAAAAACAAAGGCTTTAAAATAATAAAAATCTACCAAGAAAGCGAATCAGCCAAACAAAAAGGTCGCCCGGTATTCGATGAGATGATTAAATTTTTGAAAAAGCAAAAAAAGACCTGCCGTCTTTTGGTTGAAAAAAACGACAGGTTGCTTCGTAATGAGGATGATACCGCTTTAACAATAAACCTTGCTCTTAAAACAGAAACTGAAATTCACCTTGTTAAAGACAATATGGTTTTATCTAAAAACTCAACACCTCACGAAATTATGATTTATACAATTATGTGCGCCACTTCATCTTGGTATCCGAGAAACTTATCTCGAGAGGTTATAAAAGGAATGGATAAAAGAGCCGACTTGGGTTATTATCCTGCACAGGCTCCAGTTGGATATTTGAACCTTAGAGAAAATAAAAAAGTTTCAAAAGTGGTGGTTGACCCTAAAAAAGCACGCTTCGTCAAAAAAGCATTTGAATTATATTCTACAGGTGCATATACATACCAATCGCTCGCAGATAAGTTGGCCGCAGACGGCTTTTATATGCGCACCCGTTTGTGCCAAAAGAACAACATTGAAAAAATACTTAAAAACCCTTTTTACGTGGGCGATTTTAACTATAAAATGAAACGATACTTTGACTGCAAGCATGAACCTTTAGTTAGCAGAGAACTTTTTGCAACTGTTCAGAGGTTAATCGAGCAACATTCAAATCCTAAATTGGTTAAAAACGACTTTGTATATTCAGGTTTGATAAAATGTGCAAAATGTGGCTCTTATTTGGTGGGCGACCTCAAAAAGGGCAAATATTTATATTTCAGATGTATGCACAGAGGTTGCACAGTTAAAAAACACTTGAAGTCTGAATATATTGACGATGTTGTTTCAGGAATTTTAGAAAAAATGGCAATTCCTGAAGATGTTAAAAATAAAGTTCTAAATAACGTAAAGGAATGCCTGAAACAAGACCACGAGTACAGAGTTAAGCAACTTGAACAACTAAACGAGGATGTTATAAAGTTGAAAAAAAGATTGAATCAACTTTACATTGATAAACTTGATGGTGTGATTGATACAGAG
>ERZ808286.723-NODE-723-length-19859-cov-6.324783_pt1 | contig 19859 bp, 13 predicted proteins | sample MGYA00521276_ERZ808286 | MGnify/ENA primary metagenome ERZ808286 (study PRJEB31516, sample SAMN03275607) | gut metagenome | biome: mammalia-associated habitat; material: feces | host: Papio cynocephalus | place: Kenya | collected 2012-08-01 ... | reverse complement strand
ACCTGCATTGCCGTACTAAGTGATGTCCACCAGGTAATCATATCTATTAGTTTTTAGTTAGGCGGCCGGAGTCCTTTCCGAGCCGCTTCTTTGCAAATATATTAATTATTTTATGAAAAACAATAATCTATTCAAAAAATACATAAATTATTTATGAATATGCCCGCTCTTCACAACCGTCACCATCGAAGAGCCTTCACAACCTTCCCCATACAAATATTATCGGGCATATTCATTTTTTTTGAATATGCCCGTGCAAGATTCCAATGTGTCGGGATTATGTTATATGTAGCCCCGCTGCTTGATTTATTCTTAAACTACTCTTTGCCGAGCATGATCTGCTGGATGAGGTGATCGGTGGATTGCATGCCAAGCGAGCCGATCCTGCCGAGATTCCGGATTGTCTTCTCGATGTCCTTGTCGATGATTCCGTCGGTATCACTGATGCACGTGTCTCTGAGTGCGAGTACGCAGGACTGAACCGCACATGCCACACCTGAGGCAACTTTCAAGGCGCATCCGACCTTGGCTCCGTCGCAGACCATTCCGGTGATGTTTCCGATCATATTCTTGATCGCGGCGCAGACTTGACCGTAGTTTCCATCTCTGAGATACACGATTCCGCAGGCTGATCCGGTCGAGGCGATCACACAGCCGCACAGGGCAGACAACTTTCCGAGGTAGCCTTTAATGTGGATGGCGACAAGATTGCTTAGGATCAGCGCTCTGGCCAGACGCTCGTCGTCCACATCATATTTAAGGGCGTACGCTATCACAGGCATGCTCACGGTGATTCCTTGGTTGCCGCTGCCGGAGTTGCTCATCGCCGGGAGTTTGCAGCCGGCCATCCGGGCATCCGACGCCGCCGCTGTCAAGCCCATGGCCAAACTTATGAAATCGTCCCCGAAGACTTCCTGCTGGTTCTCTCTGATGGCTTTGCCGACCCCAAGTCCGTAGTCGCCTTTCAGACCTTCCTGGGCGAGAGCGAGATTCAGATCCCGATCAGCCAGAATGAATTTGATGTCTTCGAAATCCGCGTTTAGGGCGAAAGAATATATCTCCCTGACAGTCAGGTTGTAATCCAGAACTCCCTTTACAAGTGAGGATTCTCCGTCGCCGCCTTTCCTGAAGTCCGAGACTGAGGAGTCGAGTCCTGTCTCCACAATTCTGTCGTGATCGTCCTCTATGACCGCCCAGGCCTTGCGATTGGCGGATTTGACTGTGACCTTGACATAGAGGGTCTTTGGGCTGTCGGCGACCTTGATGCTCACCTTGTGCGCCTCCACCAGTGCTTTGGCTGAGTCCACGTCATTGTCTGTCAAGTCTTTGAGAACCTCAAGGCCGTACTTGCTCTTTCCGCAGACAGCCCCGAGCGCAGAGGCTATGTGAAGTCCGACCATCCCTGTCCCTGGGATTCCTACCCCCATGCCGTTCTTGAGAATATTCCCGCTGACATCCACGTCAAGTTCATATTCAGAGAGTTCATGGACAACAGTTTTCAGGATTTCTGCCGCTTTGGCTGCGGCCAATGCGACAGCGATCGGTTCGGTGCAGCCTAAGGCCGGCTTGACTTCCTTGTGCAGGAGTTCAATGAATTCTGATTCTCTTGGAGTCATAATTGATTATTTGTCAAGAAACTTCATGATGTCTTTGATCAAGGCTTCGATCTGGCTTTCCCAGCTGATCACCTCGATAGGGAATCCTATGCAGACTGTTCTGTAGCCATTCCCCTCGAAGCAGGTTCCGGCCGAGATGTTCGTGTCTGTGTAGCGAAGGAATGATTGGGCTCTGTCGCATGACGGGACGATCCCATCCGGAGTCTCCACGCAGTAAATTCGAGGATTACGTTCCTTGTTGAACTGAATCTCGGATTCACTCAGGACCATCGCCGAGTTGCTCTTCGCTTTCACCGTCGCACTGCGGCTTGCGAAGTTTGTCATCCACCTGTATCCGAGGGTTTTCTCGACGAATTCCTTTGTCGAAACCGAGTATGTGCTGTCCTTGCGGACCGGGTAGATTCCGTCCCAGACATCTGTGCCGATGTTCGCTCCGGAGACTATCATGTTTCCGCCATCCTCCGTGTAGCGCTTGATGGCCTGCTGCAGGTCGGCAGGGAACACTTGGAATCTGTCCGGCACCTTGCCGGCGCCGACAGTGGTTGTGATCTGCTTTCCGCAGATGAGATCAACCGCAAGGTCTTTCCTGGCTAAGGCTCTGTCGGAGGAGAATGCCGCCACACTTGACGAGTGGAACGCATAACCTGCCGACATCAAGGCTTTGCCGTGTATTCCGCAGTAGTCAAACGTGTTTCCGGCAAAGACTTTTCCGGCCTCGTCTGTCCATGAGGCTCCGAAACCAGGATTGTCATCATCCATCCAAGGCAGTTCGCGACGGAACTGGTACTGCTCGCCGATGAAATTGATTTCCCTTACGTAAGGTACGCCGGCGTCAATGTCGGCCATGAATCCGGCATATTCAGGAGAATCGAACCATGCTGGAGCCGAAATCCTGGTGAAGTTGTTGACCACCAGAACACTTTTGCCGCAGTCGGATTCCGGTACCCCTACGCTGAGAGTCTCGGAAGGAAAACTCTTTCCGCCTTCGTTGAAGGCTATGATCCTGTAGCTGTAGATGTGACCGGGAGCTATGGAGACTTCGGTTGAGAATTCGTCTCCATCTTCAATGACATTGCCAAGCACGCGTCCCGAGTCAAAGACGCCGTCGTCAATTCTCGTCTGAAGCAGGTAGCCGGTGGGTCTGGCTGTGACCTCAAGACTGTCCGTCGTGGCTTTCCAACTGAGTCTCACGGACTCTGAATCATTGAATGATGTGGCGAAGGAATTGACAGGAAGCGGCTGTACGACATAGTCGCAGCCATAGCGGGCGCTCAGGTATTTGAGCATTCCCTTGTAAACAGCCCTGCTGACTGTGAACCGGAAAGAAGGGTCGAGCCCGAACTTCATGTCCGCGAAATTCTGATGCGAAAGAAGCTCGAGGAGCATGGCCGGAACGGTCGCTGTGCGGGATTCGCTGTAGGAACGGTCCCAAAGACCTCTCCGGCTCCACTCAGCGTTGAATCCCTTGCGTATGTCGTTCACGATCTCCGTCTGCACGAAATCCGCGTACATCCTCTGCTGGAGTCTGTCCTCGCCGTTGGCGAACTTGTCGCTGCCGTCGCAAAGGAGAGTGTAGATGGACAGGGTACCGATGATGGAATCATTGGGTGTGGTTCCCGCATCCGTGTGGAATGCGAATGAAAGGTCTATCGGAATGTTAAGCCCCTCTGTGTCAGGATTTGCCCTTGAGCCGCCGGACATCCAACCGACCCAAGCGCCACGGTTGCCGTAGTCGGAGGTGTAGTCGTCTTCATATTTTCTTAATATCGTCGAGTCCGCTCCAGCCCACTGCATCCAGTAGAACGCCCCTTCTGTGAAAGAAGGCATGCCTGAGGTGGTATATTCATTGACAGGCAGATCCTTGCGGCCTCGGGCAATCTTTCCCATTCCACCTCCGAAGCGTACCGCGTCAGCGGTGATGACAGCGTTTCCGGCGACATTGTAGCCTTCCGGCACACGGTTGTCAAGGATGACGCACCCGTCCGTGCCTTCTCCGAACTCAAACGTGCCAAGATAAATCCACGTGCCCCCGCCCATTTTCTGGTTGATGATGAACTCGCTCTCGCCGCCAAGATGCCTGACAGTGTAGTGGGCGCACGGTGTGCTGTGCGGAAGTGTCTTATAGGAAATGTAAACTGAATATTCCCCCCGCTCGGGAATGTCCGGTGTCCAGCGCGCCTCGGCGGCCTTGTCCCTCCTGTGCTCCGCGCATTCTGCCTGGCGCGCAGTGCCCATGAGGAACGGATTCTCAATTCCTGAATATGTCGCCTTCGCATCGGCGAACCCGACCCCTGCGTCTGACCAAGTCCCTGTCTCTGAATATCTTCCCTCGAGCCTAACCCCTTCGCCTCTGCCTTCTTCAAAGGCCGGGTCATTGTCCGCTATCACTTCATGGGTTTGCGGGTCTCTCTCGCGCGGAGTCATGACATAGGCTCCAGCGTTCTCCAGCATCGGGATCAGGAATGGAAGCACATAGCTCTGCGTGTACATGTCCTCCACTGTCTGGAACACCGGCGCCCTCTGCCATTCCCACCGGTCGGTCTTCTCCTCGAAGTACCTTCCGTGACTCTGCCAAAGGGCGATGTTGCGCCCGGTGAGCCCTTTCACGAAGTCTTGCTCATCAACCCTTGTGACAAACGGATGGACGTTGCGAAAGTCCTTTGTCCTGAATCTGTTCTCTATCGGTTTCCCGTCGTTGCCCACTTCAGGCACGACATAAGACTCCAATTTGTTCTTTCCTACGAACAGATTTCCGATGTGATAGTCGGAGCATGACTCCGGCATCAGGTCTTTCAGCGTTTCCCTCAGCCATTTGACGTCTTCGGCTCTCCACGGAAAATCACCCATAGACGGGGTGAAATAGAAATCCAGCCCGTAGCCTCTTCTAATGACCTTGGTGGCTTTAACCTGTGAGACAACATTTGTCCTTTCCGGAAGCCATGCCTGAAGTGAATCTACCGCATCCTTGAAATCTTTGACGGACTGTGCGTCCATGCCGGCGGAAAAGGCGCTGATCAGTGAGACGACAGCTATGACTCTTTTGAACATATCGGTTTATTGTGTTTTTTTATTATGTGCAGATCAATGATCATCACGATGATCGATGAGATCGCAAGCGCGGTCGTGTCTGCCGCGAAATCAAGTATGTCACCGCTTCTGTAGTCAGTAAAAGACTGCCCGATCTCTGTCGCGGCGGCGATCAGACAGCCGGTCAGAAAGACGCACCCGACAGAGAGAACCGTATGCAATGGTCTGCGTGTACGTCCCGTGAACGCTAAGAAACAAAGTATCGGAAACGGGAAGAACATAAGGAAATGCACAATCTTGTCCGTCGGGATTCCGAACAGAGTGTCCACCCCCATGTCTGGCAACTGGCTGAAATGCCCGAAGCAGCAGTACACCACGGCGCCCAGATAGAGAATGAATATAGATAGTGCGAGGATATTCCTTTTCTTCATCATGTGTGTGTGACTTATCTTAAAATGATCTCGCCGAAGAATTCCGGCCTGTGGAAGTCAGGCTTCGGGGTCTTTATGGGATTCCAGCTCAGGAAGTGGGGATGCTCCGTGAGGTCTCCGCATTTGTAGAAATTGCCCCTAAGACTGACAGGAAGATTGTCCTTGTCCAAGCCGATCAGCTCGAAAGGAATCAGCATCGCCACGGTCCAGCTGAAGATTCTGTCTTTTATCGTAACTTCCTTCCTGTCAAGCGAGCAGTGCCTTATCACGCTGGACAGAAGCGCTGGCGAAAGCATCGTCTTGTTGATCCTGCTTGTCCTTTTGGCCGCCAGGAGGGTGCCGACGCAGGTCAACTCGAAGTTGTAGTAGGTACCGTCGTACGGATCGGTTATGAAGAACTCGCAGCAGCTGTCCTCCCAACTGTTCCCGTTATCCTCCATCACCGTGGCGCGGAGATCAAGCCCCCTGACGTGGAACATGACGGCCAAGTGGGTTCTTGTGCGGGCGATGGAGCCGTTGCAGTCGGGCGCGTAAGGCGCGTCTTTAGGCCAGTTCTGCTCGCAGACAGCAAACTTTGAAGCCCCCTTTTCCATCGCAAGGTCCAATTCCTGCAAATTCATTGTTTCGAGTCCCTCGATAAGGGGCACCCTAATCTGTTTGACAACGTTTCCCATGATGATCCATGAATATATTCATAAAGGCTAAAGCGCCTGCATATCATTGAGTTTGCGGTAGTAGCCGTTCAGTTCCAAGAGCTGCTCGTGCTTGCCTCGCTCCACGATGTGTCCCTCATCCATGACGATGATCTCGTCAGCGTTGCGGATTGTCGAGAGTCTGTGCGCGATCGCTATTGTGGTCCTGCTGGACATCAACCGGTCAAGAGCCTCCTGCACGATCTTTTCGGATTCGGTGTCAAGGGAGGCCGTCGCCTCGTCAAGGATGAGGATAGGAGGGTTTTTCAGAATTGCCCTCGCAATGCTGATCCTCTGTCTTTGGCCTCCTGACAGTTTCACGCCGCGGTCTCCTATGTTGAAGTTGTAGCCGCCTTCTTTCTCCATGATGAAGTCATGGGCGTTGGCGATCTTCGCGGCCTCAATCACGCTTTCCATTGTGGCGTTCTCCACTCCGAAGGCTATGTTGTTGAAAATTGTGTCGTTGAACAGAATTGATTCCTGGTTTACATTGCCGATCAGGCTTCGCAGATCCGAGATCCTGACATCCTTGATGTCTGTTCCGTCAATCGTTATCGAACCTCCTGTCGGGTCGTAGAATCTTGGGATCAGGTCCACAAGAGTGGACTTTCCGGCTCCCGACGCACCTACGATCGCCACTGTCTTTCCTTTTGGAATCTCCAGACTCACGTCATCCAGAATCATCCTGTGCCCGTCCGGATAACGGAAGTTCACATGGTTGAATGACAGTTTGTCATTGAATCCGTTCAGAGCCTTCGGCTGTCCAGGCTCGACGATGTCGTTCTCCGCGTCCAGAATCTTGTTGATTCTCTCCATCGAGGCCATACCCTTCGGGATGGCGTACCCGGCCTTGGCGAAATCCTTGATCGGATTGATGATGCTGTAGAGGATCACCATGTAGTAAATGAATATAGGTGCGTCGATGGTCGACTTGCCTCCGAGAATCAGAGCGCCGCCGAACCAAAGCACTATCATGATCAGAACCGTTCCGAGGAATTCGCTCATAGGGTGGGCGAGTGACTGGCGGATGGTCACCTTGTTGTTCTTTCTTCTCATGGCCTCGGTGACGTTGTCGAACCTGTCGGACATCTTCTTCTCGGCGATGAACGCCTTGATGATGCGGAGTCCTCCGAGGGTTTCTTCCACCTGTGCCATGACGTCACTCCAAAGTTGCTGTACCTCAAGTGATTTCCTCTTCAGGTTCTTGCCCACGACTCCCATCACCCACATCATCAGCGGGGCGAACAAGATCGTGAACGCCGTCATCTGCCAACTGATGACAAGAAGCGCGGCGAAATAGAACAGTATGAGGATCGGATTCTTGATCAGCATCTCAATGGATCCAGTGATCGAGTTCTCGACCTCCTGCACGTCTCCGCTCATCCTTGCGATGATGTCGCCTTTCTTTTCCTCAGAGAAAAAGCCAAGCGGAAGCGCCAGTATCTTGTTGTATATGTCCATCCTGATGTTCTTCACGACGCCCGTCCTGATCGGTACCATGACAGCTGACGAGCCGAAATAGCAGGCTGTCTTGAGCGCTGTCATCACGACAAGGAATATGCACAGGTACAGCAGCACCGTGGATGCCCCGACGGATTCGATCTGCTGCTCCAGCGTCCAATAGACGTTCGACATGAACGCGTCTCCGAGATCCTTGAACGGCATCCGCCACACCTCGTCCCACGGGGTGAATGAATATACCGTCTCGTTGATCTTGAACAGGATGCGCAGGATCGGCACGATGATCGCAAACGAGAAGATGTTGAACACCGCCGACAGGATGTTCAGCACGACCGAGCCGGCGAGATATTTCTTGAAAGGAGCGACATAGCGCTTGATCATTGACCAGAATTCTTTCATTGTCAGAGTATTTTTTCCAACCAGTGGAAGATTAGGAATATTCTTTTGCGTAGTATTTCGTAGTCCAGAGTGTCGGCGGTGTCGCTGGTCTTGTTGGTCAGCATCGTGATGCCGGAGGTGAAGACGACGCAGGTTAGGCCGTTCTGAGTGAAGACCTTCTGGTCTCCGAACCTGCTGTGGAACATCTCGGTGAAGCCTTTGCTTCCGTAGTAGTTCGTGGAGATGTCAAGCCCGAGTCCCTTCCCCTCGTTGGCCCTTGCGAGATCGAACGTGTACTGCCCGCCGCTCAGCATGATCAGGAAGTCGCTCCTGTCCTTGTGAAGCGGGGCGAGCGTGCTGCCCAGAATGTCCAGTACGACGGTGGAGTGAATCTTGTCCTGAGTGATGGTCTCTCCGTTCACAGGATCCTTGAGCCGCCCGTTTCTGATGTCCTCCATCAATGCCTCGGCCCCGGCTGAGTTTCTTTCTTTCGCATCAGTCGCCACGAAGATCAAGTTCTTCCCGTATGAGCGTCCCAGCTGCTTCATCTTCTGGAACATCTCCGCGAGACTAAGCATGGCGGCGATCCCGGAAGCGTTGTTGTCAGCCCCTGGGTAAAGGTTCCCGTCGATGACTCCGTGACTGTCGTAGTGGGCGCAGACGATCGTGTACATCTCTTTAACCTTACTCCTTTTCCCCGGCAGGAAACCAAGGATGTTACGTCCGACGAGGCTGTCTACCTTGAAGGAACGGCTCCAGGTGCCACCAAACGGCAGCAGTCCCGCACTCTCATAACGCCTTGAGATCCAAAGGGCGATTTCGACAGCGCCCCGTGAGCCTGTCGCGCGTCCCCCGAACGTGGAATCGGTCAGGAACTCTACCTGCCTCCTGAGACTTTCGGACGAGATAACCTTTTCAGCGTTGGCTCCGGACGGTATCATCCGGGTGGCCGCTTGCTGGGCGAGAATCTCTCCGGAGGCTACCGAGAGGAGCAAGAATATGAAAATTTTACTTAAAACCGTCTTCAAGGCACGATAAATGTTTATCTTTGCAAACGACAAAATTAGGAATTTTAAGCCTTAAAGTAAAATATATTTGTATGAAAAGGTCTGTGCTGGCTCTGTTTGTTCTATTGTGCTGCTCTTTTGTGTCCAATGCGCAGTACGACAAGGATGTGTTCAATTTCAGAGGCCGCGCTGCCCTTGCGGACGGAAAATATTCGGAAGCCATCAGTCATTTCAATGTTCTGGCGCGTCTGGACACGACTGACTGCTGGACTTTTTTCTATAGAGGGATCGCCAAGTACAATCTCGGCGACCTGCGTGGAGCGCAGGCGGATTTCAACACTTCGGTGCGCCTCAATCCGGTCTTCACCAACGGCTACCATTTCAGGGCCATCACCCTCAGCCGTTTCGGAAAATATGACGAGGCTCTCAAGGATCTTGAAAAGGCCATGGAACTTAGGCCTGGCCTTAACGGTCTCTATTTCAGCCGGGGCGTGACTTACTTTCTCGCCCAGCAGTTCGACAAGGCGGTGGACGATTTTGACCGTTACATCAGAAAGGATCCGAAAGACCCTTCCGCCTACCTGAACAGAGGAGCTTCCTATCTTTTCCTGAATGACACGACAAAGGCTCTTGAAGACTACAACAGAGCCATCAAGCTGGACAGGTTCGATCCTGAAGGTTACATCCGCCGTGGCCGTGTCTATGCCTTGAGAAAGGACTACAAGGATGCCATCTCGGACATGGACAAGGCGATCAGCCTTGACACGACCAACACTTTCGCCTATTTCAACAGGGCCTTGATGTACTACGACCAGAACAACTACAACGCCGCGATGAAAGACTTGAACCGTGTGCTGAGGGATGAGCCGGGCAATGCCCTTACCCTTTACAACCGGAGTCTCATCAACGCTCAGGTCGGGAACATGGAGGAGGCTCTCGCGGACATGGACCATGTCATCAACATCAATCCGGAGAACGTTCTGGCCTACTACAACCGCGCCTCTTATTTTGTCCGGATGGAAAGGTGGCTCGACGCCCTTGACGACTACGACAAGGCCATCGAACTGTACCCTGATTTCGCCAAGGCGTACCTGAACCGCTCCTACGTCAAGAATATGCTCGGCCGGACAAAGTCTTCGAAACAGGACTACGACATCGCACAGAAGAAGGTACAGGAGTATCGAGCGAAGAACGCCACAGATGAGGGCTCTTTTGCCGACACGACTAAGAAGTACAGTTCCCTTATCGCCTTGGACGCCGATTTCGCAAAGAAGGATTTCGACAACGAGCTCCTTCAGAACAGGGACATCAACATCCGTTTGAAACCGCTCTACAAATTCAGTCTGGCGACTCGGCGCGACAACCAGAACTTTGCACTGAGGCACCGTTACGAGAACCCATTGATCGACAAGTTCATCTCTGATTCTCCGATTGTGATGGTCGTGTCAAACTCCGATTCCCTTGTGAAGCCTGAGTTCGCCCACGGAATTGACGCCTCGCTTTACGGGGATTCCTATCTGGCGGCGGGAGATCCGAAATCCCTTACGGACGCTGACAGGGCTTTCATCAAAGGCCTTTACGACGTGCAGTCCAAGCGGTTCACTTCGGCCTTGAACCAGTTTGACGCCGCGTTGAACGCAGACAGCAAGGGAAAATATTCAGAGTATTACAAGGCGTTCTACCATTTGAACAGGGGAGTGCTCCGCGCTGAGATGATCGACTTCATCTCGTCCATCGAGAACAACGTCCAGACATTGACAATGGATGACAAGGGAACCACAAGGGCACGTGTGCGTGACCAGGTGAGCAGGACCTACGACTATTCAGAGGCCATCGAGGACATGCTTGCCGCCGACAGGATCCTTCCGGGAGTCCCGTATGTGTATTTCAACCTTGGCAACCTTTATTGCCTGTCCTCCAAGTTCGTAGAGTCTGTGGACAACTACACGAAGGCGATCAACATTTATCCTTACATGGGTGACGCCTACTACAATAGAGGTCTTGTCTTGATCTATCTGAAAGACAAGGAAAAAGGTTGCATTGACCTTTCGCGCGCCGGTGAGCTTGGAGTAGGGGACGCCTACAGCGTGATCTCGAAATATTGCGAGGAGGAGAAGAAGTGATGCTGAAGTTCCTGAGTCTTTCCAGCGGCAGCTGCGGCAACTGTTATTTCCTTTCTGATGGCAAGTCCGGACTTCTCATAGATGCCGGAGTGAGTGTGCGTCGTCTGAAGAAGACATTGATGGAACACGGGCTTGGTACAGACTCATTCCATGCTGTCCTTGTGACCCATGATCATCTTGACCACATCCGCCATCTGGGCTCCTACTGCAAGCATCTGAAAAAACCTGTATATGCCACTTCTACGCTTCATCAGGCTCTGGCACATCACACGTTTACAAGGGATTACATCACGGATTTCCGTCAAATCCTTCCGGATGGCGAGCCTTTAAGAATATGCCTGCGCGGGGAACCCCCCGAATCCGAACTTCCGCTCGTCAGCCATTTCATTGTCCCTCACGATGCCACCCAGACGGTAGGATATTATATTGAGTGGTCGGGGGTAAGATTCTTTCTGATGACCGATGCCGGCAGGGTGACTGATGAAGCTATTGAATATGCCCGTAAAGCTGACGCTGTGGTCTTCGAGTCGAACTACGATTCCGGAATGCTAATCGGTGGCCCTTACACCCACGAACTTAAGATGCGAATATGCCAGGGCAACGGGCATCTGAGCAACGACGAGTGCGCCTCCGCCATCCGTCGTTTCTGGCATCCCGGCCTGAAGAACCTCTTCCTCTGCCACCTCAGCGAGAACAACAACAGCCCGTCCCTCGCCTTCGACTCCGCCGCCGAAGCCCTCCGCTCAATCCGCATCGATACTGGCCTAACCGCCAAAGACATCACCAACCTCCAGACTCTCCCACGCACCCACGCCTCCCAGATGTTTATGCTGTGAATCGCGATTAAGGAGGGCAGCGAAAAAGCTCAAGGTCAAATTTTGCACGTTACCAAAATATGACCTTGAGCCTTTCCGCTGCCTCATGTGAGAATCTCGCGCATTTTATGTGCGGGTAGAAACTTCGCTATTCTATCGCATTATAATAGATAGGAGCAGAGGCATAGTCTTCATTGAATATCCCGACGAGGTCGCTAAGGAGGAGGTCGGGACGGACCACACCGCTTTCCCAGAAGTCGTTGCCTCCTTTGGCGTTGAGGCGCTTGTTGTCGTTCCAGACAACGTGCGCCGCGTCTGTGTGGCCTTTGTCTGAGCGACTTCTGGCGATGGCGTTCTCTTGAATATTCATGAGGAAATCCTCGAACAACGGGTTGACTGAAAGAAGCTGCTCCAACGTCCGGCACCAGCCGACATTCATCCATAGATCCGCTTCCTTTGACAATGAATATGCCGCCTCGACTGAGATCTGGCCCGAGACTGAGCTCCCGGCCTTGGCTCCGAGAATCTCTCCGCCGGCGTCCTTGAACAGAGTCGTGAGATAACTCTCCTGACCAGGAACGAACCATTGGTCTTTGTACGGGATGTTGACCAGAATCTTTCTTGGATTTTGAGCCTTCATCCTTGTCTCACCGGACTCCTGTTCAGTCTCGCAGGCATTCAATCCACTTTTATATGACGCATCCTTTGCCCTCAATCTGCCTTGGACTGAATCCCGTAGGGAAATGTAGTTCTCCGAGACGACTTTCAGCAGCGAGTCCGCGGTGGACATATTCCCTGTCAACGCTCCGAAAAGACGAACGTAAGCGGCTCTGGCCAGAGGATGGCGCTCCAAGTGCTCGTTGACAATGAAAGTCTTGATTCCCAGCGATTCAAGCTTTGAAAGAAACTGCGACTTGACGGGGGAAACTGAATATGTAAGGAGCAGGTCCGGCTTCAATGCCATGATCTTCTCGTAGTCAGGACTCGCGTCATAGCCAACGTCCGTTACGGTCCCGTTGTCCAGACCAGCGGCCAAGGAGGAGTCGCAGACATATTCCCCTCCCGAGACTCCGACAATCACCGAGTCAGCATCGATCGCATCCAGGAATCCTATGTAGGAAGTGCTCATCACGATCAGCCGGTTCAGCGGTTTGCTGATTTCCAACGTGTCCCGGCTTCCGTCAAAAGGTGAGATGGAGACCAATGAATATCCGCCCTCTGGAAGTTCTTCTATATTCATGAATAATGGCTCGCATTCATTGGATGCGGTCATTTCGCCACTCTTCCGCGCGCAGCCGCAGATGCTTGCCGCAAGCACCGCCACCGATAAAATATATTCGTGGATTTTCATATCGCCACAAATTTAATGGATTTTTGCTATCTTCGAAGACCAATTTGATTTTATATGGGAAAATATAATTTTGACGAGATGACTCTAAGGCGCGGAACGAACTGCGTCAAGTGGGATGCCGAGAGCCCTGTAGGGCCGATTTCAGAGGATGTGATTCCGCTATGGGTGGCGGATATGGATTTCAAGGTGGCTCCGGAGATTGTGGACGTGCTGAAAAAGCGTGTGGATCAGGAGATTTTCGGTTACACCCACGTGCCTGATTCCTACTACGATGCCGCCATCAATTGGTGGGAGCGTCGCAGAGGGTGGCACACCGAAAAGGACTGGTACCTCTACATTCCGGGAGTCGTTCCGGCTATGTCGGTGGTTGTCAAGGCTTTGACGCAGTACGAGATTGTAGACGGCGAAGTGGCCGAGAAGCCGAACCGTGGCCGAGGACCTCACGGAGAGCTACCTAAAATGATCATCCAAAGTCCGGCTTACAACTGCTTCTTCTCCACCGCGAAGAACAACCTGTGCGAGCTGTCGGTCAACAAGCTGATCTACGACACGGAAGGTGAGCAGGCCACGTGGTACATTGATTTCGAGGACCTTGAGAGACGGGCCGCTGATCCGATGGCCAAGGTTCTTCTGTTCTGCAACCCTCACAACCCTTGCGGACGAGTATGGCCTTGCGAGGATCTGGAAAAGGTGGCCGACATCTGCCGAAGAAACGGGGTGATCGTCATAAGCGACGAGATCCATTGCGAACTGGAAATGCCTGGCTATCACTACACTCCTATGGCCTCGCTCTCGCAGGCCTCCCAGGACAACACCGTCACGATGAACTCTCCGAGCAAGTCTTTCAACATCGCCGGCCTCGGAATCTCCAACATCATCACGAACAATCAGGACTGGAAGAAGCTCATCGACAGGGTCATCAACATCAACGAGTTGTGCGACGTGAATCCTTTCGGAGTCCTTGCCCTTCAGGCAGCCTACAACGAGGGCGAGCCGTGGCTCAAGGAGCTCAATGAATATCTTTACGGCAACTATCGCGCACTGCTCTCGTTCTTCGAGGAAAACCTCCCGGAGTTTCCCGTCAGCAAACTGGAGGGAACGTACCTCGTCTGGGTCGATGTCAGCGCTCTGAACATGTCTGCGAATGACATCGAAAATAGTCTGTTGACAAATGAGAAAGTCTGGATCAATTCCGGAGTTATGTACGGCCTCGATGGCTTCATGCGCATCAACATCGCTTGCCCTCGCGCCCGCCTCCAGCAAGGCCTTGAGCGTATCGCAGCCGGTTTCCATCGCTTGATGGCATTACACTCTGGTCGCTGAGCCTGTCGAAGCGACAAAGCACCTATAAGCATCCGAAAAAAGCAAAAGCCAAATTTTGCACGTTACCAAAATTTGACTTTTGATTTTTCGGCTGCTGATGTTTTTTTATAGCTATTTATAGAATTAGATTATCATAGTTATGCGATTACATGCGTCCTATTGTCGCCTTGGTTCAGTGAGGTGCCATCACGAACCTTAGCCACCCGCGGCTATAAGCGGGAGGGACCCAGCTGTAGGCTGGGAGGGACGAAGCGCGAAGCGCGGAGGGTTCGTGGTGGCACCTCGCTGAACTATTAGTCAACACGAGACCTTGTTTAGAAAATTATCTGAAAATCAAGGACTTTGTCCTGCCCGAAAGAACCGGTGAGGCGGGTGCTGGCGTCAATGCGTGTTGTCAGCGGTTTGCGGGCGGTCAGCTCTATGGCGATCAGGTCACCGGTGCGGATGTAGAGCAGCCGGGTGGCCTGGACGAGAGCGTCCTCAATCATATTCAAAGATGGTTGGTCGAAGGAGAAAAGTTCAGTGCCGTTTCTGAATAGACTGAATCTGCCGTCCGTCTCCAATTTCTGTGGAGGAAAGGTAGGAGAGGGGAGGAAGGAAGTGTGGTCCAGACAGATGGCTTGGGCATAGCCTTCGGGGGTGCCGTCAAGCATATTCTCTGGGTAGATCAGCACACCGTAACCTACGCTGTCATAGTACCTTGACGCGAACTTCTTCCCTATGCTGCGGCCAGGCTTCAGGACATGCGCGAAAAGGACTGGGGAATATGTCAGCTCCTCCACAAACTCCGGAGGGTAGAAATCCTCGTTGTCCTTCTCCCATGTGGTGTCCGGACGCACGATGATGTGGCCGGATGATGTCTTTACTATTATATTCATGGAACACGCGTGAGTAGGGCGTCAGAAAAGCTTGCCACCACCAAATTTGTCCTTAAGACCGGCAATGGCGCTGTCAAACGCTTCTCCTTCAAGAGGTTTGCTCATCTCGGCCTCACGAGCCTTCGCAGCCTCTCTCTTTTCCTTTTCGAACTGCTCTTTCAAACGGGCGAACTGCCGCTTCGTGTCCATCGTGAACTCGCCGTTCTCAATCCATGCGAAATAGGCGGGCTCTGTCTCATAGACCTCACGTGCGGTTCTCCCCTTATGCTTTCCGAAACTGATCGTAGGCTCGTCGTTCTTGCCGAGAATCAAGCGGCCTGCATAGTCCACGGTGCGGGGACGCCCGGCGACACCGGCCAGAAACTCCACGTTGTTCTTGAGCACCTGCTCATGGTACTTGCTCGGCGACTTGTACATGTCCAGCTGGCCTTTCAGAACCTCGTACGTGGCCATCGTGTCTGCCTCAGCCGAGTGGGCGTTCTCAAAGTCCTCTCCTCCGCAGTAGAACCTGTAGGCGGCCTTGAGGTTACGAGGCTCCATGTAGTGGTAGATCGTCTGCACGTCGATCATCTGCTTGGAATGCAGATCTATGTCCGTGGCCTCAAGCGTCGTCTGGGCCTTTTCCTTATTTTCGGGAGTGTTCCTCGGGTCAGCTATCCTGCGCAGGCAGTAAGCCCTCACCCTTTCAAGCTCCTCGGAAAGCATGGGCAGATCAAACTTCGTTGAGTTGTATCCGGCCAGATCACTGTCCTTAAGCCATTCGACAACTTCCGGTGCTATCTCGATGAATTTCTTCTCACCTGCGACATCCTCGTCCTTGATTCCGTTCACCTGGCTGGCCTCAGGATTCATCGGATGCTGTTTGCGGAGAGTATAGTCCCAAGGACACACCCTCCAAGTCTTTACCTCATGATGTCCGTCCGGGAAAACCTTGACGAAACTCAACTCGACAATGCAGTCATTAACAATGTTAAGCCCCGTGCTCTCGATGTCAAAGAAAAGCAAAGGCCTCTCAAGAGAAAGTTCCATAGCTCTGAATATTCGTGGTTAAACCATGATAGGCATCAGGATTCCGCAGATCTTGCCGCTCTCCTCGTCCTCCTCAGACGGAATGATCAGGGCGGCCCTTCGCGCGTCCGCGAATTTCATCACGACAGTCTCACAGCTCATGTTCGAGAGAATCTCGGTGAGGAATGTAGACTTGAATCCTATGGTCAGCTCGTCTCCGTTGTAGTCGCAGTTTATTTTCTCGTAGGCGGCGATGGCGAATCCGAGATCCTGGGCGGTTATCTCCATCTGGCCAGGCTTGAGATCCAGCTTGATGTGGTTGGATGCCTTGTTGGCGCAGACGGCCACACGTCTTACAGTGTTCAGGAACAACGCCCTGTCAATCTTCAGCACGCTTGGATTGTTCTGCGGGATCACGTCACGGTACTTCGGGTATTTGCCGACAATAAGTCTGCACACCATGGTCGTCTTCCCGAATGTGAAGAGGACGGTGCTGGAGTCAAACGCGATCTCAACTGTCCCGTCATCCTTTCCGAGGATTGACTTCAGAACCGCGGCCGGCTTCTTGTGCAGGATGAACGAGCACTTCTCCGGCGTCTTCACCTCCTTGGCTGTGTAGCAGATGAGCTTGTGAGAGTCTGAAGCCACAAGAGTGGTAGACTCAGGGCTGAAGTCAAAGAAGATACCGTTCATCGCCGGTCTGATCTCATCGTCAGCGGTCGCATAGATCGTGCTGTTTATGCCTTCGATAAGGCTTTCCGCAGGGAAGTCGATCTTTTCCGCGTCGTCGCCTGTCCCTTTGATCTCAGGATAGTCCTCGGCGGGAAAGAATGGCAGGACGGAATTTCCGCTGGCCCATTTGCACTCGATCGAGCTGTCGCTTGCTGTCTTGATGGCGACCGGCTGGTCTGGAAGCTCTTTGAGGAGATCGATGATGTGCCGTGCCGGAACAGCGATCTTGCCTTCTTCCTCAGTGGTGTCCACCTCTATCTCGGTCCTCAGTGTGAGCTCGGAATCCGAAGCGGTGACCTCCAGGATGTTGCCTTTGAGGTCAAACAGGAAATTTTCCAAAATCGGCAGGGCGGACTTGGCCGGGATTGCCTTGGAGATGTCCATCAGCCCTTTCAGAAGCTCGGAGCTTGATACGTTGAATTTCATATTCGTGTGTTTTTAAATTCATTGTTTTCCGGCCGCCGGAAGGCGGCCTCTGTAAAAGGCAAATATACGAATATTCCCTTAATTTTATGGCATCATATTTGATTTTTTGCCCAAGGCTTCGGAATTGCCGTCCGAGGCTATGTGAACTATGAATATTTGTAAAATTTAATTAATATGTCAAAAATGAAAAAAGGTTTGGTAACAGTGCTGCTGTCAGTGTTGATCAGCATGCTGGCGGCTTACGGTGTCGTCAAGGCGGCGACCGTGGAAGAGGGGGACAAAGTGACAAGGACCGAGAACGGAATGGTCACGAAGACTGTCAATCTGGCACAGTCTGACTATCCTGACCTGACTTATGCGGCGGAGGCTGCTGTCGATGCTGTGGTTTATGTCGAGGTGACCGTGACCCAGCAGTATCAGATGTCCGATCCGTTCTTCCGTTTTTTCTTTGGAGACGGTGAACCTCAGACAAGGGAGCAGCAGGGAAGCGGCTCCGGCGTGATCATCCGTCCCGACGGTTACATCGTGACCAACAACCATGTTGTCGCCAACGCCACGAAAGTTCAGGTCACGCTGAATAACAACAAGGTTTATGACGCGAAGGTGATCGGCACCGATCCGGCCACGGATGTCGCATTGATAAAGATTGACGCCCAGGGACTTCCTACCCTTCCGTTCGGAGATTCAGATCAGTTGAGGCTCGGGGAATGGGTTCTTGCTGTCGGCAGCCCTCTTGGCTACCAGCTCAGGTCCACAATCACCGCCGGAATCGTCAGTGCCAAAGGCCGTTCCATGGCTCATGACCCGAGGGAAAGGAACAATGGAGGAATCCAGATTGAGTCATTCATCCAGACTGACGCCGCTGTCAACCCTGGTAACTCGGGTGGAGCCCTTGTCAACAAGACAGGCGAGCTGGTCGGCATCAACACCGCAATTGTTTCACAGACGGGGGCATATTCGGGATATTCATTCGCCGTGCCTGTGAACATTGTGAAGAAGATTGTTGGTGACCTGATGGACTTTGGTTCAGTGAAGAGAGCGGTTCTGGGAATCTCGATGTCCGACCTCAACGAGGGACTAGCCAATGTCCTCAAGTACGATTCCGTGGATGATATGTTGAAAAAAATGAAACTTTCTTCTCCGGATGGCGTATATATCAGAGAGGTTGCGAAAGGCAGCTCGGCTGACAAGGCCGGAATGAAGGAGGGTGATGTGATCGTGGCCATTGATGGAACCGAGGTCAAGAACGGTTCCGCAGTGCAGGTCAAGGTCAATTCGTACCATCCAGGAGACAAGGCCAAGGTTAAAGTTGTCCGTGACGGAAAGGAGAAGGAATTGGAAGTAACTTTCCAGGGCAGCAGCATCGAGAACGGAACGGTTGTCGGAGACGGAGAGATCGCGTTCTTCGGCACGACATTGAAAGAGGCTTCCAAGGAGACTCTTGAGAGGTTCGGCTTGAAGAAAGGTGTCGAGGTCACATCTGTCGGAAGCGGAAAGATGCTTGAGGCGGGCGCTTCTGAGGGAATGATCATCACTTACGTCAACGATCAGCCTGTCGGCACACCTCAGGATGTCTTGAACATCGCTAAGTCCGCAAAGAGAGCGGTCTACATCGAGGGCGTGACAGCCAACGGTAGAAAAGCGTTCTTCGGATTCAGTAAAGAGTAGTTGATGAAGGTTATCGGATAGTGTTTCCCTGACGGAAAAGGATCCTGCCTTCCGTCAGGGAAATTTGTGTATTACAGAATATATGAGGCAATTAAAGATTACAAAGTCAATCACCAACCGCGAGAGCGCGTCCCTGGACAAGTACCTCCAGGAGATCGGCCGCGAGGAGTTGGTGTCTCCGGAAGAGGAGGTCGAACTTTCACAGCGGATCCGCAAAGGAGATCAGAAAGCGTTGGAAAAGCTCACGAGGGCTAATCTCCGTTTTGTGGTCTCTGTGGCCAAGCAGTATCAGAATCAGGGTCTTAGCCTTCCGGATTTGATCAATGAAGGCAATCTCGGACTGATCAAGGCCGCTGAGAAATTCGATGAGACAAGAGGTTTCAAATTCATTTCATACGCCGTGTGGTGGATCCGCCAGTCAATCCTTCAGGCTCTCGCCGAGCAGTCCAGGATCGTCAGGCTTCCGCTCAACCAGGTAGGTTCCCTGAACAAGATCAACAAGGCTCTCTCGCAGTTCGAGCAGAAGAACGAGAGAAGCCCATCCAACGAGGAACTTTCCGAGATGATCGACATCCCTCAGGACAAGATTTCCGACACTCTCCGGGTCTCCGGAAGACACGTGTCAGTGGACGCTCCGTTCGTTGAGGGCGAGGACAACAGCCTTCTGGACGTGATCCCTAACGATGACTCTCCTATGGCCGACAGAGGTCTGGTGAACGAGTCGCTCAGCACCGAGATTGAGAGGTCTCTCCAGATTCTGACGACCCGTGAGCGTGAGATCATCAAGTCGTTCTTCGGCATCGGATGCCAGGAGATGACCCTCGAGGAGATCGGCGAGAGACTTGATCTCACCAGAGAGAGAGTCCGCCAGATCAAGGAGAAGGCGATCCGCAAGCTCAAGAAACCATCCGCAAGCAAACTTC